>Ga0208980_10002049_pt1 | contig 12232 bp, 9 predicted proteins | sample WetSurMetagenome_3_FD_187993 | JGI IMG/M metagenome (GOLD analysis project Ga0208980, IMG submission 187993) | Wetland microbial communities from Twitchell Island in the Sacramento Delta, sample from surface sediment Aug2011 Site A1 Bulk (version 2) | ecosystem: Environmental > Aquatic > Marine...
CCTGGCGCGCGATTCGCCCAGCGCCTCCACGGTGTGAGCGCGCGTGGCGGCCTGCGGATCGCGCAACAACCGATCGAGCGTAGGCCAGGCCCGATCGGGCTGCTTGAATTTCAACAAAGCGATCGCCGCGGATCGCTGCACAGCGATCGCATTGTCCGAGAGCAGACGATCGATCGTCTCGATCAATAAGCGTGTAATCGGCGGGAACATAGCGGGCAAGACGTGCAACGCTGTCGCGCGAATTTCGGCAGCGTCATCTTTCAGCAGCGTGATGATCGCGTCGACCGTTTCACTGGCCGTGAGATCACCCAGCGCACGGATCGCGGCGAGGCGCACATCCCGATCGGGGTCGTGCAACAACGGCACGACGGCCGGGGCTTCGGCGCGCAGCTGCATACGCGCCAGTAATTCGAGGGCAATGCGACGCGTCGTGGGCTTGGGATCGTGCAGTGCCTGCGTGACGGTTTTGATCGCGCTGGCATTGCCTTGAACGCCGGTAAATTGCTGTCCATTGGCGGCGAATACATCGACGCGGCCGGCACGCAGCGCAGCGATCAGAGCCTGGCCGTAGCTGCGCCGCAAGCGCCAGATTAGCACGCCGCACACGATCGAGCCGAGCATACCCATGATGAAGATCTGCGTGGTCGTCAACACGCGCTGTCCCAGGATCAGCAGCACACCCGATAACGCCACGCCGATCTGTTCCGGCACGCCAGAATCGAAGGAGCGCACTTGCCCGCGTTTGTCGGACGGCACCACGTTGAAGAAGGTGCTGTAGGCTGTGCCTGCGATGCCGCCGAGCACGATCACTTGCAAGAGCCGCGCGACGGCAGCGTTGATCAACGTGAAGTTGAGCGCAAAGAGCACGAAGCCAATGAGGTAGGCGACGGGCAAGAGCAGCACCGCGTTGACCACGCCGATGCGCGCATATAACCGGCTGGCGACGAAGAGCGAGACGAAAAATGTGATCGCCGTGGCAATGCCGGTAAATACGCCAAGAAAACCGGCCACTTCGGCTTCGGTGGAGAAGCTGGCCGAGACGGCGGTGCTGAACGGAAACGAAATGGAGAAGTAGAGAATGGAGAAGAGCACCGAGCCGACGGCCATCAGCTTGAACAGCGACGAGGCGCGCACGTAGTCGAATCCGGCGCGGACTTCGGCGATGAAACTCGTCGTCTCGCCGCGCTTCACGATCGGCTTGAAGAAGTTGCGGATGATCGATCGGGCGAACCACGCGCATGCTAGGAGCACAATCGCGTACAAGATGAGCAGATTTTGCGTGCCGATCATCTGGGCGAGCGGCCCCGTGATGAAGTTGCCGATGACGCTGCCCAGGATGCCGGCGCTGACGAAGATCGCAAAGAGGCGCTTGGCCTGCCGCGCATCGCACACGGCCCCGGCGATGTTCCACGACAACAGCCCGACGATCGAAGCGATGATGTTGATCGAAATCCACAAGACGGGGTAGAGCGCGGCAACATCGAGTGCGATGGCGGCGCGTTCGATCAAGATCACGATGGCGAGCGCGATCAAGATCAACACGAAGAAGCGGCGCTGATCGAATTTGCCCAGGCTGGCCGCATAGGTGAGCGAGACGGTGAAGTTGGCTGCGCCCAACAGCATGAACATGTACGGCAAGTATTCGACGCCGAAGCGTGTGTAGAACAGGGCATCGGCCGCGTTGCCGCCGAGTCCGCGCCCGGCTTCGATCAAAGCGAATAGCGCGGCGACGAAAGCAACGAGCCGCGCTTCACCCGATCGGATTTGGAGGAAAGCCGCAAGACGGGTCATGGTGAATTAGTGCGATAGTCCAATCACGTTTGCGTTGATGCACTTCTGCTGTCGTCATTGTGCATGCGAGAGTACGCGGCAATCCCCAACACTGTGGGGGCGATTACTGCGGGCAATCGCCCTGGCAATGACGGAAATTTACTTCTCCGCTACGAACACAAAACGGGATAGCCTTCGTTCGCTCGTCAATTTGTAAACTATGGACGCAAAGCGTTGCAGGCCCTCGAAGCGTTCCTCGCCCTCGATCTGGATCAACGCCTCGCGATGTTTCGCCCTCGATTCAAACCAACGCCCCGAAGTCAATTCGATGTTGCCGGTCACATCGTCACAGCGGAGCAAGTTAAATCCCGCATCTTTGATGTATTGCTTCGTCACTTCAAGCGGCATGAGGAGGAAGAAGCCAATGCTGCTCCGTGCTGCCAGTTCTTCATTGGAAACCGGGCCGGTAATGACCACCGGATCGGTAAACAGGATCCGCCGTCCCGCTTTGAGGACACGCTGATATTCGCGCAGCACGCCCGGTCGATCGTGGAAGTGATTCATCGAGTCGATGCACATGATCGCGTCGAAGGTTTCAGCGTCGAACGGCAGGCGTTGATTCACATCCGCAAACTGGAATGTGGCATTGGTCATATTGGCTTCACGCGCGTGCTGATTGGCGGTCTTCAGCCCCTCCTCGTTAATGTCAATGCCTGTGATGCGGCAGCCAAACTTGCGCGCCAGATAGAGCGCAGGGCCGCCTGAACCGCTGGCAACTTCAAGGACATGCGCGCCCGCCGAGAGGTTCAGCCAGCCGTAGAATGCATCGTATTCATCGGTGGTGATCCAACTGTTCTGACCGATGTCTTCGCCGTAGGTTTCACGTCGCACTTCGGCCAGCACCTGCTCTTTGAAATTGCCGTAGGTGCTGTTGTAGAGATCAACTTTGTCGGTCATGCTTCATGCTCCTTAAGCGTGAGTGTATCGTGATGTGCGAAGGTTTCCATCAGCCGTGAAGATCATTGGCGCCTGCCGCGCACCGCCCAGGCACGCGCCACCAGTGGAATCGAACCGTCGAGGGCAAACGGCAACCCGGCTCGGACGCGCTCACGCAATGCGACGCGCCGTTCTTCGCTCAGCGACATGGCATAGCTCGGCGCAGGTCCTTGGCTGCCGAGGAACGGCGACCAGTAATCGTCAAAATCCTTAAAGTCCATGGCGATATCGATCGTTCGCACTTTAACATTGTTGAGACCAGCATTTTGGAAGAGTTCGGCGAGTGGCCCGGGCTGGCACAGTGGAAAACGCCGTCCTTCATCCAAATCGAAAGCGGCGGGGTCTAGCGCGGCTGCCGCATTCCAGAAGTGGCGCAGCAGTTGCATCTTGCCCGCATAATCCCAGACATAGGCGGCTACGCTGCCGTTCGGCTTAACTACCCGCGCCATTTCGCTGACAGCCTGAGCGGACTGAGGGATGAAGTTGATCATGAGGCCTGAGACCGCCACATCATAACTCGCGTCGTCGTCTGGCAAAGCTTGCGCATCTCCGATTTGAAAAGATACTCGCTCATCCTGCATTTGTTCTCGGACATGGGCGATAAAGCTGGCGGAACGATCGATGCCCTTGACTCGATCGGGCGCCGCGTCCCGCAAAATCGTTTGACTGAGCGGGCCGGTTCCACATCCCACATCCAGCCAATGACTTCCAGGTGTGACGGCGAGCCATTTCAAAAAGTCACGCGCGACCAGGCGGCTCCAGCGGCCTACAAACGGCTCATACGCATCGCCGCTGGCCCAGGTATCTGCTGGACGTGGTGAAGTTGTTGTGTCGTTCATGTGTCACACCTTATCTTGATCGTAGGTCAATTTTCTAGCGCCAACTGGATCGCCTGCTCCATCGTCAGGGATCGACCTTCCGCCCAGAGCGCGTTGAACTCCGTATCAGACAGCATCACATGAAGGCGTGTTATGAATTGCATTTCTTCCGCTTGCTCTTCATCAGTAGGTTCATGACCTGTGACATCCCGAATCGCCTCTGCTGCACCGAATAATTTCGCGGCGCGCTGCGGCTCTTCCTCCACAACAGCGATCATTGCAAAACATTCCAATTGATGCGCCACAGCGGGACGGTTGCCCAGGTCTTGAAATACTTTAATCGTTTCCTGGTAGGTGTTCTTGGCTTTAGTGTAATTGCCCATCGCGCGTTCAACATGCGCGATTTCAGTGGTCATCACGGTCATAAACCCTTTGTGTCCCACATACTCGAACATCTTGAATCCAACTTCAAAATGCTTTCTAGCCAATTCAAACTGTTTAAGAAAACGCGCGTTGTAAGCCAGGCCCAACAGTAGAATCCCTGATTGAAATGACAAGGGGATATCTTTGGTTATTCCTTGCAGCAACGCTAAATACTTTTGGCTTTCCTCAAAATTGCCGTTAATCCCCGCCCAGCGAGATATGTTGCTATAAGCTATAGCCAGCCCGGCATGGTCATTTAGCTCGTTAAAGATTTCCAGCCCTTCCTGCGCGGCGGGCAGGGCATCTTCGGCTTTGATAAAGATGGATGCGGTGGAGAACATTTCCAGGCTATAGCCCAGCATAAACTTATCGCCCAACTGCCGGGCAAGCGCAATTGCTTCCTGTAAGGCGCTGCGCGATACCATGATCTCCCCTGAGCCCACGGTGATTGTCCCCAAACTAAAGCAAGCTCGCATCAATAATTCTTCGCGCTTATGCGTAGCATTATTTTCTGCTGGCGGCAGCGCGCGAAACTTTTCCAGCGCCAATTTGAGCATGGCGGTCCCTTCCAATTGACCGCCTGATATACTCAAACTCATCGCGATGTTCGTCGCGAGCGCTAACACGTCCTCAGGATGATTCTGCAAGCCCCAGTCAAATGCGGCGCGCAAGTTATCCATCTCGACTTGAATGGCTTTGAGTCTTCGGATTTCGACTTCGCCCTGGAAACGATAAACATTCCATAAGCCTTCTGCTAATTGGTTGAAGTAGATGAAGTGCTGATCGCGCGTCGCCGCCGCCTGCTTCGCTTCGAAGAGTTTTTCCCGCGCATATTGGCGGATCGTCTCCAGCATGAAGTAGCGATTCTCGCTTTCACGTTCTTCGGTGACGACCAATGATTTGTTGACGAGTTGCTCCAACAACTCCAGCGTATTCGGCTCAGCGGCGACGAATTCGAGCGCCTCCAGCGTCCAGCCGCCGACAAAGACCGAGGCGAATTGCAGCAGGCGTTTCTCTTCGTCCGAGAGCAGGTCGTAACTCCAATCGATCAAGGCGCGCAAGGTTTGCTGGCGCGGCAGCGCAGTGCGTGAGCCGCCGATGAGCAGGCGGAACATATCATCGAGTCGCGCCGCGATCTGTTCGGGCGACAGCAACTTGACACGCGCGGCGGCCAGCTCGATCGCGAGCGGAATCCCATCGAGCCGGTGGCAGATTTGAGCGATAGCCGAAGCGTTCGCGTCCGTCAGTCTGAAGTTGGAATTTGCGGCGCGGGCGCGATCGACAAAGAGTTGTGTCGATTCTGAAACTGCCAACGACGGAATGCGATACGCCACCTCACCCGCGATGCCCAACGCCTCGCGGCTGCTGGCGAGGATTTTCAAGCCCGCGCACTGATGCAGCAGATTATCGGCGAGGCGCGCGCAGGCTTCGATAAGATGCTCGCAGTTGTCGAGGATCAGTAAAATCTTTTTGTCGCGCAGATAATCTAAGACGAGATTCGCCAGTGGATTGAACGGCAGTTCCTGCAAGCCAAAGACCTGCGCGAGGGCTGGAATGATCTGCGCTTCGTTGCTGAGCGGCGCGAGTTCGATCAGCCATACGCCGTGCGCGAACGCGGACAATACCTCCGCGCCGACCTCTTGTGCGAGACGCGTCTTGCCCGTGCCACCCGAGCCGGTCAGCGTGACCAATCGCGCCGCGTTGAGCAAGCCCTTGATGTCGTTGATCTCTTTTTCACGTCCGACGAACGAGGTCAGTTGCAGCGGAAGATTGTTGGGGACGGTGGTGAGTGACTTGAGCGGCGGAAACTCCGCCGCCAAATCAGGGGCGACGAGCTGCCACAACCGATCGGGTTGAGCTAACCCCTTCAGGCGATGGTCACCCATGTCGCGCAACACGACATCGGCAGGCAATTGATCGCGCACCAATTCGGCGCAAGCATTCGACAGCAGGATCTGATCGCCATACGCGACCGACATCACGCGCTGCGTGCGCGCGAGCGTGGCATACCCGGCGTAACCACCGGCCACGGCATCCACCGCGCCGGCCTGAGCGGCACCGGTATGCAACCCCATGCGCACTTTAATCGGAGACGGATTCCACGCTGCGTGCTGCAAGCCGCGTTGAGCCGTGAGTGCCGCGTGGAGCGCATCGCCCGCGGTGTGGAAGGCCGCACAGAACGCATCGCCGATGATCTGGAAGACGTGACCGTGCTGCGCCTCAATCGCTTCGTGCAAGATGGCGTGATGGCGCGCGAGAAGATTCGGCAGCTCAGCCGGGAACTGCTGCGCCAGTGGCGTGCTGCCTTCGATATCAGTGAACAGGAACGTGACAGTGCCGGTGGGTAGTTCGACCATCGGACTTCTCCAATACATACACATCTGCTCGGCGCAGTTGAAGCGTCGCCGACAGCGCTGTATGCCTGCTATGCGATTGGTGTCTGGTCTGTATCAACAGATTGAGAGGAGACTTGGCTTGAGAGAAATTGTAGCACAGTTAAAAACTGTCGGGGTAAAGGTGTTGCGCCACGAGGTAGTCGATCACTCGTGCCGGCACAAACGTCGTAATGGGCAACCCCTGCTGCACTCGCTGGCGGAGGTCAGTGGCAGAAATATCGATCGCGGCGCGTTCGATCCAATCCAGGCGCGCGCGGAGATCGGGCAATTCTCGATCGAGCGTGGGCCAATCCGGTTGATAACCTGGTCGATGGAGCACGGCTAAACGAGCCAGTTGAATAATGCGATCGGGATCACGCCAGCGGAGCAGATCGCTCAGCGAGTCTTCACCCATGATGAACCACAACTCCGCTTCGGGATACTGCTGCTGAATGATGGCGAGGAGATCGGCAGTGTAATGTGGCCCGGGTCGATCAAGATCGACGCGCGACAACGCAAAGTGTGGATCGTCGGCGATGGCAAGTTCGACCATGCGGGCGCGGTGTTCGGGCGTGCTCGATCGTTCCTCTTGCTTCAACGGCTGCACGCCGACGGGCGCGAACAACACCTGATCCAAGTGCAATTGCGTCAGTGCCGCTTCGGCCATGCGCAGATGTCCGAAGTGTGGAGGATCGAAGGTGCCGCCGAGGATGCCGATTCTCGTGACGAGTGATAAGTGATGAGTGAGAGCGTTCTTTTCACTCATCACTTATCACTTATCAGTAGTCAATTGAGGAAGTAATGCTCGCACTTCATGCAGCGACACGACAATCTTGTCCGCCTGCGACAAATCGAGCTGCGCCACACCGTGATCGGGCACGGCGATGCACGTCATGCCGGCGGCTTTGGCGGCCTGCACGCCGGCGGGCGCATCTTCCAGCACCAGACAGTGCTGCGGCTCGACGTGGAGGGCGCGTGCGGCGGCGAGAAACACATCGGGTGCGGGTTTGCCGTGCGCCACTTGATCGCCCGTGATGATGACGCTGAACCGATCGAGCAGATTATTCACGCGCAGCACGGCTTCCACGTAACGGCGGATGCCGCTGGACGCGATGGCTTTCGGCAGGCCGCGCCGATCGATCTCGTCAAGCAGTTCGATCAATCCCGGCATCGGCTTGACGTTACCATCGAGGTGCGCGATCTGATATTCGGTCTTGGCGTCGGCCAAGCCTGGCACGGTATCAGGCAGGTGATACTTCTCGATCAACGTGCGCGCCGTCGCATCGATGCGCCGGCCTAGAATGCTGTCGATCGTCAGTTGATCGAGCGTGACACCGCGTTCGCGCAGCACCGCTTCCCACGAAGCGAGCGAATGCGGCTCGCTGTCGAACATCAATCCATCGAGGTCGAACAGAATTGCCTTGATCATTTTTGATCCACGAAGTTCACGAAGAGCACGAAGTCATTGATCATTGTTAATTGCTCATTGTTCAGTCCTGCCACTCCAACTCATAGTCCGTGCCAATCCACACGGTGTCGCCTTCTGCCACGCCGGCCTGGCGCAGCGCGTCGATGACGCCCAGCTTCGTGATGGCTTTGTGAAAGGCGTTCAGCGATTCTTCGGAATCGAAGCGGTGGCGGCTGGCGATTTTTTCCACTTGCCGCCCGGTCACATGCCACTGGCCGTCGTCGTCCCGATCAATCTGATAGGGCACTTCGTCTTCGGGCCGGATGACGGGGACGGGTTGTTCGAAGGCCGTCGGTTCTGGGATGGGAAGTTCACGCAGCAGCTGCACGGCGCGATACATCAACTCGCGCGTATTGGTGTGCGCGGCGGCCGAGAGTGTCATGGCTTCAATGCCGCGCTGCTTTAAGACTGCGTGGGCTTTCTTCCAGTTGTCCTGCGCTTCGACCAGATCGATCTTATTGAAGGCAACGATCTGCACCTTGTCGGCCAGACCGTGACCGAACGCGGCCAGCTCGGCGTTGATGGTGTCGAAGTCCTTGATGGGATCGGGCTGCGATCCGTCGAGCAGGTGGATCAAGATGCGCGTGCGTTCGATGTGGCGCAGAAACTCGTGGCCCAGTCCCTTGCCCAGGCTGGCCCCTTCGATCAAGCCGGGAATGTCGGCCACGACGAAGGACGTTTCACGATCGAGATCGACGACGCCGAGGTTGGGCTGCAACGTCGTAAAGGGATAATCGGCGATCTTGGGACGCGCCGCCGTGGTCGAAGCCAACAGCGTGGACTTGCCAGCATTCGGCAAACCCACCAGCCCCACATCGGCGATCAACTTCAATTCCAGATCAAGCGTGCGTTCCTGCCCGGGCAGGCCGTTGGTGGCCATACGCGGCGCTTGATTGGTGGCGGTGGCGAAGCGCGCGTTGCCTTTGCCTGGCGTGCCGCCTGTGGCGACGATCAATTCGGCTTTCGGATCGGTGAGGTCGCCCAGCACTTCGCCGGTGTCCGCATCGCGCACGATGGTCCCCGGCGGCACGGGAATGCGCAGGTCCTTGCCGTCACGGCCGGTCTGATTTTTGCCGTGCCCGTTGTCGCCCGCCCCCGCTTTGAATTGATGATGATGCCGGAAGTACACCAGCGTGTTGACTTTGGAATCGACGAAGAAGATCACATCGCCGCCCTGTCCGCCATCGCCGCCGGACGGGCCGCCAAACGGCACGTATTTCTCGCGCCGAAACGCCACGGCGCCATCGCCGCCCGCACCAGCTTTTGCTTGAATTTGGGCTGTATCGAAAAACATCGGTATCCTGTGGAAAGAAAGATGGGCTAATGCTACCACAGAATGATGAGTCCCACGGGAGGCTTCGCACTGACGAGTGAAGCGTGAAACGTGAGGCATGGTGCATGATATGCACAGAACCCGGGTTTCTACGTTCCGATCGTCATGCTCGCCGAAAATGAGAAACCCGGTTTCTCACGTTTTACGCTTTACGTTTTACGATTTTGAAGTTATGCTTTCCCTATGAACCGCAAACCGCAACTCATCCTCATCGGCGGCGATGTCGTCATCTTCATGTTCTTTGCCTTCACGGGCCGCGAGACGCACGCGCCGGGTGATGCGAACTTGATCGTCAACGCGCTGCCGACGTTGCTCACGTTTTTGATTGTGTGGTTCGCGATCGCGCTGGTGGGCAGCGTCTATCGATCGGGTGTGATCGCCCAACCCCGATCGGCTGTGCGGCACACGTTAATCGTGTGGATCATCGCCGCGCCGATCGCCATCGTCATTCGCGCCATCCTGCTGAGTCGCACCGCCATCCCCTGGCAATTCGTTGCGGTGACAATGGGCTTGGTAGGATCGTTGCTGCTGCTGTGGCACGGCGGTGTGGCCTGGTCTGTGGCGCGGCGTCGCGTTTGACTCTGCACTGGCGCGTATTCTATAATCCCTGCGTTGTTCCTCGCTGAAGACTAACCTTGGCAAACACATTGACCAAAGAGGAGGTGCGTGCTTCTTCACACGCGATCGCAGTTGCGATGTTTCCCGGTGACCGATCAAGCGCGGCGGTGTTACGCCGCAGCGACCATTCAAATCAAACTCGCACAGGAGGCTAATCATGAGCAGTGTTGCACCGACCAAGCAAAGTTCCAAGGTGAGTAAAGGCGTGGCGCCCGCGTGGGATGAAGGCCATATGCGACAGCGTACGCACCGCTGGTTGATGGCGTTGGTAGGCGCCATCGTGGGCATCTGGATCTTCCTCGTCGTGTGGGTGTTCTTCATCGCGCCCATCGTCGATGCTGAGGCTAAGGTTTTGCCCGTCGGCGCCGACGTCGCGTTGGCGCTGGCGCCGGTGCTGGCCGCAGCGGCGGGCGTCGAGCGCATCTTGGAGACGGTGTTCAACACCGTCGAAGGAACCTGGCGGGCGGGCGTTGCCTATCTGGGTTACGGGTTTCGCTGGCTGAAGAGCGCGCAGACCGAGCTAGCGGAAGCGCGGCAATGGATGCAGAGCATGGGCGCGTATTACAACGGCACGATCGCCGCCAATAACCAGGACATGACGCTGATCTTTGAAGAACACAAACGCCAGATGGTTCAGACCCTACTGGATGCGGCCAACGATGCGCCCGATCCGCGTTTGAAAGATGCCGTGCAAAAAGCGGCCCAGCAGATGAATGCGCTGCCGTCTGAGATGTTGGCGAAAATGACCGAATTGTTGGTCATGCCGTCGGACTTACCGCTGCCGCCGGCAGTCCAGCAAAAAATCAACGACGTCCGCGCGGGACTGTTGAAGGGCATCGACACGCTGCGCAGCGAAGCCACGACCAAGGTGCAAGCGGCTGAGACCCTCATGGCCGATGCGCAAAAACGCCTGAAAGACGCGGAGTCCAAATTGGCCGCCGCCTCAGACTCGCCCGATTATCGCAGCGCCAAGAGTGCGGCGACGATTATCCTGGGATTGATGCTGGGCGTCATCGTGGCGGGGTTGGGTCAGATCCAGATGTTTGCGCTGTTGGGCATTGCTGCGGTTCCCGCGCGCATGGATGTGCTGATCACGGGACTGATCATCGGCAGCGGATCATACCCGGTACACTCGCTGGTGGGCATCCTGCAGCAAGGCAAGGATGCGTTGGATGATTTGGGCACCTTCCTCAACGCGCGCTCGAAACCGGCGTCAAATAATCAGTAACCGGCACAACAACAAAGCCCGCCGCATAGTATATGCGGCGGGCTTTACTTGTCCAAAATCGCGTTTGCGATTTACGCGATGTGCAGCACACTCTCGCGCGTTTCACCGTCCACGCGCTCCAGACGCCGCCAGCTGCTGTTGTCGTTCAGCGTGATCCAGCGGCGCTCTTCCATCCGATAGAACCAATCCTTGTCCTGCTGATAGAAGATTTGCATCTCGCGCGATTCCCAGATGTTCAAGATTTCGTTGCTGTGCGAATGGATCTCGTCGAAGTCGGTGGTGGCGCGCTGCCCCATTTCGCTGTAGCACTCGTTGAGTTCCAGCAGCAGCGTGTTGACCTGCGGCGGCAAGTGCCCGCTCTTCAAGCCGATGCGACGCGCCTCTTCGAACAAGATGGGATAGTTGTGCGAGGGATACTTGGAGTTCAACGTGTTGGCCACCTGCGCGGCGGCGGCTTCATCGGTCATGTGATACGCCAGCAATTCCTTGCACAACATGATCGATAACGACTCAGCGCGATCCACCGCGCCGATCACCAGCGGATGGACGTGCTCAAACAAAGCCCGATAGGGATTCTCCTTCTCGTTGGCTTGCTGCTGCTCGTTCTGCCACAGCCGAATGACGCGCGTCAGTTCGTCCAGGCTGACGCTCACGCGATCGTTATCGCGATCGACCGGGGATAGTGCGTGGGTCAGCGAGGTATCGACGGCGGTCAGATAAGCCAGCGGTCCCATCAGAATTTCATTCGCCCCCAACGCGATCATCGTCGCCGCCGAAGCACATTCCAGCGGCACCAGCGCCACCAGTCGCTGGCAATACTGGCGCAGCAAGTTGACCAGCCGCAGCGAGGCCTGACCGGTACCGCCCGCCGACTTGAGAAACAGATACAACGTCTCGTGTTGGCCCAGCTTGCCCAGGATCTCATACAGCGCCACCACATCGTTGTGGCACACCGATCCCATGGGATTATTCCAGTACGCGATCACCGGCCCGCCCAGCAGTTCCGTCACTTCGGCGATCAATGCTTGCGTTCGGTCGAATAACACGGGCGGCAATTTGATCCTGGGGACATCAGCCGGTTGTTCGGGCGCTTGATCCATGGCGGCATCCTTGAGCGGTCAGAGATAAGGCGTTACTGATTCTGCTCGTTGACCCGATCGTGCGGGCAGAACTGACTCAGATCGAAGATCGAATCGTTGATCG
>Ga0208980_10002050_pt1 | contig 12230 bp, 10 predicted proteins | sample WetSurMetagenome_3_FD_187993 | JGI IMG/M metagenome (GOLD analysis project Ga0208980, IMG submission 187993) | Wetland microbial communities from Twitchell Island in the Sacramento Delta, sample from surface sediment Aug2011 Site A1 Bulk (version 2) | ecosystem: Environmental > Aquatic > Marine...
GTATGGCGTAAGTTCAGCCATGCCTATGAAGATGGCCAGGAGCATGTGCCCCGATGCCATTATTATAAGAGGCGACATGGAAACGTACAGCAACTATTCACATATTGTTACAGGAATAATTTCAGAAAGATCACCGCTTTATGAGAAGTCATCGATCGATGAGCACTACATCGACCTCACCGGTATGGACCGTTTCTACGGATGCTACAAATGGTCGCATGAACTGCGGCAGTTCATAATAAAAGAAACCGGACTGCCCATATCCATCGGCCTCTCTGTCAATAAAACCGTATCAAAGATCGCGACAGGCGAAGCAAAACCAAACGGGGAGATAGAGGTAAAAAAAGAGATAGTCCTCCCCTTTCTCGATCCGTTGTCAATAAGCAAGATCCCGATGATTGGCCAGAAGACTTATCACATACTTCGTTCCATGGGTATTGCAACGATATATACTCTTAGGAACATACCTGCAGAGATGCTTGAAAACCTTATGGGCAAAAATGGTATCGAAATATGGAAAAAAGCCAACGGGATAGACTCCACCCCTGTTATCAGCTATTCAGAACAGAAATCGATAAGCACAGAACACACTTTCGAGAAAGACACCACCGACATGGTCAGGCTGAACCAGCTGCTGGCAGGCATGGTTGAGAAAATTGCCTATGAGCTCCGGAAACAGGAAAAGCTCACATCGTGCGTCACTGTAAAAATAAGGTATTCAAACTTTGATACCCACACTCTGCAGAAAAGGATACCATATACATCGTTCGATCATGTACTTTCAGATGTGGCAAAAGAGCTTTTTGGAAAACTCTACCAGCGCCGCATGCTTATCAGGCTTATCGGGGTCAGGTTCAGCCATATGGTCAGAGGAGTCCAGCAGCTTGATATGTTCGACGATACTCCTGAAAAGGTAAGCCTTTATATGACCATGGACAAGATCAGAAAGCGTTTCGGCCGCGATGCGGTGCGCAGGGCCGTTGGGGTGATGACTATAAAGGAACGGGAAGAAAAGGCGGTTAAACAGCTCGAAAACGCGCTTAATGAACAGAAAATGATGGAGGAGAGATTAAAGGGGTATATGATGTATGGAGGAAGATAAGTTTGGAGTGCCTAAAGTGCCTAGAGTGCCTAGAGTTGCTATTAACTCTAAGTACTCCAAACTTTAGCTCACTCCAAACTCACAAACATGTACTTAAACTGTCACTCATATTACAGCCTTCGCTACGGAATGATGTCCGTGGAACAACTGGTGAATAATGCAATTGCCGCCGGAGCTGAGAGCATTGCCATGACTGACATCAACAATTCGACAGGTATTCCTGAATTTGCAGGTGAATGTGTCAGAAATAATTTAAGACCTGTGGCGGGAATTGAATTCAGAAATGGCAATGAGCTTCAATATACCGGTATAGCACGTAACAACAATGGATTAAGAGAACTTAATGAATTTCTTTCAAGACATAATTTTGAAAAAACGCCTCTCCCCTTTCCGGCACCCAGGTTTTCCGAAACATATACAATTTATTCATTGAAGAAAAAACCTGGCAGAAAACTATTTGATAATGAGCGTATCGGAATAAAACCGGGAGAGATAAACCGCCTGGTGACCATTCAGGAGCCAATTGACAGGAATTCAATGGTTCTTATGCAGCCTGTGACGTTTGCTTCAAATGATGAAATTTTTATTCATAAAAGCCTCAGGGCCGTCGACAACAATATATTGCTCAGCCATCTTCAGCCATCACAGTGTGCAGGTGAAGATGAGTTTTTCAAAACACCGGAACATCAGAAATATCTGTCGGATGAACATCCATGGATCGTAAGTAATACAAAAAAACTTATTGATGATTGTTCGCTCAATTTCGACCGCGAGAGCCTGAAGAACAAGAAGATATTTTCAGCCAGCAGGTATGACGACAGGCTTCTGCTCGAAAAGCTGGCATGGGACGGAATGATATACAGGTACGGGAAACAGAATTCTGAAGCAAAAAGAAGAATTCAGCATGAACTTGAAATCATTGACAGACTTGGCTTTTCTGCTTATTTTCTTATTACATGGGATATTGTAAGATACTCGATGTCCAGAGGATTTTACCATGTGGGAAGGGGCAGCGGTGCAAATTCAATAATAGCATACTGTCTCAAGATAACTAATGTTGACCCGATTGACCTGAACCTTTATTTCGAGCGTTTTATTAATCCGAAACGAAGCAGTCCTCCCGATTTTGATATCGATTATTCATGGAAAGAGAGAGATGAGGTCATCGATTATATTTTTAAGAGATACGGCACCGGACATACCGCTCTTCTCGGAACGATGAGCACTTTCAGGGGGAAGTCAATTGTACGCGAGCTCGGAAAAGTACATGGACTGCCAAAGGAAGAAATTGATTCCCTTATTGATAATCCGTCATCAGACGCCAACAGGAACGAAATAACCGATATCATTTTCTCGACCGGCCTTAAAATAGCCGATTTCCCCAATATGAGGAGCATTCATGCAGGAGGCATTCTGATCTCCGAGGAGCCAATTACATGCTACACGGCACTTGACATGCCGCCGAAAGGCTTCCCTGTTACTCAATGGGACATGTACACTGCTGAAGAGATCGGCTTTGAAAAACTGGATATCCTTAGTCAGCGGGGTATTGGTCATATACGTGAAAGCGCTGAGATAATAATGAGGAACCAGTCGGTAGATGTAGATGTTCACGCTATCCAGAAATTCAAGAATGATCCGAAAGTCAGGGAGTTTCTGAAAACAGGTGAAACAAAGGGATGTTTTTATGTTGAAAGCCCCTCGATGAGGGGTCTCCTTCAGAAACTGCAATGCGATGATTATCCTACACTTGTGGCTGCAAGCTCTATAATCAGGCCGGGTGTCGCCCGTTCAGGCATGATGAGGGAATATATCTACAGGTTTCATAACCCTGATAAATTCGAATACATTCACCCTGTAATGAAAGAACAGCTTGAAGAGACATTCGGTGTAATGGTATACCAGGAAGATGTGCTGAAGGTTTGTCACCATTTTGCCGGGCTCGATCTTGCTGATGCTGATACCCTCAGACGAGCCATGAGCGGAAAATACAGATCGAAGCAGGAGATGCAGAGGATAGTTGATAAATTCTTCTCAAACTGCCATGAAAAAGGCTACAGCGAAGAGATCACAAAAGAGGTCTGGAGGCAGATTGAATCATTTGCAGGTTATTCATTTTCAAAGGCGCACTCAGCCTCTTATGCTGTTGAGAGCTTTCAGAGTCTCTACCTTAAAGCCCATTTCCCTCTTGAATTCATGGTTGCCGTAATAAATAACTTCGGCGGATTTTACAGGACATGGGTATATGTGCATGAAGCCAGAAGGTACGGAGCAAACATACAGCCTCCATGCATAAATAAAAGCACATATAAAACGACTATTAACGGATCGGATATTTACCTGGGCTTTATTCATATTCTGAGCATCGAAGAAAAGCTGGCAAGGTCGATAGAAGAGATCCGCAATACCGGGGGAGCATTCAGAGATCTGAGTGATTTCATTGAGAGGGTTTGTCCCGGGCTCGAACAGGTGGTTCTTCTCATAAGGACAGGAGCATTCAGGTTCACAGGAAAAAAGAAGGCCGTTCTGCTATGGGAAGCCCATATGATGATGAACAGGAACAAACATGAGAGCACACGACCCCTTTTTTCCCAGCCCGTCCGCAGTTTCACACTCCCCGACCTGGTTCACGGAACCCTTGATGACGCATATGACGAGATTGAACTGATTGGCTTTCCTGTCACAGTAAGCTGGTTCGATATGCTTGAGACATCATTCAGAGGTGAGATAAATGCGCATGATATGATCAACCATGTCGGGAAAAAGGTCAGGATGGTAGGACACCTTGTAACAATAAAGTATATTAAGACTATAAAGAGGGAATGGATGAATTTCGGATGTTTTATTGATGCTGAAGGCGATTTTTTCGATACAACTCATTTTTCACAGTCGCTTAAGAATTATCCGTTTAAAGGCAGCGGCACCTATCTGATTCTGGGTAAAGTGGTTGAAGAGTTCGGTTTCCCGTCACTCGAAGTTGAAAAACTGGCAAAGCTGCCCGTACGACCTGATAAAAGATATTGATCTGTATCAGATAATACTCTGGTCCGGACCAGCTTTATCCTCATCATATACGTTTTTAAAAGAAGAAGCATCTGAGAGCAGGGACATCTTTTTGAAACCGCTTATCCAGAAATAGATAAACAGCGGAATAAAAACCATCAACAGGGCAGGTGAATTTCCCATAAGAAGAAAATCATATAATCCATGGAAAAGAAAAGGAAAAAGAAAAGCGAGGATAAGGAAAATGGCTTTCCTGTAAGGGTTAAACCTGGCGAGACTAAAATAATACCCCATCGCAATCCCGAACAGGGCATGCGCGGGTACAGCAGTAAGAGCGCGGATAATGCCCACACCGTAACCACCTGTAAATACATACAGCAAATTTTCAATACCTGCAAAACCCAATGCTATAAAGACTGAATAAACAATGCCATCAAATTTCTCATTAAAATTCCTGTTGTTCCAGAAAAAAATATAGAATGCAAGGAATTTCATCCCTTCCTCAGTCAGTCCAGCCACCACAAATGCAGTATAAGTTAAATGAGTTAATCCCTCCATGTTCTCAGAAGGAATCGTAAGCAATTTCTCGATCAACACTACAGGTAATACTATCAAAATACCTGCTAATAAAGCTTTTAATAGTATAGATAAAGGTTCTTTTTCATATTTATCCCGGCTGTAAATATAGATTGCAATTAAAAATACAGGTGCCAGTGAAATAAACAGAAGATTATTAACCATTGTAGAGTGTATTATATATTATGAAGTACCCTGTAATTAATCGCTGGTTTGTCTGGAGGCTTTAAGAACTCCTTTTATTGATTGAATTTTACGAATGATGCCATACAGGACATCATTATTCGGAACCATTATATTCAATGTTCCTTCAAACATTCCCTCATCCATACTGTAGCTGAAATTCCTCACACTTACACTATAGCCCGCGACTATATCTGCAATTTTATTTCCGATGCCGATATCCTCAACCGCTGAAACTTTAATTGTCGCATTGAACGTGGGCGCCCCTTTTGTTTTTGTCCACCGGGCAACAACCACTCTGTATGGATATCTGGCTATCATATTGTGAGCATTTGGACAGCCGGTCCTGTGTATCTTTATTCCTTCCGAGATTGTCACAAATCCGAAAATTGAATCACCGAATACGGGATTGCAGCATTTTGAAAGTCTGTAGTCCAATCCTTCAACTCTGTCTTCAATGACCAGATAGTCAGAATAAACTGATCCGGGGATCTCTTTTAATTCCTTCTGGGGAAGAACCTGTGCCTGTACCGGAGCCTCCTCAGCTGATTCACCTTTTAACAGAACCTCTTTGATTTCAAGGAGATCTATTTTTCCTGATTCGATACTGCAATAGAGATCCAGCGCATTTTTAAAGGAATAATGAATGATAAGCTTCTGAATTGTGGAGTCGCCATAATTCATTTTCCAGTTTTTCAGCCGACGCATCAGAATCTCCTTGCCTTCAGCTGCAGCTTTGGTTTTTTCCTCGCTTAGAGCCTGTCTTATTTTGGTTTTGGCCTTGCTTGTAACAACAAATGAAAGCCAGTCCTGCTTAGGCTTCTGATTCTTCGATCTTATTATCGAAACATGATCGCCATTCTGAAGGACATATCTGATTGTTACATTTTTCCCGTTTACCTTTCCGCCGACACATGAAGCCCCGACTGCGGTGTGGATATCAAAAGCAAAATCGAGGAGGGTCGCACCTGCCGGAAGTTGCCTCAGGTCTCCTTTGGGAGTGAACACAAACACCTCTTCGGTATATAAGCCTGACCTGACCTGGTCGAGAAATGCATCATCCTCTTTTTCAGACGATTCCAGTATCTGGCGCATTCTTGTAAGCCAGGTATCAAGGCCTCCCTCCCCTTTTATTCCCTTATACTTGAAATGAGCAGCAAGTCCTTTTTCAGCAATCTCATCCATCCTTGATGACCGTATCTGGACCTCAACCCATTTACCTCTGGGCCCTACAACAGTGGTATGAAGTGATTCATACCCGTTTGATTTTGGGGCTGAGATCCAGTCGCGAAGGCGGCTTGGATTAGGCTGATAAAGATCGGTCACTATTGAATAGACCCTCCAGCAGTCGGACTTTTCATTTTCCTGTGTGCTGTCAAGGATAATCCGCACTGCAAAAAGGTCATAAACCTCATCAAATTCCACACCTTGCTTTTTCATTTTAAGCATTATGGAATGAATTGATTTAGTGCGGCTTTTAATAGTGAATTTAAAACCCTGCTTCGTCAGCTGCTCGCTCAGAGGGGCAGAGAACTCACGAATAAGTCTGTTTCTGGAAGCAGTGGTTTGTTTTAACCTGCTGTCGACAAATTTATATTGTTCCGGCTCAAGATATTTGACGGCCAGATCCTCCATCTCCGATTTGATATTATAATAACCCAGACGATGAGCCAGTGGTGCATAAAGGAAATAAGTCTCGGATGCAAGCGGAAGTCTCTCGTTCTCCGGTGCATTATCCAGATTACGCATATACTGAAGCCGTTCAACAAGTTTTATAAGGATTACCCTGACATCATCGGCAAGGCTGAGGAGCAATTTCCTGAAGGTCTCAGCCTGGTATGATGATTGAAGCGAATCTATTCCTGTTATCCTTGAAAATCCCTGTAATATCTCCACTACTTTCTTCCCGAACTCCTTTTCGAGTTCCTCCTGCGAGATATCAAGCTTGTTATATGAATCATGAAGAAGCGCTGTTATAATTGAAGTAAGTCCGAGTCCCATTTCAGCAGCAATAATATAGGCTACGGAAAGGACATGGATTACTTCAGGTTCCCCTGTCAGTGTAAAATTGTTATCGCAGGCTTTAATGGCAAGATCAAGGGCCCGGCGCACTTTAATCTTATCTCCGGCTGACAAGGAACTTCCTGCAGCTTTCAGAAGGGACCTGTAGGCAGTATTTATTTTTTGTGCTTCCAATTAGTAAATACTTAACAGGATAATTAAAATCCCTGAAAGTAACTAATAAGGATGCACTTTAACAATTATTACGGCCAATAAATTTGTTATGTGAAAGGATCTTAAGATATTATTAACCACATGGCCCAGGAGCAGATCTTTTTGCATACTTAATGGACCTTCCTGTATTTAATATTAAAAGTGAACGATTAGTTATTATGAAACTCACCTGAAATTATTCCATGGGCGGATTCTTTTCAAGTTTTTCGAGATCTTTCAATTCATCTATACCAGTGCTTTTTGAAAGATCCTGAATCATCTTCATATCGAGATCACCTTTGATTGAGATAAGTGTATTATCACTGGGTCCTCCTGTAACGACAAGAAGCTCAGAAATGACATCCCCTTTTTGCTGAATCAAGAATTTGGTCACATCACTTCCTTCTTTAACAACCATAAGTTCTTCATATACTGAAAGATCAAGTTTTTTAGTAAGCTCCTTGTAGAAATTCACACTATTGTTTAAAAGTGAGTCTTCAACTGTAAGTATCCTGATCGATTTCAGCCGCCTTATAATATCGGTTCCTTCATTATTTTCCGTATTATGACCCGCAAACAGGCCCAACAGTTTGCTGGAGATGTAGACTGTCGTAAAACCGTCCCTCTCTGAATACTTGTCAAACATGTCATCAATGGCATTAGTCTGAGCCTGTAATATAGTGACCAGGCAAATAGCGGTACTGAAGAGAATAAACTTTTTCATATCTGGTGATTAGTGATTTTCAAATTGCTATCAGTTGTTATTTTTTTTAACTTCTTTGTTTAATTTTCCTATTGTCTCAAATAAATTATTAACCGGTTTCATTCTTTCTTTAATAATAGCGGTTGATCTGTTTATAGCTGCAAGGCTCTTTTTAGTTTCATCCTGCAGAAGATTGATTTGTCCCAGAGGCTGAGTACCACGATTAAGCCGGCTGGAAACATTATATAATATTTTCATCGTTTCTATATAAGCTATTTCAGGATCAGAATAGGTATCACGTGGTTCTGACTTATGAATAAAAAAGAAATATGATCCTGTCAGAATAAGCATTCCGGCAGCAATCCCCGTTATGATCCCGAAAACCCTTCTGCGTCTGATGCTTAATAAGCTGTGATCCAGTGAGTCGATAGCAGAAACTATATTTTTCTCAAAATTCAAAGAGGGTTCCGGAACAAGCGCTGTTTGAAGATAATAGTTGAATATCTCCTTTTCATCATCCAGATCTTCAGGGATTTCAGCCTGGCTGAAGAAAGTTTTCAGGGAAGTTTCTTCATCGAGAGTGCTTTCGCCTCTGTAGTACTTTTCAAGCAAGTGTTTAATTTCCTCTGAATTCATTATTGTATTTTTTAAATTCATCTCTTACAGTTTTTCTTGCTCTTGAAAGATTTACTCTCAATGTATTGATATTCTGACCCGTTTTCTCTGCAATCTCCTCATATGAAAGTTCTTCAATATCCCTGAGTTGTATTATCTCCCTGTATATTTCCGGGAGATCATCAATAATCCTTCTCATTAACCAGGAGGTTTCATCTCTTTCAAGCTTATCATGAGGGTTTGGTTCAGAATCATGATAAACAGCAAAGGAACTCTTGTCATCCTGTTCTATATGCTTTTGTTTTCTGATCTGGTCAATACAATAGTTTTTAACTATAGTAACAGCCAGGGCCTCCACACTTTCATATTCATTGAGTCTTTTATTCATTTTCCAGAGCTTTACAAATGCTTCCTGAACTGCGTCCTCGGAACCTTCCTTATCTCTTAGTATCCGGTAAGCATATCCGTATAGTTTTCTGCTTATTGAATATACAAGGTTGTTAAATTCATCCCGGGTCATTAACAGAGAAGGTTATTTTCTTCCTGACAAAGATAAACAGATATTCAATCAGTTAAGATCTGAAAAGAAATCCGTCCCGTGGTCTTCCTTTGCTTCATTGCAAAAATCTTCAGCTTCCGCGATTGATATTTTCCCTTTCAGCTGAATAATAAAGTTATCTTCACCTCCTGAAATGAGCAGCAATTCTCTGATAATATCCCCATCGCTGCGCACATACATCCTGAGGTCCTGGTCAGATTTCCTGACACTCATAAATTCTTCATAGTCTCTTTTATTTATGTCTCTCTTTACCATATCATAAAAGTTTTCAATTCCCAGGTTTTCGTCTTCCTGCAAAAGAATTCTTATTTGGTCGACTTTCCCTGGCCAGTGGTTTTCATGCCATTCATGCTTATCAGATTTAAGCAGATTCAGAAGATTTCCATTTATTGTAAGTGTTACAAAACCATCATTGTCAGCATATTTAGCGAATAATGCATCTATTGATCTTTGTCCATAGGCAACGGACAATAAACCAGACAAAACCAGGATACCGAAAATTCTTTTCATAGCAGATAAATTAAGTGTTTAAATTGAGATCATTTATCAGCATGACGTACAAGAAAGGATTTCATTACAGGAAATCGATCAGAAAAAATTGAACCAGGAAATTAAAGCAGATATTGCTCAGATTATTTGAGCGGAGATTTTGGTTCGCGTGACATCTCGATATAATAAGCCCAGTCGATGGTTTTGGGTATAATTCTCTGAAACAGAGCAGTTAGTCTCCCGGCCCAGGTAAGCAGTTTATTTCTTTTCTTCTTTCTGATGCCTTTAAGAATCCATTTTGCAACATATTCAGGCGACATTAGTTTTCTTTCTTCAAGTGGTGATTCTCCCTGCTCTGATCCGTCGGCAGTCAGGGCATGTATTCTTATATTGGAAGAAGTAAAGCCGGGAAATATAATCATTACATGAAGTCCCCTTTTAAGGTTTTCAATCCTGATTGTCTCCAGAAATCCGAGAATTGCAAACTTTGATGCTGAATAGCCAGTCCGGCCGGGTAATCCATGAAATCCGGCAATTGAAGAGACACCAACCAGAGAGCCTTTGTTCCCGACCAGGTAAGGTAAAGCATATTTTGTGCAATAAACTGTACCCCAGAAATTTACATCCATAAGCCTGTGAAGTACTTTGAGATCAACATCATCAAATACAGCTCTCATCGAGAGACCTGCATTATTGATTAGAATATGAATAGTGCCGTATTCAGAAACGGCAGTTTCAATAAGTTTTTTGCAATCGCTCTCTATGCTGACGTCGGTCACCACATAACATGCTGTGCCATTTTCAGCCTTAATTTCATCAACAATCCTGGCAAGTTTTGATTCAGTGCGGGCTGCCAGAAGCAATTTACTTCCTTTTCTGGCAAATTCACGTGCAGTAGCTTCTCCGATTCCTGAAGAAGCTCCTGTAACGATAACCACCTTGTCTTTAAAAATATTTCGCATTATAAGTTCAGGCCAGCAGGGAAAACTGCTGTGAAAGTAACTAATTTTTAGGTCCTGGGAATATATTTAATTGTTATCTGAATAACAGGAGTAAAAAAGGAAAAGAATTTTTGTATTAAATCAATTTTCTTCTAACTTTGCACCGCAAAAATTGAAAGGAATGATTCAGTAGCTCAGCTGGTAGAGCACATCCCTTTTAAGGATGGGGTCCTGGGTTCGAATCCCAGCTGGATCACTGATATTAAGCGTGATTTAACAGATAATCAGTTGATTGCGCTTCTTTTTTTGATAAATTAAGATTCAGCCATTGGTTTCATATTCATTGATTCCCCTGATGTTTCACAACAACTAAAAAAATCATATCTTTCCATTATTTTCATTGATAAGGATTCAATAATACAATTCCATGAAGCAATTTGTTTCCATGATTGCTGTTTGTCTGATAATTATAATATTGTTCGCCTTATATTATGTGATCACTTTACCTCCAAAGAGTATTAGTTTAAAGGATATTCCTCCCGCCATTGCCGTACATACAAACCCAAAGGATTCTGTTTCGCCCGGATCCATTCTTATTGATAGCCTAAAAACAGAAAAAAAAGGTATCGCCAGGAATGATTGCTATATAATTGTTGAGAGTTTTAAGAATCTCACGTTAGCGCGGGACAGAGCTGGAAAGTTGTCAGATGATTTCAATGCAAATTTCATTGTGCTCCCTCCAACAGCTGACGGCTATTACAGAATCAGCTATGGGAAATATTCTACATATGAAGAGGCCGAATCCGCAATTAAAAGTATAAGAACAAAGATCAGGCCTGATGCATGGATATATTCAGCTAAATAATAAACATCTCAGACAGATAACAGTTGGGACCTAATGAAAAGCCTTTTATAAACTGCCGCCGGCCCACTTACCTCATAAAATACTTCCCATTTTATATTAAATATATTAATAAATACTTGTCAGTCTGATCAGATTTATAATATTTTTGATATTAAAAGAATTTACCATGGAAATAGAAGAGATTAAACAAAGAGTAAAAAAAATAACTGCCAGGGTACTTGAGATTGATGAATCCGAAATCACGGATAATGCAAACTTCTCCTTCGATCTGGGCGCATCATCCATGCAAAGCATAATGCTGGTTGCCAGCTTTCAGGAAGAATTCAATATAGAAATGGATGAACAAAAGTCTCTGGAAGTTCAAACGGTTGCAGAAGCTGCTGAGTTCATCAGCAGTTATATAAATTGAGCCAGCTTATATAGCTTGAAAGCGGATAGCCCTAATTTCAAACTCCGAAAATAATATAAACCTGATGCCAACAAGAGCTGAAATCCACAAGAACAACCTTGTCAAGATATTTAATCCTAAATCAATAGCTGTCGTTGGTACCAATAATGTAAAGGGTACTGTTCCTTACGATATATTATTTAACATACTCAAAACAGAATTTACAGGTGTCGTATTTCCTGTTAGTCCCGGCGAACGATCTATATGCTCTGTTAAGGCTTATAAATATGTGGTGGATATTAATGACCCGATTGATCTGGCTATCATTGTATTTCCAAGTGCTGTTTGTCATATGGCTCTTGAGCAATGCGGGCAGAAAGGCATAAAAGGCGTTGTTATAATTTCAGCAGGTTTTAAAGAAGTTGGAGAAAAGGGACTGGAAAGGGAGAAACAGCTCAAATTGATTGCAGAAAAGTATGATATTTCAATTATCGGACCTAATTGCCTGGGAATAATCAACACCGATCCACAAATCAATCTTAATGCTTCCTTTGCGCGCAAAATGCCTGAACAGGGAAATATAGGCTTCCTG
>Ga0208980_10002051_pt1 | contig 12228 bp, 10 predicted proteins | sample WetSurMetagenome_3_FD_187993 | JGI IMG/M metagenome (GOLD analysis project Ga0208980, IMG submission 187993) | Wetland microbial communities from Twitchell Island in the Sacramento Delta, sample from surface sediment Aug2011 Site A1 Bulk (version 2) | ecosystem: Environmental > Aquatic > Marine...
CATTCCCCCGGATCGTAACCATGTCACTAACATAGCCGCCAGCTACATCCTGCCTTTCGCCGCAAACAGCACTGGCATCACGAGGCAACTGTTCTACGGCTGGAATTTGTCCACGACCATGACCTATCAGTCCGGTTCGCCGATTGGCCCGCTGATGGGCATGGAATGGACCGGAGTAGATCCCAAGCTCGACAATCCCACCAGTCAACGCTACTTCAACACGTGCACGCTGGCTGCAGATGGTGTAACGCGTCAGAATTGCGCCAGCGCCAGCGAACCCGTCGCGTGGACAATCATTCCGCCCTACACCTTGAGACATACGGAGGTGTTCCTCGGCGTAATGCGGCCTCCGGCACAGGCGTTTAAGGCTGGAATCAATGCTGCTTTCTTCAAACAGTTCACGATAACGGAACGCGTAAGGCTCGAATTCCGAAGTGAATTTTTTAACCTGTTCAATTCGGCCTCCTTCGGCTCAGGATCGTTCGGTGCGAATGTGGACACCAATCCGAATTCCCCTAACTTCGGGCAACTAAGCCCGAACCAGGCCAATGAGCCGCGAGTCGGCCAAATGTCACTGAGACTCACTTTCTAAGTGCAATCATAGGACGCTCCGCACTCGATGGCGGAGCGTCTTTGATCCCCTCCAACGGATGTATGAATGGCAATACGAATGATGACCTTCAAACAAAGCAAACGACGAAGTGTCGTCAGGGGAATATTTGTTTAGGAGCTTAAGACACTATTGCATCCTTTTTAAAGAGGGTCGCCGTGAGAATCAAAACCAAATATTTAACGGGCTTTTTCGCCTGTTTCGCGATGGTTTTCGCAACTTCGGATGCCTTTGCCCAGAATACCGCTTGCGGTAAACCGATGACTGCGGAACAGAAGCTGCAACGTGCTCTCGACATTCAGGAGATACAAAACGTGGCGAGCTTGCACGAGTACTATCACAACGCCCTGATGCACAAAGAAGAGATTGAGGCTATTTGGGCGCAAAAGACCCCCGGAGTCTCATGGACTAACAACACGGACAGATATGTGGGGATGCCCTCTCTAAGGAAGTATTACATCGATGGTTTGCCGAAGGAAAAAGCAGGAGTGCTATGGGTGCACATGCTTACTACTCCTGTTATTGAAGTTGCCGGGGACGGGGAAACGGCGAAAGGCGTGTGGATGTCTTTTGGTCATGTAAGCGGTCCCATGGGAGGCAAGGTCTCTTCCTCCTGGGCTCAAGAAAAATACGGAATGGACTTTGTGAAAGAGAACGGTAAGTGGAAGATCTGGCATCTGCGTACCTACGTGGATTTTTACAGTCCAATTGACGAGAGTTGGGCAGCGACGGCGGGTTATTCGCCCCAAGATTCTACTGGCCGGCAAACCAGCAGTAAGTTGCAGGCGAAGACAAACAAAGAATCGGGTGTAAAGGCAAATATAGCCGAGCCGGACGAAAAAGGGGTGTATTACAAGGAATATAGCCTGACAACAGTGCCCGTAATGCAGCCCAACCCACCTGTTCCCTATTGCACGTTCGGTGAAACATTCAGTTATTAGTGCGGCCATATTGTCACGCAAACGCAGTGAGTAGTGGTGAGATAAGTGAGGAATGGAGTTGCCTATTGATGAAGTAAAATCATTTTGAATCGAGGGGACCATTATGGCCCCTCACAATCCTACTTAAAGGAGATAAGTAATGAAAACCAAGTTCGGATTTTTGACAATCTTGTTTCTATGCATATCAATGGCGTTTGTCATCTCGTGCAGTTCCAATCAGCAGGCTACGGACAGCAAAGGGAGGCCGGTGATCTCGCCAGGGGAAAAAGCCTTGGCTGCCATAGAGGTCCAAAATGTTTTCAGCAAGCACTGTTACTATCATGAGGCCGGCAAGCACCGTGCGGAAATGGAGGATATATGGGTCAAGAAGGACGGCGAGTTTGCCAAGACCGTCAAATGGACCCAGCCCATGGGCGTAAATGTCGGATATGATGATCTTTGGAAGTTTTATGTTGAAAACAAAGAAAAATCATTGGCGCAAAATCTTGAAGACATAAGCAAAGCGGATCCGACGGTCAAGAACGTGCCGGAAAATCTCGGTATAGGCGGTGAATGGGCCTCTCATACCCAATCGACAGCTATTATAGTGGTTGCCGATGACGGAAAGTCGGCAAAAGGTGTCTGGGAATCTCCTGGTCTTCATTTTACTGCACAGGTCAGGGACGGTAAGATAAGCAAGAGCGGCAGCTGGTTCTGGGAAAAATATGGAGCGGACTTTGTGAAAGAAGACGGTAAATGGAAGTTATGGCACATATCAATGTACTACGAAAACACTCCTCCAGGATGGGATGCAGACACCAATAGTTATCAAGCTGGCGGCAGAGGAGGCGGACCCGGCGGGCCAATGCCTGGTGGAGGAGGGCGCGGCGGACAAATGCCTCCCTCAGGAGCACGCGGCGGACAAATGCCTCCCTCAGGAGCACGCGGCGGACAAATGCCTCCCGGACAAGCACCGGCTGGGGGAGCCGGTGGCGCTCAGGATGTCGGAAAAGTAGCCCCTGAACTGGCACCTCAAACACAAGTAGCACAGATGTACTCAGAAACAAACCCCAACCCATACCAGGCCTGGAGCCCCACCAAGCTGCCCACAATAGAGCCCAGGTTCCCTGAACCGTATTACACGTTCAGCGAGACATTCAGCTATTAGTAAACTGATTTGCGGAATTCCCCCGGAAGTCCGGGGGAATTCTTTGAAAAAAACAAAAACTTCTGTATTTGTCTGTGAATTGATTTTGGACCTGGCAGGAAACGGGTGCATGGCGACCACAGGCGATATCTCGGTGGTCTTTCCCTCCTTCTCCACTTGAGCTCGCCTCGCAAGTTCCATACACCCGTTTCCTGCCAGGTCTCAGGGGTTCCTATCGCGTACGCCGGCAGGATCCGATCGATATAGTCGATCCGGATGCACCTTAGCTAGAGTTCGCAATATTGTCTCCCGCTGGGTTTTCGTTACTAGTGGCCTGTAACAGATGAATCGCTATTGACTATAATTCGGTGTCCGGGTTCTTGATACATCCATTTGATCGGCTTTGGTTGTTTGTTATACAGGTGAATGTACTTTATGAGCTTCCTGCTCAAATCTTTGACCGAGGTGAAAATGCCGCGTGCGATCACATCCCGCTCTATTTTTGCAAACCAGAGTTCAACTTGGTTCAGCCAAGACGAATACGTAGGGGTAAAGTGCAGATGAACATTCGGGTGATCGCCAAGGAATTGCTGAACCCTGCGCGTTTTGTGAGTCGAGAGATTGTCGGCAATGATGTGAATCTCTTTGCCACGGCGTTGGTGCGCCACAACGTCTGTCAGGAAAGCGACGAATTCCTCGCTGGTGTGTCGAGGCGCTGTAGCGCCTAGGACCTTACCCGTTTTGGTATTCAAGGCCGCATATAAGGAAAGAGTTCCGTGTCGATAGTACTCGAAACCATGCCGCTCAGCCCTTCCCGGAGAAAGCGGCAAAACTGGATCCAATCGATCAAGTGCTTGAATGGCGGTCTTTTCGTCAATGCAGAATACGACGGCATGCTGGGGAGGATTGACGTATAACCCAATCACGTCGGCAGCCTTCGATTCAAAATCCGGGTCGTTAGAGGCCATATAGCGCTCGATCCGGTGAGGTTTCAGTCCGGCACGGGCCCATATGCGAGCCACCATCATATGGTTGATACCGAGCTGGGCAGCGAGTTTTCGAGTTGTCCAATGGGTGGATCCGTCCGTCGGCTTTCGACGAGTCCAATTCAGAATCCGGGCTTCGAGACTTGGGGTTTTAGCCTGGACTTTCCGGCCACGATAATGCGAGTACAGGCCAGACAATCCGTGCTTCACAAACCGCTTCTTCCAGCGGCTGACGTAGCTTGGATCGCAATCGAGAGCGCGACAAATAGATGTATAGGATTCGCCGTCAGCAAGCATCAGAATCAACCGGGAGCGTCGAGAATCCTCGGCGCGAAGACTTCGAGAACGAACACGAGCCTGGAGTTCTTCCAGAACAGTAGGGTTCAACAATATATCTGTGGCATTTGGCATGACTCATAATACTATACCCTACTAGCTGAGTCAATGTTACAGGCCACTAGCGCGAGTATTCAATGCCGTCATGCTTTATATTAAATGGTAATGATAAAACTAGACTAAACAATCTACAGAGAGAAATAAGAAGGAGGAGCCATTGTGAGCGAGACAGGTTCAAATTTAACTAGAAGAGAATTCATGGTTGTGAATTCTGCGGCAATTGCCTCGCCAATTCTTTTAAACGTGGCAGGCGCAGTTCCGGATGCCAAAGCAGCGGGAAAGCAGGCGGAAAAGCAGTACAACTTTGTTGATAGGCAGACCTGTGATCTTGTTGTCCTGGGCGGAGGCGGTAGCGGTCTGGTCGCAGCAGTGCGTGCAGCGCAGCTGACCGGCAAAAAAGTTATCGTTTTGGAGAAGGATTCAACAGCTGGCGGGGGCGCCCAGGGCGCCAGGACAATGCGTACCTTTGGCAGCAAGTGGCAGGCAAAACGCAATTTGCCTGATACGACGGTTGCATATGCCAACGCGATGATGGATCAGGTGTTCTGGAAGCTGGATCCGAAACTGGTTATCAATTGCCTGCTCGGTACCGGTCAGTTTATGGACTGGATTTGTGAACTGGGAGGCAATATTGAGGACAGGTTCACCGCAGGTAAATACGTGTTAGGGACGCTCGAGTGCGAACCCATCGGTCCTCAAATGTCATCAGGCTTTGGCAAATTTATTACGGATATATTGAAGGAAAAATGCAAAACCTTCGGCGTTGAGGTTCTTACAAAACATCCGGTAGTGGATATCGAAGTGAGTAACGGCAAGATCGTTGCAGCCATAACGAAATCGAATGCAGGCTATGTCCGCGTCGCCTGCAAGGCCTGTGTGTTGGCAACAGGCAGCTGGATAAGCAACAAAGAGATATTGAAAAAATATGCCCCGGAATTCGCTGCCTCGAAGCAGTATATGGGCGGGCCAGGCGGCGCACCCGGCGGTCAAGGTGGTGCACCAGGCGCGCGTGATGGCGCACCTGGAGGACCGGGTGGCGCGCCTGGAGGGCCAGGTAGCGCACCTGGCGGACAAGGTGGACCGCCGGGTGGCGGCAGTCCAAATGTCGGCCACGAGAGTCCAAACTATACCGGAGACGGCATTGCCCTGGCTGAGAAGGTCGGTGCATTTGTCGACTATAACAGTTTCTGCATTCGTCTGATGGGTCCCTCAACTATGAGCAACAGCAAAGTCGTCATGGCCATGGCGGTGTCGCCTTTCGCCATTTCAGTCAATCTGGACGGCAAGCGCTTCTGCAGTGAACCGGTTCTGCATATGGGGTTGTTTAACGGCGGCCATATTCAGGTGGATCAGCCCCATGCGCAGACCTTCAACGTCTTTGATCAAAACGCACTCGCAGCCACATTAGAGTTACAGAAATGCGTTAAGGCCGGGAAATGCGCTGCCGTGAAGTTCGACGACATTACTGGACCGCCGAGCAGTCTCCCGGACACCATTGAAGAAATACAAAGCGACCTTAAACAAAGCTCGCCGCTAAAGGCCGACACACTGGAAGAACTCGCCGACAAGATGGGTGTCAACAAAAAGAACTTCCTTGAAACTGTAAAAAGATATAACGAGGCCTGTCAAAAGGGCACCGACTGGGATGTATTCAAGAGCAAGGAATATATGGTTCCCATTAGCAAAGAGCCCTTCTATGCCTCACAGGCAGGGCTGAGCAACGATGGCGCTTTCGGCGGGGTTCGGGTAAATCCCGAGATGCAGGCCTACAAAGCCGACCGCACCAATCTTGTTGAGGGCCTCTACGTTACCGGCGACTTTGCCACAGGCCGCCACATCAGTTTGAACGGCATGAAACGTCAGGTGCTTAACGACCTGGCCTGGGCCTTCTCCAGCGGGTATCTGGCGGGGACAAACGTTGCCAAGTATTTGTGACACTAAATATAAAAAGAAATAAAAAGGAGGAGTCATTGTGAGTGAAAAAGATCTTAGCTTAAGCAGACGAAAGTTCGTGGCTGTAGGTTCGGCGGCGTTTGCTGCGCCAGTCCTCAAGGGATCGGCAGCCATAGTTCCGGAGGCCAAAGCTGCAGCAAAGCAGGCGGAAAAGCAGTACAACTTTGTCGAAAATAAAAGCTGTGACCTTGTTGTGCTGGGTGGAGGCGGCAGCGGTCTGGTCGCGGCTGTGCGTGCGGCGCAGCTGACCGGCAAAAAGGTCATCGTTCTGGAAAAGGATTCCACAGCGGGTGGCGGCGCCCAGGGCGCGCGTACTATCCGTACCTTTGGCAGCAAATGGCAGGCAAAACGCAATATACCCGATACAACCGCCGAGTATGCACACGAGAAGATGAACTGGATGTACTGGTGGCTGGATGAAAAGCTCGTCAACAACTGCCTGCGCGGTACCGGCCAGTTTTTCGACTGGCTGTGCGAACAGGGCGGCAACATCGAGGATAAATTCACTCCCGGCAAGTACGTTTTTGCACACAGCGATTACGATCCGGTTGGTCCCCAGATGTCAGGCTTTGGCAAATTTGTAACGGACATGATGAAGGAGAAATGCAAGACCTACGGTGTTGAAGTCCTTGCCAAACACCCTGTGGTGGATGTTGAAGTGAAGAACGGCAAGATTGTTGCGGCCATCGCCAAATCGGATGCAGGCTATGTCCGGGTCGCCTGCAAGGCCTGCGTACTGGCAACGGGCAGTTGGATAAGAAACGATGAGATCATGAAAAAATATGCCCCCGAATTTTACTCAACCATGCAGTCTTCGGGGCAGGGTGGTGCTCCGGGCGGTGCACCAGGAGGACAGGGTGGACCTGGTGGCGCACCAGGAGGCGCCCCGGGTGGACCAGGGGGTGCACCGGGTGGCGAAGGTGGCACACCGGGAGGTCCTGGTGGAGAAGGCGGCGCACCGGGAGGTCCTGGAGGAGAAGGCGGCGGAGCTAGAGGTGAAGGTGGCGCACCTGGCGGCCAAGGCAGCGCACCGGGCGCCGCACGCGGAGGTTCAAATGTTGGACACACCAGCCCCAATTATACAGGCGACGGTATTCCCCTGGCCGAGAAGGTGGGTGCCTTTGTAGACTATGACAGTTTCTGCATACGCCCAATGGGACCTCTGCCCGGTGGCGGATCGAGCAAAGTTTTCACCGCCATGTCACAGACGCCCTTCATCGTCACTGTCAATAAGAACGGCAAGCGCTACGCCTGCGAATCAGTCATTATGAATCTCGGCTTTTTTGACGGTGGATCGGTATTGACCAAACAGCCGGGTGGCCAGTCCTGGGATATCTTTGATGAAAACTCGATTGCTACCGCTTTCAAGTATCATAAACTCCCTGCGGGTGAAAAAGATCCTGAAAAGGACGTGGATCTGGTCCCCAACTTTAAGGTTTATCTCCCTGACACTATGGAAGAGATCCAAAAAGACCTTAAGAACAGCACCTCCAGCATTATCAAGGCCAACACCCTCGAAGAACTAGCCGACAAGATCGGCGTCAACAAACAGAACTTCCTTGAAACCATCAAAAGGTACAACGAAGGCTGTGAAAAGGGTGTAGATGACTTCTTTAAGAGCAAAAAGTTTCTGGCCCCAATTAACAAGGCTCCATTTTACGCTTCCAGGGGCTCGCTGGGCACTGATGGCGCCTTTGGCGGAGTGCGGGTAAATCCCGAGATGCAGGCTTACAAAGCCGACCGCACAAATCTGGTTGACGGACTTTACGTGACCGGTGATTTTGCCAGCGGCCGCCATGTCAATGTACGCGGCGTGAAGTGGCAGGTGCTCAACGACCTGTCCTGGGCCTTCTCCAGCGGCTTCCTGGCAGGCACCAATGTCGCCAAGTACCTGGAAAAACTTGCTTGAAGAAAATTCTTGAAGCCCCTTTGCACCCTTAGCGCCTTTGCGGTTTCTTTTCAAAACGCTCACCGCAAGGGCGCAAAGAGCGCGAAGCTTCGCTGGGCCTGGTCATGTGAGGAGAGCCATTATGAATGAAAGCAGTCACGATTTAAGCAGGCGCAAATTCATGATCGCAAGTTCCGCGGCGGTCGCATCGCCGCTTCTTCTGAATCTCTCAGGAACAGTCCAACAGGCAAAAGCTGCAGAAACGAAGCCTTCCAAAAAAACAAAACTATATTACATTACGAATAAATGCGTAGGCTGCCATGCGTGCAAGATCTTTTGTCCTCAGAAAGCCATCTTTTATGGCGAGCGGAAGATGGAGATAGATCAGGACAAATGCATTCAATGCGGGACCTGCTACAACGAATGTCCTATTTGCATGGTCTCCGAGATTAAACTCTAAATATTTGGAAGGCGGCATTATATGACTATAAAAGTAATGGACTGCGATTTGGCAGTGATAGGCATGGGTGGCATCGGCTCGATCTGCACCGTAAAGGCGGCCGACCTTCTTCCAGGCAAGAGGGTGATCGTCCTTGAAAAGGCGAAAAATCCTGGCGGAGCCACCATCTTTGCCCACGGCCCGCAGATTTCCGATTCTACATGGCAAAGGCAGGCGGGAGCGGAACCGATGGAGCCTCAGGATCTTTCGGGGCAGTTCTTTGACTTCCTCGTCTCAAAGGGAGAGGCGGATGCGAAAAAGTATTTTAAGGTTGGGCAGACCACAATGATGGGAATGATGGCGCTGAAAATCGGAATAGATATGCCGAGGCGCATTGATAAGTATAAGGAACTTGATGATCCATCTATAGGCCCCGGCTGGTGGGGTTCCTATATAGTCGATAAGATGATGGAATGCTGCAAGAAGATGAATATCCCTGTGCTGACTGAAACCAGGGCGAAGAAATTCATAAAGGACTCCAGCGGAAAGGTGACGGGCGTTTTGGCCGACACCAAAGACGGGGAGATTCAGGTGAATTTCAAAGCGTGTTTTATAGCCGCAGGCGGCTTTGGGGCCGATTATAAGAAGTGTCAGGAACTGTGGCCGAATGTCTTTAACAACATACCCATGCATAATCTTAATCCGCCCAGCCTTACGGGGGATTTAATCGATGCGGCTCAGGATACTGGCGCAGGGATCGACCTAAAGAATGCGGGATGCAATGTCCAGGGCCCAATCCATCATCCCTATTCCTATACAGTGGTTACAATGGCGAGATCCAGCGTCATGCAGCTGCAGGTCAACCTGGAGGGCGAACGTGTATCCGACCCGGGAGGAGGAGGAGGCCTTGGACGAGTTACCCCCAATCCCCGAGTGTACAGCATAGCGGATCAGGATGTTATCGAGAAGGCAGGCGAGTTGGCTGCGGATGCGATAAGTGAAGAGTACGAACATGAGCGCGCCAAGAAATACTGGAGAGAGGACCTCGCCGAGGAGATAGCCGTTGATGAAAAGTGGGGCTATGGCCGCCACACCACAAAGGCAGATACACTGGTGGATCTGGCTTTGAAACTAAAGATCGATCCTAATGTGCTCCGTGCTACGGTGGAGAAATACAACAAGGAATGCGAGTCAGGGAAGGGCCAGGGAGAACAAGGCAGTCAAGGGGGACCCGGCGGACCCGGCGGTGGGTTCTTCCAGGGTAGCGCATCCCCGATGCCCGTCAAAAAAGGTCCCTTCTACGCCATTTTCGGGCAGCGCTTCAGACAATGCACACACGGAGGAATAATAGTCAACGCCAGTCACGAAGTCCTCGACACCAAGGGCAACGTGATGCCCGGCCTATATGCAGGCGGCGATTGTACAACAGAATACACCGTCAACTCGGGCAGCCAGTCCAGCGGACAAGGCGGCCCGCCACAGGGCATGCAGGGCGGGCCGGGTGGTCAGGGCGCTCGGGGCCAGGCGGGTCGGGGTGGTCAGGGCGGTCCACCGGGTGGCGGAGGGATAAGAGGTGGTGTCGGCATTTTTGGCAGTTACGTAGCAAGCCAGGGCGGCGGCATGGCGGGACTCTGCAAAGGAATAACCGCAGCCATCAACATAGCAAAATATTTGAGTAGAGCCTAAAGCAATATGCCCGCGAATTTATGAGTACCGCCACCGCAGAGGCGCAGAGTTCGCGGAGAGTGCCAAATAATGGTGCCCTCCGCGGTCTCTGCGGTCGTGAGAAAAAATTGAAATTTTCCCTTTGACTAGCTATATAGCTATGTGATAATATTTGACCATGGGATTCCTAACCAAAGTACAGGTCATTGAACGAGCAAACAATACGCGACAGTACTACTTCATCTGTCCGGCGCCGCTGGCACAATCTCTGGAATTGGAGAAAGGGGAGGAGATCGACTGGGTAGTTGAGGATCGCCACACCCTGGTGCTTCGACGTGTGCGAAAGACGGAGAGCAAGATACGGAGTGGAAAGCATGGGAAGTGAACAGGCTACTCTGCCGGGTTTGGCCTTATCGCAAGGAAGTTGCAGCCCTCAGGACGGCGGCTCGTCGTCGAAAGAGGACATGGGGAATGAGGCCGGCAAGCCGCGGTTTAAGCGGATTGATCGGGAGCAATTGTTTTGGCGCATGGTGGATTTAGATCGGTTGATTGCAGATGACCACCCGGTGCGTGCGATCTGGGAGTTGGTGGGGAAGATGGATTTGAGCCGATTCGATGAAAAGATTCGGGCCGTGGAAGGGGTAGCGGGACGGTCACCATATGATCCTCGATTGCTGATTAGCCTGTGGATATACGCATACAGCCAAGGGGTGAACTCAGCTCGGGCGATTGAGCGCTTGTGTGAAATTGCCCCCCCGTATCAGTGGCTGACGGGGCTGGAAGTGGTGAACGCGCACACGCTATCGGATTTTCGGGTGGGGCATGGGGATGAACTGAAGGAGTTGTTTGTGCAAGTATTGGCCCTACTGAGTTCAGACGGGATGATCACGCTCGAGCGGGTGATGCAGGACGGGACGAAAATCAAAGCATCCGCAGCCCCGGACAGTTTCCGGACTGAGGAGAAGATCCAGGAGCAGCTGAAGGCAGTGCAAGAGCATGTGGAAGCCCTCGACAAGTTAACCGAGGAAGAATCGAGCGAGCGGGCAGCCAAGGCGCGCGAACGTGGCCGGCGGGAGCGAAGTGAGCGACTGGAATCGGCCTTGAGGGAGTTTGACAAGTTACGGGCGGAAGGGAACGCCAAAGAAAGAGTAAGCATTACCGATCCGGAAGCACGCAATATGAAGCAAGCGGGCGGGGGCTTTGCGCCCAGCTATAACGTCCAGATTTCCACGGATGCAGCCAACAAGGTGATCGTAGGAGTTGGAATTACGCAGGCGGGAAATGATTTTGATCAGCTAATACCGGGGGTGGAAAGGGTGGAGCAAAATCTGGCTGAGTCGCCGAAACAAGTGGTGGCCGATGGCGGCTTTGTGAGCCGGGACAATATTGTGGAGATGGAATCCCGAGGAGTGGATTTCATTGGTCCGCAATGTGAGGAGGAAGGCAAGGGAAAAAGTTCCTACGAAGGGCGGGGCGTAACGTCGGAGTATCTTTCATCGCGATTTGTTTACGATGCTGCCAGCGATAGCTTTCGCTGTCCGCAAGACAAGACGCTGAGTTATGAGGGAAAGGATGAGCGCAACTTGCACGTGAGCTATAAATACCGGGCCACGTGGGCAGATTGCAAGGCGTGTCCGGCCAAGGGCCAATGTTGTCCTGGCAATCAGGTGACGGGCCGCTCGGTGCAACGTACGGAAGAGTTGCCAGAAGTAGCCGCGTTCCGCCAGAAAATGAAGACCGAACCAGTGGCTGAGATCTACCACCAAAGATCCGAGGTCGCGGAGACTCCGAATCTCTGGATCAAGGCGAAGTTTGGGTTAAGGCAGTTTCGGCTGCGGGGAATATGCAAGGTGGAAATGGAAACCTTATGGGCCTGCCTGACTTATAACATCAGGCTGTGGATCCGTCTTCACTGGAAGATGCGTGCAGCGGCTGCAGTTGCAATGGCATAGAGGGGAGAAAGATATGAGCTAGACATGCAACACGCACCAGCCTGAGCTTAATCTCCGCCTATTGGGCCTACTGGTGCGAGTTAGAGCCAAACAATGAAAACGGCGGGCGACTCAAAAATTCACCCGCCATGCCTGTGAAAATAGGTTTGAAAATTTCAATTTTTTCTCACGACCGGCGCCTCTGCGGTGCGTTTTTTTGACTTTGGGTAAGGGAAATTGATCGCACTTCGCCAAAGGTGGCGGTGCGCAGTCTCTCAACTATGTCCCCTTTT
>Ga0208980_10002052_pt1 | contig 12225 bp, 10 predicted proteins | sample WetSurMetagenome_3_FD_187993 | JGI IMG/M metagenome (GOLD analysis project Ga0208980, IMG submission 187993) | Wetland microbial communities from Twitchell Island in the Sacramento Delta, sample from surface sediment Aug2011 Site A1 Bulk (version 2) | ecosystem: Environmental > Aquatic > Marine...
TCAGCGTTTCTCAGCGTTTCAAAATACGGAGCTGCCAAACTCTTTGAGTCCCCCGGCAGAGCCGGTGGTTTACCAATGTAATCAACGATGAATTTCGAAGTGCTGCGGTTCGGCATTCGATATTCGAAATTCGGAACATTACTCAACTTGGCAGAGAACAAAGGCAGGGGCATGCTTCGGTATTTGTCAGACCGATGCTGCTTCATCGGAAGAGCCTGTGGATCTCCCGATGGATCAGGGTTCGTGCAGGCTGCCGGCGGCTGACGGCGATGCAAGGGACTGGGATGCAGGGGAGGTCTCTGCGACGCGCGGGCCTGATGGGTACGGCTGAGCCTTTTTGCAGAGAGCGAGCGCATAATCATGCAATCTCTCAACAACATCAATGACCTGTTTGAGCTCCGAATATACCCGGTCGATATCGGCCCGGATTTTTGCAGGGCATGCCGCATTCATGGTAAGCAATTGTGTAAATCCCATCATCACGGCAAGGGGATTATTGAGTTCGTGGCAGATGGATCTCAAACAAGCCGAGACCTCAGCAAGGCGCGAGTCGTCGCCGTTATCCGGCGACATCATGATCCCGGTGCTGGAAATCAGCAGGTAGCCCGCCACCTGATTTTCCTGGCTCAGCAGTGTGGATAAAGCCCCAATCACCTCGATGGGCTTGCCTTCACGCGATTGGTAAACAAGGCCTCCCTCCCAATAGCCCCATTTCCCTGCAGCATCCAGTATTTGCGGCAGCTCGAAAGCTGTGTCATCCGCCAGGATTTGAGTAACCGGCCGGTGAAACAGTTCCTGTGGAGTGTAACCCAGAGTGTTCGCAGCGCGGCTTGATATGGACTTTATTTGATATTCGGGAGATAGAGTGATTGCCAGCCATTGTGACGATCCCCCGACTGATTCGAGCATGCCATCCATATCGTTGCTTCCTATCGTCATTTTCACGGTTCTGAGTTAAACATTTTGAAAAGCGAGCGTGCATTATCAGGCTGGACAGGCGGCACTGTGACCGGTACCATCCCGGCTGGGGCCGTTTTCCTGCAGGACAGTCCAGCGGAAAGATCGGGTGATTTCGCACAGGAGCCTCGCTAGTGTTTATGCACGCCGGCAGCTGGATGTTGCCGGAATCGTTATCCGGTTTATCTGGAAAGGATTATCGGGCGATACGGATGAAGTTGTGGCCCTGCTGATCCATTCCGGCGGCGGGTCGCGCGGTGATGGGTAGCGATCGGATCTGCGGCCGGCTATGCGTGAGGATCCGAAGGAGGAGGACAATCATGACAAACGCCAGGATGCTGTGGCGGGACATTCAAAGGATACGCGAGGAAGCCCCTCTGATTCACAACATCACCAACTACGTGGTCATGAATACCACCGCAAATGCGCTCCTTGCCATCGGGGCCTCTCCCATCATGGCCCACGCTGCTGAGGAGGTCGAAGATATAGTCCGCGCAGCCGGCGCTCTGGTTCTCAATATCGGGACGCTGAGCCCTCCCTGGGTGGACGCCATGATCAGAGCCGGCCGGGAGGCCAACCGCAGAAATATCCCCGTCGTGCTTGATCCGGTCGGCAGTGGCGCGACGCAGTTTCGAACCTCGACCGCGCAGCATTTGATCCGTGAAGCGGCTCCCACGTTTATCCGCGGCAATGCATCGGAAATCAGATCCCTTATACTCTCCGAACAGGCTACCAAGGGCGTGGAAAGCATCCATTCATCGGACGAAACGGTTGACGCGGCTCGATCTCTGTCCAGGAATTGCCGTTGTGTCGTCTCGGTGAGCGGCGCAACGGACATAGTCGTCGCAGGGACCTCGACCTTCAGGATTTCAAATGGACACCCTGTGATGACCAAGGTCACCGGCCTCGGGTGTACCGCATCGTCTATGACCGCAGCGTTTGCCGCCGTGAACTCGTCGCATTTGAGGGCAGCGGCGCACGCCATGGCTCTTATGGGTATTGCGGGAGAAATGGCGGCTGAACGCTCTGCGGGCCCGGGGAGTCTCCAAATGCACTTCCTGGATGCCCTTTACTCCATTCAGGAATCCGATATCGAGCAGCGGTTGCGGATGGAATCTTCTTGAACGGGCAATCCTGAAACGGGCTCGGGCAAGGTTCATGCGAATTCTATCAGGGATCGCGCCCGAGCCACCCACGGCATAAGCCTGCCCTCGACCGGATTTTTCCGAAGGATATCACAGAGACTTGTCTGAATTCATGGCGCAGATGATCCGAAGGCCGTCGAGAGTCAGCCAGGGTGCGATTATCGAAATGACGTCCGTTTCCCGAGCGATGATTTCCGCCAGGCCGCCCGTGGCTATGATTTTGGTCGCGGGACCCAGCTCCGCGCAAAAGCGCGCCACCATGCCTTCAACAAGCCCGACGTAGCCGAAAAGGATCCCCGATTGGAGCGAGTGAACCATGTTTTTCCCTATCGGCGACGGCGGCCGGTGCAGATCCACTTTGGGCAGCTTGGCGGCGCGTTCAAACAGCGCCTCTGCGGCAATCCCAATGCCCGGAGCGATAGCTCCCCCGAGATAATCCCCCTCCGGCGAAATCGCGTCGAAGGTGGTGGCCGTCCCGAAATCGATGATGCAGGCCGGGCCGCCATAAAGCCTGTAAGCCGCCGCAGCATCCACGACCCTGTCGGCACCGACCTGCCCCGGATCCTCATACAGGACGCGGACTCCGGTGCGGCTGGTTCCCTCTATCACGAGCGGTTCAGATTGAAAATATCGCCTGCATGCTTCCGCCACCAATCCGGTGAGAGGCGGCACGACCGAGGCAATGGCAATCGAGTCGACATCAGCGTCAGAATAACCGGCATGCCGGATAAGGGCCGACATCAAAAGGCCGTATTCGTCCGGCGTTTTGTCATGGCCGGTTGCCAGGCGCCAACGCGGCCCCAGTCTCTCTCCCTGATACAAACCCAGAGTGATATTTGTATTCCCGATATCAACGGCCAAAAACATGATTGCGCACCAAATACATACTGCGAATTACGAATTAAAGCCGAAGCACCTGAACCATGGCGGGCAAAATATTGACTGCCGTAACCTTCATCAGCACCGATTCGAAATTTGCAATTCGTATTCCGTCATTCGGCAGGGGCGGGATTCCCTGCGGCATCAAAGCCCCCTGTACCGCGGCAATTCTGGCATTTCCCGCTGCCATGGGGGTAGCATGAAGTGCATACTTTTCCCTTCTGCAATGCCAGCCGTCCGGTTCCATGACAGGCATGGCATTTACCGGAGCCTTTGCAGTGGGAGCATTTTCGACGGGATTCCGGCATTATGAAAACCTCCTATAGCAGACTTGCTCATGCAAAACTACCGCTGACATTCCGGGCAATAAAATGTACTCCTGTTGCCCTGACGCATTCTCTTTATGCATGATCGGCAGCGGACACACCTTTGTTGCTCTCTTTGAAAGACCTTGAGATATTTCTGGTTTTTCCCCGGTCTGCCGTTCGAATCCAGAAAATCCGAGAAGCTTGTCCCATGGTTATGGATTGCCAGCCTCAACACCGCCCGTATTGAGCGGACCAGCCGGGCCGTTTCCTCGCAGGTGAGAGTTCTACATCGGCGCGCCGGATGTATCCGCGCCAGGAACAATGCCTCGCATACGTAAATGTTGCCGAGACCGGCAACCTTACGCTGGTCAAGCAGGAAGGACTTTATATCCTGGCGGCTTTTCTGAAGCAGCGGCCAGAACCACCTGCCATGGAATCCGCGGCTCAGCGGATCTTTCCCCAGGGCCCTGAGTTCCGGGATATGGCCGGAATGAGGCACTTCATAGACAGCCAGCAGGCCGAAGCGGCGAGGGTCGCGATATACCAGGCACGTAGAGTCGGCAAATCGAACCATAGCATGTACATGCCGGACCATCGCTTGGGCAGTTGACCGATAAAGCAACCTTCCGCTCATGCCCAGGTGGATAATCCAGAAGGCTTTCGGTTCCAGTTCCAGGATCAGGTATTTCCCACGCCGCACAACTTCGCGAATTGCACGCCCGCCGAGGCTCGCCGCAAACAAATCGGAAATCGGTTTTCGCAGCGACAGGCCGGAAACCTGAACTTCAGAGATGCGCTTCCCGACCACTGCCGTTCTCAGCATCCGCGCCAAGGTTTCAACTTCCGGCATTTCAGGCATTTTATTAGCCGAGGGGCGGTACCCGGGATCCTTGTGGACACATTCGGAAAGCCGTTTTACAGGTCATCCGTGCCGGAACCGCCCGAGCCTCCCATTTCGCCGCCGGCAGCTTCCTGCGCCGCTTCTTCAGCCATCTGGTCGATATCTTCGCCGCCGAAATCCTCCCCAAGCTCTTTACCCATCTTCTTCATCCAGCGGGCAACGCTGGAGGGATCGTTTTCATCCAGCCCGGAAAAATTCGAGGGATCCGCCAGGGATTCGAGGCGGCTTTCTTCGGATTTGGGAGAGGCAAAACGGGAGAAGAGTTGCTCGAGATCCTCTCCTTTGCAGTACTTGCAGACAGGCCGGAAAGAATCAACCGACATCACCAGAAAACTCATCTTCCTTCTGCATTTTTTGCAGGAATATTCATAAATAGGCATGGCCGTTTCTCGCGCTATGGAGCATCCAAAATTAATAGTTTACCAGAGACTGCGCAGCTCAGGAACTGCTTCGCCGATAAAGGCCGCTCTTCCCGCCGCTCTTTTCCAGGAGTTGAATCCTCTCGATCGAGGCCCCCTTTTCAACAGCCTTGACCATATCATAGAGCGTCAGGGCAGCTACGGAAGCGGCTGTCAGGGCTTCCATCTCGACCCCCGTAGGTCCGGCGCAGGAAACAGTGGCCAGGAAGCGCACGCCTTTGCTGCAGGGTTCTCCTTCCACCTCCACGTGGCTCAGAAGCAGGGGATGGCACAAAGGGATGAGATCGGGAGTTCGTTTGGCGGCCAGGATCCCCGCCAGCCGCGCTGTTTCCAGGGGATTCCCTTTGGGCAGCCTCCCTTTGCGGAGCAAAGTCATCGTCTTCCGCGAAAGCCGTACAAACGATTCTGCAACCGCCCGCCGCGACGTCACGGGCTTCTCCGTAACATCCACCATGCGCGCCCGTCCCTGCGCATCCAGATGCGTCAGTTTTTCGGATTTTTTTTGGGTCATGGGATACACAAAATCATGGATGATTGATATATGCTTTGGGTTCAAATCGTCAATCGTAAATCGTCATTCTTCAATTGTCAGCGCTGCCGGGCAAAGAAGTCTGGCAGCAGCATTATTTCCACAGTTTCTCCGCGGGGCAGGAAATCCCTGTTCTTGGGGAAAATGAAGGTTGCATTGGCGCGGGTAAATCCGATGATATCGGCCGAGCTCTTCCACTGGAGCGGCTCAACCTTCCACCCGCCTGCGTCCCAGGACACCCATGCAGGCATGTATGCCGTCCTGCCGGGGGACTGCCGCATGTCGCCCAGCAGCTCTCCCTTCATCCTCGGCAATTCAGGGCTCGTCATCCCGCACAGCCTCCCCAGCACCGGTCGCACGAAACATTCGAAAGTCACCAGCGCCGAAATCGGATTTCCGGGCAAACCGAAGATCAGCTTATCGCCCTTGCGGGCAAAAACCGTGGGCTTGCCAGGCTTGATAGCGACTTTGCTGAACAGGATTTCGAGCCCGAGATCGTCGAAGACATCCCGCACAAAGTCGTATTCGCCCATCGAGACCCCGCCAGTAATGATCAGAACATCACGATCGAGGCCTGCGAGCATCTTGCTGCGTAGCTCCTCCCGGTCATCCCGCACGATGCCCAGATAGTCCGCCTCCAAATCCATATAGCGCAACTGGCTCGACAGGCAATAAGCGTTCGAGTTGCGAATTTGATCGGTCCGGGGCGACTGATCGAATTCCACCAGCTCATCACCGGTTGCAAAGATCGCAACGCTCGGCTTTGCATACACTTTGACAAGGTAGTGCCCGAAAGTAGCCATAACTGCAATTTCAGCCGGTCCGACGCGATGACCGCATGGCAGGACAACCTGACCGGTTTGGCCTTCGGATCCGCGTGGGGCGATGTTTTCATGGGCCTTAACCCCTGTCAATATTTTGACTTTCCGGCAATCGGCCACTGTCTGGGTCTGTTCGACAGGCAGGACGGCATCGGCGCCCTCGGGAATGGGCGCTCCAGTCATAATGGCCATGGCCTGGCCGGCCTTCAATGCGCCGGGCATTCCCCCTCCGGCTCGGCTTTCGCCTGCAACCTCGAGCTCGATGGGCACGTTCACGACATCGGAAGCCAGAACCGCATAGCCGTCCATTGCAGATCTGTGGAAAGGAGGGATATCGCAAGTGGCGACGAGATCTTCGGCCAACACGCGGCCCAGAGCGGCCTGGAACCGGACCGTCTCAATTCTGAGTCCCGGCAGGTTTGAAAGCAGAATTTCTAAAGCTTCTTCCACGCTTATCATAAAATCTCCCGTAGTACCTGGCGAATGAAGGGGCAAGGGAACAGAAAGGGAGTTGCCGTTTATGGACTTTCGGCCTAAGACTGCTTCGAGGCAATTTCCATGCGATTTATATCTCCTTGCTCTCACATTCGCTTTTGCCGCAGCCCTCTGATTTGCCTGGCAGCGCCTCTTCCTCTTTGCCGAATTTCCTCAGGTTCTCGGATAACTCCTTCAAACGCTGTTCCACAAGGTAGTTAACGGTTCCCTCATCATAGAGATTCTGCTCATTCCGCATTCCGGCGGGAATACCTGTAAGTATTTCAATTCCCTCATCGATTGAGCTGACGGCATAGACATGGAATTTTCCGGCAGCCACGGCTTCAACCATGTCGCTTCGCAGCATCAGGTTCTTCACATTCTGTGCCGGAATCATTACGCCCTGCTCGCCGGTCAGGCCTTTGGCTTTGCAGACATCGAAGAAGCCCTCGATCTTTTGATTCACGCCGCCGATGGGCTGAACCCGTCCGTTCTGGTCGACGGACCCCGTTACGGCAATGCTCTGCTTGATGGGGATACCGGAGAGGCTTGAGAGAAGCGCGTAAAGCTCGGTCGAGGAGGCGCTGTCGCCGTCTATCCCCTCATAAGACTGCTCAAAGCAAAGGCTGGCAGCCACCGAAAGGGGTCTCTCCTGGGCGTATCTGGCTCCCAGGTAGCCGCTCAGAATGAGCACGCCCTTGTCGTAAATCCTGCCGCTCATTTTTGATTCCCGCTCTATATCTATAACCCCGCTCTTCCCGAGATATGTCTTGGCGGTGATCCGGGAAGGCCTCCCAAACCGGATATCTCCCAGGTCTATGACGGCCAGTCCGTTGACCTGTCCGACCGCTTTCCCCGAAATATCCACAAGCAGAGTGCCGTCCGTGATGAGGCTCCGGATCTTTTCCTCAAAGAGGCTCGAGCGGTAGTATTTTTCTTCCACGGCTCGATGGACATGCCCCGCCGAAACGGCTTCACAGCCCGCGCTCTTGGCCCAGTGGCTCGCCTCGCGGACAATGTCGGCGATGTCGCTGAAGCGTGCCGAGAGCTTTTGCTGATCGTCGACCAGCCATGCGCCGTATTCGACAACCCTGGCTACACCTGTCGGATCGAAGTGCAGCAAACCCTCATCGCGGCAGCGGGAGCCGATAAATGCAGCGTAATCATTAAAGGCCCGGTCATCCCGGGTCATCTCCGAATCGAAGTCTGCCTTGACTTTGAAGATTTTGCGAAAATCCTCATCCAACCCAAACAGCTCGTGATAAATGAACTGGTTCCCGATCATGATTACTTTGACATTCACAGGAATCGGGTTTGGCCTCATGCCGGCGACCGGCAGGATGCCGAATTGCTCGCCGAGATCCTCTATTCTCACTTCCTTGTTTTTTACAGTGCGCTTAAGGGTTTCCCAAGCTCCCGGATTCAAAAGAACATCGTGTACGTTGATTACGAGGAACCCGCCATTTGCTCTGGCATAGGAACCTGCGCGGATCAGCGTAAAATCTGCCGAAAGGGTCCCGAACTGAGCCCGACGCTCAACGCGTCCGAAAAGGTTGTAATAAGTGGGATTGGTTTCTATGACTACGGGAGCCCCCTTAAGGTCGGTGTTATCCACAACAATATTGACGCTATATTTTGCAAAGGGATCCGTCGGAGCCTCAAGACGGATTTGAGCGGCCCCCGCTGAATCCTGCTTCGAGGAATCCTCGGTGAAATCCTCCAGGTTCGAGAGTATGTGCTCCTGAACATCATTCAGATAGGCAATCACACTTGGGAACCCGGCATGCTGGTCCCTGATCCCGTCAATCCGTATTCCGACGACATATAGCCCGACTCTCCGGTGCAACTCACTGATCTGGTCACGGCTTTCCTTGTTGGCGTCACGGACCTGCCGCAGAAAGGCCTGAATATCCTTATCCAGCCCGGACCGGCGCTGTTCAATCTGCTTCTTCGACTCCGGATCCAGTGATTCGTATTGTTCGGGCGTAATGGGCTTTCCCTCCAGCATCGGCACCAGGGAGACCCCGACTTTTGTGACCTCAAGCGCAAAACCCTCGCCGCGGGCTTTCTCCGAAAGCTGGTTAAAGAGCTCCTGCTGCAGCATCTGGTTTTCACGCATGAGACTGCTGATACTCTCTTCGTACTCCTTCGATTCAAAGGCCTTGGGTATATTGATCTTCAGCTGGCGAACCAGCTCTTCCATCTCAGCCTTCAGAACTTTGCCCTGTCCTGCCGGCAGGTTCAGGATTGTGGGGCAGTGGGGATCCCGGAAATTATAAACGTAGCACCAGTCATCCGGGCAGGGCATTTTTGCCGCGATCTCTTCCAGGAATGTCTTGATAACGGTTGTTTTCCCGGTTCCGGTCAAGCCGCTGACATAGATATTGTAGCCCGGAGAAGCGATGTCGAGGCCGAAACGAATGGCCCGGGTAGGGCGCTCCTGCTCTATGATGCCCTTCAGCGGAGGCAACTCCGCAGTGGTCTTGAATGAAAATACGGAAGGATTACAGTTCCAGCGCAGACTTTCCACCGGCAGCTCGTTGCTTTTTTCTGTCATCGTTTTCCCTCGAACAGAGAATAGTTCAAGTTATCGCTTGTACCCGATCTTTCGCAGAAATTCCCGTCTGGCCTTCACGTCCGGCTCACTTTCCACACCCTTGGGAGAAAAACCGTCCACAACGCCCAAAACGCCTCTTCCCTGGCCGGTTTCCGCAATGATGACTTCCAGAGGGTTGGCGGTAGCGCAGAATATGCAGCAAACCTCAGAGCACGACTTCACAGCGTTGAGAACATTTATGGGGAACGCCTCCTTGAGCATGATAACAAAGGTGTGGCCGGCTCCCATGTTCATGGCGTTTTCAGAGGCGGTTTTTTTCAACTCTTCGTCATTCCCTTCAACGCGAATCAGGCAAGGTCCTGAAGCTTCACAGAAAGCTATTCCGAACTTCGCGTGCGGGCAACCGGTTGACAGGGTTTCAAAAAGATCCTCAACTGTTTTTATGAAATGACTCTGGCCAACTATGATATTGCAGTTTTCAGGCACGGTCAGGTGGATACTATGGATTTCCATATTTAGCCTCCCCCGGAGACGCCAGGTCCCCGGCAGATCGGATATTGCCACCGGTTGCAGGCGACTTCCGCCAACGTTAACCGGTTTCAAGCGGATACCGGATCGCAGATCAGGGCACCATAAAAACTGTTCATGCCTTCTGTTGCCCTGATCCAGGGCATCATCTATAATCGCAGAACGGTACAGAGTCGCCGGCGGGATTGTAACACAGATATCCATTACTTATGCCCGGGCAAGTGTCTGGCCGATAAGGCAACCGTAGCCCGGGATCCTTCAGGCTATTGCAGCCCTGGCAGGGAGTCAGAAAGAAATATGTGCGGCATTGTGGGTTATGTTGGCAAAAAACCGGTTGTTTCCCTGATTGTCAACGGATTGCGAAAGCTGGAATATCGCGGATATGACTCTGCAGGAATTGCGGTTGTGCGAAACAGGCAGATCCAGGTTCGAAGGGCGCCGGGAAAGCTCGGCAACCTGGTCCGTTCTCTGACTGCAGAGCCCCTGGAAGGAGATTACGGAATCGGTCACACCCGATGGGCGACCCACGGACGGCCCACAGAAGAAAATGCGCATCCCCATCGTGACTGTACCGGAAAAATCGCCGTCGTCCACAACGGCATCATCGAAAACTATCTCGAGCTGAAAACGAAGCTGCAGCAAATGAACCACCGCTTTGCCACGGAGACCGATACGGAGGTAATCGCGCACCTCGTGGAGTCGATGATGCCGGGAAGATCGTTTCCCGAGGCTGCAGGCGCCGCCCTGCAGCAATTGCGCGGAAGCTTTGCCGTTTGCCTGCTTTCCGCCGAGGATCCGGATACCATCATTGCGGCCCGGAATGGGCCGCCGCTCATCCTGGGCCTCGGAGAAGGCGAGTCCCTCGTAGCGTCCGACGTCCCCGCACTGCTGGAGCACACGCGCAGCATGTATTTCATGAGAGACGGAGAAATGGCGGTTCTCTCCCGCGGGAAAGCGGTTCTTCGGGATTTCCACGGCAGGCATTTACCGCTTACGCCTCAGGAGGTCCAATGGAGTCCCGAAATGGCCGAGAAGGGAGGCTACCGCCATTTCATGCTTAAGGAAATCCACGAGCAGCCCCGTAGCCTGCGCGAGACACTCGCAGGGCGGATTTCGCCGGATTTGAAGCGCGTCGTCCTGGACGAAGCCAACATTCCGGATGAGGCGTTAAAAAAAATCAAGCGAATCCACATCGTCGCCTGCGGAACATCCTGGCACGCCGCCCTTGTGGGAAAGTTCCTGATAGAGGATTTTGCCCGCATTCCCGTGGAGATCGACTACGGATCGGAGTTCCGCTATCGCAATCCCCTGGTTGACAAAAGCTCCGTCGTCATCGCCATCAGCCAATCCGGCGAGACGGCGGACACCCTCGCAGCCGTGCGGGAAGCGCGGGCAAAGCAGGCCAGAATCCTGTCGATCTGTAACGTGGTTGGAAGCATGCTGTCCAGGGAGAGCGACGGCAATCTTTATATACGCAGCGGGCCTGAAATCGGGGTTGCCTCGACCAAGGCGTTTACGAGTCAGCTGGCCGTGCTTGTGCTGGTAGCCGTCTATCTGGCGCAAGCGCGAAGGAAGATAGCGCCGGAACACGCAGCTGCCCTGTTGTCGGAGTTGATCCGGGCCCCGCAATGCATTCAGCAGATCCTGGCCCAGAGCCCGACCTATGAGGAGATCGCCGGAGTAATCTGCCGCAAGAACAACGCGCTGTATCTCGGGCGCGGCATTCAATACCCCATCGCGCTGGAAGGGGCACTGAAATTAAAGGAGATTTCCTACATACATGCGGAAGGCTATCCTGCCGGAGAGATGAAGCATGGACCGAACGCGCTGATTGACCGGAACCTGCCGGTCGTCGCCATCGCTGCCAGGGATATGCAGAGCTCCAAATCGGTACTGCGTTATGAAAAGATGATCAGCAATATCGAGGAAGTGCGCGCGCGCGAGGGAATCATTGTCGCACTGGCCAGCGAAGGGGATACGCAAATTTCCCATCTGTCCGAGAATATCATCCGCGTGCCGGAAATCACCGACTGCCTGCTGCCGATCCTGTCCATCGTGCCGCTTCAACTCCTGGCGTACCATATTGCGGTTCTGCGGGGATGCGACGTGGACCAGCCGCGCAATCTCGCCAAAAGCGTTACCGTTGAATGACGCATCCCGATTTTTAATAACTCCTGCATTGGGCGCGGCAGCAGTTTCAGCCGCTGATCTTAATCCTGAGGATCATCGTTCATCATCGTTTTTGTGGGCATCTGGCAGCGTAACCTGACCCGGAAGGATCACCCCCTACCCGCTTTTTCGCCATCCGTCTCCGCGCGATAGCACCCGATATACCCGAAAATGACCAGGCTGCGGACCGCATATGTTTTTAATTCAATTGGGGCAATTGACCCACCATATTGGCTTATTTGGCCATATTCAAACAAATTTCCCGTCAATAGAACGGATACACCAGAGCGTTCGCCAAAAAAATTGTCCATACAAATAGTTGTCTGACAACAACTTATAATGTGTACATATTTTTATTCAGATTTTGAAGCAATTGGAAGGGCATGTGCATACAAAATATAGTCGGCAAAAGAAAAAACCGACATATATTTATCCGATAGGTTTGCACGCACACGCTCAAGTTGGCAGTTTGCTCCTATCCGATGATCCAGATGGAGCGAGTCGGATCCTCTGGCTTTTAGCCGTTTAGTTCGAGCAT
>Ga0208980_10002053_pt1 | contig 12224 bp, 11 predicted proteins | sample WetSurMetagenome_3_FD_187993 | JGI IMG/M metagenome (GOLD analysis project Ga0208980, IMG submission 187993) | Wetland microbial communities from Twitchell Island in the Sacramento Delta, sample from surface sediment Aug2011 Site A1 Bulk (version 2) | ecosystem: Environmental > Aquatic > Marine...
TTCGGCGGTGATCCACAAAAGGTTACAATAGCCGGTCAATCGGCGGGATCGATGAGTGTGTCTGCTCTTGTTGCCTCACCGCTGGCAAAAGATCTTTTCAGCGGAGCGATAGCACAGAGCGGGGGAATACTTACGAGTTTTATGAAGAGAAGCTTATCTGATGCTGAAAAATCAGGTCTTGACTTTTTGGCGAAAATTAAAGCAGGAAACATATCAGAACTCCGTCAGAAATCAGCAGAAGAGCTTATTGCTGCCGGCGGAAATTTTTCTCCGGCTTCTGATGGATATGTGATTCCTGAAGATGTATTTAATGCTTTCAGGGAAGGAAAGTTTAATGATGTGGCAATGATGGCAGGTTGGGTTACAGGCGACGGATCACTTATGGGAGAACAAAAAATGACACCGGAAAAATTCAGTCAGCAGGCTCATGAAAGATATGGTGATAAAGCTGAAGAGTATTTGAAGCTATTCCCTGGTGAGACGAGCGAACAGGTCGCAGCCTCTTTGAAAGAATTGAATCTGATGCAATTTGCGGCTCTTCCCTCTTATCTCTGGGCAGGTTTCAGCAAACAAAATGCATATATTTATGAGTTTAGCCATGTTCCTGTGGATAAACCAGGATTCCCTAACTATGGTGCATTCCATACTTCTGAGGTGCCCTTTGCTCTTCACACGCTTCACCTGTGGAAGAGACCATGGCGGGAGGTAGATTTTACTGTTGAAAATACGATGAGCGACTATTGGGTGAACTTTGTTAAGAATGGCAATCCTAATGGAGAGGGAGTACCTGAATGGCCCCGCTATGAAAAGTCTTCAGGAAATATAATGATAATCGGCGATCAATCACAGGTACATCCGGGACTATATAAAGATAAACTCAGATTTTTGGAAATGAATGTTCCTGCTAAAAAGTAGCGATCGGTAAGCTAGATATAATCTTGAATATCAGCATATTATTATATTTACTCTGCATCCATAATGGAATGAATATCAAGCTGCATTTAATATAAAATTTATCCATTGGCAAGAATATATTCTGAATGTTATGAAGAAAATAATTTTAATTCTCCTGTTGAATTTTTTGGCATGGCCTTCTCTTTTACTTTGTCAGACAGGTAATCAGCTTACAAATGAGCAAAAAGGATGGCTGTCAAAGGCGAATCGTCATGAAAAAGACGGCTGGATTTATCTTCACATTGAAGGAAAACCTGAGGAGCGTGGTTTCCAGCACGGATATCTGCTTGCAAAGGAAATAAAGGAAGCACTCAGGGTGATGAGCGAAGTCTGGCATTATCAGACCGCCATGGATTGGGACTGGCTGGTTCAGAGATGCTCCAGGATGTTCAATCCTAAAATCGATGCCGAAAACATGGAAGAAATGGAAGGGATTGTTGAGGGAATGAAGGCAGCCGGTGTTTCAACTTCGCGTGATGAAATTGTTGCTTACAACGGTTCAAATGAATTTACGGGATATTGGTGGCCACTGGTGAAAGACTCAATTTCTCCAAATTCACCAGATCCAAAAAAGGAATCATGTAGTTCATTCATTGCTACCGGGAGTATGACAGCAGATGGGAGGATAGTTCTTGGTCATAATACGATGAGTTCCTTCTATTATCCCGAAGAAAATGTTATTCTTGATATTCTTCCCGAAAAAGGCCATCGGATCTTAATGCAATCTGTAGCCGGTCTCATTCATAGTGAAACAGATTTTTTTGTTACAGGAGCAGGACTTGTTGGCTCTGAGACCACTATCGGAGGATTTTTCCCGTTCGATGAGAATGGCATTCCTGAATTTGTCCGGATGAGGCATGCAACACAGTATGCATCTACAATCGATGAGTGGTGTGAAATAATGAAAAAAGGCAATAATGGAGGATATGCAAATGCCTGGTTGATTGGAGATATAAATTCAAATGAGATCGCCAGGCTGGAGCTTGGCTTAAAATATATTGGGTTTGAGAAGAAGAAAGATGGCTTTTTTGTGGGGTCAAATGTTGCCGAAGATCTGAGAATACTGCGTTTTGAAACTCAGACTAACGAACTGGATATCAAAATCTCTTCTGTGGCAAGAAGGGTTCGATGGAAGCAATTGATGAAAGACAATACCGGTAAGATTAACCTCGAACTGGCCAGGGAATTCGAAAGCGATCATTATGACACCTATCTGAATACAACCACTCCCGACATGAGGACACTCTGTTCTCATCCTGATCTTGATCCTGATCCGTATGGTGTTGATATTCCATTTTCTTCGTGGGGAACACTCGATGGAAAAGTAATTGACTCAAAGATGGCGAAACAAATGTCTTTTGTGGCACGATGGGGTTCTGCCTGCGGGACTCCTTTTGATGCAAGCGCTTATTTAGAGAAACACCACCAATTCGAATGGATGAAGGGATTGATTAAGGACCGACCTTCTCAGCCATGGACTGTATTTAAAGCCGGTGAAGAGAAATAAGTCAATTACCGTTCGCATTAATGTCTGATATATGTAATTCTAAACCAGTACAAAAAGCTTCAGGAAATAAATTTATATCGGTAGTATTAATTACTTAAAACCATACTGAAATGAACCCTGGCAGAATAGAATCTACGGAAACTTCGGCTGTTGTTAAGGTAGCTGCATTTGTAATCATCTTTGCAGCAGTGATTTATGCAAAATCCATCATAACTCCATTTATTCTTGCACTTTTTATTAGTATTATTTGTGAACAACCGGTTTTCTGGCTGGAAAAGAAGGGAGCGCCAAGATGGCTGGCTCTTATTATTGTAATAGCCGGACTAGTTATTCTTTTTACCGGATTTGGCTTCCTTATTGGAGGAGCGATATCATCCTTTTCAGCTAATCTTTCAAAATATGAGGGTCCTCTTACATCCATCAGGGATTCTTTTATTAGTTTTTTAAATGAAAAAGGCATAAAAATCCCTAAAGATCAGATAATGAATCTTGTTCAACCGGCAAAGATCCTTGAGTATACCGCAGGCGCATTGAACAAGCTGTTGAATATGATGGGAAATATTTTCCTGATTTTTCTTATCATATTATTTACTCTTATGGAATTTGGCAGTTTTTCCTTAAAAGCAAAAGCAATTCTCATTGGTTCTGATAAAACAGTATCATATTTTTCTACTATCCTGCAAAACATCCGTCATTACCTTGGCATTAAAACCCTTATTTGCTTACTGACAGGGGTATTTGTTTATATAGCATTATTGATCATCGGAGTTGACTATCCTCTGCTATGGGCATTAATTGCAGGTTTGATGAATTATATTCCGAATATCGGATCTATTATTGCTGCGGTTCCGGCAGTTATTTTCGCATTGATAGAACTCGGAATAAGCGGGGCTTTATGGACTCTCGGCTCGTTCATGATTGTAAATAATGTTCTTGGGAACTTTATTGAACCCCGGATCATGGGTAAAGGCCTGGGCCTGTCAGCACTGGTTGTATTTCTGTCCCTGATTTTCTGGGGGTTTATATTGGGACCTGTTGGAATGTTTCTTTCGGTCCCCTTCACCATGACGATTAAAATTATCCTCGAACAGAATGAAAGAACAAAATGGATTGCCATACTTTTAGGAACGCCCGATGAAGCTAAAGCATATCTTCAACAAAAAGAACCCATTAAGAAGAAATAGCATTTTTATCCTGAAATAAGTCACAGGCTTCATAATCTGATTTATACGGTATTAACGAATTTATTCAGAAAACAGTTTTTTGGCATCATCCTGAAGCAATACCCATAATGAATAGACTCCTTTTATTGTTCCAAATGGTATATTAATGCAACCAATTGCAGCAATAACCAGGATCAGATATCTTGCCCAGAGTTTATAGGCAAGAAGACCTATTCCTCCTACCAGTCCTAGGATTGACAGAAATCCTACCAGCATGGGAATGCTCACAGAAATAAACCTGAGAACGGTTTGTGCAACTTCATCATTTTCGGTAAATCCTCTGGCAAAATTGAGAGCAGCAAAAATGGCTACAGCGCCTATAAGACCCAATACCGAAAATCCAATTTGAATGGCTCCGACAAGGGTTATGTGTTTTTTAATTTTTAAGTTTTCCATGACTATAAATATTACGAACCGTGATTAATCGTTCCATTTCCGTACTAATGACTTGGATTTTGTAAAGTTGATGCGTATTCCGAAAGTATTTATCAGTATTAATTGTCAAATCCCGTTCCGGGCACCAAAAAATTGATTATCCCGGGAAGTTTTAAATTTCATACTAACTTTTAATATGAGAGTATAAGTAAAGAAATCTGGCAGCCGGATACACCACAATTGTAAATCAATTCGAAAAACTGATAAGAACATTTCTCGCAATAATTATGGAATACCCGAACTGAAAAGTAGGGGATTTTTACAGGAAATTAACTATTTCCTGTAGCGACTTCCGCTTTTTTTGGGATGTTTTTCGAAATCCTGGTCTTGAATAACCCAAAGGTGTAATTCCAAATATCACCTGGTTTTCGCCGGGATTTATTGCTTCTCTAAGTAATGCCGGGTTATATGCAGCTACCCAGCAGGCTCCGACACCTTCATTTTCAGCAGCCAGTATTATATGTGTCATCGCTATTGCCACATCAGTTTCTATAGAGTTGTATCCATCGTAACTGCGATTCCAGGCCTGATTTTTTAATCCTAATATCACAAGAATATGAGGGGCATCCTGAAACCATTCCCGCTGGTAGCAGCGCCTCACCTTTTCAAGCATTGCAGGTGATGATATGACAATGAATTTCCATGGCTGATAGTTGCATGCTGAAGGTGCCATTCGTCCGGCGTCGAGAATTTTTTCAAGAGTCTCTTTTGGTAAGGGACGATCCGGATCGTAATCGCGGACACTTTCGCGCGATTGAATAAGATCAGTAAAATTCATAAATGAAATCTATAATTTGACGAATTCCACCCTTCGGTTCAGAGCTTTATTTACAGGAGTATCATTAGGAGCAATAGGTTTGCTCTCACCCATACCTTCAGTCTCTATTCTGGAAGCGTCGATGCCAAATGTAGCAGCCAGTTCATTCTTGACAGATTCAGCTCTCCTCTTTGAAAGATCCAGATTGGCAGCGTCAGCGCCATCACTGTCGGTATGACCAATTATCTTGACCCGCACATCCGGATTCTCTTTCAGGGCTGTGGAAATTTCCTTTAAAGTGCCATATGACTCTGGCTTGACCACATCTTTATTCACATCGAAGTATATTCCATAAGTTACAAGCCTGCCTTCTGTTATCAGCTTATTACGGGTATCAGGGGCGCCTACTGCAATGCGGATATTCGTTATCATCGCCGCTCCATCTTCAAACCTGATCCTGTCCATTTTTATGCCCGAAACAGGGAATGCTTTAGGAAGGTCGAACAGTTTATTCTCATTCTGGTAAAGTCGCACTCTGGCTTTCTGGACCCACATAGCTATATGATATTTCTGGCCTTCTTTCTGTTTATACATATCTTCATCTTTTGATCCTGACAGACCAAGACCGTTACCCTCATCACTGTTAATATAAGTTCTGTAATTGGGTCTACCGAAGTATTCGATAGACAGGTTAAATCCTGCTTTACCCGGTACTGAACCATGGTCAAATGCCTTTGCATTAATACTTTGCATGAGCCTGAATCCGTAACCTTTCATTCCTCCCTCTTCACCCTTGTCGGGGATTACGTCGAATTCAATCGTATAATTTTCCGGCAGATTAAGTAACTGATCGGTCCAAATTGCCTCACGTGTTGAAAATTTCAACCAGTTTCCCGGATATAAATTAGTAGTGACCACTTCACCTGACCCGTTAGTGTTCCACAGAGCCGGGAAATCACCGATAGCATCCTGTGTAAAATCCTCAAAGAATATTACCTTTTCCCCGGGGACGAAGTCATATTTTGAAAAAGACTGAAGTTGAGGTTGTTCCTGTTTAGCCGGTTCTTGCTTTTCGGTATTATTATTTTCCTTCGACTCAGTCTGATTCTGCCCGGAAGTCTGCTGATTCTGGCCAGTGGCTGGTTTTTCTTCCTGAGCTTTCTTATTGTTATCAGGATTTTTAATTGCTTTTTCTACACTTTGGGAAGCGTTGTTAACTGATTTTTTAAGTCTGTCTTTCAGACTTGCCTGACCACTGGCGGTCAATGTCAATACAGCAAAGAAGCAAATGGCAGCTGATTTTAAGACCTTATTCATAATTTCCGGATTTTGGTTACAGACTAAAAATATATCAATTAAATGAATATCTTCTTACAAATTTACAAGAATTGTTGTCTTTGCATGACCTTTGTTTGATATTTTTAAGGAATTATAGCTATACATGATTGACACTTTACCAGAGTTTAGTTGATTCGGGTCAGTCAAATAATTACTATAAATAAAATTCTCGTGAGTGTGAGGCACCGTTGTTTTTAATTATTTGGCTGAGTGGTTACATAATCACGCTTTACGGTATCTTTTTTTAATCAATAGGTAGCAACAACAGATTATTGCAGTTGTACCTAATAATTTAAATAAAGCTGACATTGACATCAAATTTGGAATCCCAAATTTTATAAGAGAAAGAGTCATACCTGTTAACGGGAAAAATATTCCAAGGTAAACCGGATATATCCTGCTGTTAAAAAGCAATAATCCTGTAACGCAATATATAACTCCAAACAAAAGAATACCAATGCTTCCGGGATTATCGGGAGCTTGAATATATACTGTAATATGCAAAACTCCTGATGTCAGTATAAGTATTGCGGCAATAAAGCGTACTATTTTCATGATTACTTATAATGTGAATAACCTCATTTGGTCTTTGACCTTATTGCACTGATAAGTGTTTGTGTCAGCTCAATGGTGCCATCCTTGTAGCCCGTCTCTTTTGCTAACCATGGGCAGGTTCCGGAGGTAATAATGATCCCATCCTTAACAACACCCCTTCCATCATAGATACCGCCTGCGAAATCCGGGTTCCCGCTAGCATCAATATTTAGCGCATATTTCTTTCCGTTAAGAAGACCTGCTTTTGCCAATATTACAACTGACCCTGCCTGAGCTGCTACAGGTATCCCTTTATCCGCAGCTGATACGACTAAAGAAACCATTTCAGGACCTGACAAATCGAGTGTCATACAGGGCAAGATGAGACCCTGATAGTCATCAATATTCACTTCATTCAGTTTAAGAGAAGGCTTCAAAGATATAGTACCAGATTTAAGGATCTCTCCGGATATTGTTGCGATAGTGACGTCAAAGCCGGATTGCCTGAGTATTTCACTCATTTTACCAACCTCATTGGTGAGCATAAATTCAAGCTGAGGTGATCCCTCTTTGATAAAAAGAAGAACTTTAGGAGCACTTTTATCAAAGGAAACAAGAATGCTGCTTAGCAGTAACAGGCATAATAATCGTTTCATAAATTCAGGATTTTAGTTAATATACTTGAAATATGATTTAACATGTGATCAGGATTTTCCTGGACGGTCAAAATTCATTTATGAAATTTATGAATATTAATTCAAAACAAAGCTGGAACTGGGTTGTTATTTTGTAAATTTTAGAAAACGGAAATTTTAAAATCCCAGACCCAATATTTAATTAAAAAATAAAACAAATGAAAAAGTCAATTTTACCTGCAGTTGCGATAGTCATTATTCTGGCATTGGCATTCGCATTTGCAGAGTCGTTAGATTGGAAAATCAGTGACAATTATTCTGTAAAATTCGATGGAGGAGATCCTTCCGGAGAATTCTCAGGCCTTAAGGGTATTATCAAATTTGATCCGAACAACCTCAAGGTATCAAAATTTGATTGCACCGTAGATGTTGAAACTATTAATACTGGTAATGGCATGAAAAACACTCATGCAAAGAGTGATAAATGGCTTGATGCCGCTAAATATCCAGTCATCCGGTTTACGTCAAAATCCATAAACAAAACTTCCTCAGGATTTGAATCACTTGGAACTCTTGATTTTCACGGAGTAAAGAAAGAAATTACAATACCTTTCACTTTCGTGAATAATGTTTTTGCCGGAAGTTTTGAGGTTAACCGTATGGATTATAATATCAATACTGAAGAGCCTGATCATGGCGCTAAGGTCTTGAAAGTCGCTATTAATGTGCCGGTTACTAATAATTGAATATTTTTATATAATGTTTTTTCGAGAGGCGACCCACCAGATTTATCTGCCGCAGGGCATATATTTTCTCAAAATCTTTATTCTGAATTCTCCTTCTGACACATGTAATCTATCACCGGCAGCGGATACCAGATCACCTTCGAATGTGCCGGCAAGAATATCATCTTTATTCTCAGTTATAAGCACACTTTTGCCATAAGAATCTATCAGATTATAGTGATAGTAATTAATGTCGTTGGAAACACTGTTCCAATATCCGGATTTGTAAAACTGTATTTCAGTATACTTAAAAATCTCAGGAGTCACCGGTCGGTCAATGGGTAATGAATCCGGTGAAACGCCCATAATATAAATGGCAATGACAAAAGACGTATCACGCCTTATTAAATTTATTTGTTTCAAAGTTCCGTTGCAACTTCCGTAAAAGTAAGCATTCGAGAAGCTATCCGTGGCCTGAACCTGTTCTATATGCAGTGTAAGCTTCCTGTACTCATTCCCAAAATAACCCCTTATGCAACCCAGAGGCACCGGATAATCGCGTTTACCAGCTTCCCGGCTGACCGGATCTGGTCCGGTCCGGGTTGTTTCAATAGTTAACTTATCACAAGAATATAATATTATGAGAAAGCATATAATTAACACCCGGGTCAGCAGTGAACACAATTGCATAGCTTTGTTTTAGCCTTCAAAGATAGGAAATATTACATGATCTGATAAGATGATTAAATGAATGAATGCGACAATTCTGACCTTAGCCGGCTGGATAGCCAGGGGGCAACAAATCCTTCTGCAGGTTGTTAACTGCTATACTGGTTGGAAAAACCGGAGTGATTCAGCGCTGTGAGGAATTTGGCTTTATGTACTCAAAAATGTCAAAGCCCTGTTACAAAAAGAAAAAGATGAAAAGCAGTTTTTTTGTCCGGATTGGTAAATTATTAACACCTAAAATAAATAAATTATGGCAACGATCATTCAAAAAGTATTATTTAAAAAGACGACCGGAGAATCATTGTACGAGCTTTATATGAATCCAAAAATGCATTCAATGATAACAGATGGTCCGGTTGATGTCTCAGAAAAGGTAGGCAGCAGTTTTAATGCTTTTGGAGGGTATATTACGGGAAAAATCCTTCAGATTGTAAAGAATCAGCTCGTCGTGCAGTCATGGCGTGGATCCGATTGGGATGCGAAAGATTCGGATTCTGCATTCCTGCTATCGATAGAGCAGAAAGGAAAAGACGCAGTGCTGTACATGATCCATGCGAATGTACCTGATGAGAAGGAAGAAAGTCTTGCTAAAGGCTGGCACGATTATTATTGGAATCCGTGGAAACAGTACCTCGCAGGGCAGACAATTACCAGACCGGATATGTAGCTTGTAACTCTCACCCTTGTGGTCGTAGAAGAGCGAAGGGAACATGACAGGAGTTATCACTTATAATAGAAATTTCCTCCTTCAGGAATTGAGAGATAACCCTCTTTTGCAAGAATATTAGTTGCACTTGTATATAAGAAATGATACCACCAGATGAAAAACTCTTCAAATGCAATCTCATCGGAATACCCTGTCTCATTAAAGACTTTATGAGAGTAATCTGTGTAATCATTTAAAATCATCAACAGTTTTGGTTTGTAATCCTTTGCTATAGCATCAAAAAAATTATATAATTCAGGAGTAAGCTTAAGAGCAGCATCGTAAATGGAATCCCTGAAAGCTGAATTGTTTTTTAGTCTTTCGTTTACAACAATTCTATTATTTCCATAGATGCTCATGTAGGTGCTGTCGTTGATTTTCCCGTATTGATTCCCATATATTCCAAAAGGTTCATATCCGATATCCGAGTTCTCCATTATTGATGCATAATAGAATTTTCCATGCCTTTGGGGACGATTTTCTTTCTTTAAATATGAGGCTTCAACTTCCATAATTTGCCAGTTATCGAGTAATACATCACTTAATATTAAGAAAGACATCGAATCAAATTCGTATTTATCGGACAATCTGATTTCATTAAACTTTGCTTTAATATCAGGAATCTCCTTTTCAATAGACTCAGCAATTGCCTTAGCCAGAGGTATTCCGTAATTATATAGTTCTTTTCCCTGGTTGTCAGTCACAATAAAAACTGTAGGCTTGAATCTCTTTCCATCATTTTTAAGCCAACCTTTATTTATCAGGAACTGAGTTTTTTCCTTCAGCATTTCATCTGTCCAGCCGGCTTTTTCCCTGAATTCCTTTGGTTCAATTCTTTCATGTAATGCAACAAGAAAAAGGTTAATACTGTCCTTTTTCCGGTCAAAATCCGGAAGATTATCCCCTTTTGAAATTATGCTATGCTTAAAGTGGCTGGTGAAGATGTTATTAAGTAACTCACTGGAAGTTTTTTGACTATTTGCACAGCCTCCGGCCATTAATAAAAAAAGCAATATTAGAGATTTTGTCTTCATTCTATTCCTGTTCGTCATAGGTACAAGATCAGGATTGTTTTACGTCACTCTGTTCCTTGAATTTGATCATCAGGATCCTGTTCAATAAAGAATAAGTAAGTTAAAAACATAATTTAAAATTATGAAATATTTTACACTTTAAATATGGCATATGTTCTGTAAGGGTGACAGGAATGATAGAATTTTCATAGTGTCAGCAGATTCATTATCCAGGGAACTATAGAATTAAAATACAGTGCCATTAGTTCCTGTTTTTCTATCATCATATTTCTGAAAATCAGGTTGAACTAAACATATTGTGTTCTTTGGGTGTTTAATAAAACTACTTGTGGTAAAGTAATTAAAATTATGTCAATAGAGACTCAGGAACATATTAGCATATTCTCATCCGTTTTTGAGCAAGATCTGTTAGCTGAACTTGAGGCAAAATCCATGTTGATGAAGGTAAGTGGCGGTGAAACTATTATGAGAATCGGCAGTCCTGTCAGAAATGTTCCTTTGCTCGTCAGCGGCATTGTAAAAGTAAGCAGGGTAAATGAGGAAGGTCAGGAAATACTGCTATATTATGTAAAGAGAGGAGAAACATGTGCAATGTCATTTACCTGCTGGATGACCTCGAAGATAAGTTCGATTGAGGGGGTCGCTGAAGAAGATACTGTTTTATTGGCCGTTCCGGGAAAAGTAGTTGATGAATGGCTTTTAAAATATCCCAGCTGGAAGAAATTTGTGATGACCACTATCCTTGACGGATTTACTGTCGTTATTAAAAGTATCGATGATATTGCGTTTAAGAAAATGGACGACAGACTGATAATATACCTTAAGGAAAAATCGAAGGCTACCGGGTCTTCTCTTATCAATCTTACCCACCAGCAAATAGGCGACGAGTTAGGAACAAACAGGGTTGTTGTTTCCCGTCTGTTAAAGAAGCTGGAGAATGATAATAAGTTGCTTCTCTATCGTAATCAGATTAAACTCCTCCGGAGTTTGTAACATTTGTTACAGTGATCTGTAACTTATGTTACTGATTATGTGCTCCCACATGTAGCATCTTTGTAGTGTAAAAATTTATTTAACATGCATTTAAAAGTGCGGTGTCAGCACTATAATCACTGACGTATAAAAAATGGACGCACAACTTATTCAAATAAGAGAACAGCAGAAAGAAATATGGAACAGATTTTCTCAAGGCTGGAAAAAGTGGGATGATCTTTCGATGAAATTCTTAAAACCAATAGGGGATGAAATAATTCATCTGCTAAAACCAAAAGGCGTTGATTTGGTGCTGGATGTAGCATCTGGAACAGGTGAACCCGGACTTACTATCGCTACAAAGCTGAGAGGCGGAATAGTGGTTTCTACCGACCTTGCGGAAGGGATGCTTCAGGTGACACGTGAAAATGCAGCCAGACGCGGAATAAAAAACCTGGAAATCATTCCCTGTGACGTCTCCGAGCTGCCATTTCCTGATAATAGTTTTGATTTGATCAGCTGCAGGCTGGGCTTTATGTTTTTCCCCGATATGTTACTTGCTGCAAAAGAGATGATGCGGGTATTGAAACCCGGAGGAAGAATCGCTGCGGCAGTTTGGAACGTGCCTGAAAAAAATTTCTGGGCTACTGCTATTCTGAGCGCTATTAACAGTAA
>Ga0208980_10002054_pt1 | contig 12215 bp, 8 predicted proteins | sample WetSurMetagenome_3_FD_187993 | JGI IMG/M metagenome (GOLD analysis project Ga0208980, IMG submission 187993) | Wetland microbial communities from Twitchell Island in the Sacramento Delta, sample from surface sediment Aug2011 Site A1 Bulk (version 2) | ecosystem: Environmental > Aquatic > Marine...
CAAACAAACAATCCGTCTTGGTGATTACAAAAGGATAAGCAATGGAGTTCAGGTGCCAGCTCCCCCTGTCTTCTCATATACTTTTACCGGTTACATGCCAATCAAATGGAGCCTTGATGATATGTATTATGATACCAGGGACCTGAATATCAACTCGATATCGATGTTCCGTTATGGTGAGGTGTTATTAAACTATGCTGAGGCAAAAGCTGAACTTGGTACTCTTACCGATGCAGACTGGGCAAATACTATCGGAGTACTCCGTACAAGAGGTGGAATTACCGCAGGTCTAACCACGAGACCAACTGTTATTGATCCATATTTACAATCTGTATACTTCCCCAACATAAGTGATCCTGTTATTCTCGAGATCAGAAGGGAAAGAGGTATTGAGCTGTGTCTTGAAGGATTCCGATTCCCGGATATTCTCAGATGGAAAAGAGGCGAACTCATGAATCAGGAATGGAATGGTTTCTATGTCCCTGCACTTGTTACACCAATGGATCTTAATGAAGACGGCATCCTTGATGTTGCTTTCTTTCAGGGAACCGCACCGAAACCTCCAGTATCAGGAGTAACATATGTTGATGTGTCACCTCTTGTGGGAGGTAAAACAAATCCACAGTTGCTTAAGAATGGTACTACCGGGGAACTTACCTGGATGAATAATATTAAGAGGAAATGGGAAGATAAAATGTATTTTTACCCGATTCCTCAGACAGACCTCATAACCAACCCTGCACTGGGACAAAACCCTGGCTGGTAGATAATAAAGGTATAACTATAATAAATTATAACCGCAGAGCGAGCAAAGTATGCAGACTTTGCGGTTATTTTTTTATTTAAATTTCATACAAATGAGAACAAAAAGAATTTTCACAGGATTGACTTCATTACTGATACTGTTAATCGGAGCTGTAAATACTGTATCTGGACAATCAAAAAAAGAAACCCCGTTTAATATTATTACTTATAATATAAGGATGAATACTCCTGACGACGGTGTGAATGCTTGGCCTTTAAGAAAGGAAAAAGTAGCAGGACTCCTGAAATTTCATCAAGCTGATATATTCAATGTCCAGGAAGCTCTTCCGGAGCAAATGGATGACCTTGTTTCCCTTTTTCCCGGATTTGACCATGTTGGCGTCGGCCGCGATGATGGTAAAAGGGCTGGTGAACATATGAGTATATTTTTCAATAAAGCCCGCTTTGATAAGATTACCGACGGAATGTTCTGGCTGAGTGAGACTCCTGATAAACCAGGTTTAGGATGGGATGCTGTTTGCAACAGGACCGTTACCTGGATCAAACTGAAAGACAAGATCACAAAGAAAACCTTTTACGTATTTGATACACACTTTGACCACAGGGGAAATAAAGCGAGGGAAGAGTCTTCAAAACTTATCCTGAAATCAATAAAGGAAATAAATAAGGAAAACCTACCGCTGATTCTTACCGGTGACTTAAATCTGGTAAAAACATCAGTCCCGGTACAGTTGATTCTCAAGGAGCTGAATGATGCAATGGATAAGACCGTTGCTCCTCATTATGGTCCTGCAGGTACAAGCGGAGGTTTCGATGTAAAGGTACTGCCAAGAAAAATCGACTATATCTTTATAAATGATAGGGTTACAGTTTTAAGACATGGTCACCTTTCAGATTCTTTTGGCCTTTATTATCCTTCGGATCATATTCCTGTATTGGCTGAAGTACGGTTAAACTGAGAACCTTCCAGACATGGTTTTTAAAGAGGATCTGTATGAAAAACATTTCACAACTTTTTGCTCTTGTGTTTTTGCTTCTGTTTTCCAGATGCGGTAAGAAACAGGGTGGCATTATTATGACAGTTACTGGTCCCGTATCATCAAATGAGATGGGAATCACCCTCACACATGAACATATTCTTGTTGATTTTATCGGGGCCGATTCAATCAGTGAACAGAGATGGGACAGGGGGAAGGTAATAGAAAAGGCATTACCATTTCTTCTTCAGATAAAGGAGTCTGGATGCAAAACATTAGTAGAATGTACGCCTGAATATATCGGGAGAGATCCTTTGTTGCTCAAGTCTCTTTCAGAATCATCGGGATTGAACATTTTAACCAATACCGGATATTATGGAGCAGGGAATAATAAATATCTGCCCCGGCATTCTTATACTGAGACTGCAGATCAACTGGCTGCAAGATGGATCGGGGAATGGAACAACGGTATAGGAGAGACATCGATTAAGCCGGGATTCATTAAAATTGGAGTTGCAAATGGTTCTTTGTCAGAGCTTCATAAAAAGCTAATCGTGGCTGCAGCAAGGACTCATCTCAAAACTGGTCTTACAATTGTGTCACATACCGGACCGGCAATTCCGGCTTTTGAACAACTTGAAATTTTAAGGCAGGAAGGAGTAGCTCCTGAAGCATTTATCTGGGTGCACGCCCAGGCGGAGAAGGATCCAGGGAACCATGTAAAAGTCGCCAGGATGGGAGCCTGGATCAGTCTGGACGGATTGAATGATAACAATGCGGAAGAGTATGTAAAGATGATTAAAAACCTGAAAGAAAATAAGTTGCTTGACAATATACTTTTGTCACATGATGCCGGATGGTACCATCCGGGAGAACCAAATGGAGGAGAATTCCGCGGATACGCCACTCTTTTCGAGAAACTGGTTCCTTTGCTTAAAAATGAAGGATTTTCAGAGAAAGAGATAACTCAGCTACTAGTCTTAAATCCTGCTGAGGCATTTACTATACGAGTTCGCAGGATATGAGTTTAAGATTGCTTCGTCCCGCTGGTTCGAGGAGACCCGAGTTTGCGGGGCGACGAAGCAATCTAATTATCCCAAGCAACTATCAAATTGAAAACCTATTCCACACTCATAAACCTCCAGGTTACAACACCCACATTATCCGGTTTCCCTTTTTCTGCTTTTGATATAGTACCTTTAAACCTTCCTTTTTTATCTGGCGCCACATTTATTTCCCGCCATGAGTAAATCCCTTTTTCATAATCAAATGTCTCACCATCATCATCATAAAGTTTATACTCACCTGGCCTGGTTCCGTAATATCTGATTTCCAGGTTAAATTTTTCACCCGCAGCAGGTGCATGAAGCATTGCAGGCATCATGGGAATGATACCTCCATCTTTCACATATACAGGAATTTTATCCAATCCTGGTGTGACACTTATTATCTCACCTTCACCAGCAAATTTACCAGTATAGAAGTCATACCATTTTCCTGCAGGTAGCACTACTTTCCGGGTTGTCTGACCAGTAAACAATGGAGCTACCAAAAGATATTCACCTGTCATATACTGGTCCTTAATTTCTTTCATAACTGCCTCAGCATATGGATTATCATTCAGATCACCATTTTTTAGTTCCTGTTTTGTACCGGTATCAAATCCTTCTTCCAGGTTCATTCCACGGAATGGTGGTGTCCCCTCAAAATGATATTTCGCAAACTCACTATATATATAAGGTATTAGCTGCATACGTAACAAAGCATATTCTTTTACCTCTTTCTCTACATCAGGGAACGACCATGGCTTTGTCCCGCTCGACCAGGCATTTATCATGGCCATAGGTGAGAAGATGACAGTTTGCATCCGTCTGAGCCACTCTTCGCTGGTTTTGGAGCCACGTACTTCAGGGGTCCAGAGTACCCCGCTGAATCCGCTGTTTATCAGCGCTGTAATAAAATCTTCATGACTGTAATAATCATTATATATCACATATGGAAAAGATGATCCGCCACCGTTTGATGCTCGTACGAGGCCATATGTTCTTAAATTCTTATTATGATAAAGTTCAGTTGTTATCTTTTGTAAAATCAATCCATAGGTCTGTCGTAATTGTTCAGCACTGTTTTCCGAAGGAAATCGTGCAACATCGGGCCACAGCCATCTGTCATATCCGTCGCATTCATCAATCTTATAACCGCTTATGCCAATACTGACCTGATCCTTATCAATCTGTGCCAGTATAATTTTTTGTGCTTCAGGAATTGTCAGATCCGGAACCACACCGCCCCATACCGTATGTGTGCCAGTATATGGTAATAGTCTGCTATACATTGATGAAGCAGGTGAAATGTATGGATTAGTCCATAAATTCAGACGAATTCCCATCTCTTTCATTGTTCTGACAAATGCGGCTGGATCTGGGTAGCGTGACTTATCCCATTCCAATGTGCATGGATATGATTTACTCTGCCATCCGGGTTCAAGTCCGATAAAGTCGAGAGGGAATCCCCTGTCAGAAAATAGCTTTGCCTCTTCTTCAACCTGTTTTGATGTGTACAGTGTCGGAACCCTTTGCGTGAAGCCGAGTCCCCAGCGCGGAGGCAGACAACCACCTCCTGAAAAGAGATTATACCGGCGCACTGCATCAAGTGCAGTTGGTCCCGCAAAAATATAAACTTCCACGCCGGCAGCCGGTACCAGAATCTCAACAGCATCTGAATATGGTTGTGAACTCCAGTTTTTGCTGGTATTCCTGTCAAGGGGTTCTGGAGCATCAGGACTATCTTTTCTTACAGCGGTACCGGCATACACAGTTAAATACCTTGCACTATTAATAAATACTCCATATCCTTTATCGGAGACATAAAATGGAACAGGAGCATGAGTGCGGCCGTTATCTGAACCTCCGTAATGATCAACATGCAATTGAAGTATTTTACCTCTCTGGTGCACCGTCTTGAAATTCAGTCCAAATCCAAAGATCTGTTCGTCTTTAACCAGTGGAAATCTCAGGTAGGTTTTTCCATTTGTAACATTTGTTACAATATTGTTTTTATTAACAGGGAATTCTTCGTTCCCCATTTTTGAAAGTGCATCCAGAGATGGTCTTATACCTGCTGTATTTAACAGGTCAAGCTTATCAGGACTACCGATAACTGTTTTCCAGACACCCGGAGCAACTTCAGTCCAGTTATTGGTTTGTGCATTACTAAGTTGAGAAATTCCGAGAAGAAATAGTGTGATAAAGATGAAGTTAGTGTATTTTCTCATGGAATGGATTTTAATTATTAGATGATAATCTTATTAAATGCCCACTATTTTTGTTTTACCTCTCACTAAATCCCTCCCCCGGGTGGGAGGGACTTAAAGTGTTGATTATACGGATTTTTCTCCTCTTTTCCCCGGGAGGTGAGGATGCAGGATGAGGCCAAGAAAGAGTTAATAACAAATTTACCTTATTAGGGACACAATTATGTTAAAAACTGTTAAAGATTGTGATTTTAGAAAAAACTTTGTTTTTAAATGTGTACGTTAACGAATTAGAATTAATTTTACATAAGACAACTCTCTGTTTAGGGATTTATAAGCTCCCAATTCACTATGAAGGGGGCCAATCAACTTGACAGAATTAAACCTCCCTGCCTACCCTGCCTACCGGCAGGCAGGCGGCAGGCAGGCTTTAGGAGGCAAGGGGCAAATATCCTTGGTAAGCAATTGAATTTAAATAATATATATAAATCAAACAAATATCAGCTACTTTAAATAATTATTTATGGCAACCCGCAGAGAATTTATTGAGAAATCAGCTCTTGGGGCAGCAGGTCTGACACTTGGTGCAAAGAGCTATACTCGAATCCTTGGTTCTAATGACAGGGTTCGTGTTGGAATCGTAGGTTTTTCAGATCGTTTCAGATCTTCACTTGCTCCGGCTTTTCTGAGTCAGTGCAAAGAATTTAATTTCGAGATTGTAGCAGTTTCTGATCTTTGGAACAGGCGTCGCGATGAAGCAGAAGCCTTTTTTAAAGAGAAAGGTGTAACTATCAGAAAAGCACGGAATAATGATGAGCTGTATAGTGGAAAGGATACCGATGCAGTCATTATCAGTACAGCAGATTTTCAGCATGCATTGGTGCTCGCTGAAGCCGTAAAAGCAGGGCAGGATGCATATTGTGAAAAGCCTTTTGCCGAGACTATGGCTGATGCAAGGGTAGCACTTAAAGCAGTTCAGGATACCAAGAAGATTGTGCAGATTGGTTCCCAGCGCAGAAGTACTCCAAATTATATTGCCGCAAATGATTATATAAGATCAGGAAAGTTTGGCAAGATTGTTATGGTAGAGATGTCCTGGAATGTTAACCAGCCGGGCAGGTGGAGAAGACCTGAACTTACTGGTGTTATTAAAGAGGCTGATACCGACTGGAAACGTTTCCAGATGAACCGTACCCCAGTTGCATGGGATCCTAGGAAATATCTTGAATTCAGACTTTTCTGGCCATATTCATCCGGTATACCCGGACAGTGGATGGCCCACCAGATCGATACAGTTCATTGGTTTACTGGTTTAAGTCACCCAAAAAGTGTTGCCGCAAACGGAGGTATCTACCTCTGGAAAGACGGTCGTACAAATTTTGATACGATGACTGCTGTTATGGATTATGGAGATGCAAATTCCGGTTTCCAGGTTGTATATACATCACGGTTCACTAATTCAGCCGGAGGTACTAAAGAAATCTATTTCTCTAACGGGGGATCTCTCAACCTTGACACCAACAAGATCAATTCTGAAGGTGGACTGAGAGCAAATGATGCAAAAGCTATGAATATGCAGGCTAATCTGCTTGAACCTATGGATTTACCTGGTTTTAAAATTGAAACTTCAGCGAATACGGGATCGGATCCTATGACTAATGCTCACATGAGAAACTGGATGGAATGTGTTCGTGACCGGAAAAAACCCAACGCAGATATTATGGCTGGATATAACCATTCTATAGCCACTATTATGTGTACCGCAGCTTTAAGGACAGGAGAGAAGGCTTCATTTGATGAGGCAAAACAGGAAGTTCTGGCTGGAGGAAAAGTATTTCAATATTAATATTTTGAAAACCAATCATGAGAACTTGTAAAAATTCGATTTTAACCCCGGGCAGTTTATCATCGATAATCTTTGTGCTCGCATTTCTAATAACTTCAGGCATGATTCTAAATGCCCAATCACCTGCAGCAAAAGGTGTAACACTTGTAAGGGCCGATGATAAACATAAGGTTGATGTTTATATTAACGGCACACTTTTTACATCTTATCAATATCCGACCAATATTGAGAAACCATTTCTATTTCCTGTTTATGCTCCCAATGGATCAGTTATTACCAGAGGATACCCGATTGTGCCAAGGAAAGGTGAACGTGTTGATCATCCTCATCATATTGGTATATGGTTCAATCATGGAAATGTGAACGGACTTGATTTCTGGAATAACTCCTCAGCTATCCCTGACAATAAAAAGGATGCTTACGGACATATAGTTCATCAAAAAATTGTGAGAGCTGAAAATGGTGATAAAGGGATCCTTGAAGTAGAATTGAACTGGGATGACAATAAGGGAAATACCCTCCTGAGAGAAAACACAAAGTATATCTTTTCAGGTGATAAAAATTCCCGTACCCTCGATCATATATCAACACTCACTGCGGTGAATGGCCAGGTAATCATTGGAGAAAGCAAGGAAGGTATGTTTGCAATCAGGGTGGACAGGGCTTTCGAAATGCCATCAACCGAATCTCTGATATTCACCGACGAGAAGGGCAATCCTACTACAGTAAAGGCTACTGATAATACAGGTGTTACCGGTATGTATACATCGAGCCAGGGGCTCAAAGGTGATGCTGTATGGGGAACCAGGAATGACTGGGTTATCCTGTCGGGTGTGAAAGACAATACTCCTATATCCTTTGCAATTTTTGATAATCCAAAAAACCCTGGCTACCCTGCTTATGCTCATGCCCGGGGATATGGTCTTTTTGCCCTTAACAATCTTGGACAAAATTCATACGATCCCAAGCAGGAAAAGAAGAGTTTAACCATTGAAAAAGGACAATCGGTAACTCTGTATCACCGATTCTATGTACAGTCGGGTTCAGAACTGACACCTGAAAATGCAAATAAAATATTTAAGGAGTTTTCAAAAGCGTACTAATTAAATGTCCTCTATTGCCGTGTCGACCTCATCCCCCTCACCCCCTTCTCCCGGTGGGAGAAGGGGGAAGTCAAAGAATATCAGTATATTAAGTCCCTCTCCCTTGGGAGAGGGATTTAGGGTGAGGTAAAAATAAAAGTTGGGAGAAACAAAGTAGATGATATATCCAACTAATAAAAATTAATTATTTAACATTCAATAAATTACCTATGAAAAAATCAAAAGTTCTTTTTAGTACAATCCCGGCATTGCTACTATTTCTTTCTGTTGCTTTAAACAGTTTTGCAGCTCCGAAGCAGCAGTATTATGAAGTTAAGCTCTATCGTATCAGCGGTCCTGCTCAGGAAGCTATGATGGATGCCTATCTTAAAGATGCTTATCTGCCTGCCCTCCATCGTGCCGGTATTACGAATGTTGGTGTGTTCAAGCCAGTTGAAGCTGATACTGCATTTGGAAAAATGGTCTATGTTTTTATCCCTTATAAAACACTGGATCAGTATGCCCAATTAGCAGATAAACTCGCCAAAGATCAGGTTTATGCACAGGCGGGTAAAGCTTTTATTGATGCTCCTTATAACAATCCTCCGTTTGTAAGATATGAGAGTGTACTTTCAATTGCCTTTACTCATATGCCTCAAATGGTCGTCCCGTCATTTACCACTCCTAAATCACAGAGGATATATGAATATCGCAGTTATGAAAGTGCAACTGAGGCAAAGGCTGCAAAGAAAATAGAGATGTTTAATGAAGGTGGTGAGATTGCAATTTTCCAGAGTATCGGCGCCAATCCGGTATTTTATGCTAAGGTAATTTTAGGAAGTCAGATGCCCAGGTTAATCTATATGACCACATATGCTGATATGAAATCGCATGATGATCATTGGGTTGCTTTCAGAAACTCAGAAGGATGGAAGAAATTGTCATCGATGGAAGAGTATAAGAATACCACTTCAAAGACTAAAGCATTCCTTCTTCACCCTACAGATTATTCAGATTTTTAAAGACAAATTTAGGGGCTGGTGAAAAAGTCCTTTGTGAACCTTTGTGCTTGCCTTTGTGTGCCTTTGTGGTTAAACCTAATTCATTTAACCACGAAGGATCACTAAGGAAGACATAAAGTAAAACGAAGGAAAAAAGTAAAAAGAATCTACTTTTTCACCAGCCCCTAAATGTAACTCACCACCTAAGGTATATTGATTTTCGATATAGCATCCTCAACTTCTGCAGTGGTTAACTGGTGATCGGGGAGGTTATTCTCAAAATACTTCTCATATGCAGAAATATCGAAGTGTCCATGACCGCTAAGGTTGAATAGTATTGTTTTCGACACTCCCTCAATGTCAGCTCTTCTGGCTTCATCCATTGCCCCTGCGATAGCATAAGTCGATTCAGGTGCGGGAAGAATTCCTTCGTTCCTTGCAAAAAGCACACCAGCCTCAAAACATTCCCGCTGCATCTTTGCTTTTGCTTCAATAAGACCATCTTTAAGAAGCTGGCTTACAAGCACTCCTGCTCCATGGTACCGTAACCCTCCGGCGTGAATCTTTTCAGGTATGTAATTATGTCCCAGAGTATACATCGGAAGAAGTGGAGTCATACCTGCCGAATCGCCAAAGTCATACATGAATTTACCTTTTGTAAGTTTTGGACATGAAGATGGCTCTACTGCTACAAACCTGGTTTTCTTTTTGTTTTGGATATTTTCACGAAGGAACGGAAATGCGATTCCTGAGAAGTTTGAACCTCCTCCAAAACAACCTATGACTACATCAGGGTAATCGCCTGCCTTATCCATCTGAATCATGGCTTCCTGTCCGATTATTGTCTGGTGAAGACTAACGTGGTTAAGAACGCTTCCCAGTGAATATTTGGTATAGGGGTCTTGTGACGCTATCTCCATTGCCTCGGATATTGCTATACCTAGACTTCCGGGTGAGTTGGGGTCCTGTTCAAGCACCTTTCTTCCGAATTCTGTCATACTACTTGGTGACGCCAGCACTTTGGCATTATAAGTATTCATAAGAAGTTTACGTCCGGGTTTATTGTCATAACTTACCCTTACCATAAAGACGAGCAGCTCAAGTCCGAAATAATTACATGCGAAACTCATTGCAGAGCCCCATTGTCCCGCTCCTGTCTCTGTAGTAATCCTTCTTACCCCTTCCATCTTGTTATAATAGGCCTGGGGAATTGCTGTATTTGCTTTATGAGAACCGGAGTAATTGCCGCCTTCATACTTGTAATAGATTTTACTTTTTGTGCCAAGAGCTTTTTCAAGTTTCACAGCTCTGAAAAGGGGTGAGGGGCGATAAGTCCTGTAAAGGTCAAGAACCTCATCCGGTATATCAATATACCTTTCTGATGATACTTCCTGCTTGATAAGTTCCATCGGGAAAACTGCTGCAAGATCCTCCGGTCCGATTGGTTTTTTTGTTCCCGGATGCAGTGGAGGCATAGGTTTATTTGGCATATCAGCCAATATATTATACCATTGCCTCGGCATTTCATTCTCGCTTAAAATAATTTTTCTGAACTTTTCCATAATTTTAAATATTAAGTGATTATTTGGATTTTTTTTAAATAAAAAAGGCACGCTGTGACAGCGTGCCTCTATAAATAAATATTGTATTAATGTTATATAATGGCTTGTCTCACAGCATAAGTTGTTGTGCCGCGCCAAGACCAGATATAAAACATTGTTGTTTTCATGACGACAAAAATAATCAAAAATTTAAATTATCAATATAAAAACAATTTTTTTTGTAATTAAACAGTGTTTATAATAATGTAGTCGGAAGTTGGAAGCCGGAAGTCCGAAGTTTTCCTCTTCTTCTGACTTCTGACTTCGGTCTTCTGGCTACAAGAGTTTCATTCATGTACCAAAGCACCGAGATGTCTTAGATCATCAAAGAAACCTGTATATGATTTAGCAACACATTGTGAATCCCTGATAAATACCCTGCCACTGGCTCCTAAAGCAGTTACAGCAACAGCCATTGCAATACGATGATCATCATGCGATTCAACATGTGCACCCTGTGGCTGACCTCCGGTAATAAACATTACATCATCTCTGATTTCCACTCCGATATTCATTTTTCCGAACTCTTCTTTAAGTGCAGATGCTCTGTCGCTCTCCTTATAGATTAACCGTGAAACACCTTTGACTGCTGATTTGCCAGTGCAATAAGATGCTAAAGCAACCAGAGGAGGAAACAGGTCAGGTGAATCAGTAGCATCAAACTCAAACGCTTTCAATTCTGATTTTGAAATCTCGATCTGATTTTCACTTAACTTCATTTTCGCACCGGCTTTATCAAGTGCTCTAATTATTGCCAAATCGCTCTGCATGCTGTTTATGTTAAGGCCATGAACTGCAAGATCTCCGTTAATAGCTCCAGCCACCAGAAGAAAAGCGCCGCCACTCCAGTCTCCCTCAACAGTATAATTTTGAGGTATATATTTTTGATTACCTGGTATTTGAAACAGGCTGTAGTCTTTATTATGAATTGTAATCCCGAATGACTTGAGTAACTCCATTGTCATATCTATGTAGGGCTTACTCTTAAGATTTCTGACTTTTATTTCTGATGTTTTTGCTGCGAGAGGAAGTGCCATGAGAAGACCTGTTAGCAGCTGGCTGCTGACCGAGCCGTCAATTTCACAATACCCTCCGGTAATTGGTCCCAGAATAGTAAGCGGGAGAAATCCACCGGAACTTGTGCACTTCACACCCAGCTGGTTAAGCGCTTCCCCGATCATTGACATTGGTCTTTTTTTAAGGGAATTTGCACCTACCATTGTAATTTCTACCGGATACAACGCGGCAATAGGAGAGAACATCCGGATTGCCAGGCCCGACTCACCACAATTCAGTTTTGGTTCTTTGAGTATTGCTGATCCATGAATCTTCAGTTCATTAGCCTGTGGTTCAACCCTGGCTCCCAACCCTACAGCTATACTCATAGCTGCCAGTGAATCGTCGCAATAGGAAGGATTATGGATTATACTTTGACCGTCGGCAAGCAACGCGGCAGCAATAGCTCTTTGAGTCATGCTTTTTGAAGCCGGAGCTTTGATATTACCTTTAATTGCTGACGGATCAATATATCTTTCCATAGGTTCTTTGATATTATTTTTTTATACAGGATCTTTTACACCGTTATTCATAACCTTCATCTGATGGTTAATAGACTCCTGGTGAATTGATTTGAAAACTGTATCAATAAATTCACCACTGAGCCCTTTTGACATGCCTTTGGCAATCACTT
>Ga0208980_10002055_pt1 | contig 12212 bp, 9 predicted proteins | sample WetSurMetagenome_3_FD_187993 | JGI IMG/M metagenome (GOLD analysis project Ga0208980, IMG submission 187993) | Wetland microbial communities from Twitchell Island in the Sacramento Delta, sample from surface sediment Aug2011 Site A1 Bulk (version 2) | ecosystem: Environmental > Aquatic > Marine...
GCCATGACCGAAGATGTGGCAGCAACATTTAACGAAAGGGTGTATGAAGGTGGATTGACCTACAACGGTCATCCGGTAAGTTTGGCGGCTGCAATTGCTGTGATCGATGTGATGGAGCAGGATGGGTTGGTCGCCCGCGCGAAGCACATGGGAGAAACGCTGGGCGAAATGCTGACAGAACTGGCTGATAGACATCCTTCCATTGGAGAGGTTCGCTCAATAGGCCTTTTTGGCGCTCTGGAGCTGGTAAAGAATCGAAAAACCCGCGAACCAGCTTCCCCCTATGGAAAAACGAGCCCGGTGATGGCTGCCTTCCGCCAGAAATGCCTTGAGCAAGGATTGTTTTTGTATACACACTGGCAGAACGTGTTGATCATCCCGCCCCTCATTATTACTGAGGAAGAGCTGGGGGAGGGATTGCGCATCCTTGATGCAGCACTCAACATCGTTGATCAAGAGACAGGGATGTAACAATCTCCGGCTAATTTGCATCTTATTAATAAATTGATTGAGGAGCGAAAATTGAATTTGTCGTTCACACCTAAATCCGGTGGCACAACCGGTTCAAAACCGGAAAAGGTTAAGGTATTGATCTTGGGTTCCGGTCCTGCAGGTTTTTCTGCAGCTCTTTACGCAGCGCGGGCGGAATTAGCCCCTGTGGTGGTTACAGGCACAACGCTGGGCGGGCAGGCTGCGCTGACACACACGATCGAAAATTACCCCGGGTTTCCAGAAGGCATTGGAGGTTCGCAGCTTGGGGACCTCTTTCAGAAACAAGCGGAGAGATTTGGCGCGCGGGTGGTTTTCGGTACGGCAACCTTGGTGGATCTCTCCAAACGACCATTCCTTGTGAAAACCGATGGTGGTGATTTCGAAGCTGATGCTTTGATCCTTGCCACTGGAGCCAGCCCAAACAAATTGGAAATCCCTGGGGAGGATCTCCACACCGGCAAGGGTGTCTCCTATTGCGCCACCTGTGATGGATTCTTCTTCAAAGAAAAAAAAGTGGTGGTCATTGGTGGCGGGGATAGCGCGCTTGAAGAGGCGATATTCCTCACCCGTTTTGCCTCCAGCGTCACGATCATCCACCGCCGGGATGAATTTCGTGCGGGTGCCATCCTACAAAACCGGATCCGGCAGGAACCAAAGATCCGGCTGGAAATGAATACCATACCCCTTGCGATACTTGGAACAGATAAAGTGGAAGGGCTGATGGTTAAAAATGTGAAGTCCGGGGTGGAAAGCAAAATGGATTTGGACGGGGTGTTTGTGTTCATCGGCCACACCCCAAATGTGGAACTGTTTTCAGGGCAATTGGCTCTGGATGATCACGGGTATTTAAAGGTTGATGCGAGAATGCAGACAAATGTGCCTGGCGTTTTTGCCGCCGGAGAGGTGGCAGATCCATATAACCGCCAGGTGGTCACCTCCGCAGGGATGGGCGCAGCTGCAGCCATCCAGGCCACTCACTTTCTGCAGGATCAGTAAACCAAAAAGGTGAAAAAAGAGCCTTCGTAATTTGAAGGCTCTTTTTTTGTTATTTGACCGGGGTTGGACTGGAGATTCCCAGACCCGACCAGCTGAATACCATGGGTGTGCCCAGCGCACCGGCGATCTGCCAGATGGGCTTGCCCTCCGCGTCGGTGCCGGTCTGGCGCACGGGCTGGATATTCCAGCGGATCACGTGCGGCATGGAATCAGTGGGGCGGAAGGTGACCGGTATGATATAGCGGGTGTCGGTGACGTAATCCACCAAACGGCGGCCCGAGCCTTCGGTTAAATCCTCGATGATCACGTTATAGGCTTCATTGGGACGGAGTACTCCCACCGAGGCCCACTGCAGCGTGACCAAATCATTGGCAGCCGTGAAGGCAGAGCCATCCTGCGGCAGGAGCAGATTGGCTGCCGGATAGGGAGGTGGAGTGGTGGGAGTGGGGGTGGGGCCTGGGGTTGGTAGGCGTGCGCATAGAGGGATGATCAAATTTGCCCCGGCGAAGAGATTATCGCTGGGCAGACCATTCCAACTACGCAGGGCTTCGATATCCACATTGTAATTGGCTGCCACACCGGCAAGAGTATCCCCGGATTGCACTGTGTAACTGAGCGTTTGGCAGGCGGATTGGGTGGCCTGCGATGAGGACAGCGTGGAGGATGGGATTGGTGAGGGTGTCGGGGTGGGTTGGGGGATGAGGATTCGCTGCCCCACACTCAATACGCCGCAATCCGGCGGTAGGCGGTTGAGGTCTGCGATACTCCCGACTGATATTTTATAAACTGCCGCGAGCAACAGACAGCTATCACCGGCCTTGATGCTGTATTCAATAGGTGGCAGCAGGGTGGGGGTGGGCTGAGGGGTGAAAGTGGGCGTTTCGGTGGGAACGTTGGTGGAAGTGGGCGTGATGGTGCTTGTTGGGGCTTCCGTAGGCTGTGCCACAGACCCGGTGGCTTTCAGCGCGAAAAAGGTGATAATGGCGCCAACCGCCAATACCAGGATCAGAATTCCCAATGCGATGGGCAGGTTGAGGGTGATCTCCGGCAGACGGGGTTCATTGACGCCGGCGGATTTGGTTTTTGCAGCGGGAACAGGTTGAGTCAGGTTCCGGCCGCATACCGGGCACTTCAGAGCGGTATCACTAACCCGCGATCCGCAAGTTGGGCACAATTTTTGAGGGGCAGTTTTATTATTTTCGTCCATGTTTTATTCCAGTATAGAATACAAGGCAAAAATTATACCATGCAGGATTTTCCTCCTTTTTTGTTTCTAACCCTTGATTTAATATACTCCTATCCAGTGTAATTGAATCATGGTATAAGCAAAATTGCCCTGCTGTGTACGTGATGCAGCATCATCGGTTTTGAGCCAACACTTATTAAAATGGGGCTTGCATTTACGGAAACCACACGTTAGGCTTCGGCCAAGGTGTGTACCCCGGGGTAGGCCCCGTCCTGCGCAAGCAGGTTCAAAACTACGCTGCACACGGCATGGTGGGGACTTTTTTCTCATTGACACGCCATTGGTTCTTGGCTAAACTATTATCATTACCGCAGATAACAGGAGGAAAATATGGCAACCAATTTTCGCCTGGTCATCCGCTCAGGGGTGGATGTAGGCAAGGAATATATTCTCGATAAGAATGAGTTCATCGTCGGGCGCGAGCAGACGGCGGATATCATCGTCAGTGACCCGGAGATCTCCCGGCGTCACGCGAGGATCTTTTTCCAAAACAACGGGTATATCATAGAGGACCTGGGTTCCACAAACGGCACCTTTGTGAACGGTCAGAAAATCTCAGGGCCTTACCTGCTGCGTCCGGGCGAGGTGGTCAATTTTGGCGAGCATGTGAGCGCGCTGTTCGAATCGGTTCAGGTGGACCCCAACGCCACCGTAGTGGCGAGTGCTGCGGCGCCCAAGGCGCCCATTGCAGGTGCCCCGGCAAAAGCGCCTCTGTACACCCCACCCCCGGCGCCCAAACCACCTACCGGAGGATTACCGACACCTTCGGCATCCCCCGCCCAGCAGCCTTTCTCCGCGCCAATGCCATCAGCATCCCCCGCCAAGAAGAAGGAAAAGTCGGCAGGGGGTTCAAAAATGCCAGGCTGGTTGAAGGTGCTGATCATCGTCGCGCTGGTCATTTTGGTACTTTGTATCTGCCCGGTGGTGATTATCGACAGCCTGAACATGTGGTGCAAACTTTTCGGCGGCATCTTCAATTCGATAACCCCGGGGGCCTGTTTCTAGCTGGTTTGTTCAAGCATCCTATTTCGGAAGTATGAGAACGGACGGCATCAAAAACCGTCCGTTTTGCTTGAAGGGATGAATATGGAAACGCGATATTGTCAATTCCTATTGATTTCTTGGTTGCAATTCCCTTCACAAGCGGCTAGAATTTATCTGGACAAAGTATTTCAGGATGACTCTTAATACCACACCCTCGCCTTCCTGGAGCCGGACGACAAAACTGATTGTCGCCGTAACGATCCTTTTCCTGCTGGGAGTGATGTTGGTGCGCTTTCAGTATATGGTAGGGCCGGTTGTCATCGCCTTCATCGTAGCGTATTTACTTCATCCGGTTTCCTCATTATTACACACACGGCTCCACTTCCACTGGCGGATCGCGGTGGCATTGGTTTACCTGGTTGTTTTTCTAGTGTTGATTTCATTATTGGCCTGGGGTGGTTTCAATCTGATGGGGCAGGTTCAGAACCTCATAAAGTTTATCCAGGATGCGATTGTGAATTTACCTCAATTCCTTAACGATCTGGAGAGTCAGCCAATAACAATTGGACCATTTGTAATTTCAGCACCGAAAACAGATGTTACTGCCATAGTCAATGATATTGTGTCTTTGATTCAACCCATGCTAAACCGGATCGGCGGACTGATCACTACCCTGGCTTCTGGGGCAATCAATTTAGTCACCTGGACATTTTTCTCCATGTTGATCTCGTTCTTCGTCCTTTCCGAGACTGGCGGTCAAAGATCCCGAATGATCCAGGTGAATATCCCCGGTTTTGAAGCGGATTTCAACCGAATTCGCTTTGAACTGGGGCACATTTGGAACGCCTTTCTGCGTGGTCAACTTCTGATCGTTTTCCTCGCATTTTTTATCTACCTGATCCTGCTGGGCGGATTGGGGATCAACTTCTTCTTTGGGTTGGCCTTGATGGCAGCCCTTGCACGGTTCATCCCCTGGGTGGGGCCATGGATCTTTTACACAACTGCGGCACTGGTTGCATATTTTCAGCCGGTCAACCCATTCAGCTTGCCTCCCGTGATGTATGCTGTTTTTGTGATCCTGGCGGCAGTTATCATAGATCAAATTATTGACCAGCTCATTCAACCCCGTTTTATGGCGGATGCGTTGAAGCTGCATCCAGCAGCTATTTTGGTTGCTGCCTTGATCGGGCTGAATCTTTTCGGTTTCATCGGTCTCTTGCTGGCAGCCCCGATCCTGGCGACGTTGAAACTCACTTGGGATTACATCGTGAAGAAAATGGTGGATGAAGACCCCTGGATGGGTTTCGAAACGCTGCATCCCCCGCGGATGAATTCGCCGATCATCAATGGCATTAAGAAGGCGGGCGAGAAGGTAAAAGCAGTATTTATCCGTCTTTTTCGTCGGTCAAAGATGTAAACGAAAATACTCGATCTGAAAACTTTACCTAAATAATTGAGGAGGAAAAATGGCTGATCAGAAGGACCTGAAAACGCAGGATATCGCGCAAACCGAGAATTTTCTCGCCTGGCGGGTGGAGGAACCGGATGGGGAGACCACTTTCCATCTGGATATCAATAACGTAACGGTTCATTTTTTCAAAGAAGAATGGGAAGAGTTCCTTGAGTTGATGAAACCATTGATCCTAAAATCAAAATAAGATGAACTTAAATCAAAACCTCATTTCTGAGTAAAAATGAGGTTTTGACGACCCGGCCGGAGCCCCTTGATGTTCCATGCCGTGGGATATTATCCAAGGTCTATTCTACTGAACAGAACTGACATAAAACTGACAGTTAGTTTCTGAATTCAGGTACAGAATATTCTTATACGGTCAGCGAGAAGCGATTTCGGCGGCGAGCTCCCGCAGGTCCGGGCGTGGTTTAATCCCCAGCTCTTTTTCAAGCGTGACTCGGAAATCCTCATAAAAGATCAATGCCCGAGGAGTGTTTTTTAACCCCAGGAAAGCCTGCATACCCATCAGAACGGCATCCTCATTCCAGGGATCAATTTTCAAGATCTTTCGACTTATCTCCAGCTCCTGATAATAATCTTGATCGATCAAGTGGAGCATACCCAGGGAGTGCAATCCCTGAAGGTAAAGGTTCTCTACCTGATTCCTGCGCTCCAGGATCCAATCCGAATATCTCTCCATGGGGAAGAGCTCGCCTTCGTGGAGGGCGAGGAGGGTTTGCAGCTCCTCCACTTTCCGGTTGCGGATGGCAACGGGAAGTTCATTTTCAAAATGATCAAAATCCGAATAAGAGCCCGGTGGAAGCACCAAGCTGATCCTTTCCCCTTCGATGATTAAATACCTCGAGGGGAATTTTTCAGGCAAGTCGGGCTCCAGGATTCGGCGTAGCGTCGATGTGGCCTGGTAAAGGATATCCAGCCCGTTGTCAGGCTCCAACTCCGGCCAAAGCGTCTCCAGGATCTGCTCACGGGAAGCGGATCGTTTGGGCTGGAGCAATAGATAGCGGATCAGTGATCCAGCCTTGCGTCTTGTCCAGGGTTGCTCCGGGAGGAGATGCTGTCCCTGCCAAACCTGGAATTGCCCCAACCCCAGGATCTTGAGGGGGATCGTTGGAGTTTGGACGACCAGGTCGAGCAAAGCGTTGGCTTTTTCCCCACTTTCCGACTTGGTATTTTTTAAGTAATAAGCGATTAAGGGATAGACGATTTTTCGATCCCGGTAAAGAATCGAGGTATACCCATTTTTAATGATTTCATCGGTTGCATGAACGAAATATTTCTCCGCGTCATCGTTCTTCAATTCGCGGTAAAGGGCAGCCAGCAGAAATTCCGCCCGGGTCGTATCCAGGGAGGAGTGGGATTTGCGTAAATAGGCAACTGCTGTGGTGAATTGTTTTTCTGCCGTTTTGAAATCGCCCGTAGACCAGGCCACCTGACCCATTTCCATCAACGCATGTCCCTGCAGGTAGGAGGATTTGACTCGTTTACTCGTGTTGACTGCATCCGAAGCCCAATTCATGGCCACCGAGATTTGCCCACGAAAACGGAAGTATCGGCTCTTTTCATTACGGATAAAGACACTCAGGTCAGGCAGATCCAACTGATTGGCGATGCGGAAGGATAAACGCAAGTATTCGTCCGCTTTTTGGTACTCGTTATCATCCAGACAGACTTTTGCCCAGGTAAGAAAATAAACACCGGCAGCGTAAGAGCCAGGTGTCACTTGCAGGATAAGATCATCGAGCGCTTTGATCAGTCTCGGTCGGTCACCGAAAGCGTCGTAAATATATGCGTTCAGCAGAGGGTATCCCCAGGCAGATGCACCTGCCTTCACCAGGTGGAAGTTGGATTCCTCCAGGATGGACATAGCCAAATCCACCTGACCCTGGGTGAAATAAACCAGGGAGGCAAGATTCTGCAGGCTGATCCCTAAGCCTTTATCATTTTCTAGAGTACGGCAGATGGAGGCAGCTTTGAAGAAATTACTTTCCGCTTCCTCGAAGGCATAAACCTCTGTGTACAGATTGGCAATGAGGACGAATGCGTCTGCGGAAATCAGGGTGCCGTTTTCACGGGCGATAACTGCCTCAGCCAAACATCTGGCGGAAGCGATATCCCCGCGCCGCGCCTTGACCCAGGCATTCTGTAATAATTGACTTGTTGAAATCCCCCCAAACGTATCAGAACCTAACCGGGTGCAATCCCCATCTAAAGGGGGTGCAGCCTGAATTTCAAAAGAAGGCCGCTCGTAACCGAATATGGAGCACTCGTAACCGGATAACATTTTCTCCCTACTTGGTACCTGAATCTAATATTACTTGAAAAAAAACAGCAGAACAAGTTCACTTGACCATCTTCCATCTCCAGGTAAGGTATACTCCTACAGGTTTTTATCAACAAATCTTGGAGTGAAACATGGATTTGGACGATCTGCAGGGGATCAAGCACTTGGATGAAAGCAATTATTACGAAGAAATATTAAATTTTCCACGCCATTTCGCTGAAGGTTGGAAAATTGGCAAATCGTACCCGGGGGAAATTCAGCGCAATGGGATTGACCGGGTGATCATCTGTGGAATGGGCGGGTCAGCCATTGGCGCAGACCTGGCAGCTGCCTTCGCCAGAGATCAAAGCTCCGTGCCTATCGTGGTGAATCGTGAATATGATCTTCCTGCATGGGCTGCTGGTCAGAACTCGCTGGTGATCGCTTCCTCTCATTCGGGCAATACAGAGGAAACACTGAGTTGTTTCCGGCAGGCAAAGGATCTCAAGTGCAGGCTCCTGGCGATCAGCACCGGAGGCGAGTTGGAAAGGATCGCATTGAACGCTGGCGCTATTTGCTGGAAATTCCAACACGCCGGCCAACCCCGGGCAGCGGTTGGATATTCATTGGGATTGATCCTGGCCGCGTTTTTCCGATTTGGATTGATCACCGATGTCGAATCCGAATTAACCGCTGGTCTGGAGCTGCTAAACCAGGAATCTCAAAAATTTGCTGTAGAGGTGCCGGTTGCGAAGAACCCGGCCAAACGCCTGGCAGGGCAGTTGGTAGGCCGCATTCCGGTCGTAATCGCGAGCGACGTGCTCTCTCCAGTCTCGAGGCGGTTTAAGACACAGGTGAACGAGCTGGCAAAAAGCTGGGCGGAATTCGACCTCCTGCCGGAAGCGGACCATAACACCGCGGCGGGGATCGAGAATCCGGAGATAATCCGCCAGGGGCTCGCAGGGTTATTCCTGGAATCAGCGTCCGACCACCCAAGGAATCGGTTGCGGTCGGAGGTTACCCGGCAGAATTTCCTCCTGGAGGGAATCGCCTGCGACAATTACCTTGTGCCTGGAAGGACCAGGCTGGAGAATATCCTGGCTGGGATTCAATTCTGCGATTACGTTTCTTTTTATCTGGCAATTGCCTATGATGTGGATCCAACGCCGATCCCAGGAATTGGGGCAATAAAGCAATCCATGTCCGCGAGGGGATGATGACACCACAAGAACCTAAAGAACAGAAAACCCGCATTCGAGACTTACCCCGAAATATCTGGGCGGTCAGCCTGACCAGCTTCTTTATGGATATTTCCAGCGAGATGGTAATCAATATCCTGCCGCTCTTCCTGGTGAATGTTCTGGGGGTCAAAACAAATATCGTGGGTCTGATCGAAGGAGTGGCCGAAGCGACTTCAAGCCTGGTGAAATTATTCTCGGGGTGGCTTTCTGACAGGCTGCATTCGCGCAAATGGCTGGCGGTGGTTGGGTACGGATTATCGGCAATTTCCAAGCCGTTTTTCCTGGTTGCAAACACCTGGGAAACGGTGGCGGTGGTTCGATGGCTGGACCGGGTAGGCAAAGGGATCCGCACAGCACCTCGTGACGCCCTGGTGGCAGATTCGATCGCTGAGAAAGACCGCGGGCTGGCGTTCGGGTTTCACCGCGCAGCAGATACTGCTGGCGCGCTGGTAGGCATCCTTATCGCAGCCGGACTGATCTGGTTTGCACAGGCTAACAGTCAGTATCTTTCGGAAAATACCTTTCATATTGTTGTTTGGGTCAGCCTTCTGCCTGCATTTCTGGCCGTTCTGACGCTCGCGTTTGGTGCGAAAGAGGTGCCAATCGCTGGAAAGCGTGATTTGCCGAAATTTATGTTCCGGAGCCTGGGGCGTCCATTCAAGGTTTTCATGGTGATCGCCGGAATTTTTACCCTGGGAAACTCATCGGATGCATTTTTGATCCTGCGGGCGCAAACCAGCGGTATGTCCGTTGTGCTGATCCTGGTGATGATGGCGGTATTTAACCTGATCTACTCCCTGATCTCCACCCCGGCAGGCAGGCTTTCAGACAGGATTGGCAGGCGCAGGATGATCATTGCTGGATGGCTGGTTTATGCCATTATCTATTTTGGATTTGCATTGGCGCAAGGCAGCTGGCAGATCTTTGCGCTTTACATCACCTATGGATTTTATTATGGTCTGACATACGGAACGATTAATGCCCTCTTGGCTGATCTCGTCCCGGCTGAGCTGCGCGGGACTGCCTATGGAACCTACAACGCAATGGTGGGGATCATCGCCTTCCCGGCATCGTTGATCGCTGGTATTCTGTGGCAGGGGATGGGGTCCTGGAACGGGCTCGGGCAATCCGCGCCTTTCATTTTTGGCGGAAGCATGGCGCTGCTGGCAGTGATCCTGATGCTCACCTGGTTTCCAAAAACCTCTGTTAAATAAATTGCTATGAATTCTGGGGGATGCGAACCTGGATGGCAGCCTGGCCGACCACCGGGCATTTGTTTTCGCAAATACCACAACCGATGCACAATTCACGGTTCACAACTGGAACCAGCACTTCAGAAGCTTGCTTGCCGTTTCCTCGCTTCTGAAGCCTGATCGCTTTTTCGGGAAGGGGACACATCTCCTCGCAGACGATGCAATCCCGGTCATCTGCCCAGGCGATACAGAGATTCTGATTGATGTACGCTGAACCAATTTTTACCAGTCGTTTCTCATCCAGAGAAAGCGGGGGGATAGCCTGGACTGGGCAGATCTGCCCGCAGGCATTACAGGTATAGTCGCAATAACCTATGCGGGGAACGAGGAATGGGGTCCAAAAGCCAGATATTCCACCCTCAAAGAGAGAGGGCTGCAGCGCGTTGGTTGGGCAGATCCGGAAACAATCCCCGCAGCGCGCGCACCGGCTGAGAAAATCCGCTTCTGTCACCCCAGGGGGCCGGATCAGAAAAGTCAACCCGGACTGGTGGGGCGCCTGCGTGTTGGCAACCGCTACCCCGGCGGTCACAGCCCCGATGGTGAGGAGCGCTTCCCTGCGGGAGGGATCATAAGGCATGCTTGAACCGGGCTGAATTTTTGCCACAAAGCGATTCGAGTTATTCGGGCAGGCGGTAATGCAATCCATGCAAAGGGTGCATTCGGCCGGGTCGCTGCGGTAACCGGATTTATCATCCACGGTGCCTGTCTGACAGACCCGTGCACATTTCCCGCAGGTGATGCAATCCGAGGTCACTTCGCGCTTTAACAGGGCGATGCGGCTGATCCACCCGAGCAATCCACCCAGCGGGCACAGATAACGGCACCAGAAACGTTCTGAAAAATAATTTAAGAATATCAGGGCGAGGAAAATTGTAAAGAATAGCAGGGATTGAGAAAAAACTAATTGGCTGATGGGGAATATCGAAGGACGGAGAAAGCCGTCGATCCAGCTAATGAATGACTGAAGAAAGCTGAACGAGTAAAGGCTTGTTTCCAGAGCTTGAAGCAGGAAGCTTAACGCAGGCCAAACGACAAAGGTAAAGGTTCGGTAAAAGATGGTGAGGGGATCAAGGACGACAAAGACCAAACTGCCGAGCGCGGCAGCAGTGATAAACGCAACAAGGAGAATATATTTTCCCTTACGCCAGGTTTCAGGCACAACCCCGGTTCGTTTTCTTCGAATCGGGAAGACTTCGAGCACACTTCCCAGGGGGCACATCCATCCGCACCAGGCACGTCCAAAAACGAGAGAAAACAGGAGAAAAACCACTGCCAACGCCAACCCCGGGATGACCACCCTGCTTGCCAGGCTGCTGCCGAGCATCACCAAAGGACTCAGTTTGAAGGGAATGGATAAGACCGGGGTACCTATTTTGTTTTGCGGGATAAGGATGAAGATCGCCAGGAAGAAAAGGAAAGAGATAATCTGGGTAGCGATACGCAGCCTGCGCCAGGATATGGAGCGTTTATCGGGTGAATTTGCACCGGCTGCCATGGGAGGTTCAGCCCGCATTGATTTCCTGGATCTTCAGGTTCTCCAGGTCCAATCTGCCGATCCCTCTCTTACTGGCTTCCACCAGGTATCCCAGTTCGGATGGCTTGACCCCAAACAAACCGGCTGCAAAGCTATCCGCAGCGACGATATCCGCGCTGGCAATGACAGTATTGGTCTGCTTGACATCATCCAGGTTCCCGCCGGTGGGTCCGTTGGCCATTAATATTCTGACCGCGTCGATGATGGTCAATTGCGGTTTAAGGATCGTGTTCAAGTCGGTCAGGCTTTCGGCCATGTAACTGTGAAGCCTTTCCCGGTGCTTGATGGCGCCCATCAGGTTTTTCATCCCGAGCGTCAGGTGGGCAAGGCTGTGATCCTTGGCGATGGGTACATTGATGAGCACATCCGCATTGTAGATCAGGTCGTTGATCGATACGGTTTTCAAATTCGCCGCCCCAGGGATCTCGTGCTCCTGGAATTGCATGTCCTTCATCACTACCATCTCGCCACCGGCAGCTTTTACCTGCTCTCCAATTCCAGTGAATTCATAAGCCTGGTCTGCCGTGCCTCCGAAGGGCGAATCCATCACCTGCACGCTCTTTGCGCCAGCTTCCAATGCCATCTTCACGATTGCAGCGACCACCCAGGGATTGGTCGTGGCTGCATATTCATAGGAATGATAGGCGACACAGATATTGGGTTTCACAACTCCCTGCGAGCCCTTGGGAACAAACTTTTCCATGCCTCCCAGGGCGGCCACGGCCCGGCGGG
>Ga0208980_10002056_pt1 | contig 12210 bp, 11 predicted proteins | sample WetSurMetagenome_3_FD_187993 | JGI IMG/M metagenome (GOLD analysis project Ga0208980, IMG submission 187993) | Wetland microbial communities from Twitchell Island in the Sacramento Delta, sample from surface sediment Aug2011 Site A1 Bulk (version 2) | ecosystem: Environmental > Aquatic > Marine...
GGTGGCTTATCCACCCCTGCAGTCTGGCGCCTCCCTAAAATTGCCCACCGGGCAATTTCTTATCGGTCGGCCCCCTTTGTGGTTCAATGAATTAAGTTTTACCCCAAAGGTACCCAATCCTGAGCGTCAGCGACGGATCGCAACGTGCAGATAATAATATAATTATGAAACAATGTCATTCATAATGCCATAAACTACCTCCATCAAACTTTATATGTAAATAATGTAACATTTTGTCAAAATTATGTAACTTATTTACTCTGATCACCCTCTACCTTTCAGCAATATTTTTAATCAAAATTGAATGAGAAAAGCTGGAATTATTATTCTGATCCTTGGATTAGTTTTAACCATTTTCACTGCCATTACTTTTTTTACCAGGGAGAAAGTAGTCGATATAGGAAGTCTCAAAATTACCGCAAATAAACAGCATCATCTCAGCTGGTCACCTCTCATAGGCATTGCCATAATGGGTATCGGAGGAGTTGTTGTATTGGTGTCTCCAAAAAAATAACTGACCTGATCTGGCTGAAGTCAGGTATTATTTACAACTTAAATATCAACAATTTATATATTAATAATCTATGAAAGTATTATTAATTTTCCCTCAGTACCCTGCTTCCTTCTGGAGTTTCAAATATGCTTTACGCTTTATCTCCAAAAAAGCTGCGGTGCCTCCTCTTGGCTTAATAACTGTGTCAGCAATGCTGCCGGAATCCTGGCAGAAGAAACTTGTGGACATGAATGTGTCTCCGTTAAAAACCAGTGATATAATCTGGGCTGATTACGTGTTTATAAGTGCAATGTACATACAGAAGGAATCAGTGAGCGAGATAATTGAAGAGTGTCAGAAGTATAATACTAAAATGGTCGCCGGCGGACCGCTTTTTACTCAGGAATATGAGAGCTATCCGCAGATTGATCACTTTATTCTGAATGAAGCCGAAATTACTCTACCGCCTTTCCTTAATGATCTGAAAAATGGTAATCATCCCAAAAAAGTATATAAAACAGATGAATATGCCGATACAAAGTTAACACCTGTGCCTGATTACCATTTGTTGTCAATGAAGGATTATGCTTTTATGAATATCCAGGTCTCGCGAGGTTGTCCCTTCTCTTGTGATTTTTGTGAAATCACTGCTCTGTTAGGCCACAAGGTAAGGATGAAGGATACAGATCAGATTCTTAAGGAACTTCAGGCGCTTTATGATCTAAACTGGCGTGGACCGGTGGTTGTTGTTGATGACAATTTCATCGGCAATAAAAATGAGATCAAATATAACCTGCTGCCTGCTATGAAAGACTGGATGCAGGCGCATAAGTATCCATTTGTTTTTAATGCCGAAACATCTGTTAATCTTGCTGATGACGACGAGCTGATGGCGATAATGGTCGGATCCGGATTTACATCAATCTTTGTTGGCATTGAAACTCCGGAAGAGAAATCGCTTCAGGAATGCAATAAAAAACAGAACAGTAACAGGGATTTGCTCGGGAGTGTAATAAAAATGCAGAATTCCGGCCTTCAGGTCTCGGGAGGATTCATAGTGGGATTTGACAGCGATACTCCTTCCGTATTCCAGAGGCAGATCGATTTTATTCAGCAAAGCGGAATCGTATCAGCTATGGTGGGACTCCTGAACGCTCCTAAAAACACCAAACTCTACCGACGTCTTGAAGCTGAAAACAGGTTGACAACAGATGCTACCGGTAACAATACAGATTCATCAATGAATTTTATTCCGAAAATGAATTCCCTCGAACTCCTGGAAGGATATAAAAAGATAATCCACAGTATTTATGGCACAAAACCTTACTATTCGAGGATCCGGCAGTTTCTTTTAAATTACAAACGGGTTCATGGGAATCAAATGAAAATTGAGTTCTTCCATGTTGGCGCTTTTCTCAAATCTATGTTTATAATCGGAATACTGAACCAGGGCAGGGGCGAATACTGGAAACTAATGATTTGGACACTATTCCGACGACCTGCATTAATGGTGGATGCAATAACCTTTGCAGTATATGGCTATCATTTCAGGATCATATATGGCCTGAGAAACAGACGCTGACTTTAGAGAAAGTGACAGGTGCCATACTTTCATGTTGTATTCTGTCCCCCCAATCTCCTCTTCTCCCATTCTTTTCTGTCATTACACTGTGATGTGTGAATGATGTAACTTTTATCAGGAGTTATGTAACAGATCCTGCTGATAATGAGTTCATCTTTGTATTGTGAATTTTTATCGCTTTAAAAGTTGAATTTATGAAAAAAGATAAGGGATCATATATGGAAATTAAGGATAATAATAATTATAAACAGAAAATGAAAAAAAATGAAGAGTTGCAAAATGAAATTCATTTTGCTATAAGTCGGAACCCATTATTGAATATTCGAAAAACCGGTGCATATGCCAGAATCGGAAAATACATGAAAATATTCAGTTACCTGGTTTTATTTGCTGGAATAGGGATATTCTTTAACTCCTGCATGGCCGGATATGAAACCACACAGCCATCTTATATGGCCTATGACAGACCACAAGGATATGGTGGCTCACAGATATGGATTGAAGGTAACTGGAACTATAACAACCAGTCCCATGTATATGTGCAAAAGCAAGGATACTGGGTAAACCCAAGACCAGGACATACTTATCATGAAGGTTACTGGCAGAATAATCAGCATGGAAAATCATGGTCAAAAGGTCATTGGCAGAGAGATGGCCAGGCACATGAAGATCACAACCGCAATTGAATTCAAAATTCATGTGTAAAGATGATTCAGATCTGAATTGTCAGGTTTGAAAAGTCATTGCAGTAATGAAGTCTTGAGTATATTGAATGAAGCCAGACTCTATCCAGGTCTCTGGCTTCCTGTTTTTTTGAGTATCCACCAATTGTAATCTGTTGATCAGCTAAAATCTATTAAATGTGTGAATCATATAAAATTACAGGAAAATTGTGTAACGATATTGCCGGATTAACCTGATAACTTTGTTCATGAAATATTAAATATTCAATTGTTATGACAAATTACCTTATTATAGACGGACTATCTCTGATCAAGATATGGATTGTGGGATTTTTTGTTTTCCATTTTACAGGGATAATCCATCTTTTACCGGTAATATCATCATTTGCATTTTTATTACGATTTTTTTATAACAGATTACTGGCACAGAACATATGTTAATCACAACTGGCAATTAGTCTGGAGTTCTTTAAATAATTTAATTTCTGCTGATTCAAGTAAAATAAGTCTATGTCAATATTGAATTTATTCAGATTCTTATGATTATGAAACTTTATATTAAAAATATGGTTTGTAGTCGCTGTATAACGACAGTTAAAAATGAACTGGACAAATTACATATTCCATACATATCCGTTGAGCTGGGTGAAGTAACTATCAGGAAGAAGTTAACTTCAGTACAACATCATATTCTATCCCAGGCATTAGGACAATTTGATTTTGAGTTAATTAACAATAAGAAGAATTGTCTCATAGAAAAATTGAAGAGAGCCATATTTGATCTTGAAATGTATTCAAATGAAGAATTGAAAACCGGTTTTTCAGATTTCATCAGTATAAATGTAAATGATAACTTCATTTCCCTTAACAAGCTCTTCTCAGAAATAGAAGGTATTACAATTGAAAAATACATAATCATACATAAGGTCGAAATTGTAAAGGAATTACTTGAGAATAATAATTTCAATCTTACCGAAATTGCTTTTAAAATGCACTATAGCAGCGTTGCACACCTGTCCAGCCAGTTTAAAACCATTACGGGACTTACACCTTTACATTTCAGACAGCTGAAACACATCAATTATAATAATCATTAATCGTATGAACTCAAACCAGATAGATCACCCCAATAGACTGAAACCCCTTAAAAAGAAGAAATACAATCATAAGGAAAGCCCGAAATCCCTTCCTTTGTCAGCAGGCAGCTCAGCTCCCGGAGCCGTCTCTGAAAAACAGCTTTCATTGAGGTTACAGGAAATGGAAGGACTAAATGCCAGCCTTGAATTACTTGTTGAACAACGTACAAGTAAGCTTGTAGAAATTGTCTCAACAAACGCAAAATTTTTATCCATAATAGCACACGATCTTAGAAGTCCCTTCAGTGCCATCATTGGTATCCTCGAATTATTGAAGATGAGTCTGAAAGACTTTAATAAAGCAGAAGTTGAAGAATATGTTAATATCGTTTATAATTCCGCAAATAATACTTTAGTCCTTCTTGACAATCTTCTGGTATGGGCAGTCTCTCAGAATAAAGAGAAAAACTTTATGCCCGTTAAAATTAATTTATACGATTTATTAAGAGAAGAAATTGAAAATCTCAAAACTTTAGCCCTCCAAAAACAAATCACCTTCAGCCAATTAATTAAACCCGACTTGAATGTAACTGCTGATCTGCAAATGGTTAAAACGATACTGAGAAATCTGATTACCAATGCAATAAAATATACAAATATTAATGGTGAAATCACAATAGATGCATCTGAGCTCAAACAATACGTCGAAGTGGCAATAAAAGACAACGGAGTCGGAATTTCACCAGAGGAGCAGAAAAAACTCTTCAAAATTGATACATTTCATTCAACTCCAGGCACTCACAATGAAAAAGGCACAGGATTAGGCCTGTTACTTTGTAAGGAATTTGTTGAATTGCATGGAGGAAATATACAGATAGAGAGTGCTGCAGGAAAAGGAAGCAGATTTGCATTCACATTACCGCATTATATATAGAAAATGCCTCCTTTGATCAGGATAATATGTGAATTATGTAACATTTTGACAGAATTATGTAAAAGATTTGTTTTAGAAAACTCTCATTTTTAAGTCAAAATAAATACAAAACCGGCAATGCTAAACTCAAAATTAATCGATCCTTCAAAAGGATTGAATGCCAAAAGTTTACTTAATATACTAATACTGGTTTTTATTTTGGCACTTCTATGTCTTGGAGGTATCACTGATCCTCCTCTGGCAACAAAACAGCAAATAGGGATGTTTAAAAACTCAAAAACCTGTGTTGTATTTGAAGATGGAATCACATTTTATAATGCAAGCATAAGAGACGCTGTTCAGAAATACTGGAAATCGACTGACTATGAATTTATCGACCAGAAGGAGTTTGAAAAACGCCGTATCGATCCGAAATACTCCTTTATTGTCCTGATGGATGGAGCATATGATAAAGATCCCGGCGGCGTTAAATACAGTTATATAACCCTGATACTTGGTGATGCATCTGAAATTCTTGCAAGAATGCCGGAATATTGCAGCATCCCTATTTCATATTCTGGCGATAACAGCGCCAACTTTGAATATATTATACCTGCAATCGTGAAATTCATGCAAATACATGTTAAGAATCTGGAGAAAGATCGTTTTCCCATATCATTAAACGGACTTAAATATTACAATAAGACCAGCTTTAAAAACAAGGTATTGTTATTGAACAAAGATAAAATGGCTTCAAATGCTGATACTCCTGATAAAATCAATAAAGTGTACCCGTATTATTTCAAATTGCTTACAATAGATGAGATACAGGAAGAACTTGGCGCGAATCCCGAAAATGCGTTATTTAATTTTCACGTGGGCCCTCAGAAGGATACCGGAGCAGGCAAGTGTTTTGAAATGATATTTGACCTTGAAGGCAATCTGTACTACTACAATTCCCGGAAGATCACCAATGATAATCCGGATGGTTTTAACCTGAAAGATTTTAACAACATCAGGTGAGGCAACATATAAAAACATAAAGGTTCATAAAATGAAAATTCTGATAATCGGATTTCTTGCTTTATTAGGCTGGTCAGCCATATCAACTCATTTTTATCTATGCAGGATAAAAGGATTTTGTACTGAACAGACCATTGATATGCCCAATCCAATTGACCATGAGATTGCTGCTCCGGTTGACACTTTAAGTCAAAAAATAATTGTCGAACAGCAACAGATCCCTGAAAGTATGCTAGTATACTTTGCTTTTGATAAATCTGAATTTGATTCCGGGAGCATTTCTGACAAGTATCTGAATGAATCAAATCAATACATGGATAAAAACCAGCAGTCAAAACTTCAGATCACGGGATACACTGACGCAGTAGGATCCGAGGAGTATAATATGGCTCTGGGTTTGCTTCGCGCGCAGAGAGTACAAAAGTATTTTGAGAACAAAGGATTGCCTGCAAACCGGATTATTGCAGAATCGAAAGGTGAGAAAGATCCTGCAGATGATAATAAAACTCCGGAAGGAAGAGCAAATAACAGAAGAACTGTAATAACAATTAAAAACTAAAACAATGAATACATTAATAGTCATTTTGGTACAGACTAAAAGTGAAGCAACCATCGAAATAATTCTTATGCTGCTTGGTTCTGCAATTATTGGGTATGTTACTTCCTGGCTCTATTATAAGTCTGTATACGAAAAGAGGATTAAAGATATAGAATACACAAAACATGAATTAAATAACCGCATTGTCAACCTGGATGATCAAATATTCAAACTTAAAAATAGTCTTAATGAAAAGGACTCAGATAATGAACACCTTCTTCTTGAAGTTAAAGCCCTTAAAGCACTTCATGCAGAGGCAGTTCATGAAACAGAGGATATAGCCTTAAAAAACAAAAGAAACGAACAATTGTTATACGAAAAAGATGAAGCTTTGGTCACTATTGCACAACGGAAGCACCTTCTCGATTACAATAGCTTTGGGGTTGCTACGGAGGCAGAAAAGGATGACCTGAAAATGATAAGCGGGATTGGTCCTTTTATTGAGGAAAGACTCCATGCGCTGGATATTTTCACTTTCAGACAGATTAGTAAATTCACACCGCAGGATATTGATACAATCAATGCTGCTATCGAATACTTTTCAGGCAGGATCGAAAGGGATGAATGGGTCGCACAGGCTCAGGAACTGATCCGGAGAGAGGAACTGAGGACCGATCTTTTTAAACGTATAAGTGACAGAAAGACCAGGATTTATTACAACCGGATAGGTATTGCCAAAAAAGAAGAAGCAGATGATCTGACTGTCATCAGTGGAATCGGAGGATGGATACAGGAAAAACTTAATATGCTTGATATATATACTTTCCGGCAGATCAGCAATTTCACTAAAGAAGATATTGTCGCTGTTACTGAAGCAATTGAATATTTTCCCGGCAGAATTGAGAGAGATGAATGGATTCTTCAGGCCCGTGAATTAATAAGGATTGCAGGTAAAAAATCTGAGCTCCTTAAACACATAAGGGACAGAAAGGGCAGGATTTATTACGACAGGTTAGGTTTTGCCCATAAGCATGAAGCAAATAACCTTACCCTTATTGACGGACTTGGATTATGGGTTGAAGAACGATTAAATACACTGGGTATATATACTTTTAGTCAGATCAGTAAGCTGACGCACGCAGATATTGAAACGATCACCGAAGTGCTGGAATTAATCCCTGGAAGGATTGAGCAGGATAAATGGGTTGATCAGGCTCGCAAACTTTCTAAAAATAATGAGCTCGAACCGTCCATAATTCATTGATTATATGAAAAATCTCAGTATATTAACAAACCTGATAAAATACTTAATTTTTTTTAAGTGAAAACCACTAATACAAAATCAACACTTTCTGCAAAAAAAGAAAATTCTGTTTCAGAAACCAGCTTGTTTCCTATTGTCGGTATCGGAGCATCAGCCGGTGGACTTGAGGCTTTGGAACAATTTTTTGCAAATATAACTGAATACAGCGGTATGGCGTATGTTGTTGTTCAGCATCTCGATCCAACTCACAAAGGCATGTTGCCTGAGTTACTGCAGCGGATTTCCAAAATGACAGTATACCAGGTGAAAAACCGAATGATTGTGAGACCAAACTGCGTTTATGTCATTCCACCAAACAAAACAATGTCTCTCAAAAATGGAATGCTTAATTTGTTTAAACCTGTACAGGCAAGAGGTCAGCGGCTTCCGATTGATTTTTTCCTGCAATCTCTGGCGGAAGACAGAAAAGAACTGGGAATAGGACTTATTCTATCGGGTATGGGCTCAGATGGCAGCTTAGGTATTCGTGCCATCAAAGAAAAACACGGAATTATTATGGTGCAGGATCCAAAAACAGCAAAATTCGACAGTATGCCCCGGAATGATATTGAATCAGTCCCTGCAGATATCGTAGCCTCACCGGATGAGCTTCCTTCAAGGCTTATCGAGTTTCTTAAACGTATTCCCTCTCTGAGAACTGACACTAAAATAGAGATAAAAGACAAGAGTTCACTCGAGAAAATAATCAATTTTCTCCGGACTTACACGGGCAATGACTTTTCGCTATATAAAAGAAATACTCTTTACCGTCGGATTGAACGACGTATGACTATTCATAAAATTGATAAGATTGCATCCTATGTACTTTTTCTGAATGAAAATCCTAAAGAGATTGAGATCCTTTTCAAGGAATTACTGATCGGTGTAACCAATTTTTTTCGCGATGCTGCAATTTGGGAAAAGTTGAAAGAAAAAATAATGCCGGCTATAATTTCAAGGCTTGAACCTGGTTCAATTTTAAGAGCCTGGGTTCCGGGATGTTCAACAGGTGAAGAGGCTTATTCACTGGCAATTGTTTTTAAAGAAGTGCTTGAAAAAATAAACCCGCATGGAGGATTTTCTTTACAGATCTTTGCGACTGATCTCGATAATGAGGCAATTGACATAGCCAGAAAAGGCATATTCCCTGAAAGTATATCTGCAGATGTTTCACCTGAACGCCTTAAACGATTCTTCCTGAAAACTGACGACGGCTATTTCATCATTACCGAGATAAGAGAAAAGGTTGTGTTTGCTCAACACAATATAACAATGCATCCCCCATTTACCAAACTGGATATTCTCTCATGCCGCAACCTGCTTATTTACATGGAGCCGGAGCTTCAAAGGAAATTGCTTGGACTGTTTTATTATAGTCTTAACCCGGAAGGAATCATGCTGCTGGGAAGCTCTGAATCCCTCGGAGTTCAAAGCCATCTGTTTGAAGTTCTGGATCTGAAATGGAAAATTTACCAGCGTGCAAACACCCGGCTGACACCTGATTTAGTGGATTTCCCTTCTACTTTTTCCAGAATAAAGACAGTGCCGGTTCAACGGGAAATCATTTCCGGATCAGGTCAGAATATTCAATCTCTTGCTGATCAGTTATTACTACAAAATTATTCACCAGCAGGAGTTCTTGTAAATGAAAATGGAGATATTGTCTATATAAGCGGCCATACCGGAAAATATCTTGAACCTGCTGTCGGTAAAGCAAATATGAATATTTTTGCTATGCTTCGGGAAGGTCTTCGTTATGAGTTTCCTATCGCTTTTCGAAAAGCTCTCCTGAAAAAAGAAGTTGTAGTTCTGCGTAATATAAGGGTCGGTTCGAATGGCAACACTCAAACCTTAAATATTAGCATTCAATGGATCGGGACACCTGAACCTCTGAAAGGCATGATAATGATCATATTCAGCGATCTGCAGGAGCATTCAAATTCTAAACTGCGAACAACTAAAGAGAAAAAGACACTTGACAATGTCAGGCTGGTGGAGCTTGAGAAGGAGTTGAAGTATGCCAGGGAAAAGATCCAGGATACCCTTGAAGAAATGCAGACCTCCCAGGAAGAACTGAAGTCATCGAATGAGGAATTACAATCTACCAATGAAGAATTACAATCTACCAATGAAGAACTTATGAGCTCAAAAGAAGAGATGCAGAGCCTTAATGAGGAACTTCAGACGCTAAATGCCGAACTTCAGTCAAAAGTAGAAGCATTTACAGTTGTGAACAATGACATGAAAAACCTTCTCAACAGCACCGATATTGCTACCCTGTTTCTCGACAAAGAGATGAATATCCGCAGGTTTACACTGCAGGCTGTGAAAATATTTAAATTGATAAAAAGTGATATTGGACGACCTTTTACCGACATTGTGTCTGACCTTATTTACCCGGATTTATCTCTTGACATTCTCAGCGTACTGAAAACTCTTAATTACATAAAGAAACAGATCCCAACCAAAGATGGTCGCTGGTTTTCAGTTCGTATTATGCCTTACAGGACTTTTGACGAAAAAATTGATGGTGTTGTCATAACTTTTTTTAACATAACGGATCTTAAGGAGGTGGAAGTAAAACTTCGTGAAACCGAACAACTGAATATAATGCTGCTTAATTCAGCTAAAGATATCATTATTAAGCTGTCGACCGGTTGGAAAATACTTGAGATTAATAAGGCGGCAGAAAAATATCTTGGAAAAAAACAGGAAGATGTTCTTAACAAGAATTATATTCACATGTTTATTCCGGAATCAACAAGAAAGGAGACTGAAAACGAAATGAACCGAATCCTCAAAGAATCTTCAGATACCAGATTCAAAATGCAGGTAATGACCTCCGGAGGTAAAATAAATGAAGCCGATTGGTCTGTACTAGTATTGCTGGATGATTATAAATTGCCTTGTGGAATGATATTATCATTAAAAAATTGAGAACAAAATGAATAAAGAAAAAAGGAATTTCACTGATGACCAGATGCTGCGAAGAAACGCAGAAGAATTACTGAAAAAGAAGCAGGTTAAGATGGACAGGCTTACTGTTGAAACTGATTCTATTAAATTACTGCATGAACTTCAGGTTCATCAGATAGAATTGGAAATGCAGAATGAAGAGCTTATCGAGGCAAACGAAAAGGCAGAGACTGCTCTCAAGAAATACACCATGTTATACGATTTTGCACCTATGGGCTACTTTACATTGGACCCGGATGGGAACATATGTGAGTTGAACTTCACCGGTGCAGAAATACTGGGGGATAAACGTTTTGGTCTGGTAAACAGCAACTTTAAACTATTTATCGCGGAAGAATCAAGGTCAGTATTTGACAAATTCTTCAATAGAGTCTATGCTAAAAAAGGCAAAGAATCATGTGAAGTTAAAATCGGTTATGATGGAAGACCTACCTGTACTGTCTACATAGAAGGAGTCGTTACTGGCGATGACCGTAATTGCCTCCTTTCTGTAGTAGATATCTCAGGATTCAGAAAATAAAGTAGTTTTTCTGAATTTTAACCAATCCCCCGGCTCCTTCAATTTTGGCGCAGCTAGCTTTCCACTTTCCCGTGCAGCAGCAGGTTTATAGCATCATTGAACGATCCAGCCAGTATAATCTTGCCGGAATTAACAAAGAATATCTGATCGGCATTTTCTATCGTGTTCAAACGGTGTGCTATTATTACCCTCGTGGTTGACTCAGGAAGCTTTTTTAAAATACTGTCGAGCAGTTGTTCTGTTACTGTATCAATATTTGCGGTCGCTTCATCCAGGATTAATAGTTCCGGTCTGCGGAGAACGGCCCGCATGAAAGCAATAAGCTGTTTCTGTCCTAAACTAATGCCGTCACCTGTTGTTTGCACCTTAGTGTCGAGACCCTGATCGAATCTTTCTAACAGAGTCTCCAGCCCGGCCTCAGAGATGGCTTCGGTAAGCTGAAGGTTTGTGAAGTTTCTATATTCTTCATTTCCATACAAAATATTTTCACGCACAGTTCCGGTAAAGAGAAAAGGTTCCTGAAGAATAAAACCTATTTTCCTTGTTCGTTCTTCAGGCTTATAAGAACGAATGTCTCTTCCATCTAACAATATCGTCCCTCGGGTTGCATCATATAATCTGGCAATAAGTGATGCTGTTGTGGTTTTACCTCCGCCTGTCGGACCTACAAATGCATATGTTTTACCCCTTTCCAGGTCAAAGTTTACCTTATGCAGTACCTCTTTCCCGTTTGGATACTTAAATGATACATTTCCAAAATGCAGGTATGAGGGATAAGTTTCGCATTTCGGATCTTCCATAACATGCAAATTGGTTTTCAGCGATAATAAAAGCGATATCCGGTCCCATCCGGCCATTGCCACCTGAAAGTTCGCCCACAGCGCGGCGAGCTGACGTAAAGGATTATAGAAATTAGAAATATATGCAATAAAACTAATCAGCAAACCTATTGAAAAATGACCCTTCACGATCAGATAGATCCCGAGAGTAAGTACAATCAGCTGACCGATATTGGAGGCAAATGTATATACGGGTGAAAACACATTATTAGCGATGCCGGCTTTTATTGATTTAGAATAATTATCCTGGTTAACCTCTTCAAA
>Ga0208980_10002057_pt1 | contig 12210 bp, 9 predicted proteins | sample WetSurMetagenome_3_FD_187993 | JGI IMG/M metagenome (GOLD analysis project Ga0208980, IMG submission 187993) | Wetland microbial communities from Twitchell Island in the Sacramento Delta, sample from surface sediment Aug2011 Site A1 Bulk (version 2) | ecosystem: Environmental > Aquatic > Marine...
GCCGAGGATGGCCAGCGCCCGGGCATGGCGGATATCGCCCGGCAGGCCCGGTGCCGGTGCGAAGGCATCCAGGAAGGGCGGCCGCGCAATGTAGGTCGATTCGGGCCAGCCATACACGGCGCCTTGCCCCTGCGGCGCGATCTGCGTCCACAGCGGATTGGCATTTCCGAAGTTGCCGTACAGGCGGCGGTACGCCTCCGGATCGGTCGCCACCCTGAGCGCGGCGTCGATCTCGTCACCGCTCGGCCACAGATCGCCGAGCCAGACCGGCTGCCCGTCTAAATCGACGCCGACCGGCTCGGTCATCAGGTCCTTGCAGACGGTACCGGCCAGCGCATAGGCAACGACCAGCGGCGGCGATGCCAGGAAATTGGCGCGCAGATTGGGGTGGATGCGCGCCTCGAAGTTGCGGTTGCCCGACAGGACGGCGGCACAGACCAGTTGTTCCCGTTCGATCGCCGCATTGATTTCCGGTGCGAGGTCGCCGGCGTTGCCGATGCAGGTCGTGCAGCCGTAGCCGGCGACATGGAAGCCAAGCGCCTGCAATGCCGGCAGCAGGCCGGTGCGTTCCAGGTAGTCGGTGACGACCCGCGAACCGGGGGCCAGCGAGGTCTTGACATGCGGCTTGACGCGCAGGCCTCGGGCGACGGCTTTCTTCGCCAGTAGCCCGGCGGCGAGCATGACGCTAGGATTGCTGGTGTTGGTGCACGAGGTGATGGCGGCGATCAGCACGTCGCCGGAACCGATGTCGATGCCCGACGGCAAGGCGACGCGCTTGTCCAGTGCAGCGGCCTGTCGTCCGAAGCCGCCCGCGTCGACGGGGGCCGAAAAAAGGCGCGTGAATTCGCCGCGGACCTGGCCGATCTCGATCCTGTCCTGCGGTCGTTTCGGACCGGCCAGCGACGGCGCGACGGTCGCGAGGTCGAGGATCAGCACCTGGGAATAGTCGATCTCGCCGGCACTGGGCACGCCGAACAGTTCCTGCGCCCGGTAATAGGCCTCGAACAGCGTCACCTCGTCGGCACTTCGGCCGGTGGCTGCCAGGTAGGCCACCGTCTTCGCGTCGACCGGAAAGTACCCCAGGGTTGCCCCGTACTCGGGCGCCATGTTGGCGATCGTCGCCCGGTCAGGAACCGGCAGGCTCGCCGTACCCTCCCCGAAGAACTCGACGAACTTGCCGACGACGCGCGCCTTGCGCAGCAACTGGGTCAGGGTCAGGACGAGGTCGGTCGCCGTGACGCCGGGGCGCAGTTCTCCCCGCAGTTCGACTCCGACCACGTCGGGGGTCAGCAAATACACGGGCTGGCCGAGCATCGCCGCCTCCGCTTCGATGCCGCCGACGCCCCAGCCGACGACACCGATGCCATTGATCATCGTCGTATGGCTGTCGGTGCCGACCAGCGTATCCGGAAACGCCACGCCGTCGCGGACCACCACGCCGCGCGCCAGATACTCGAGATTGACCTGATGCACGATGCCGGTGCCCGGCGGTACGACGCGGAAGGTCTCGAAGGCCGACATGCCCCACTTCAGGAACTCGTAGCGCTCGCGATTGCGCTGGAATTCAAGCTTCATGTTGAGGTCGAGCGAGTCGGCGCAGCCATAGTGGTCGACGGTGATCGAGTGGTCGACGACCAGATCGACCGGCACCTGCGGCTCGATGCGCGCCGGATCGTGGCCCAGGGCGGCCGCCGCATTGCGCATCGCCGCCAGATCGGCAAGCAGGGGCACGCCGGTGAAGTCCTGCAGCACCACGCGGGCGACGACAAAGGGAATCTCGTGCAGGCGCTCGGCGTCGGGGCGCCATGCGGCGAGTTGCCGGACGTGATCGTCGGTCACCCGGTGGCCGTCGCGGTGGCGCAGCACCGACTCGAGCACGACGCGCAAGGAGCAGGGCAGGCGGGCCACGTTCGGAAAACGGCGGGAGAGGATCGGCAGCGATTCGATGAAATATCCGCCGGGCACGCCGGCAAGCGCAATCCGGCAGTCGGGCAAGTCATGCATGGCAACACTCCTGGTTCGCAAGGTCGGGAATCGACGGGCTGGCATTTGGATTGGCCGCAGTGCGGCTCGGTTCCCCTTTCTCCAGAACCTGCCCGATCCTGGTGGTACTGATTGTCGAGCTCACCTCAATTGCGCAGCCGAGGCGCTTTTCAGCAAGTCATCAAGAAAGGCCCTGGCCGGCAGGGAGAGGACTTTCGATCGCCGGTGGACGACGCTCCACATGCTGCGCAAGGGAAAGCCCGCGACGTCGAGAACGGCCAGACCGAGTTGCTCGGGGTGCTCACCGAGGGCGTGACGGGAAAGCATGGTGAGGCCCATGCCGCTGGCCACCAGGTCGCGGATCGCTTCATTGCTGGCCAGCGACAGGCGAACCCTGAGGGCAATGCCGGTTTTCTGCATGTGGGCGTCGATCACATGGCGGGATCCGGAACCCTTCTCGCGCAGCAGAAAAGGCTCGCCGGCCAGCGCCTCCAGCGTGATGGATTTGCCGACTGCCCAGTGCGTTGCGGGCGCCAACAACACATATTCGTTGTCGAGAAAGGGATGCGTCACGATGTCCAGTTCGGCCGGCGGGTAGGACATTACATAGAGATCATCCTGATTGGCGTTGAGGCGCTGAACGATAGCTTCCCGGTTACCGATCTCGAGCTCGATGTCGATATCCGGGTAGCGCTGGTAAAAGGCGCCCAGCATCCTGGGCAGAAAGTGCTTGGCCGTCGTTACCAGTGCTACGCGCAGCTTGCCGCGTTTGAAGCCTTTCAGATCGTCGATGGACGACTCGAAACGGTTCCAGGCATCATCCAGATCCCGAACGGTCGTCAATAGTTCTTCGCCGGCAGCGGTCAGGGTGATTTCCCGGCCGCTCTGCTCGAAGAGGGCGAGGCCGATGGTGTCCGATATTTGTCGAATCTGGATCGACACCGCTGGCTGCGTCAGATGAAGCGCTTCCGCCGCCCTGGAAAAACTCAGTTGGCGGGCAACCTCGGCAAAGGTTTCAAGCTGGCGAAAGGTAATCCTGCGACGAGGCATATATAAGTCGAGACAAATAGAAAGTTATAAATACTTTAATTGGATTTAATTCACTGTCAAGGCGATAGTGGCGCTGTCCCCGCCGTCATGGGGCATCAGAAGTAACCCGCACTCACCAAGGAGAATCACCATGCGTCATTACCCGACCAACAGCCCCGAAGCGATCGGCCGTGTCCTTGCCATTGCCATGATGGCCGATGGCGCCATTGACTCCAGCGAACTGGCTGCACTCGAGAAGAAGGAGATCATCAACAAGATCGGTCTGGACCCGGAACGCTTCGACAGGATGTTCTACGAATACTACGAAGATCTGCTCAGCAGCGCGCGTCGCGTGCCGAGCGGACAGCTGGAACTCGATGGCGCGACAATCGGCCTGCTGTTCGATGAAATTCGCGACCCGGAACTGCAAAAACTGGCCTTGCGTTCGATGCTCGACATCGTCAATGCCGACCGTCAGTTGAATGGCAGCGAAGCCGTGCTGGTTTCCCAGGCTTTCAGGCACTGGCAAATCGAACGCTACGAAGTGCCTGATACTTCGGTGAGCAACCATCACCTGCCGCTGATCAGAACCGCCGAAATTCACCTCTCCTGACCTTCTGGGCGGTAATTCAGGTTACCGCCCCGATCAGCTCATTTATGTTCGGCACTGCTCATGTCGTTCGAGCACGTTACCCGGCCGTGGCAGAAGGCGAATTAGCAAATGGCATATCCAAACAGGCCGCGCGACTGACGCCAGAGCGGTCGGCAGTGCCAGCCGCCAGGCCTGTTGAGGCCGGGCAAAACTCATTGGCTTGAGCATGACGTCGTGGGCGAGGCGGGAATTACTAGGATCTTGCATGAATCGCCCTGCCCAGAAGCCAGATGTCATGCCTATGGCGTGACCACGCCAAGACTCGCCGGTGGAGTGGCGAGAAAATCCGCATCGATTACGCTCCGCGCACCAGCGACATCACTTTGGCGGCATCCAGTCCGCTGGCGGTCTGCTGAATCTGGGGCAAATAGCGCGTCTGCATTTCCTTGGCCGGGCCCAGCAAGTTCTGGAATGAATCGCGAAGAACAGTGCTACTCATTTGCCGGCCCCCGGCGTAATAGTGCCGGGCGACCTGGCCCAGGGCGTAGGTGGTGGCGAACGAGAATGCCATACCAGTCGCAGTCTGGCCGATTTTGCCGGCGAGTCTCCCAGCGGCTTTGCCGAGCAGGCCACCCAGGAGCTTGCGGCCGAACTGCTCGAGGTACTGCGAGGTCATTCCCACCCCGACGGTGGCAATGAATTCCTTGATGTGCCCCTGGTCAAGCTCTACGCCATAGGCTTTGCCGATGCCATAGACCATCTTGACCTGCAAGGGAATGATGGCCAGGGAAGCCCAGGACTGCGGGAGAAGTTCCAGCGCGCCGTTGAGGATGGCGCTTTTGAGTATCGTCTGGTCGAGTTCGCTCTCCGGCACGTTAGGCATGGCCGCGACGACAGGGCCGGCAGCCGGTTGGGTCGCCGAGGTTGTCATGGGGGGAGTTGGCAGGGGAGCGACTTCGGCAATGGCGTCCGCTTCGCGCCCGAGCACCTGCGCCTGCCCGGCATCGAGCCCCAGCAATCCCTGCAATTCAGCCAGGAAGCGCTGCTCGGATTCGCTTTGCCGGCCATCGGCATCGCAAACGCAGACCGCCATTTCATAGGCGAGTTGACGATGATCGGGGTCGGTCAGCGCGGCGGCGGCGCTGGCCAGGCTGACGCGCTTGAGCAGTACATCCTGATAGAGCCGGGGTAAATCGGGTGCGTTTGCTTCGTTGCCGAGCGAGTCAGCCAATTGGCGAATCTGCTCGCGTTCGCGTTCGTCCTTGGTGCCGTCCGCGAAGGCGGCAAAGAGTGAAAGGGCGAGAATGGCGCGTTGTTGTTCCTGGGTCATGCCGGAGTTCCTTTCGTGGTGTTATTAACGGTTGGTTCTGGATCGCAGCCAATCAAAGTGGATCCTTGATTTCGACTTCAATCTTGCCATTCGGTTTGCTCGTTACTTTCATTTCGGCCAGATCGCTGCTTTTGGCATAGCGATAGTGCTCAGCGTCGCGCGTCCGCGGAAAGACTTCCTGCCGGTAAAGAATGCCTATATTGGTCAGATCTACATCGTGTGGGGATCTAGAAGCGACCAACAAAGGTCAGACCGAGAAGGGGCGCCGGGTCGAAGTCTTCTTCCCGCAGCTTGTCGCCGGACGAGTTTTCGACGCGCAGCTTGCCGCCGGCCACCACCCCGCCATAGAAGTGCAACGCCATCCGGTCGGTGAAATTGTGCGTCACGCGCAGGAAGACCGGCACGCCGCTCTGCTCGCCGACGCCATTGCTTACCGGGCCGCTGTCGCTCAGGCGGAAACGCAGAACGCGGTAGGAGGCGCCGACGCCAGCCGTCCAGCCGCCATCGAAGCGATATTCGAGTTCGAGGCCGGCCGGGCCAGTCGGGCCGGTGGGCAGTGGATTGATCAGGCGCCAGCGGTCATTGAAACGCCAGTCGACGATCACGAAGGGGAAGGCATTGGTCTTTTCGATCTGCGAGAAAAAACCAACGCCAAGACCGAGGCGATTGCCACCTTCAAAGCGTTTGGCGCCGGAAAGCGTGGCGCCCCAGACCAGCGAGTCGCCCGTATTGGCGCCGTTTTCCTTGAACCAGTCCGCCGATGGCGCGAAACCGACGCTCCAGTCGTCGCCGACGGCGAACGAGAACGGCACCGTCACGCCATAACGCTGCACCGTACCCCACGGCGCGGTGGTACCGAAGGCGCTGGCGTTGGAGAATGAAAAGTCGTAGTAGTCATAGTTGAGCGAGACGCCCGCCCGATTGCCGCCACCCAGATTGTAGGAGGTGCCGCCGCGCACGATGGCGCCGCTCATGCTGAAATGGCCGCCACTGTCGAGGTCGCCGTTGCCCTGGTAAACCGGGGTCACCGAAACGAAAGATTGCCAGTTGCCCGGCTCCGCTGCAGCCGCAGCCCCCGCGCCGGTACACAGCGCAGCAAGTGCCGACAGGACCGGTGCACGGAAAATATTGATGTTCATTGGTTCGTTCCTCGACATGAATCAGTATGAATCGTCAAACCCGAAATCCGGGCGGCCCCGGAAATTTCGTCTTCCATGAGATGGGGGCGACATGTCATGAATCTGGCAGGAGAGGCTACGTTGAAAAAGCCAGGGTAGTTCGCCAGTCAGGTTCGCTAGGCGTCGGTTAACCGACATGAATCGATGGCGCCAGAATGCGATTGCCGCCTCAGCCTCCAGCCTCCGGTCGATGAAAACCCAGCGGCTATCATTGTCCAGGACAATTTCAAAGAAAGAATTCATTTCCAGCCGGCCGGAAATGAAAAAGGGGGAAGGCGAGCGCCTTCCCCCGGTAAGCAGACCTGTCTGCGGGCGATCAGCCTTCGTCGATGCCCTCGTCTCTCGGGTTGTTGATGATCGCATGCAGGCGGCTTCCCGGCACGTAGGATTCCAGGAATTCGAATTGCTCGGGCAGCAAGCCGGCGCGCTGCTGGGCCTTGATCAGTTCATTCAGCGTCATGGTTCGTCTCCTCAGGTTGTCGATCAATACCTGACTGAATTAGTCAGGTTGGACGTAGTTTATGTTTGTCCTAGACAAATGTCAACAATTATTTGCTGTGGAGATGAATGGCATTCAGCCGATTTCCGATGCCACCGGAACGGCCACAGTCAGCCGTTACGGACTGTTTTCCGGATATCGGAATTTTGCGCTGCTTCGGGAGGCAGGGGCTAGAATCGTCACCTGATTCTCAATGCCGTCGATCCATGTGCCACCGCACCCCCGCCTTTTCTCGAATCCCCTGCAGCTACCGGAAGCAGTTTGATGATGAAATCGGAACACCTCGCCCGCAATAACGTCATCCTTCTCGTCTGCTTGCTGATCCTGATCCTGTTCTACCCGCTTTTCCAGGCGGACAAGTCGCTGGTTCGCGATCTGCTGCTCTCGGCGGTCTTCTTTGCCGGGATCTTCTCGCTCGAGTTTTCCGCTCGCTCGCGGAAGCTCCTGCTGGCACTCGCGACCCTGACGGCCGGAACCACCTGGATCCATCATTTCATCGAAAACAACCTGCTGTACCTGATCGACTTCGGGACCTCCTCGGTCACGCTGGCAGTCATCGTCGTCCTGATGACTCGCCACATTGCCCGCAGCAGGATCGTGACGCCGACCATCATTCTCAGTTCGGTCAACGGCTACCTGCTGCTCGGCGTGCTTGGCGCCGTCCTGCTGAGCATCGCTGATGGCATCCATGTCTTCCTCAACGGCACGGGAAGTGCCGGCATCCTTCTCCCCGGCCAGGGTTCGCCCGAGTTCAGCGACTATCTTTATCTGGCGTTCATTACCCTGACGACCGTGGGCTATGGCGACGTGACGGCCGTTTCCCACCTGACCCGATCCGTGGCGATTCTCATCGGCCTTTCCGGCCAGCTGTACATGACCATTCTCATTGCCATGCTGGTCGGAAAATTTCTCGCCGCCCAGGAAGGCAAGTAGGCGCGCTGCTGGGCCTTGATCGGTTCATTCAGTGTCATGGTTCGTTTCCTCAGGATATCGATCAATACCTGACTGAATTAGCCAAGTTGAACAAATCTTATGTTTGCGCTAGACAAATGCAAATGTCATTTGATACGAGGATGAATGGCGTTCAGCCGATCGGCGGGCGGTCGCCGCGCTACATTCCTGGATTGCGGCATCCTTGCCCACGAGCTTTGCTCCTGCTGCAACCGTGTCGTGTATTCAGCGAGTCGCAGGAAGCGTGCCGAGCCACTCGTTAATTTCGGTCGTTTGACACGCCTTGATTGTTATCAAGTCCGGATTCCCCCGGAAACCGCTTGAACTCGCGCTCCCGGCTCTTCTTGATCCCAATCAAAGTAAGCCGATGAAGGCTTGAGACAGTGCCGGTCCTTATTCAAATTTGAGAGGATCGAGGGAGTCATGATTTCAAGAAAATTCAGAAGCAACGGCTTGGCCGCATTGCCGATTTTGGCTGTGCTGACCCAGATCGCCTTTGCCCAGACGCCCGCCGCCCACGGCGACGAGACGATGCGCGAATACCAGACAGCCGGCGGCTCGCCTCTGGCCAATGTTCCCATGCACCAGGACATCAACCCGCTGGCGCCCAAGATGACCGAGGCCGAGTTCGACAAGGCCAAGCGCATCTTCTTCGAGCGCTGCGCCGGCTGCCATGGCGTGCTGCGCAAGGGGGCGACCGGCAAGCCCCTGACCCCGGACATTACGCTCGACAAGGGTCTCGAGTACCTGAAGGTCTTCATCAAGTACGGTTCGCCGGGCGGCATGCCGAACTGGGGCACCTCCGGTGTGCTCAATGACGATGAGGTCGATCTGATGGCACGCTACATCCAGCAGACGCCGCCCGCGCCACCGGAGTTCGGGTTGAAGGAAATGGAAGCGACGTGGAAGGTCATCGTCCCGGTCGACCAGCGGCCGAAGAAGAAAATGAACAACCTCAACCTCGAGAACCTGTTCTCGGTCACCCTGCGCGATGCCGGCGAGATCGCCCTGATCGACGGCGACAGCAAGAAGATCGTCAGCATCCTTAATACCGGCTATGCAGTGCATATTTCGCGCATGTCCGCTTCCGGTCGCTACCTTTTCGTCATTGGGCGTGACGCCAAGATCAACCTCATCGACCTGTGGATGGAAAAGCCGGATACCGTTGCCGAAATCAAGGTCGGCATGGAGGCGCGCTCGGTCGAAAGCTCCAAGGCCAAGGGCTTCGAGGACAAGTACGCGATCGCCGGCACCTACTGGCCGCCGCAGTTCGTGATCATGGACGGCGATACCCTCAAGCCGCGCAAGATCGTCGCCACCCGTGGCATGACCGTCGGCACCCAGGATTACCATCCGGAGCCGCGCGTGGCCGCCATCGTTGCCTCGCACTACAACCCGGAATTCTTCGTCAACGTCAAGGAAACCGGCATGGTCTATTCGGTCGACTATCGTGACCTGAAGAATCTCAAGATCAAGATGATCGAGGCCGCTCCGTTCCTGCACGATGGCGGGTTCGAGTCGTCGCATCGCTACTTCATGGATGCCGCGAACGCTTCGAACAAGATTGCAGTCATTGATACCAAGGAAGGCAAGCTCGAGAAACTGGTCGATGTCGGCAAGACCCCGCACCCGGGGCGTGGCGCCAACTTGGTCGATCCCAAGTTCGGGCCCGTCTGGGCGACCGGACACCTCGGCGACGAGAGCATCAGCCTGATCGGTACCGATCCGAAGAAGCATCCGGATGGCGCCTGGAAGGTCGTGCGCACGCTGAAGGGCCTGGGGGGCGGCTCGCTCTTCCTGAAGACGCATCCGAAGTCCAAGAACCTCTGGGTCGACACCACGCTGAATCCGGATCCGAAAATCAGCCAGTCGGTCGCCGTCTACGATGTCAACAACCTCGACAAGGGTTACGAGCTGATTCCGATCGGCGAATGGTCGGGCATCAAGGAAGGTCCGAAGCGTGTCGTTCAGCCTGAATACAACAAGGCCGGCGACGAAGTCTGGTTCTCTGTCTGGAATGGCAAGGATCAGGAGTCGGCGATCGTTGTGGTCGACGACAAGACGCGCAAGCTGAAGGCCGTCATCCGCGACAAGCGGCTGGTGACGCCAACCGGAAAGTTCAACGTATTCAACACCCAGCACGACGTATACTAAGCTTAACGAAAGGGACGGCTCCTGAATGAGAGGAGTCGTCCCGCTTCGTCGTTTCGCTTGGCATATCGTTGATACCCACTGGAAAACGCTCCTCGATTGAATGCAAGGTTTAACATTCCCCATCGCGCCCAGCGCGAACTGCTGTCCGGCTGTCAGCTGTTTGCGGGTTTGCCGTCGGCGCTGCTCGATGAGTTGAGCGGCGCAAGCCGCCTGGTCGAGAGCAGTGCCAACCGAACAATTTTCAAGGCCGGCGACTCCATCCGGGAAGCGCATGTGCTGTTCAAAGGCAGTGTCACCCGTAGCAGGATCATTGCAGGCGTTGGTGAACGCGTCACCGAACTGGTGCAGAGCGAACAGTTGCTCAGCATGGGCGAGATATTCGGCGCCACACGCTACGCTTCCACCTGTACCGCGATCACTCATACCCTGATGGTCGCCATCGACATTCGCAAGCTGCGGGATGTCGTGAATCAAAACCATGAATTAAGTTTTCGCATCATCACGGCGCTGGCCCGGCAGCAATGCGCCAGCGAATCCGGCGTCACCGGCCACCATTACGGCCTGACCGGCGCGCAGCGCCTGCTGGACTATCTTCTCGAACTGGCGGGCGACCGGGCCGAGTTGGCGGGTGAGACCTCGGTCCTGCTAACGGCCAGCAAAAAGGTGATCGCGGCGCGCATCGGCATGACGCCGGAGTCGCTGTCCCGGAACCTGCGAGAGTTGAGCGATCGAGGCATCATCGTTGTCGACGGCCGCAATGTTCATATCCAGAATGCCGCCCTGCTCGATACGGTGGGCGGTGCAAGCAGGCAACGGCTCAGTTTTTGCAGGAAGCGCAAGGGAGAAGGGCCGTCATCAGTAAAGGCGCCGTCATCCGGTGCTTTAATCAACCGTTGTGGTCGCTTGCGCCTGTTTTCTCAACGCATGGCGCTCGCCTGGGGCGCTATCGCCTCCGACGTTACGCCGAACGAGGCACGAATCAGGCTTCGCCAGTTCGAGAAGGAATTCGAGCGCAACCTGGCGTGGCTGGAGAGCCTTGACTTGGCCGGGGACCTCCCGGAAAAGCTGGCCGCCATCAAACCCTTGTGGATGAGCTATCTGCAAACGCTGGGAAGTGAAGAAGCGACGGAATCGCTGGCGGAGAAGGTATATGCCCTCAGTGAGGAAATGCTCGTCGCCACCGACGGGCTGACCGCCTCTGCCGCGCATCTGGCGGGAATTCCAGCCGCGCACTATGTCAACATGGCGGGGCGTAACCGGGTGTTGTCGCAACGTCTCAGCAAACTTTTCCTGTTTCGGGAGTGGGCAGGTTTGCATGAAAGTATCGCCGGGTTGTCGGTTGAATCTTGTCAGGAGTTTGAAAGCAACCTGCAGCAGTTGGCGAAGGCTGGCAACGACCAGCCCGAGTTGGCGGCCCAACTCCAGATTGTCGACAGCCAATGGCGTAAATACATTCGTGCGCTGTGTCCGGATCTGTCGCATGCCGGCAAGACGAAACATGCACGAGTCGTCCTGGCCGAAGGCGAGCGCCTGCTGCGCTGCGTCGATACCACCGTCAAGCTGTTTGAACGTCTGACCCAATAGCCGGAGTCAGATGGCTATAAATTTCTAAGTTCCTGCCGAGGGCAGGGGCTAGAATCAGCACCTGATTTTCGATGCCATCGATCCATGTTCCACCGCTTCCCCTTCTTCCTGTCGCTGCTCTTGATCGTTCTCGCCACCAGCGGCTGCGCGGCGGTTGCACTGACCGCCGCCGCAGTCGGCGGCGGGGTTGCCGCCAATCACCAACTGGGCGGCATCGCCTATCGCACGTTTACCGCGCCTTTGCCGCGGGTTCGTTCGGCTGCGCTGACGGCGTTGAAGCGGATGGGGATCAAGGTCGAGGGAACCGAGAAAATCGAATACGGCGAACGCCTGCTGGCCAAGGCCGGAGACCGCAACATCGAAATCGAGCTGGAGGCCCTGACCCCGAATACCACCCGCATGCGCGCGGTGGCCAAGAAGGATGGCGGGGTTATCGTCGACTCGTCCACTGCCGTCGAAATCATCACCCAGACCGAGAAAGCCATCGGTCCCCTTTGATGCGAGGAGCCATGTCATGAACCCGAAAGCACACAAGACATTCTGTTGCGTCGCGCTGGCTTTTGCCCTGGCCGGGCCAGCCTGCTCCACTGCGCTGGCCGACCCTGTTCCAGCCACCGCCGCCGTGCCTGGCGACAAGCTGATAACGAGCTTCAGCGGCTTTGCCGGCTCGCCCGAAAACTCCGCCTCTCTGGTCAACGGCCTGCGCACCGGCAGCCCGATCACGCTGACCGATCCGGCGGTCACCGGCGGTCCGCCGCCTGTGTCGACCACCTTCACTTCACCGGCCAAGCCGATGGGCTATGGAAATATCCGCATCGCGCTATCCCTGGCCGAAACCCAGCTCGCGAGCCAGGGAATCACCAATCCTACGGCCACGGAGTTGCAGGGGGCGCTGATAGGCACCACGACG
>Ga0208980_10002058_pt1 | contig 12208 bp, 14 predicted proteins | sample WetSurMetagenome_3_FD_187993 | JGI IMG/M metagenome (GOLD analysis project Ga0208980, IMG submission 187993) | Wetland microbial communities from Twitchell Island in the Sacramento Delta, sample from surface sediment Aug2011 Site A1 Bulk (version 2) | ecosystem: Environmental > Aquatic > Marine...
GGGGCAAAGCAGACCTTAAATCCCCGGGTGCCTCAAGATGTCTCCATCCTGATTGCTTCTCTAACCCAATGATGTGGTTACTAATTCGGTCAAGTCAGGTACTAATGATTCAGTTTTGCAGGCAAGCAGGGGTAATAGGGGCAATTATAGAAGCATGGGATTGTTGCAGAAATTCTATATAACTAGTTGTATATGCATGTAATACGAGCTATATCCTAGAATATCAATAGGTTGTCATTATTTGGCGTGAATCGAATCCCTCCCTCTCCGCCATAAATATTTGTAATATATTGATAAATAACACCCCAGGCTAAACCAGGAGGACTATAATTCAACCACCTCAGGGAAAGGGAACCCGGAGTATTTCTAGCCCGGCGATAATGAGCGGTGGATGCAGGACACGCCTGAGGATTTCATTCCTACCGTTCATTTGCGATCCGCCGAAAGGATTATCCGCCGCAGACATGTCAGTGGAGAAGAGCTTCGCCAAAGGTTCTGGGCCATGTCCCGATCTAGCATCCCATCCGCAATCGTGTAAACAAAAACATCATGCCTTAGTCTCGAGCTAAATCTTCCAGTAATGGTCGCAAAGGGAACAATCTGCACACACGAGGCTATCTTTGGTTAGATGCGTAATGAGCAGTTGTCGGTAGTGATTCATCTTCTCTCCGTTCCATACTTCCTGAACTGTCTGTTCGGACAGATCGCCGACAATATCGTGCGGCTCCCAATCATTGCAGCATAATATAACCCTGCCGTCGGAAAGGATGCTCATGTTGGAAAAAGGGAGGGGACAAGCAGGAATGCACTGATTCAGCACTGGGTAGATCAATTTTTGCCACCGCCTGGCATGGCGCTTCTTGATTCTCTCATAGGATTGCAGTGAACCGGCGCGGTTGGTGGGTTCCATAAATACAGCATTAATCCCTTGGCGTCTCCAGAACCGTGCAAATGCCTGCTCTTCCCCCTCGTTATCCTGTTGCCGAAGGAATCGGACGCTTACCCTCCCGGATCCCAGGCGTTTTGCCAGGGATATTGTGTTTCCGACTACACGCTGGTAATTGAGGCCTTGGCGGATCCGAGCATAAGTGTCCTCACGGATTGCGTCGATGCTAACATGTACGAGGTCGATCCCGCTGGTTGATAGCCAATCAATCATTGAGGGTGTCAAGGGCGCCCCGTTCGTTACTGTTCCAATCGGAACCTTTCTGCCGAGTACCTCTTTGACGAGGCGAAATCGATCAGAAAATCTTGCATCAAGCAAAGGCTCATTCTGAAGCATCAGCATGATACTCCGGACACTGCCCGCTTGGCGGAGGTCTTTAAGGATCTTGATGTAGAGCGCATCATCCATTGTATTGGTCGCAGAAACTTTGGCCCTGGAAGAATAAGGACACATGATGCAAGATGCATTGCAGCGGTCAATGGTTTGAATTTGAACCCTAACGGGCCCACGCAGGCTTGTCCTGCGTGTATGAGGATTATAGGAATGCAGATTTCGCATCCACAAGGATGCATCTCTCAGTTTATTAAATAGATTGTGCAAACGCGAAGTGGTCATCATTTTGGTTTCTCTGAGCATCCAGGAGAGAGGAGCCTCCTTCCCCCTATCCACTTTCACTGGTCCTCTTTTATCCTATTTGTTTCCGGGATCGGGCCCCGGTAGATATCCGCCTCGTTGCTCATAACTACAATCCCATCACAAGTCAGGCCACATAGCCCCAAGCATCGAGTCCAGTTCGAGTGGAACAAACCGGAGGTATCCGCCACCTGGATAGACGGTGAACTCTCCAATCATGATGCGTCCATTAACGTTGTACATATCAACCCGCATGAAGTCGAAATCATCCGTGAGAGTCTCTGCCAGGCTGACCATCTTATTAAACCCGGGCGGGCGGCATACCCTCTGTCCAGGATCATTCAGCGGAAATGGGAATCGATAGGGCTCAAAATCTCTACTGAATGTCAGAGTGACATGCTTTTCCTGGCGATTGAGATGGACAGTTGCACACTCAACTCGGCCGGAAAAGCACCAGAACTTGTAGTCAGCGACGAACCTCCCCTCTTCTTCTAAAAACTCCTCTATGATGATAGACGGACGGACATGCCTATAGCACCATTCTGTGCCCAAACCGAATGTGTCTCCATAGTTCGTTTGAAGCCATTTTAACAATTGAAGCCGCACGCTTGCGGGATCCACCAGTTTTTTATTTTGGACAATGAGATTGTAATCACGCCCGTGGGTTGCTTTGACCACAAATTTTTCAGGGAGATCGTCAAAGGGAATCAGATTCGGGTCATCGCCGTGCCAGAGCAGCGGAACAAGATATTCACTGGCTCCTTTAGAGGCTACATAGGATCTCATCCGCCATTTGTCGGAGAGCTCAATATATTGCTGATTCCGATCAAAAAGCATGCGCCGCCAAATCTTTTCGGAGAACTTTTGAGGCTTAATGAAATTGGGCCAATAGTGGTGCACCATTAGGAACTCGACGCCGCTTAGGAAGGTCATGACCTGACTGGATACGCTTTTTGTTGCTGCATACCTGGCATATAGGCGGCAGGCGGGCATGAACAGTTTCCTATTCAACCGCCAAAATTCGTACATTAATAGCTCCGGGCAGACTGACAATCCTGCGGTCTTCCAGCAACAAAGCTCATGAGCATTTGAAGAGCGAACGGCCCCGCATGATTGACGTTGTAAATCCTGCAAAAGAGCCGCGCAAAAAGGCTTTAAGTCTTGGCATGCGGGGAGGCTGGTAGCCGAATTCAACTACCGGACCGGTGATGGCCCATCGCAGCAGGAGATGTGCCAGATAAAAAAGGATGCCCCAGTTGCCGCACTTGACGTGTTTGGCAGCCATGGCGCCGATTCCATAAAGATAACCTTCAATAAGCGGCTTTCCTTCGGACCACGTCCTAAAACCATCGTGAGTCACTTCCACTTCCGGTGTTGTGGAGACAAGAAAACCGTCCAGTAACGCGCGGATGCTGAAGTCAAGGTCCTCAGCGGCCAAAAATCGAGCTCCGGCGCCGAGCATTTCATCGAATCCGCCAATTCGTTCCCATGCGGACCGCCTCAAGCCAAGACAGCCAGCCATGCCATCAACGCGATGCTGATCACGAATGCTTCTGGCAATGAAGGGCACAGGTCTGATACAACCTGGAATAAAGCCATTCCGGTGATCCGTAGCTGAGGGACGCACATTGCCGTAGACGGCGGCAACCCGGCAATCCACCATCATTGCAGCGCTCATTCGTTGCAGCCAATCTTCTGGAACCCGGCAATCGTCATCTGTGCATGCAATCAACTCCGAGCACGCCTGCCGGATTCCAAGATTGCGGCCGGTTGCAAGTCCTCTTGTTGCAGAGTGCACATAACGCAGGCGGGGATCTCCAGCAAATGGGCGAAGGGCAGACTCCAGAGTGCGGTCATCACCCTGATCTATCAAGAGCAGTTCGAAGTTGGGAGCGGAGTTTTTCAGAACACTCTCTACGCATGGTATGGCGGTGCCGGTCCTGTTCCGGGTTGATATCACTACCGAAATAGAAGGCGAAGTTATCCTTGAGCTGCACCGCGCTTCAGATTCCAAATCTACCTCCCTCGGGATTGCCTGAAGCACGAAATGCAAGTGTCTTCAGAAATTCCTCCTGACGGAAAGTGCCCGGGGACAGGAGATAAATAGACATTCGCAAAAATCCTTCAGCTATCCATCGATAGCACTTCCGCTCCAGCTTCCCCATGGGGTTTTGCGTGATGCATGCAGACAAGCTCATCAAAAGATTGATGCTCAATGCATGCCCCAGGCGCAACAGGCAGAGGAACAACATTCCCGCGGCTCCCCAGGATTTGTAGTTAATCTGCGCAAGATTTGTACCGACGCGTAAAGACGTCCACTTAATGTAGTCCTCCCTCAATCGATGCGGAGGAAGGAGATGGTGAACTATTGCATGTGGCGTGTACCATGAGGGGATACCCGCATCGTGCGCCCTGCGAGTGAGATCAATATCACTCATGCCTCGATGCATAGTCGTGTCAAACAAACCTATCTGGCTGAACACGCTTCGATGAATCATTACATTTCCGGTACAAGCCAGAGTGTATCGGTTGCTCGCTCGCATTCGCGCGCCATATACTTTTTCGCCCAAAATCTCTCTGGTAAGAGGGCCAAAGCGAGGCATTTCACCTTCCGCAGATTGAAGCAATCGCACTCCCCCGACAATTTGTGCGCCAGTTTCCTTTGCGGCGATGAATAACCCTCGCAGCCAGCCTTTTTCAGCAACCTGATCATCATCAAAGAAAGCTATCCATTCCCCGGCGGTTTCCTGTATGCCACGGTTCCTTGCAAAGGCAATTCCCTTGCCGATGTCCCTGACGTATCGAACCGGTACTGAAGACCCGGCTGCAACCTGGCGGACAATCATGGCCGTTTCGTCAGTGGAGCCATCGTCGATGATTACAATCTCGTGAGAGAATTCCGAGCAGGTTTCCTGGGATATCAGCGAAGCAAGTGCCGGACCGAGCATCTCAGCGCGATTGTAAGTGCATACTGCAATGCTGATTACTTGGAATTGAGCAGTCATAGTTCGGGGTAGGGTGTCAGAACGGGCTTTCTCTCATTCCAGGACGCATATGCCTTCTTCCATGTTTCAGAAACCAACGATCCGCCGCAAATATCGGATGTATAGTTCAGCCGGAAAAAACCGCACAACGAACAAAAACGAGTCAACTCTGCTTCCATAGAATCATCCGGATTGGGAAGTGTTTTCCGGCCACAGTCAAATCCAAAAATCCTGTCAATGGCGCCGGCGCCAACACAGGGATAGTAACCATAAGGCGTAAGGCCGATACCCGCATCCCGCGTGACACAACATGCATTGCGAAAATCAGCGCGCACATATTCCGGAGAGTCACAAGGCGCAAGGTTATAGGGTATGAAGTCATCATGTTTACGGCCGGTTTTCTGTGTGTTGTGTACAGTGACATTTCCCGGGATCCGGGAAAGCACATCGTTGACTCGGCTGCCAAACCCATTGCTCGTAACCATAATCTCCGTATCAGGAGAATAATTCTCACGAAATTCGAGCACCAATTCCAGCATCTTGTCGAAGTCAGGATGCAGAGTCGGTTCCCCGCCAATCAGTTGTATCTTTTTCCATTGAACCTTCCGCTGTCTTGTTTCTTCGAGGAATTGCCGCATCTGCCCAATGGTCATTTTATCGCTCGTCGGCGCCTGTTGGCAGGAGCGATTACAGTCATAACATTTCAGGTTGCATTCCCATGTAATGTCTAAATCAATGCGATCCCGGCTGCGCTTGTATCTGGGGCCCAGTAACTGGGTAGTGGCCGGCCGGATTCGCCAGAAGATATAAATGCCATAAAGGCGGCCTACTCCTCGGCGAAGCGATCTTGGTATATGTTTCCGAAATCCAAAAACGTAATGACGCCATAGTTCACGTCGATATTGTCGCAAATACTCTATAAGCATAGTCTCCTAACAAGACGAATTGGGAATAACCAATATAAAGGTATTTATGTTTTTTCTTATGCGCAACAGCTCATTATAGTCGACCCTGATTCTAACACGCTTGGGGTTCGCGTCTTGTTTTTTTGGAGCGTATACGTTCCGGAAGTTCCTTTTAAAATTCAATGTGGAGCATATCACATGACGGAGTTCAAGGGATTCGCAGTCGAACGCCTGCTGAGGATGGTTCCGGCTGTAAATGCTTTGGCTCGAATGTCTCCCCGGCAATTAGATCTGTTGCGGCCTGAAGACCGCAGGAGGTCTATTGCACACCATGTTCTTCCGGCTTCAATCGATGTCCGCCCCGGTTGTGTCATTTCTCTTCAAGACGGCTCGGGTAGTACTCACGGGAGGATTCGCACATAACAGCGCCTCTGCTGCCGAAAGCAAAATTGACCCTTCCCGGTTGTATGTTGTTTTCGAAAACAGCTATCGGGTACTACCGGATAATGCATTCTCTCACCTTCCTGCAGCCCGGAGAACCGTAATATAGCTAACCGGGGTAGGATCGATTTGAGCGAAAGATCTGCAGGTTAAAGTGACCGAACATGCGGAAGACGCGTACAAGGAAATTGCCTACAAGGGTGATACTATTTCATGCGGAAAATAGGGCAATAGGAGAAACTGTAGCAAGAGAGGATCACTGCGGAAAAATCGTGCAAATGATTGTGTTTGATTGAAATAGGAACTATATTGCTGATGGTAAAAGAGTTATGTATTTCGCTTGTTATCGAATCCCACTCTCTCCGCCAGAGCTTTTGTGTTCAACGGCAGCAAAAATGAGGCAGATTTTAGCAATTACAAAAGAAGGGAGATTTTGGCGAGGTTGTTGAAGGGGAATTCCACCTCAACAACCCCTGACCCTGACAATCCCCATCAGTCTGCGAAGATCACCTTTCTCGATCTGACATACCAACAACCCCCAGGAAATGGCCCGATAATCGTCCATCCTTCACCATCCAGGCCTGAAGGAGCTGAATTACATGTCTATTCAAAAGGCAGCGGGCCTTTCGGCATCACTGCCAATGGATTGCCGAGTGACACATGGCCTGAACGATTCCTGGAATGGCCGAAGGGTGAGGGAACCAGCGTGTTGTGTGCAAAGATATAAAAGCATTCAACTGCAAATCTCCACGGATTTACACAGATCCGAATTCTCAATTTCCGGCGTGTTGGCTATATCGGAAAATGTTTATCAGTGCCAATCCGTGAAAATCTGCAGTCAAATGCAAGCCTGACTTATGCCAGGATTGCAGAGGCTAAGCGTATCGCCCAATCGGCAAGTTTTTACTTATCTTTACCCTTGCCTTTGCCGTTGTCGCCACCATTTCCGCCATCGCTACTATTGCCATTATTGGCGCTATTGCCGCTGCCCTGCGCCGCTGGAGCGGGAGCGCCCGATGTCGCCGGCTGCCCATCGTCAGCATCAACATCCTCGGGCTCTTCTTCGTCTGTATCTGCATCATCATCAGTCGCTGCAGCAACATATTGATATCCGATCAAATTTGCTTCAAACAGGTATGACGCGGGATTATTCCAGCCAAGCATATAGGGCGGAATGTTCGTCGTCTCACCTGCTTCATCCGTTACTTCAGAACCTTCGCATTGCACATCAGCCGCAGGCACAAGCCATATTTTTGCTCCCACAGCTCCTGAAGGAGATACCGGATTGAAATTTGCATCATTGGGTGCAGGCAAACCCGACAGAATCTCCATTTTTCCATGAATCTGAATATTGCCCTCGGGGTTGCTTGCTCCGCCGCCCAGACAAACCAAACCATTTCCCGGCCAGGGATCCGGATAGTAAATCAGCCTGTAGTCCGTCTCGGGCAGGAGGTTCTTCCCTTGAAATGAGAACCTGAACTCGGGTCCAAGAAGATTGTATTTCATCTGTCCCCAGCGGCGATTGTCGGGAATTATTGGCCAAGGACCATTTTTAGGACAGCCGTTGGCGTCATATTTTTCAAGGTCTGTGTTCACGAGAGGATCACATTTCTGGAAGAGAAATAACCTTCCTACCATTCCTTCCCCCTTATCGCCGGCTACCGCGGCCGATGCAAGGGCGCTCAACATAAGAACCATCATAAGAATCGCTATCTTTTTCACTGTACCCTCCTATGCTATTTCAAATTGCGATTTTCGGTAAACAATCATAGAACTGAGATCGACGTTATCAGCTGCCAACAATATCTGCCTCCGGGCGGTTTTGAGCAGTGATAGCGGTCACTGAACCAGCTTATAGCCGCTTTGCTATATTTTCGGGCATTTCCAGCTTGTGTCCCCGGATCGGAATTTGGGATTGGGGCAATTAATTGTGCCCTGAAAAGAAGGATCTCTTGAACGGCGTTGATTGGACTAATGCAGGAACTAACGCCCTTTTCTCACCAAGGGTCTACTGCGGCGTTGGATCCTGGCGAGAAAAGAGTGTTGAGAATCGGGGCAAATATTGGGATGCATCCTCTGTTTCCTGTAGTAAGATGCCCGCAGCATTTCCATTTTCTATATGCATTTTTTAAAAAAGGTGGACCAACGGCTTCAGGGGACAGTATAACCAGATGCGCCTGTCACCAAAAACTTGAAGTTGCAGGGAGGGAATGCGAATGGCAAAAAAAATTTTGGATTGCGATTTGGTAGTGCTCGGAGCAGGTGGTGCGGGACTGCTTGCCGCTGTGAAGGCAAAAGACCTTGGCGTTAAAAATGTCGTCATCCTTGAAAAGGCAAGGAAGCCCGGAGGATGCACGTGGTATTCCGGAGCTTGTCCCATGCCTGAAAATGCCACCGATGAACAAAAGGATTACAGGTTCAGGGAAATAATGACCGAGAACTGGTGGAGGGTGAATCCCAAGCTTATCCGTAATTATATGAATGCCACCGCTCCATGTTTTGAATGGTTCTCCAAGATATGCGACGTCAGCGACAGATTCTCAAATGTTGCCTTACCGCTCGGATCGTCCGGCAAGCGTATCTTCGGCAAGATGGGCGAACCAACCCCTCCTTCCCAATCCGGGCAGGGTGGACAGGGTGCGGCTCCCCAGGGAGGCCCGGGTGCTCCTGCACAGGGGCCACAAGGAGCACAGGGTACTCCTCCTCAGGGCATGCCAGGAGGGATGTCTGGAAAGCGGCCTATAAACGAAAAATCCAGGGACCCCTCGATCGGACCCGGCAGTGGAGGATCCTGGTTTGTTTCCAAACTGCTTGATAAATGCGAAAAACTGGGCATCCCTATTCATATACCATTTATCGCGTAATGTGGCAGCCAGAGGTCGTGTATGTCAACTTGAACGGTGAACGGTGGATTGATGAAACGGAATCCCTTACCGGCAGCTTCTTTGCTCTCGGTGAACAGCCGGGGGGCGAAATGTGGACAATAGTCGACGATAACCTGTTGGACATAATAGGCAAACGTCTACTGGCCAGAGGTGGAGAGGTGGAGCTTTTTAAGGGATTAAGAGACGACATCGCTTACGAGGTATCTCTGGATGAGTCAGGGGTACCGGGCAAGCATTCGCGAACGGCTGACACGCCGGAAGGGCTGGCCAAAAAAATTGGCGCGGACCCTCAAACCTTTGTCAAGACAATCGAAACCTATAACCAATACTGCGACCAAAAACGGAACCTGGATTTTGCCAAAAAGCCGGAGTACCTGATTCCCCTGCGAAAGGGTTCGTTCTATGCTTTTTGGGGCCAGCGCTTTGCTGAGACCACACATGGCGGAATAGTGATCAATGAGAATGGGGAAGTACTTAAAAGCAAAGGCAAAAAGGATGTGGTCCCGGGCCTGTTCTGCGCGGGAGATGCTTCGGGAGGATGGACAATCGATAAGCCGATGCCTGCGATAAGCGCGGGCAACTGGATGGTCAGCAGCGGCTATATGGCTTCAATGGCGGCGGCAAAGCATTTGGGTAAAGCATGAAAATCCAAGAAATCGGACGCCGAAATACGCGGAACTACAATGATACATTTTGAGGGCTTTATTCAGCGTGAGTCGGCGTACCTCAGCGTCCTTCAGCACGCCGAAATCAGCTTTTTTTAATTGCTGAAGAATAGTTTTAGCAAGATCTGTTAATTATGTTATAAGCTTATTACAGGGCCGGGAAAAAGACACTGCTGTGGTAGGTTTTAGAATTGCAGGAGAAGTCACCGCATCCGGCAGAAGCGCAATCGCGAGTGCCATGTGAATTGTCCATGGTTCCGGTCCAGATATCAGATAATCTTGTTCGAATTTCTTTACAGGTATCATGAGGCGGAGTCGTCCTTAAGAGTCTGACTGAAAGGGTGAGATCATATGAAATTCGCTAAATTCTGGATTTTTGCAGCACTTGCATTGCTGATCTTTTCCTGGAGCGCCTGGGGGCAAGAGAAAACTAATCGCGAGGTCAATATTCATAAAAATGTAAAGCTGATCCAATCAGCAATCCCCGCCGACACTCCTGAAGACGTGATACAGGAATACAACAATTTCCTGCCGATCCTGGAGGAGTCATTGAAGGAGAATACATCAGCCCAATCTGATGAATGCGCTCTGACGATTCGAGTCACTGCCGCGGTCAAGGAAATTGGGGCCGCCAAAACAAAACGTCCCCTGGCAAGTCTCACCGCATTCCGCAAAAATTCAAAGCAGGAATTTCTCGGCAGCTTTCTTCTATACAGCTACATCAGCTCTGGCCCTGTAAACAAGGAAGAAACGACCAATTTTCTAAAAAAGCAAATCCTGGGTCCGGTTGCATGCCCTAAAGAGGAGTAGTGCGCTGAGTCATTAATTGCTTCGCGGTAACGCTGGCGCAAGCATATGAAAATACAAGCGATCGCAGTTTCGATTGCGATAGCCAATTAATGATTCAGTGCACTCGATAAGGGGAATGAAGAGGGAAACAACTGCGGTAGTGATGGGGTTTTTGACGAATGGTACTATCACATGAAATTTGCCGCTGGCATGAAGGGTATTACACCTATTCTTTCCGCGGTTCCGCCGGAAAGCACCAGGCGGGGTCGGGACGGTCCTCACACCGGCAATGCGGAAGTCAGGAAGAGGACCGGAATGGCCGAGGTATTGAGCTGGGCATATGAGCGTCCGGACCGCGGCCGCGGCTTTGGATTTACCGGAATGCATGAGCACTGGAGTTGGGCGCAGGACAGTTACCGCAAGTCGGTATTAAATGGCATAGCTTGGATTGCAAATGTGGAAATCCCAAAGGATGGCGTTACATCCAAAACGCCAACCCTTGAAGGAATGCAGGCTGATTTGGCCAGGCCTGCTCCGGCGGATTTCGATGCAAAAGAGATCCGGGAAAAGATCTCCACAATGAACAAGTAGAGATATTTTGTTGTGGGAAATGGATTTTTGTACGGAACGGTTAGTGGCAAAGTCAATTCTGCAGGATTGCTCGTCATCTGAAAAATCCCAAAACCACTTTGGCACTGAGGCAAGGTCAACAATATTATTATTCCAGAAGGTTGGTTTCGTAGTAGAATTCTTCCCCCGTGAGTTCTCAGAGAAGAGCAGAGGCTTTCGGGAGGGAGGCGTGATTCTTAGCGGGTAGCTTTGGGTTTGCCGGCGAAGTCGGCATTTGGATGATGCCTCCCCGCAAAATGGTCTTAGGGTAGTAATTGATTGGACAGCTTCAACAAACAGCTTTACACGATAGTTATTTCAGGAGAATGGATCTATGGGAAAGAGAATTGGTTTATTAGCAATTATTTTGGCATGTGCTGTGGCTTTTATCATGCCTTCAAGCACTTACGCCGCTGATGCCAAAAACAGGCCGACTATCTCTGATGCCGAACGCGCACTTGCCATGTGGCAAGTGCAGAACACCATGAGCAAGCATGCCTATTACCATGCCGCCGGGCTGCATCTCGAAGAGCTGGCCGACATTTGGGTGAATGAAAACGGCTCCTGGGCTAAGACTGCTACTTTTGCGAGCCCCGGTTGGATTATGAAGGGAGTAGCCGCCGTAAAGAAATATTACGGACAAACGAATCAAGATAACAAGGTGAAGGAACTTGAGAATATCAGCAAAATCTATCCAGAGGTAAAGAATGTACCGGAGAACATCGGCGCAGGGCATGAATGGGCCATGCATACCCTGACAACTCCGATCATAGAAATAGCTGGAGATGGAAAGACGGCCAAGGCCGTCTGGTATTCCCCTGGAATGGGGCTCAGCTCCAGGATAAATGGAACCAACGTGAGCGTGGGCAGCACCTTCTTCTGGGAGAAATACGGGGCCGATTTTGTAAAAGAAGATGGCGAATGGAAGATCTGGCACTGCCAGATGTTCTACGACTTCACCCCTTCCCTTCCTGCAGCCATGACCGCCAATCTTGGCACGGGCGGCGGACAGGCTGAGCAAGGCGCTCCTGGTGGTGGTCAAGGTGCCCCTCCCGCTGGTCAGGGGGGTGGTCAAGGAGCTCCTCGTGGACAGGGCGCTCCTGGCGGTCAGGGTGCGCAGGGCGCTCCCGGTGGTCGTGGCGGCGATGCCGTTGAGGCGGGTGAACGGATGTCGGCAGGAGAGGCTGATATGGTTGACAATCCCAAGAAATACAAGTCCTACAGCCCCACTCGCGTGCCGGAGATAATGCCTCAGTTCCCAAAGCCGTATTACACCTTCAGCGAAACATTCAGCTACTAACAAAACCCTCGAGAGAATTTCCCCAGTAACATGGGGAAATTCTCTCCTTGA
>Ga0208980_10002059_pt1 | contig 12207 bp, 9 predicted proteins | sample WetSurMetagenome_3_FD_187993 | JGI IMG/M metagenome (GOLD analysis project Ga0208980, IMG submission 187993) | Wetland microbial communities from Twitchell Island in the Sacramento Delta, sample from surface sediment Aug2011 Site A1 Bulk (version 2) | ecosystem: Environmental > Aquatic > Marine...
ACTCTCCGCCTCAAAATTATCCGAATAGGGTTTCCTGATGCTCAGGTCAATGCATGAGTGCAGGTTTTCTTCAAAGACATCGCATTCGCGGGAACCGGGGAGAAGAGGGTAATTTTCCCAGTAGGTCATGAATCCCTTTAACAGGTAAATCACCGGATGTCCAGGGTACGATTGTTCAATCAACAAAAATTCTTCATGGGCCTTTTTGGGTTCCATATTATATATATGACTGACAGTCAGCCTTATAATTTTTACTGCCGTGCTGTCATAAAGTATCTGAGCCTTAACGCCGGGTGAGCCGAGGGCTGACACTAAAAGGATGCAGCACAGACAGTATTTTATCTGCCCCTTCATCTTTTTGATTTTTATAAATCAGCGATCACAAGCATTTCAAAGTCTTCGGGGGTAAGGGAATCTGATCTCGAAAATGCCCCCAGCTTTGCACCAAAGATATCAACTGTGGTAAATCCCAGCGATTTTAACAGCCAGGTGATCTCGCTCGGGACATAGTATCTTTCGTTGCAATCAAGGGTTTTTTTATTTCCCATGTCGTCTTCAAACTCAGTGATGTTATGGTCCCTGAAGGTCATAAGGTTAAATGTGTTGCTCCGGTAAGTTGCAGTTCCGTCTTTTTTCGTTGAATCGCAGAATTGCTCGACAGAGTGGTACAAAGGAAAGAGTCCGTTGAGGGTGGTAAAAATGAATTTCCCGTTTTTCTTCAGTGATTTTGTCACGCTCTCAAGTATCTGGAAATTCATCTCATCGGTTTCCATAAGCGGAAAGCTGCCCTCGCACAGCATTATCACGGCATCGAATTCACTTTTGAAAGGCAGGTTCCTCGCGTCATGCTTACGGAAATCGATTTTCAATTTTTCAGCCTCAGCCTTTTCTCTTGCACGCTGAAGCTGTGATTCGGAGAGATCAATGCCGGTAACGTTGTAGCCTCTTTTAGTGAGTTCAATTGAATGCCGTCCCGTGCCGCATCCGACATCGAGGATTTTCAGCGATTTATTATATGCCAGCTCTTTTTCTATAAAGTCGCATTCTCCGTCAGTACCCTGCGTGAAGTATTCGGCATCGTACTTGTTCCCATAGTTTTCAAACAGGGTCTCGTACCATTGCTTTTTCTTCCCTGAAACAGTCTGTGAGTTACCACCGGCTTCAGCCGGCGGTCTAAGAACCCTGGCATACCTGATCTCATTATAGATTTTCCCTTTCTTGCACACGGCGCTTTTACATACGGCTTCCTTTTCAAATCCGCATTTTTCAAGCACCCGCTGCGATGCCGGGTTATATTCAAATATGCCGGAGAAGATCCTTATTATATCCAGCTCCCTGAAACCGTATTCACATATCAGGTTTACTGCCCGTGTCGTTATCCCTTTGTTCCAGTAGGGCTCGCCGATGAAATATCCGAGCTCGGCTGATTTGCTGTAAACGTCGCTCTGTTTATGCAGCCCTATGTTTCCCACGTACTGTCCGTTATATTCTATGGCAAATACCTGCACCGGTTTTTGCCCGATGCACGAGTTAATGAATTCTTCGGCATCAGCAAGTGTATATGGATTAGGAAATGCGTCTCTCAGGTTAACACTTATCTTTTCGTTATCTGCCAGTTCCGCCATGCGGTATTTGTCGCTGCGCCTTAAATTTCTTATTGTCACGGTTCCGTCTGTCAGCCGGATAGCGTTGCTCTTCATTGTCTGTTCATTAGTCAAATCTCAAGACATAAAGGTATTAAATTGTGTATAATTGCAGGATGAAAAGGATCTTCTCCTGCATAGTAATCGGTGTTCTGTTTACCCGGTGCCTTTCGGCCCAGCCGGTTATTCCTGAAAACGGGGAGCTGTTTATCGATACGACGGTGCCGCGGATAGATATCAGAATAAATCCCGACACGCTCAACTGGATATATAATAACCCGGAATCGGACACCGAGTTCCATGCTGTATTTGTGTTTGACAACGGTACGGTCCATGATACTATAAATCCTGTAGGCTTTCGGCTGCGTGGAAACACCTCGCGCTATTCGAAGAAGAAATCATTTACTGTTTCTTTCAATACCTTCACCTCCGGTGCAAAATATTACGGGGTCGAAAAGCTGAACCTGAACGGGGAGCACAATGATCCTTCCGTAATAAGGTCCAAACTCATGTGGGATATCCTCAGAAAGTGGAAGATACCTGCCCCCAGGGCCAATCATGTTCAGGTGTATATCAACGGTAATTATTATGGCCTGTACATAAATGTGGAACATATAGATGAAGAATTCGCCCGCTCGCGTTTCGGCAACAATGACGGGAACATGTTCAAATGCCTCTATCCCGCAGACCTGTCATGGCTTGGATCTGATCCTGACAGCTACAAGCTCTATTCGGGCAGCAGGCAGGTATATGACCTCACTACCAATGAAGAGGAGGACGACTACTCAGACCTGGCAGCGTTCATAGCTGTACTGGAAAATTCCCCGGATGACAGGCTCGTCTGCGATCTGGATACTATCTTCAACTTCTATGACTACCTAAAAATAATGGCCGCCAGCATCTTCTGCGGTGACTGGGACGGGTACATTTATAACAAGAATAATTTTTATCTCTATCACAATACAACGACAGGCAAATTTGAATATATACCTTACGATGTCGATAACACCTTCGGGATAGACTGGTTTAATATCGACTGGGCGCAGAGGAATATTTACGAGTGGCAACCGGGCGGATCAGAAAAGAGGCCGCTCTACAACCGCCTGATCAAAAATCCGGAGCTGCGCAGGCAATTCACATTCTATGCCAGGCAACTCCTGGCAAGTACTATTGACGTGGATTCCCTGGTACAGAGCCTGGAGGCACGAAAGACCATGATCGCTCCCTATGTTGCCACTGACCCATATTATCCGCTTGATTACGGATATGACTACAACGACTTTCTTTATTCATATACCGGTGCAACGGGCGCTCATGTCAAATACGGACTGTATCCCTATCTGAATGCAAGAAGCCTGTCATTGAACGCACAGCTTGAGCCAGGCACAATGGCTCCGGTGATAAAGTACATCAGGCATCGCAGGGATTCTCAGCAGGCGGTCACTGTAAGGGCGTACGCCGAAGCGGAAGCGTTGCCATTGAGCGTGGTATTGCATTATACGACTGACAACAACTCTGTTCAGCTGGCAAACATGAATTATGAAGGCACAGGAATGTACTCGGTAACGCTTGAAGGAATTAGTGGTGAAACAGCGGTAAGCTACCAGGTCGTGGCAACTGATGCAGAAGGGCGGATGAATATCAAACCATGCGAACATGCTGTGATAAAACCCGTTTCAGGAGAGACACCGCTGCTTTTCATCAATGAATTCATGGCTGACAATGAAGAAACTATTGCCGACGATCATGGATTCTACAGTGACTGGATAGAAATTTATAACGGCGATAACAGGGATATCTATCTTGGAGATATTTATCTGACAGACAACTATGCTATTCCTGACAAATGGCAATTGCCGGCGATAAATCTGGCTCCCGGAGGATTTGTCCTTTTCTGGGCTGACGGAAACACAGCGTACGGAGACTACCATACCTCGTTTAAGCTGTCGAAGGAAGGTGAAGAGATAGGACTGTACAATCAAGATCTGCTTTTAATCGACAATCTTTCCTTTGGGTTGCAGACGAAAGATGTAAGCAGAGGCAGGAAGACTGACGGAGCGGCAGAGATAGTATTCTTCAGTGTCCCCACACCTGGTAAATCCAACAACACCAGCTCCGTTGGGGAATTAGATGATCAAAGCAAACTTATTGTTTATCCCAACCCGGTCAGCGGCCCGGTCATCAAATTCAATCAAAGCATAGACTGCAGGATATATAATTATTCAGGCATGATGATATTCAGAGGCAAGGATGTAACTTATATCGATGTCAGCAATTATCCTCCGGGTCTGTACATGATAGTCACTGATGACGGCAGGATGGTCAAATTCGTCAAATTTTCCTCATCCCGTTAAGGAATAACAATTGTAAAAGGTCTGATGGTCTTCATGACATTTTTCAGTAATTTTGAATTCATCTAATAATAATTAAAAATATCACGATGGGAATTTTGTCATGGATTGCAATGGGACTGATAGTCGGGGCAGTTGCCAAGCTCATCATGCCGGGAAAAGACCCGGGAGGACTTATTATTACTATCCTGCTGGGGGTGGCTGGCGGATTCCTGGGCGGATGGATCGGATCCAAACTGGGGGTCGGAACGGTAGATGCATTCAATCTGAAAAGCGTTCTTATCGCCACCGGCGGATCAATCATCATTCTGATCCTTTACCGGTTGCTTTTCAGCAGTAAGAAAGCCTGAGCCTCTTAATGATGTAAAGGTCTTTTTTTCAGCACGCCGCCCTTGGCCTGACTGATGGGGAAGCAATAGATAAACGCATTCTCGTCAACATCGTTGACGATTTTCTTGACCCTGCTTATCTCAAGTTTAGTCACAATGGTAAAGATGATCTCGAGGTCTGCCACGCCGTCGATATCTGCTTTTTTACCTATCATGCTGCGTTTGCCCTTGTAAATAGTTATTCCCCGCCCAAGCCTTGTCATCAGTGCAAGCTTGACCTTGTTGCTCTTTTCCGAGATGATCGAGACGCCGGTGTACTCTTCAATCCCTTCAACAAGGTAATCTATTGTTTTGGAGGCCGCAAGGTAGGTAAGTATTGAGTAAAGGGCGGGTTCAATGCCGAGGAAGAAGGCAGCAGCGACAAATATCAAAACATTAAAGGCGAGCACCATGTCACCTATCGATGCCTCCACCTTGCTGGTCATCCACAGAGCAAGTATCTCCGTTCCGTCAAGGACGCTCCCTCCCCTGACGGACAGTCCCACACCTGCGCCGAGGAACAATCCCCCGAAGACAGCCGTAAGCAGCTTGTCGTCAGTTATTATTGGAAATTCGACAAATGCCAGCACAACTGAAAGACCGCCGATTGCAAGCAGGGTCTTCAGGGCAAAAATCCGCGATATTTGCGTAAATGCGAGAATAATGAACGGCACGTTAATGGCGAATATAAGTACCGGGAGCGGAAAGCCGGTGGTATACTTGACCAGCAGTGATATACCCGTGACCCCACCGTCGATAAAATGATTGGGCAATAAAAAGCCTTTCAGTCCAAAACTTGCGGAAAATATCCCGACAATGATCAGAAGGGCGCCTTTCAGATGGTATATTGCACTGCCGCCATTTTCTTTCATAAAGTAATCTGAGTTTTATGGAGTTTTCCGGGGGAACAGGGTTAAAAACTGAGTAAATTCCTGAGTTTACACTACCAAGTTACTAAATTTTCACCTTTTAAGATTTATTAAGGTAAATTTGAGAAAAATGCGGCAAGGCGAATGTCAGCCACAATAAAAATTAACGAAATTCATCACGGCGACTCTGTTGAGCTGCTGAAGCAGTTACCCGAAAATTCGGCAGACCTGATCTTTGCTGATCCTCCCTATAACCTTCAGCTTAAAGGCGATCTCTTCAGGCCTGATCAGTCGAAGGTGAGTGCGGTGAATGATCACTGGGACAAGTTCGGCTCTTTCAGGTCATACGACGAATTTACCGAAGCCTGGCTTCAGGAGTGCCACCGTGTTTTGAAGAACACCGGCAGCATCTGGGTCATTGGCACATATCACAATATTTTTAGGGTCGGCACCATCCTGCAGAACCTTGGATTCTGGATCCTCAACGACATTATCTGGATAAAAACCAATCCCATGCCCAACTTCAGGGGCACCAGGTTTAACAATGCCCATGAAACCCTTATCTGGGCGACGAAATCGAAGACCTCGAAATACACTTTTCATTACCGTACGATGAAGGGCTTCAATGACGACCTGCAGATGAGAAGCGACTGGCTGATCCCGATATGCAGCGGTGCGGAGAGGGTAAAAGAGAACGGGCAGAGGGCTCATTCGACACAAAAACCCGAGGAACTGCTGTACAGGCTCATATTGGCATCATCCAATCCTGGCGACCTGGTACTTGACCCGTTTACAGGCACCGGCACGGCAGCGGCGGTGGCGAAGAGGCTGGGTAGAAACTTTATAGGTTTTGAACGTGAAAAAAATTATGTTAGACTTGCAAGAGAGCGTGTCAAAAAAACAGAACAGATAAGTTCTCCGCTCCTCGAATACAGGACCGAGCGGCGCAAAGCAAGGGTGGCCTTCGGCAGCCTCGTGGAAAAGGGCTACATCAAACCCGGTGAGTACCTCTGGTCAAAGGACTGGAAGCATATGGCAGAGGTGCAGGCAGATGCATCATTGCTGTATAATGGTAAAGCAGGTTCAATTCACCTGATCGGTGCAACTGCTTCAGGAACCGAAAAACGAAACGGATGGGATTTCTGGTTCGTTAAGCGCAACGCGCAGCTTATCAGCATTGACGACCTGCGGCAGGATTATTGCAGAGAGAATGGGGTCTGAAGGTCCGATGTCTGAAGATCTGACCCTGAACCCTGAACATGTTCAATCCATATACGGATACCTGAAATCGGTTGCCGGCAGGAAGGTTTCCTTGATGGTTCGCGGCGAGGTCCACCGTACCAGGTTAAGCCTGCCGCCCGCCTTGTCATTGGTGCCGGAAGCCCTCGCACCGCCGAAGGGCTGCAGCCCGACCATAGCTCCTGTCGGCTTGTCATTGATGTAGAAATTGCCGGCAGCGAAGCGCAGGACCTGGCAGGCCCTGACCATCGCCGGCCTGTCGTTCGAAAAGATTGAACCGGTGAGACCGTAAGGTGACGTCTCGTTGCAGAGACGAAGCGTCTCCTCGTATTTTTCATCATCATAAATGTACAGTGTCACCACCGGCCCGAAGATCTCTTCACGCATTGTTATGAAATCAGGATTGGTGGTGAGGATTATAGTGGGCTCAATGAAGTATCCCTTGCTCTTGTCTCCCTTGCCCCCGTGTATGATTTCGCATTCCGCCGAATCCCTGGCCAGGTTGATGTATTTCATTATGTTGTCAAAAGAACGTTCGTCAATGACAGCACTCATGAAATTGCTGAAGTCGGCCGGATCACCCATTTTTATCTCAGATGCCTGCCTCCTGACATGTTCCGAGATACTTGGCCACAGCGACCGCGGGATATAAACCCTCGACGATGCCGAACATTTCTGTCCCTGGTATTCGAAAGAACCTCTTATGATGGCAGTAGCGGCTTCAAGGGGATTGGCTGAACTGTGTATCATGATAAAATCTTTTCCGCCGGTCTCACCTACAATGCGGGGATACGACCTGTATTTTTCAAGGTTGCCCGATACTGTCTTCCAAAGGGAATTGAAGGTGTTGTTCGATCCGGTGAAATGAATACCACCGAGGTCACGATGGTTAAGTACCATGTTGCTGATAACTGAACCCTGGCCGGGAAGGAAATTGATGACACCGGCAGGAATGCCAGCTTCCATGAAGACCTGCATGAGTACCCAACTCGAAAGGAGCGAGGCAGTTGCGGGCTTCCACAATGTGGTATTACCCATGAGGGCCACTGACATATTCAGGTTCGATGCTATGGCTGTGAAGTTGAACGGGGAGATTGTATAAACAAACCCCTCAAGAGGCCTGTATTCGACCCTGTTAAGCTGGTCCCATCCTGACCTTGGCTGTTCCTGATATATCTGACCGGCAAAATATGCATTATATCTCAGGAAGTCTATCGTTTCGCAGGCTGCCTCCACCTCGGCCTGGTGAACGCTCTTGCTCTGTCCGAGCATGGCGGCAGCCACGATAGTGTAACGATACTTCTTTGAGAGAAGCTGGGCAGCCTTCATCATTATGGATGCTCTCTCCACCCATGACATTGTCATCCACATCTCCTTGGCCTGCATGGCGGCTTCAATCGCTTCTGCCGCCTCCTTTTCTCCGGCCATGTGATAAGTGGCAAGAACATGTCTGTGGTCATGGGGCATGACTACTTTCCCCGTGTTGCCCGTCAGTATCTTCTTCCCGTTGACAATTACCGGTATCTCGGCAGTTTCAGATGATATCCTTTCGAGTTCATTAATAAGCCCGGCACGTTCTGGTGAGCCTGGCGCATAGCCTAAAACAGGCTCATTGTGAGGCCGTTGAACAGAAAAAATCGCATTATTCATAATTTAATTCCCTAATCATCCTCAGATAAATACTTAGTAATTATTTATTTTTCAAAACACATATGTACAACAATAAGAAAGGCTTATTGTTTCTGGCAATGTTTAAATTTGATAAGGATTGATCAGATGTCGTGCCGGCCTGAAAGTACATCAACTGCCATGGCTATCATCTCGGGTTTGCCGAGAAGGTATGCAATATCACCGGCGGATATCAGCATGGCCGGTTCAGGATTGGGGATTATCATTTCATCATGCTTCAGGGCCACAAGAGTCACGCCGTAAGTTTTTCTCATGGCGGTTTCGGATATTTTTTTACCTGCAAAAACAGAATCTTCAGACACTTTTACTGCTGCAATTTCGATATCCGGTATATCTTTCAGGAGGGAGTAACCTTCGACTTTTTGTTCCTCCCTGAAAATGCCATAGTTATCCTCTCTTATACGTGCGAGGGCGCGCTCAATTTCCATTCTCGGAATGAGATATTTCCCAAGTATCCTCTCAAAGAAATCAATTGCCGTCTCAAATTCTTCCGGTATCACCTGGCTGGCCCCGATACGGTACAGGTCTTCAATATCAGTGACATGCTTGGTGCGGGCAATAATGAATGCATGCTTGTTCATTGACCTCACTCTTTCAATTATTGCCATCGCTATGATAGGGTCGCCCACAGAAATAATGATCATCTCCGAAGTATGGGCATATGCTTTGCGCAGAACAGGCTCATCGACAGCGTCACCAAAAACGGCAAGATTCCCATTTTCAATCTGCCGGCGGGCCAGCTCTGGGTCGAAGATCACTGAGGTGAAGGGCAACTCCATTGTTTTGATCATGGCGGTAAGATTGATAGCCCTTGAATCTTTACCTATCACAACAACATGATTTTTCATTTCAGGCATCTCTACCTGTTTGACTGGGAAGAGTCCTTCAACAAGATACTGGGGCAGAGGCAATTTGAGTATCAGATTGGCGAGGGGTCTGGAGATCTGAATAAGTAAAGGAGAAAGAGCCATTGATGTTATGGCTACGGTAAGGAAAAGCTGAAAGTGATAAGGAGTTATTATCTCGTAAGTCAGTCCCACTCCTGCTAGGATGAATGAAAATTCGCCAACCTGTGCAAGTGAGAGTCCGACCACAACTGTACCGAAAAATGTGTGACCAAGCACAAATGCCGTAAATCCGGCAACTATTGTCTTCAAAAGAATTACAAGCAGCACGGTTGTTATCACCAGCCACGGATGGCTGACCACGAAATCCACATCGAGAAGCATCCCTATCGAGACAAAGAAGAAACTGGTGAAAACAGCCTTAAATGGCATCAGGTTACCGAATGCACTTTGGCTGTATTCCGAGTCAGAGATCATCAGCCCGGCGAGAAAAGCTCCGAAGGCGACTGACATGCCCAGTTCCTGGGTGAGCAAAGCCACGGCAAGGCATATTAACAGTATACTCATGAGGAAGAGCTCCTGGCTGCGTGTTAAAGCGATGGCATGAAGCAGCCTGGGCATAAGCCAGCGATTACCAACATAAATGAAAACTATGATGCCGAGTGTCTTCAGTAGAAGCATCAGAAGGTCATTTCCGATATTGACCGAGTTGCCTCCGAGCATCGGGGTAAACAGCAAAAGAGGCACGAGGATAATATCCTGGAAAATCAATATACCGACAATCGTTCTGCCGTAATATGAGGTCAGTTCCGATCGTTCCTGTAGAAGCTTCAGCACAACCGCTGTACTGCTGAGGGCAGTGAGAAATCCCACGAACAGGGCAGCCTTCCACTCCATGCTGTATGCGCGAGCGAGCAGCATTGTTACTCCCGCCGTCAGGATGAGCTGCAGGAATCCCCCGAAAAGTACAGTGCGGCGTATCTTAAGCAGGTGATTCAGCGAGAATTCAAGGCCTATGGTAAACATGAGAAGTATCACGCCTATCTCAGCCATCACCCTGACATTGCCGGGAGAGCTGATCAGCCCGAGAAGATGGGGTCCGGCAATAACTCCTGTAACAAGATACCCTATAATGGCTGGGACCTTTATCCGTGTAAAGATGAAATTTACGACGGTCGAAAGGGCAAATATTATGACAATATCTTTGAGAACGCCCAGTTCCATTTATAACAGTGTTTCGACCTTAAAGATAAAGAATCAGGCTGACGGTGCAAAAAAGATTCCGCCACGGCATGACCGTGGCGGAAAGGAATGAGCAAAAATCCGTGGGCGCAGAAATATTGCCCTTCTTTATTCTGATTCTTCGATCAACACACCGTCTTTTATACAGAAGTCACCTGTCCCGCCAATGTTGTGAATATGAAAATGCCATTGTGGCGAGGAGGCTCTGGGAGCAAATTTTACTTTGGTACCTTCCGGCAGGCTGACGTCTATATCCACGAAAGAACCATTCCAATTCCGGCCTGCAGGCAGAGAGAAAAACTCATCCAGATAAAGCGTATCACCGGAAAGTTTCCAGTTATAATCAACAGCACGGGCGTTTGCCCAGGCTTCGTCATTTGAGTTACTGCTCGCCCGCTTCTCAACGGAAATCCATCCTGATGTCGTGTCGCTTCCGTAGATGTTCAGGTCTGCGGTGGCATGGAGCTGGCCGTCTGACGAATTGCGGTAGAATGTAAAGTGATCGACTGAAGCTGATTCATCATAACTGATGTCCGAGATCTTTTTCAGCGGGGCGATACAGAGTGTCCGCGGTGGATTTTCGAGGCTTATCTTCTTTTCAATACGCTCGCTGTTCGAATAGACGGCCAGCTTCAGGCTGAGAAGTACGCCAAGGCAGCATAAGGCGGCGAACCATATGACGGTAGTCACTATTGTCAAGACCCTGGATCTTTGTCTGATGTTGAAAATCATTTTAATACCCAGGTATGTAAGTGCCGCAAGGGGTACGAGGATAACGATGGCGGTCAGAATTATTACAGGCCATACCATATTGCTGCTCAATACTATGGACAGCAGCGTGTGCACATGTGACATTTGCGGTTCGATCGCTGATGTGAGGAACGGCGCATCATGGAAGAAAAGTATTATGGCAAATGCGAAGAGGAGAACAAAGCCAAAAATGGTAAAAATTACACCGAAGATTATTGCAAACACCCTGAGTATTGCCGAAAGTACCTTCCCCAGTCCCCTGAAAAAGTCTGCCAGAGCCTTGCCCGTACGTGCAGAGAGGCTGTTGGGATCGTACATCGATTTGCGGATGGTGTAAGCTGTGCTGTCATGATTTACACTGTTATCATCGTAATAGTCCTCTGGCGCACCCATGATGTTGATCATATCGGTTACCATTTCCTTTGAGACAAGGGAGGGAGGCTCCTTGCCTCCGCCAAAGATCTCGGCTATTCGCGATTCAATATCAGCCAGCGTCTCATCGCCTCCCTGCTCCTTGCGGAACCTGGTGGCCACATGATCGAGATAGTGAGTCAGTATTTTCCAGGCATCCTCATCGATACGGAAGAGCTGTCCGGCAATGTTGATATTCATAGTTTTTTTCATGGCTGCCCTTATTTCTTGTCACGTATCTGATTAACTGAATCAACCAGTTGTTCCCACGATTTGTCAAGCTCGCCGAGATAGATCTTACCCAGTTCGGTTAGCTCATAATATTTACGTGGCGGACCCTGGGGCGATTCCTCCCAGCGGTAGCTGAGCAACCCCGCATTCTTCTGTCTTGTCAGCAGGGGATAGAGTGTTCCTTCAACGACGATCACTTCGGCTTTCTTAAGCTCATTGATGATGTCGACGGCATAGCATGAATTCCTTGAAAGCACCGCCAGTATGCAGTACTCGAGAATTCCCTTGCGCATTTGTGCTTTTGTGTTGTCCGTATTCATGGCAATTCCTTTTTTATCAGCATGTATTATGTTGTATACCGTTAAAGATTCATCTTCTTTTTGACGGTCTCGAATTCCTCTTTGACAGAATCCTTTATGTTCTCAATAGTCACGGGGTCGCCTCTCATCTCGAGCTTCTGGGCCGTTGTCTTTGCCTCGGGAAGGACGATCCACAGGATCAGGTATAGGGCAAAGCCGAATCCTCCGGCAAGAACCAGTGCCCCGAACAGCACCCTCCAGATAATAGGA
>Ga0208980_10002060_pt1 | contig 12204 bp, 14 predicted proteins | sample WetSurMetagenome_3_FD_187993 | JGI IMG/M metagenome (GOLD analysis project Ga0208980, IMG submission 187993) | Wetland microbial communities from Twitchell Island in the Sacramento Delta, sample from surface sediment Aug2011 Site A1 Bulk (version 2) | ecosystem: Environmental > Aquatic > Marine...
TACATAATTAATGAAGTCGAGTCTTAATTATTAAACCGAGATAACCTATTTATTCTCTAAAAAGTTTTTAAGATTCGTAAGATTTATTTCCCAATATTTCTTTATTTTTTCAGCGCCTTTTGCTGAAGAAATCTTGCTGTGTTGAATTGCTATTTGTGTTTTTGTTTTATCCTTTTGATAAAACTGAAACTCAAGATTTGTTTTTCCGTCAACCCATTTGCCTCTTATGGATTTGTTCTTCGTTGATTTCGTGATCGTTATTTCATGATTTTTCAACCAGCTTTTTCGTCGAGCAGGGGATTGGACAGCATTAAAAATTTTTGAAACTGAACAGTGAAGAGTTTTAGTTTTACTTATCTGATAGCCTTCAGGTTTTTCATGTTTTTTTCTACCTTTAATTTCCTGTTCGTATTGAACAGTAATCATTTGCGACCACCAGCTGGATAAGCCTTGCTTTTCGTGAAGCATTTGGGCAATAGCTTTGTGTTCCATTTTTCTCGCACCAGCGTTAGTCAACAAGGCAAACCATTCTGACCATATTTTCCCTGTACTCTTCTTTACCGCTTCGTTGCTGATTTTATCTGCCATAATAATCCTGCTGTTTTTTATTTCAAATTAATGCAAGTTCTTTTAGAATTACAATCCCGGCTGCAATTGTAAATACTGATCCGATAGTACTAATGAATACAATATTACCAGCAAGCTTACTATTCGCTCCCATTGCTTCTGCCATAATGAAACTTACAATTGCTGTAGGCGAGGCGAAAAGGACAAACATAATACCAAGATCCAATCCTCTGAAACCGGAATAAGCAGCACCAAGAGTTAATAATAATGGAATCAGAATTATTTTAATTGCAGACGATGTGAACGCTAGACCAGAAGCCTTTTTAATATTTTCAAGATTGAGAGAACCCCCAATTCCAATCAAAGCTAAAGGAAGAGCAAGTTCAGAAAGGAAACCAACTGTTGAGTTAATAACAGAAGGAATAATTATTTTAAAATAGGAAAAGATTAAACCTACGATCACCGCAACAATTAAAGGATTGAGTATTATCTCGTACAATGTGCTTTTCAAGTTTAACTTTCTTTCTTTACGAAGCGGAACCGTTAGAATTATTACAGCAAGAATATTGTAAAGCGGCAGAATAAAAGCCAGAACAAGAGATGCTTTTCCCAAAGCATAACTTCCGAACAACTTGGAAACAATCGCAAAGCCAACAATCGCGAAATTGCTTCTATACGCACCTTGAACAAAGACACTAAGATTTTTTCCATCCTTGATAAATGGAATTGAAATAATCCATACGATAAAAAAGCTGAATAGCGTAGCAGCATAAATGTATATAATCTGGTTAAAATCAATCGCTTCGCTTAAGTCTATCTCAGTTATATTAATGAATACCAATGCTGGTAATGAAACCGAATAAACAAATTTTGAAGTCACATCAACAAAATTTTCGTTAATTACATTTATTCTTTTTACAAAATATCCAAGTGCGACCAACAGAAATACAGGTGCAACAACATTACTTGTGAAGATTATGTTTTCAATCATTTTACTGCAATCCCTTCATACATATAACCAACTATTTTAGGGTCACGTTTCATATAATAATTTTTCATTTCAATGATTTCTAATCCTGCATTTTTAATTAGTGATTTCATATCTCTATTAAGATTACATCCATCAGCCCAAATGTTTTGAATTGGATTTAGCCGATGCTGCCATTTTTGTGTTTTAGGGTTATCAGCGAGTCCATGCTCAAGAAAATAATACTTCCCGCCAGGTTTTAACACACGATAAATTTCTTTAAGTGCTGAAGCAATATTTCCAATGCTGCACATAGTATAAGTGCTGGCAGCTGCATTTATACTCTTATCGGGGAATGGAAGTAATTCACTGCTTTGATTTATTAATTCGATTTGAAACCTACCGTTGCTAATTTTCTTCTGAGCTTGTTTCAGCATTCCATTATTATCATCAATCCCAATTATCTTTTTAACATTTTGAGGATAAAACTTTAAGTTGATTCCTGTCCCAAACCCAATCTCAAGAATTTCTTCTTCTGTAATTTTTCCGAGAATACTTTTTCTTCTTTCGTTAATCTGTTTAGAATCCATTGAAGAATCATAAAAAAAAGGAATTATTACATTCGAGTAAAATCCCATCAGTTCAATTCCTCAATCTTCTTTTTAAATTGTGGAGGGACAGGTGCAGTTTTTCTTTTTTCATAATTGAAGAAAACGATTCCGGTTTTAGCGATTGCAATTTCCTTTTTTGAATTTTTATTTGTTAGACGATATACGAAATCACATCCGATGCATGTAAAATCATTGACCACAATCTCAACTAATAACTCGTCACCATAGAAACCTTCCGACTTGTATTGAACTGCTGAGTCTATCATAATTATTCCGTTTTCTTCAACATTAGATTCAGAATAGCCGAGAAGTTTTAAGAATCTTAATCTCGCTTCATGAATAATTGAAAGTAAGGAGTCATTCCCGAGATGTCCGCCATAGTTGATGTCTGTTATCCTGATTGGGATTTCAGTTTTGAAAATAAACTTTTCCGGTAGTTCAATTTTTATTCTGGACATTCTTTTCTCAATTATTTAACTAAAATTAAGGAATAATTTGATTAATTGAATGATTCTTTGGTTTATGTAAGATCAAATTAAACCAATATTAGACTTGAAATGTCTATAGCATAATTATAAGTTTAAATAATTAAAAGCAGAGGTTATTATGAAAAACAGAATCGGGATTTTTTTTACAATATTTAGTTTCTTTCTTTTCTTATTAGGATGCCAATCAGAAGTCAACTCACCGGAACAAAATAGTCTGGCAAATGATCAACTAACTTATCAAGCGGTTGATAACGATCTTGCGCTAATGAAAGATGGTGGAATGCCATTGGATAGTGCTGCTGCAGTATTCTCTATTGGCTGGAATGAAATTTTCAGGCCCTTTATGGACAGCTCAAAAATAAAAGGAATGGCTTTTGCGGTGGCTTTTGGAGATAGCGAGACAGATTTTACTCATTTAAAGAAAATCGGATTAGATATGGGAGACATATCTATAAATTATTCAGGTAATCAGGTTGAAATGTATAAACATATTCACCCAAAACGTGGAATAGCTTATAGTTTGTTTGAAAGGCCATTCGGACATTGCGAGTCAGAAAACATGCTTGAGTTCATTCCCAACACGGAATATAAGTTTGAAGTTTCAGGCTCAGAAGCATTTGCGCCTATTACAATTACTTTAACATCGCCTTCGGCATTAATGAACATAACCAGTCCAACTTTTGGCGAAGTAATAAATCCTGCTGAAGATCTTACAATAAATTGGGAAGGCGGCAATGCTGGAAAAGTTGGAATAAGATTAATGCCTAATCTAAAACCTCGAAGAGGACCTGGCGGAGGACCGGGTGGAATGCACGGAGAACCTGGACATGATCCAATGCCACCAATGGATCGGGTAATCTTTGTTATTCTAGAATCAAACACTGGCACTTATACGTTTACTGCTGAGCAGATTCAGGAATTGATTAATGGTCTTAATGTTAACGGCTTAAGAGCAGAAGTTTCCCAAATGGATTTTGGGGAAGTCGCGCATCAGAATGGAACAATTCACACAGCAATGAGAAACGGTAACAGTGTCATGATGAGAATTCAGCAATAAAGATTCAAAATGTTTTAAATGAAAGCCGCTCTTTGTAGCGGCTTTTTTTTGGAGCAATTGCATTACTCCAGCCTTCTCTTAAATCTTAGCGAACTGAAAAATAGAATTACAATACCCATTAACAACAGAAGCAGCGCATTAAACCACAAATCAGAAATACCCAATCCTTTAATAATTACACCTCTTATAATTTCATTAAAATATCTCAATGGAACAATGTAGCTGATAAGCTGAATTGACTTCGGCATATTCTCAATTGGGAAAGCAAAACCGGATAAAAAGATCATCGGCATCATTACAGCAAAAATTGAAATCATCATTGCCTGCTGCTGTGTTTTAGAAATTGTTGAAACGAATAAACCGAGTCCAAGTGTTGAAAGAATATAAAATAATGAAGAGAGAAACAGGAACCACAATTCACCTTTAACCGGTATTCCAAAAATAAACCACATTGCTGCAATAATAATTGTAATCGCAGCGAATGATAGAACAACAAATGGAACCAGCTTACCGATAATAATCTGATAAGGTTTAAGTGGCGTAACAATTAATTGTTCCATTGTGCCAATTTCCTTTTCCTTAACAACTGCCAGTGAGGTTAGTATAAGAGTTATTATACTTAAAAGTAAACCGACAATTCCAGGGACCATAAAATTCCTTGTTTTAAGTTCCGGGTTATACCATACTCGTATTTCAGGTGATATGATCGGTACGGAGGACAACTTTTGTCCGCTTCGGTTAAGAAAATTCAGAATAATATTTTGTGAATAATCGGATACAATGTTTAGAGAATATCCCGCAACTATCCCGGCAGTGTTCCCATCTGAACCATTTAATAATGCCTGCACTGTAGCAGTTCTTCTGCTGTAAATATTTTTTTCAAAATCATTCGGGATAACTAGCGCAAGTATTGCATCACCTTTATCAATCACTTCCGTAATTTTATCGTAGCTGCTTACATATTGTTCAATTTTAAAATATCCTGAGCTTGTAAATCTTTCAATAAAATCTCTGCTCGTTGCACTTCGATCCTGATCATATACAATCGTTCTGACAAGCTTCACGTCGAGGTTTGCTGCATATCCTAATAATGTCAATTGAACTACCGGCGCAATGAGCATCAAAGCAAACATTTTAGGATCTCTTTTAAACTGCAGAAACTCTTTTTTTATAAATTGAATAATTGATTTCATACAGATTCAGCTTTCCTTTTACCTATCATAGAAGCTAAGATGATTAAAGCCATTGTAAAAATTAGCAGGTAAATTATTTGATCCCAGAAAGCTGAAACACCAACACCTCTTAAAATTATTGCACGAAGTATTTCTATAAAATATTTTGCGGGAGTCAAGTAAGTAATGACTTGAATTATTACAGGCATACTATCAATTGGAAATACAAATCCGGATAAAATAAATGATGGCAAAAGTGAAACAAATGTTGCAGCAGAGAAAGCAACCTGCTGGGAATCTGAAAGAACTGAAATAAAAATTCCAAGTGATGTTGATGCTGTTAAAAAAATAAGGGTTGTCAACAAAAGTAATAAGTAACTTCCTTTAACCTCTACACCGAAGAATATATATCCGGCAAGCAAAATCAATCCTGCATTTACGAGTGCGATAACTATAAATGGTAATGTTTTTCCAAGAATTAATTCGATTGATTTGAGCGATGAAACATTCAACTGTTCCATTGTTCCTTTTTCTTTTTCTCTTACAAAGGAAAGTGCAACTGTAATTACTGCCGTTACAATTAATATCATTGCAATCAAACCGGGAATAAGGTACCGGGTTGTCTTCAAATCAGGATTAAACCAGAATTGTGTTTCAAGGGATAGCGGGATATATTCTTTAAAACCTTTACGGACGAGAATTTCAGAATTTATTTTTTGATTGAATTTAGTCGTCGCTGCAAACATATAATTTTTTATTATCGAAGCAGTGTTTGCATCAACACCATCAATAAGGTACTGAATTGATGTATTTCGGTTTGAATTTATTTTTTTAGAGAAGTCAGAGGGAATTACTACTATACACTTTGCTATTTTCTGATCAAGATGAATATTGACATCACTACTACTGTGTATAAAATCAACAATGTCAAAATATTCTGAACTGTTTAGAGAGTTGATAAAATCTCTGCTTGATTCAGATTTATCCATATCATAAATAGAAATTTTAATATTTTTAACATCAAAGTTTACTGCGTAACCGAACATAATCAGAAGCAGAACCGGGAAAGAAAATATTACGGCCAGCAGCCTTATATCACGCTTGAGCTGCCTGACTTCCTTTTTTACTATTGCAAAAGTTCTTTTAAACAACTTGCCTTTTTCCTTTTTCCAAAAGATGAATAAATACGTCTTCTAGAGTTGGCGTCATCTCGTCAATTTTATTTATTTGAATGCTTCCGGTTTTATCGATAATTGATTTGATTTGATCTTTAGATATAAAATTTTGGTTTAGACTAAGATGAATATTATTCCCGAAAATTGAAACTTCGTCAACAAAGTCGGCGTTCTTTAGAAGCTCCATCATTTCAACAGGATTATCGCATTCCACTTCATACATTTTATTTTTAATGTTCTGTGATTTCAATTCCTTTGAGTTTCCTTCTGCAACAATTTTACCCTGATCTATCATTATAATGTTATTGCAAAACTCAGCTTCCTCCAGATAGTGAGTTGTGACCAGAACAGTAACTCCTTCATCTGATAAATAATTAATCAGTTCCCAAAAGTTTCTTCTGGAAATAGGATCAACTCCGCTTGTTGGTTCATCCAAAAAAACTATTTCCGGTTGATGAATAACTGCTGTGCCTAAAGCCAGTCTTTGCTTAATTCCCCCCGGCAAAGATCCCGTTAATAATTTTTCCTTTCCTTCAAGGTTAGCAATTGAAAGCACCCATTTTTTTCTTTCTTTCAATTTCGCTTCGGGTAAATTGTAAACACCACTGAAAAAATTAATATTCTCTTCCACAGTTAGATCATTGTAAAGCGAAAATTTCTGAGACATATAACCGATTATTGTTTTGACTTTATTTGTTTCCTTCATAATGCTGTAACCACCGACAATTGCATCACCGGAAGTTGGAGTTAAAATCCCACAAAGCATTCTTATTGTTGTAGTTTTACCAGCACCATTTGCACCAAGAAATCCGAAAATTTCTCCTTTGCGCACATTAAAAGAAATGTTATCAACTGCGGTGAAGCTGCCGAATTTTTTTGAAAGTGCTTTGACTTCTATACTATTCATGTTTTGTATCTTAGCTTCTGTCTGCCGAGTTCTCAGTAAATTCTCCGACCAACTGCCACTTCAAGCTTCGCTTTTACCAATTCGTAATCCGCTTTTGAAATAGTAAGCATCGTTTTAGAATTAAGCAGTTCGACCTCAGCTTCAATTAGATCATTAGTTGTGGCAAGCTGGTAATCATATTTGTCTTTTGTTATTCTATAATTTTCTTCTGTGGATTCAACTGATTGCTGACTTACTATTATTTTTTCTTTTTGCGATTTTAGGTTCAGATAAGCATTATAAATTTCCAGCTCAATTTGTTCCGTTAATAACTTTAGCGATTCCTTACTTTGCAATACATCCTCTTGCGCTTGTGATGATTTTGAAGACGTGTATCCCCAATCCCAGAGGTCCCAGTTCAATGATAATCCTACAAACCACGCCTGCAGTTTTTCATTCTCTATAGAAAAAGTTTTGACATTTGCATTGTACAGAGAAAAGTTACCCGAGGCATAAAGCTTTGGCCACCAGCCTGAATTAGCTGCTTCTATCTTTTCATTCCCTGCTTCAATTATGAATTTCAATGATTTTAATTCCTGTCTGTTGTTCATGGCATCGCTTAGTAAATCATCGTAATTAGGAACCTGATCCGCCGGAGACGAAGGAAAACTAATTTCAATTTCAGTCTGTGAGTTTAAAGGCAGTCCCAACGATTTATTATAAGCTGATCTCGCGAGCTCAAGATTATTTTTTGCATCGATTAATTTAAGTTCTGTATTGGAAACCTGTACTTTTAATTTTAGGTAATCATTAATTGTAACAAGACCGTTATCGAGATAATTATTTGTTTTCTTCAAATCTTCGTTAAGTGATAATAATAATTCGCTTGTTAAATCAACCTGTCCCTGAGCTTTGAAGTAATTCCAGAAAGCAGAATAAATTTCAAGCGCCTTATCATTTATATTTTTCTCATGTTCATAACTTTTAGCTTCATACGAATTTTTAGCAGCACTCCTTGTAGAGGAAAGTTGAAAACCGGTGAAGAGCGGTTGCTGAATTGAAAGCTGCATCCCATAAAAATAAAATGGATTTATAACTTTAGTTGGTATCGGACCCAACCCTATTTCGGTCGGGTCATTTAAATTTAAATATGTGTATCCTGCACTTAAACTAAGCTTGGGAAACATCTGTGAAGTCACTTCATTGATTTTTGCATCAGCACTTCTTAAAACAGATTCTGAAATTTTTATCTGGCTGCTGTTTTGTAATCCAATTTGCAGAGATTCTTCCAGAGTTAATTTTTTGTTCTGTCCGAAGAGAACGACTGACAGAATAAGCAAAATAAAAATTAATTTTTTCATTTTATTAACCTGCTTTTTTAACAAGGTGAATAAATACGTTTTCAAGTGATGGAGATATGAAGCGATAACTAAGCAACGTTAAATTATTTTTTTGAAATAACACTTTTATGTCTTCAATCATTGATGTGTTATCAACAATCAGATTTATTCTATCTCCAAAAATCTGTGCATCTGTCCCATACATTTCTTTAAGTATGAGATAAGCAGATTTAATGTTATCAGTAATAATTTCAATTACCTGTTTTTGGATCGAAGCTTTTATATGCTGAGGAGTATTAACAGCAATAATTTCACCTTTATTCATAAGTGCAACACTGTTGCATCTTTCTGCTTCATCAAGGTAGGGGGTAGTCATAAAAATGGTTATCCTTTCTTTCTGAAGATCCGATAATATCTTCCAGAAATCTCTTCGCGAAACAGGATCGACACCCGTTGTTGGTTCATCAAGAAAAAGTATTTTGGGTTTGTGGATCAGACAACAAGCAAGAGCAAGTTTTTGCTTCATACCTCCGGAAAGTTTTTCTGCAAGCCGATCACGGAAATGTATTAGTCGTGTAAACTCAAGCAATTCGTCTCTTCGACTTTCGAAATTTTTAACGTTATGTATATCAGCGAAGAACTCAATGTTTTCATCAACAGATAGATCACCATAAAGACTAAATTTTTGAGACAGATATCCAATCTGGTTTTGTATTTCCTTTTTGTTCTGCTTTAAATCAGAACCTAATACTTCTATCGAACCAGTATCGGCTTTAATTAAGCCACATAAAATTCTGATTGTGGTCGTTTTACCTGCCCCATCAGGTCCAACCAAGCCAAACATTTCGCCTTCATTCACTTCTAGGTTTATTCCGTTTACAGCTTTTATATTGCCGTACTCTTTGTGAAGCTTATCTATTTTTATGGTGTTGCTCATTGCAAAATTTCAAGATTAAAGATTGATTTGAGCATCCGCAGGCATTCCATCTTTCAATTCAAATCCGGGATTATTGATTTTTATTTTTACAGAAAAGACAAGCTTTGTTCGTTCTTCCTGAGTTTGAATATTCTTAGGAGTAAACTCAGCTTCTGGAGAGATGTAAGTCACTCTGCCTTCGTAAGTTTTATCGGGATAAGTATCAATATATATTTCCGCATTCTGACCCAGCTTAACTTTACCAAGCTCTGTCTCAGAAACATAAATTACGAGATCAACAGAACCAAGATTAGCAACCTGGAAAAGAGAGGACATCATTCCGGCAGTCTCGCCAACTTCGATAAATTTTTTCGTTATAAATCCTGAAGATGGTGATGTAACAAAGCAGTCATTTAAATTCTTTTTCAGGAGATTCACATTTGCGATTGCTCTGTTAAGATTTGCCTCTGCCTGTTTTAACTCTTCTGGTCGGGAAAGGTTTTTTACTTTCTGAAGATTTTCATTTGCCGAGTTGTATTTTGCCAGCATAATCTCGTAATTTGATATAGCATCATCAAGCTGCTTCTTTGTAATTGATTTGGAGTGATAAAGATTTTCCATCCTCTCTTTATCCTGCTTCGAAAGATTTAAAGAAACATCTGCCTGGCGTAAATTTTCTTCAGCCTGTCTAATGTCTTCATCTCTTGCACCTTTATGAATCAGGTTATAATTCGCTTCAGCCGCATCTTTCAATGCGATTGCTTCTTGCAATTTCAGATTATATGTCTCAGGATCAATAACCATAACTGTATCACCTATTGAAACAATTTCTCCTTCATCCTTTATAATCTGAATTATCTTTCCTGATACCTGTGCACTAACGACAATATTTTTTGCTTCAACTACTCCTGATGCCATTATTTTATCTTTATTATTTCCTGAACAGTTAAGTATAAGAAGGCTCAATAGAGCGCTGGAAAGAATAATTCTACTTTTCATTGTAATACCTTGCTAAATGATTTGTTAAATTCTTTTTTACCTTTTTCGGTAAGGATACCGCTGATTACAATTTTGAATGCATATCTAGCCGCCTCAACGATTGAAAAATTATTATTGAGGATAAAATCAGGATTTACAATAGACCTGACAGAAGCTACGAGAACATTCATAATAATGTTTGTAGGATAATCAACAAATAACCCTTCCTTCTTTCCTTGATCAATTACCCTGGTGATATTGCCAAACATCATTTCTGTTCTGAAGTTATCAATCTCATTCCATATGGAAGGGTAGTGTCTTTTCAATTCCTCCATTCTTACGGCTGAAATTTTTTCTGATGCTTTTGCCAGAATTTTTATCAGATCTCCGAGTTTCTCAATTGCATTTTTATCTGAGTTGAGTGCAGGCAGAATAGTGTTTTTCATCCGGTTCATAAAAGACCTAGCAATCGCGTGCACAAGATCATCTTTCGAAGGAAAGAACTTGTAAATAGTTTTTTTACTCATTCTTAATTCGGATGCAATTTCATCCATAGTGGTTTTATAAAAACCATCTCCGAAAAATTTTTCTTCGGTATGTTCCATTATTTTAGTTTGTTCTTCCATTTTTCCTCTGGGAAACTATTTTAGTTTTATTGGTTTCCAAAATAATAAATGGAAACTGATTTGTCAAGACTTAGTTTCCAAATGTGCTTTTATTAGTTAAAAATGAAGCCTTGTTAATGAAACGCTTATTAATTAAAATTCGTTTTAAAAAAGAGGAAAATATGAAGCGGTTAACATTTCTGGTTTTTTTAATAACATTTTTTGGAAGTATAACAGTACTCGCACAAGCAAAGACTGACGAAGATATGAACCTGGCATTTCAGAATGCAAAAAAGGGGATTTACTGGGCTCTGTCAAATATTCCCGGGAAAAAAGCTACTATTGAAAATGATTTGATTGCTGAGGACAAACTGTATGCTTCTGTAAAACTCAGTAAAGAGGTTAACGGAGTGAAAGTAAGTTCAAAAGGTTATTACCAGACCAACGAAGTTCAGATTACAATTTACAAATCTTACGAAAGCTTGAAGAGTGAGGGGTATAATGTTCCGAGTGCAGAGTGGTGAGGCTAATTAATTTTTATTAAACTTTGCTTCGAGCTCCTCTGCAAAAGAATTGGCAAGCGATTCGACGTCTTCTTCTTTTCCCAGAAGATCCTGAAGAGTGAATTTACTAAGAACGCTGTCCAAAACATTCTGAATTGTTTTCCAGACCGAACGGATACTGCAATCAATTGAGTTTGTACAAATGTTTTCAACTCCCGCGTGTAGATCACAAAAGTTTGATTCATAAAGCTTTCCACCCAAAGCAGTCAATACTTCACTTATCAAAATTTTATTTGCAGGTTGATTTAATTTATAACCGCCAGTTTGTCCTCTGGCACTATCAATAAAGCCGGCAAGTCTTAACGCTCGTAAAATCTTGGCAGTATTTGCAGAAGAAAGTCCTTCAACTTCACTGAGTTCAGGGATGGTTAGACCATTAGGTGAATCGCTCTTCGCAATTCTTAACAGGAGTCTTAAGCCGTATTCTTCTTGTGTACTGAATTTCATAATTTTCTATTTACTTGATTATATCATGCCGGACTTGATCCGGCATCCATTACTTAGATTTCGTGTTAAGCACTGAATGACAGCTCATCCTTGGTACAACGGTATTTTTGAACCGCAAGCTTTTGCATGCATCACTTTCGCAAAATGTTCAGGCGGAATTGAAGGTCCCTCCGCTGAGCAATGCTCGTTAAATATTTTTCTCCAGTATTCCGAAATTTGCTGGGGCATATTTCCTTCAATTTCATACCTGTGCATAAAATGTAATAACACACCATTTTTAAATAGTGCAAAACTTGGAGAGGAAGGTGGAACTTTTCCAATTAACTCTCTGGTTTTATCTACAGCATCTCTTTCCTGTCCGGCAAAAACTGTGTATAGTTTATCAGGTATTTTATCATTTTGTAAAGCGAGAGACACTCCCGGTCTTGCACT
>Ga0208980_10002061_pt1 | contig 12194 bp, 10 predicted proteins | sample WetSurMetagenome_3_FD_187993 | JGI IMG/M metagenome (GOLD analysis project Ga0208980, IMG submission 187993) | Wetland microbial communities from Twitchell Island in the Sacramento Delta, sample from surface sediment Aug2011 Site A1 Bulk (version 2) | ecosystem: Environmental > Aquatic > Marine...
AGACGGTGGGTCAGGCCGGCGGCGGCGCAGACATCACGAGTTGCGCGGCTAGGGCTCGGAGTCGCCGGCTGCCTTCATTCCCTTCATCACGGACTCCACCGCACCCGGGGGCATCAGGTGGCTGCGATCGAGGATGCGGTTGAGTTCGGTCAGCGGGTCCGCGGCCGACGCCGGGCGCGTGCCGAGCACGAACGCGGCGAGATCCTGTCGCGTGAGCTTGAGGTGCGTCGCTGCCGGGGACTGCGCATCGGAGATCACGATCACCCCGTTGCGCAGCTCGAGCCGCCGGATTTGCGGGTCGCCCTCGACGGCGAGCGTGAACGTCTGGCGCAGCCCCTCGGCCTTGCGCGGATCGACGAGGTAGCGCACGAACTGCAGGTTCTCGTCCACGGATGCCGCGACGAGCGCCTGCGCGGTCGGCGTGCCGAGGAAGCGGCGGATCGCGTCGACCGTCAGCGGCTGCCCCTTGAACTGCATCCCGCCTTCGATCTGCAGCGCCTCCGTCAGGTACCAGCCGCGCGCGTTCGCCGATGAGGTGCGCTGACCGAGCTGCCGCGCCGCCGCGGCCCGGAGCTTGCGCGCCTCGGCGTCGCCCGGATCGAGTTCCAGCAGCAGGGACGTCAGCTTGAGAGTCCACCGCCAGTTGGCGAACCCGCCCTGAGCGTTGGCGCCTGCGGCGGCCTTCTGCACGGCGGCGGGGCCGCCCATCATCTGGACGGTACGCGACGCTTCCTCGTTGCCGGACAGGGGGTTGATGTCGTAGACGTCGCCGCCGAACCAGCCCATCATGCCGTTGTATACCTGCCGCACGTGGCTCTCGACCTGTCCGTAGTTTTCCCAGTCGCCACGCTGGTGGCGCGGCATGTACACCTGTTCGGCCGCCTGTCGCGCGTTCCGGCCATGCGCGATCTGGCGCAGCGTCTGGTCGTGGATCAACTGCACCTGGTCGAGGGCGCGCTGTACGGCGTCGCGAACCGCGTCTTCGCCCTTGACGGTGGGGCCGTGCAGGTCGAGAAGGATCTCCGCGTTCTTCGACTCGATCCAGCGGCCGTCCTGGATCACGACCGCCGGATTGCGATACGAACCGCCGCGCAGCGAGTACACGTTGAAGATGCCGCCGGGCACCATGAAGTTGGTCACGAGCATGCGCTTGCGCGGGAAATAGAAGCCGACGCTGTCGGTCGCGTCCGAGCGATTGGGAGCGACCTGCACCGGCTCGCCGGCGACGACAACGTCGACGACGCGGCCGCTCTCGAAGAGCCGCGTGGGCGGCTGGTAGCTGGACCCGGCCAGCAGTTTCTCGGGCGTAAAGCCGAGCGTGTTCGGAAAGGCATCGGGACCGCTCGGCGGATGGAAGACGCCGAACTGGGCGGCTGCTCGTGCCTGGTAGGTGCCTCTCAGGACACTGATGCCGGTCGAGACGCTGCGGTTGCGGTCCAGGTACTCGTGTCCCCAGACCTCTGCGCCCGGATCCAGCCACGCGCCGATGCCGTTGGCGTAGTGCCAGTGGGTCAGCAGGATCGCGGCCACCTTGACCTTGCGGCCGAGTGTCTGTTCGAGCATGGCGCGCATCTCCGCGGCCGCCCGCGTGAAGTCGCCGGTCTCGATGATGATCCAGCCGGCCGGGGCTTCGATCGCGAAGCTGCTGCCGATCCCCCAGCCGCGCATCGCGTACACGCCGTCGGTGACCCGCTCCACGCGCTTCGTATTGCCGATACCCCACTTTCCATTGGCGAGCAGCGCGGCGCGCGTCGTCACGGCGCCGTTCGGCCCGACGACGGTTTCGCTGCGTAGGGACGGACTGTGCCAGGAAGACTCCGTTACAGTGCCGGGGTTGGCCTTGCCGCTACCATCGCCTGCGGCGATAACGGGGGGGGCAGCAGTGGCAAAGACGATGGCGAGGGCAAAGGCAATCATGCTATTGACGTTCGGTTTCATTTGGGAACCTCCTGTATTTTTCGTCTGACCAAAGCTGCATGTGCAAGCGCATGAACGCATCAACTCCCTGTATCAGCAAATCAACTGATAAACCTCTTCAAATTCACGCCAGCAGCTGCTTGGCGCGGTTCATCTTCGCCGCGATGTCAAGGCCGTTGACGCAGCGAGCCGTGCAGTGGCCGCATTTGATGCATGCCGATGCCGATGCCGACGAGGGGATTTCCCCGTAGGTATCCCGGGCAAGCTCCGCACTCCGGTAGGCCTCCGCGTACATGAGGCTGCGGTTTACAACGCTGATCTGAACCCCCCTCGGGCAGGTCTCTTCGCATTTGCCGCACATGTGGCAGTATTGGGATGCAACGGCTGCCCCGTAGTACCGCAGGATGAGGCTGTCTGCAATGGTCATGCGCATCCCCATGACGGCGATGTCTTCCCTGAGATGGCCCATGTCCCTCATCCCGGGTATGGCTGCGGTGATGCTCTTGTCCTGGAGCGCCCACTTAAGGGCCGCCTGGTGCGGGCTGATGGGGCCCAGCGCATCGGTTGTGTAACCGCCGGCCTGGGTCTTCATGGCGATGACGCCAATGCCAGACTGCGCGGCTCTGGCAACGGCTTTCCTCAGGTCGTCGCCGCTCTTGAAGTTGTATTTGACGAGGATCGTGTCGAAGAACTTGTCTTTGTCGTCGACGATGGCGTTGACCACCTCGGTCTCGTTGGTGTGGGTCGTCACACCGAAGAAGCGCACCTTGCCCTGCTGCTTGAGCTTCACGAGGGCTTCACGCATTTCGGGTTCGAAGAGCCTTTCACGGCCGGTCACGTTGTGCAGCTGGATGACGTCGATGTGATCCCGCTCGAGCGCCTTGAGGCTCGTTTCCACGTCCCGGACGATGTCCTCTTTCGACCGGGAGCTCGAGATGATCTTCGTCGCCACGTAGACCTTGTCGTGCATGCCCTTCAGGGCCCTGGCGACGATCTCCTCGTTTCGGCCGTTCATGTAGCGGCGTGCCGTGTCCACGTAGTTGACGCCGTGCTCGAAGGCAACCCGGATCACCTCCGGCTCGGGCGTCAGCATGGCCCCGAAACTCACGATGGTAATCTTGAGTCCCGTACGGCCCAGGGTCCGGTAGACGGGTGCGGGAAAGGTGAAAGGCCCCCCCGCCGTCTGCTGCGCCGCTTCAGCCAGGCCCTCCCACCCGAGCAGCGCCCCCGTTGTCCCGAGCATCCCAAGCCGTAAAAACTCTCTTCTGTTCATTGCCCTGTTCCCTCCTGACGTTTTCGAGGCTGTCTCACCTGAGCTTTCCATCCAATTCCTTCCAGTCCTTCAGGCGCACCGCCCCTTTCAGTGGAGTGAAACTGAAGGCCTCCGGTTTGTGCCTGGCAGCGGACTCGATCACCGCGGCTCCGCCGATGACGGCGCGGATCTTCACGCCCTTCTTCGCGAGGGTGTCAAAAACGGTGCCGCCGTCCCAGGGAAGAAGAGGTGCGTCGGCGTATTCGTTCTGCTGCAGCCAGTAACGGACCGCTTTCAGGTTGGTCTCCCCCGATTGAAGGAATATCAGGGGATAGCGCTTTGCGATCAACTCGAGTGCCTCGCGACTTTCCGGGCGGCCCGGAGACATGAAGCCTCCCTGCAGCAGGGAGCCTTCCACGTCGACGGCGACGACGCTTGCGCCCGGCTTCACAACCAGCAGAAACCCAGTACCTGCCATGTTTCGGGATACGGCCCGGATGTTTTTCAGCCCGGTACGGGAAGCCTTGTAGAACCGGTAGGCCGCCCCGTCGCCGCCGGAGAGGTTTTTCCCCAGCGAGGCGTCGTCGACAAAGAATTCGACGAGTTCCCCTCCCTTGATAAACACCGTCCCCCGCGTCTCGGCCTTCAGGCGGACTTCCTCCCCCTGCAAGGCCACCGCATCGTACACGTAGACGTCAGCGCTGGAGGCCGCAGGGCAGATGTGGAGCACAATGACGGTGAGAAGCCAGGCGATGATACCGGCGAGGTGTGGACGGGCGCCAGGTCCGAGGTCCGAGGATGTGCCATCATGTGGTCCGGTCATTGCGAGCGCTCGACGGGCGCGCGGCAATCTCAGCGGGTTCAATCGCGTATGAGATTGCTTCGTCGCTGTCGCTCCTCGCAATGACATAGTGACACAGCATTCAGGGGAAAAGAACAGAGGAATGAACTCCCCTAGGCGTGTTCGCCGGCCTTTCTCAGCAGCAACTCCCAATCCTCGTCAACCATCTTCTGGATCACCTCCAGGTCCTCATCCTTGAGGTGCTGGAAGCGGCCCTGGATCTTGAAGTACTCCCGGACGGGAAAGCGCTTGGGCTTGAGGTTGATCGTGTACCGCAGGCCGTCCTCAACCTCGTAGAGGGGGAAGATGTTTGTCTGGACGGCCATTCGCGCGATCTTGACGGCCATCTCCGAGGGGATCTTCCAGCCCGTGGGACAGCTGGCGAAGATGTGAAGAAACCGGGAGCCCTTGATGGCGTGAGCCTTCTGGACTTTGCGGACGAGATCCTCCGGGTGGGAGATGCTGGCCGTTGCGGCGTAGGGGATCCGATGGGCCGCCAGGGCCTCGACGATGTTCTTCTTGCGCATCTTCTTCCAGTCCTTGCCCGGGGTGGTCGTCGTCCAGGCCCCGTAGGGCGTCGAGGAGCTGCGCTGGATGCCCGTGTTCATGTAGGCTTCGTTGTCGTAGCAGACGTAGATGAAGTTCTCGTTGCGCTCGACGGCGCCCGAGAGCGCCTGGAAGCCGATGTCGAAGGTGCCGCCGTCGCCGGCCCATGTGACGACGGTCGTTTCCGTGTCACCTTTCATGTCCAGGGCGGCCCTCACGCCGCTTGCCGTGGCACCGCCTGTCTCGAAGGCGGAGTGGATGACGGGGATCTTCAGGGTTGACGTCGGGTAGGGACCGGCGATGACGGACCAGCAGCAGGCCGGCAGTACCATCATCATCTTTTCGCCGAGGGCCTTCAGCACGAATCGCATGGCGATTGCGGCGCCGCAGCCCGGGCAGCCGACGTGGCCGGGGTACATGAATTCTTTTTCGGTCAGTTCAATTTCCATGTTTGACCTCCTGCAGGCCGATCCAGACGCTTTCCCGCTCGGGGGCGGTGCTGTTTTTCGTTTTCCAATAGATCTCCTCGAGGACCTCCGGCGTCACATCCCGGCCTCCGATCCCGGCGATGTAGCCGAAGACGGGCGCATGAACCGGTGCGTTGCACAGGGCCGCACGGACTTCCTGGGCAAAGATGCCGCTGGCCCCGAAGGAGAAGTTCCGGTCGATGACGGCGATTTTCTTCGCCCCCATGAGAGCCTTGCGGATGAACTCGGAAGGGAAGGGCCGGAAGAGCTTGATCTTGAGGATCCCCAGTTTTTCCCCGCGGGCTCGCAGATTTTCGAGGACGAGCCGGGCGGTGCTGGTGATCGTGCCGGAGGTGACGAAGACGATTTCCGCATCGTCGCAGGCAATGGCCTCCACGGCCCCGTACCGGCGGCCGAAGATCCGCTCGTAGTCGTCTTCGATTTGGGCAAAGTTTGTCAGGGCCGTGTCCATGGCGGCGGCCATGTCATGGCGCATCTCCATGTAGACGGCGGGCGGAACCAGCGGCCCGAAGGAACAGGGGTCTTTCGTGTCGAGCTCGAAGCGCGCCTCGTAGGGCGGGAGGAACCGGTCGGCCTCCTCCTGTTCGGGCACATCGACGGGCTCGTAGGTGTGGGAGAGGAAAAAGGCGTCGAGGACGACCATGACGGGCAATGCCACCGACTCGGCGAGCTTGTAGGCCTGCAGGGTCGTGTCGATGACCTCCTGGCTGTCCTCGCAGTAGAACTGGATCCACCCCGTATCGCGCTGGGCGAGGCTGTCGGTCTGATCGACCCAGATATTCCAGCCCGGCGCGAGGGCCCGGTTGACCTCTGCCATCACGATGGGAAGCCTGGCGCCGGATGCCCAGTGCAGCAGCTCGTGCATGAGGGCCAGCCCCTGCCCGGAGGTGGCCGTAAAGGTCCGGACTCCGGTACTCTGGGCCCCGATCAGGGCGGCCATGCAGGAATGTTCGCTCTCTACACGAAGAAACTTGGCGTTCATCTTCCCGGTTGCGCAGTAATCCGAGAGGATCTCGACAATGTGGGTCTGCGGCGTGATCGGGTAAGCGGAGACGACCTGGACCCGGGCGAGCCTGACGGCCTCCGCCACGGCCTGGCTTCCTTCGAGGACCTGCTTCATCGGATTTCCTCCTCGAGCGTCATGGCGTTGCGCGGGCACTCCACCACGCAGAGGCCGCAGCCCTTGCAGTAGTCGTAGTTGATGTGCCGCCCCTGAGCCGATTGATCGTGAATGACGGACATGTCGGGGCAGAAGAGATGACAGTTGTCGCACTGGTTGCAAAGCCCGCAGTTGAAGCAGCGCTCGGCCTCGCGCATGGCGATATTGCCCGAGACGCGAAGGTCGATTTCGGCAAAGGACCTTACACGCTCCTCGCGGACAAGGCGGGGCTGGCTCATGCGGGGCGAGTAACGGAAATAGTCCGCGTTGATCTCGCTGTAGGAGACCACGTGAGGGTTCCGGAGGCGTCTCTCCCCGCCCATGTAGATTTCCATGGAGAGCGAGGGGCCATTTCCGACTGCACTGGCCTTGAGCTTCGGCAGGATGGCGTCGGGACCTTCGCGAAAAAGCATGTCGAGTGCCATGGCGGCCTGTTTCCCGGAGGCCACGGCGTGGACGACACTCTTGATGTCGTTCGTGAGGTCTCCGCCCCAGGCCATGGCATTTAGTCCGTCCCGGGTCACGAGAGTGCAATGCGAGAGCGAAAGGGTTTCCATGCCTGCCGCAGGCGGGTTATGCCATCCCTCGGCGGCTTCGGCGCCAGTTGCCTTGAACAGGCGGTCCACGACGACCTCGATCGTCCGGTCTCCGTCGGGCTCCACGCGGCCGCGGCCGCCTTCCTCGCCGGTGACTTTCATTTGCCGCAGCGTGACGAGGCAGCGCCCGCCGTCTTTTACGAGCGTGGCCGGCGCGACAAGTTCTGTCAGCTTTACCCCTTCGTCGAGGGCCATCTGGACCTCGTCGCCGAAGGCGGGCATGTCCCGGCGCCGCCGACGATAGAGGATCACGGCCCTGCCACCGAGACGGACGATGCTGCGCGCCACGTCGACAGCCGTGTTGCCGCCGCCGATGACGGCGGAGATTCCCGTGACGGGCGGCTGCTCGCCGTTGCGGACTTTTTCGAGGAACTTGAGCCCGTCGCCGACACCGTCCATCTCTTCGCCGGGTACGCGAAGCGCCGTTGTTTTGGCATGGCCGCAGGCAAGATAGACGGCGCGGTAGGATTTTTCGAGGTCTTTCAGGAAATCGGCCGTGACGGGCCTGCCCGTGTGGATCCGGACTCCCTGTGCCTCGATCTGGGCGATCTCCCTTCGCAGGGCCGCAAGAGGTAGCCGGTAGATCGGAATCCCCCAGCGCAGGATGCCTCCGGCCTCGGCGGACGCCTCGAATACGTCGCAGGTGTAGCCCAGCTGCGTAAGAAACCAGGCCGCCGCCAGCCCCGAGGGGCCTGCCCCCGCAATGGCCACCTTTTCAGGGCGCGAGGGGAGCCGTTCCAGCAGCGGTTTGAGATCGTCGCGCTCCGCCGTGTCGGCCAGGAAGCGCTCGAGCGAATGGATGGCGATGGGGTCGTCGAATTCCCCGCGGTTGCAGGCACCCTCGCACGGGTGAAAGCACACCCGGCCGCAAACACCCGGGAAGGGGTTTTCCCGGAGGATGGTTTCCCATGCCTCTTTGAAGAGTCCCTGGGTGGTGAGCATCTCGATTTTGCCGATGTCTTCCCCGGCAGGGCAGGCGGCGCTGCAGGGCGCCGTCTTTTCCTCGTAGCGGGGCCGCAGGTAACGCCAGGAGCCCGTCTTGTTGTTTTCCGTCGAAAAATCTGAGCGCGGCATGATGTGGATGGGATTCTCCGCTCTTGCCTTTGCTTCTGATTTCTGTGCCATCAGGTTCACCTTGGGTCGTAGTCACTCATGTGAAGGGTAACACTCTTGGGCGTCTTCAAGCCGCCGACTTAGCAGACTCGACAAACCGAACGGCTTCGTAGGCCTCCTTTGCGGCTGCCACATTTCGCTCGGCATCGCCCGGCACTTCATCTCGGATGGCGGCAAGGACGTCGTCCAGGGGCGGCATCCCGAGGACACGGGCGACAGCCCCCATCATGGAGGTGTTGACGATGGGGTGGGTGCGGCTCCCGATCTGGTTGTTCTGGGCGATGCGGCTGGCATCGACGCAGGCGAGGCGAAATTTCGAGAAGGCCTCGAGATTCGGGGGGGCTGCGGGGCTGTTGATGAGGATTGTCCCGCCATCCTTCATTCCCCGCGTGACGTCGATGCTCCCAATGAGCGTCCGGTCCAGGATGACCACATGGTCGGGCGTATAGACGTTGGTTCTCAGGAGGATCTTCGCCTTGTCGAGACGCAGGTACGCCTCCACCGGGGCGCCGCGCCTCTCCACGCCGAAAAAAGGGAAGCTCTGGACCTGATAGCCCGCCCGGAAGAAGGCCTTGGACATCAGGATGGTTGCGACAACGGTACCCTGACCGCCGCGGCCGTGGAAACGGATCTCGAGCATGGCTGCCTCCCTACTCGGTTTCTTTATTCAGGCTGGTCAAAAATGGCCAGATGCAAGGCCCCCGAAGTCCCGAGGACTGAGGCGTACTTTGGCGTACGCCGCAGGGACGAGGGATGAGGGAAACGCCGCAGATGGACATTCTTTCACCAGCCTACTCGGATTTGTTCCAGACCACCACTATAGACCGCGCCGGCTTATCGTCGAGGCCGCGAAAGCTGTGATTCATCTCCGATTCGAAGTAAAGGGAGTCGCCGGGATAGAGCACCTCGACCCGGTCGTCGGTGCGGAATTCCATTTTCCCCTCGAGAATAAAATGGAATTCCTCGCCGGCGTGGCTCATGAAAACCATGGCAGCCGTGTCCATGGGCTGGAACTCGACAAGAAAAGGCTCCATGTGCTTTTTCGGGTTCTTCGGCTCCAGGGACTCGTAAACGTAATCCACTTCGCCCTCCTGGTGGTGGGGCCGGCGCTTGACCCTCACACGCTCCCCGCTGCGGGTGACGGAGAGCCTTTCAATCTGCACCTCGTCCTCGAAGAAAAAGGCCATGCTTACATCGAGGGCACGGGCGAGTTTGAGCAGGGTGCCCAGGGGTGGCACGGCCTCGTCGCCCTCAATGCTTGAGAGGGCGGCCTTGTCGATCTGCGTCTTCGTGGCGAGGTCCTGGAGTGTGAGGTGCTTTTTTTGGCGCAGTTCCTTGATTTTCTGGCCGATTTTGAGCCTGTCGGCCCCCGGGAGCGTATCCTTGCTTTCGTTCATGGCTTATCCCTCATCAATGATGCATAAAATTGAGTGAAAAAAAAGGTCCCTGTGCGGAACCTGCTGTATTCGTTGAGAAAGAGGCAAAGAAAAATACAAACGTGAAACGTTCCCGCAGATTGGGCCGTCAGATAAGCCGCCAGCCGTTCAGGCGTATCATCTTTCGCCCGAATTGCTTTTTCACGTCGATGGTCAGGGGATAGGGGACCGCGAAACGCTTGGGGATGTAGACCTGGATATCGTTGATGACATCCCGGACATACCCCTCCTGCCTTGCCGGCACCCCGATTGTAAGCTGTGGTTCGAAGGCTACACGCCCGCAGCAAAGGCCCACGGGTTTCGTGTCCAGGAGGTAGATGCTCCCTCCTTTTTCCCGGATGTGGTCCCTGGCCTCATCGGTTACCTGGATCATGGGTTTTCCTTCCGGCAGGCCCTTAAGGAGATGCCGCGTCACATAGTCAGTAACATCCCGATCTTCGCGGGGGGCGAAAAGCGAGGGGATCCGGGAAACAAGGCTTATCCAGATCATGGCACAAGCTCCTGTAAAATACTAAGCCAACAGGGGGTTGTTGTAAAGCGGAAAAGTTCCCAAAGATTGTGTTTGACATTGGCTCGAGGAGGGTCTAAAAAAAGAGAGCCGTGCAGGAACTGTATGCAAAATACAAGCCCTGCAGAAGATCCTTTTTTCATCATTTAATCTATTAATCATAGTGAAGGAGGCGTGTATGAGTGCTGTATATCTGATGCTCATATTGTTGTGCGTTTTCGCTCTCGCGTATCGCTATTACGCGGCGTTTATCGGAGCGAAGATCATGATGCTCGACGACCGGAACATCGCCCCGTCCGTGTCGTGCAACGACGGGCGTGACTACGTTCCGACCAACAAGTGGGTCGTCTTCGGACATCACTTCGCGGCCATCGCCGGCGCGGGGCCGCTCATCGGCCCAACCCTGGCCGCCCAGTTCGGATGGGGGCCGGGATTCTTCTGGATCATGCTCGGCTCCGTCTTCGCGGGATGCGTCCATGACATGATCATCCTTTTCGCCTCGGTTCGTCACAAGGGCCAGTCTCTTGCCGTCATCGCCAAGAAAGACGTGGGCAAGCTTACCGGCTTGACTACGGCTTTCGTCATTCTCTTCATCATCATCGTGGCCCTGGCGGGTCTTGCCGTGGCGGTTGTCAACGCCCTCTACAACAACCCCTGGGGCGTCTTCACCATCGCCGCCACGATCCCCATCGCCATGGCGGTGGGCGTCTACATGTTCAAGATCCGACCCGGCGCCATCCTCTCCGGCTCGATCATCGGTGTCATCGCCGTCTGCGCAGCCGTCTTCCTGGGCGCACCCGTTGCTGAATCGAGCTTCGCCAGCTGGTTTACATTCGACAGGAAGACCCTCTCGGTCCTGCTGCCCCTTTACGGGTTCTGCGCGGCGGCCCTGCCCGTCTGGCTGCTCCTGGCGCCCCGGGATTACCTCAGCACCTACATGAAGATCGGCGTCGTCGTGGCCCTCGGAATTGGTCTGTTCTTCGTGAACCCCATGGTGAAGATGCCCTTCGCGAGCCAGTTCATCGACGGAGGCGGTCCCATCATTCCCGGTCCCTGGTGGCCCTATGTGTTCATTACCATCGCCTGCGGCGCCATCTCCGGGTTCCATGCCCTGATCGGCTCCGGAACGACCCCCAAGCTCATCGAGAAAGAGTCCCAGATCCCCATGGTGGGCTACGGCGCCATGCTGACGGAAGGCTTTGTTGCGCTGATGGCCCTGTTGGCGGCTGTGACTCTGGTTCCCAATGACTATTTTGCCATCAACACCTCGGCGGCTGTCTTCGCGAAGCTCAACATGCCCGTCGTCGATCTGCCCGAGCTCAACAAGCTCGTCGGTCTCGATGTCACTAATCGTCCCGGTGGCGCCATCTCGCTTGCCGTTGGTATGGCCCACGTCTTCGCCAATATCGGCGAGGGGCTGCGGTACACGATGAAGTACTGGTTCCAGTTCATCATCATGTTCGAGGCCCTCTTCATCCTCACGACGATCGATGCGGGAACCCGAGTGGCCCGCTACCTCCTCCAGGACCTCCTGGGCTATATCTGGGAGCCCATCAAGAGGACCGACTGGATGCCCGGTGTTATCGTGACGAGCGCCGCCGTCTCCTTCGCTTGGGGATACATGCTCTACACAGGGGATATCTCCTCGATCTGGCCCATGTTCGGTGTGACGAACCAGACACTGGCCGGGTTGGCTCTGGCCATCGGAACAACGATCATCCTCCGTATCTCTCAGAAGAAGATTTACGCCCTGGTCACGTTGGTTCCCTGCGCCTTCGTGTCCATCACGACCTTCGTGGCGGGCATCATGAACGTCCAGATGTACCTGGCTCGAAACATGATGCTCAACGCCGTTCTCAGTATCGTCATCATCGTTCTCGTGACGATCATCATCGTGGACAACATCCGGGTGTGGATGCAGCTCCTCAAGACCGAGGCGCCCATCGGGATGAACACCGAGCGGGAAATCATCTACTGCCCGATCGTCCCCGCCGATCGTCCGCCCGATGACAAGACCCTGGCGTAAGCCGGCCAGCCCAAGGCACCCCAAAAGGGAGGATCGTTCGATCCTCCCTTTTTTATTGGGGATTCGGGGATATCCCCCTTGTCTTTTCGACCGTTCGTGATTATATTTTGGTTGCAAATGAGGGGCTTATCTGCTAAATGCAAGCCTCTTTTTGGCATGAATTGTGTATTATCACAGCCAAGGTCGTAATTCATCGCCATACGCTGAGAGGAAAAGCAAAGTGGCCAAGGTTCAAGCCGTTACCGCAAAAGACCTGAAGCAGATCAAGGCCCTTCTCCAGTCCAAGATCAACGAGTTGATGGCTGAGGCCGG
>Ga0208980_10002062_pt1 | contig 12192 bp, 7 predicted proteins | sample WetSurMetagenome_3_FD_187993 | JGI IMG/M metagenome (GOLD analysis project Ga0208980, IMG submission 187993) | Wetland microbial communities from Twitchell Island in the Sacramento Delta, sample from surface sediment Aug2011 Site A1 Bulk (version 2) | ecosystem: Environmental > Aquatic > Marine...
TATGGTGCTTACAGATGGTAATAAGAGGTAAAAAGGGACGGTGAGTACAGTCAAAATTGTAAGTACTATCCATCCGCTTTTATACGCACTATGGGATATGTCCCATAGTGCGTATGCAATCAATGGAATTGCGAAGATCGTTAGACCAGTAATGTAAAGCTTAAGCTTTGAGGGAAGTTCGTGCCATATCATAAGTGCACTTTTCGGACAAAAATTATCCTAAGTGCATAATCGGCAAACAAACTCTTCAACATAAGCCTTTTAAGCAGGCAAACACACAACTACATTTGGCATCCAATTCGTGAAAATGGGCACTTTAAACTTACTAATCTTTGATGCCCACAAGTAAAACAAAGTCAAACTACTACAGCCAAAGCACACTCGGGTTTTCACGGGTTTCGAGAATTTCGATTTCGGTCTGCATTTTGCTTTTCCTTTTCTTTAGGTTCTTGAATTGGGTTCTGCAACTACTCGTTTATCAGTTTGGCCTATATCCAAAGAATTGCGCTTGGGCAGTTCATAGGGGCCACCTCTCTCTTTGACGTTGTTACTGAATTTCAACTGCTCGGCCTCATCTACTGGCAATGGAAACCTCCATTGCATCAAGACCGACCTTGCGCAGCTGCTTGAGTGGTTTTGTGAGAATTCTCGAAGGGCAATTCAGGAATGCCTTAAGACAATTCTGCAGGTCGCGGCAAATACGCCGAATTCCAATACATATCAAAAGCTGCCGCCATTTTCCCAATAGCTGAACAAATGCCCAGCTTCGGAATCGAAGACAACTTCCAATATCAAACGCTTGCGCTATGTACTGCGCCTACAGCCTTTGCTCTTTCAGGATGGGGTTGCATCTGAGGCTGTTGAATCGATCGTCAACCTCTCTCTCAGATACATTTCCAGGCGAGAGAGCTATTCGAGAATTCGCTACATCTACCCCCGGCGTGTGAAACCTACGCCAGGTTCAAGAAGCTGTTTTTCAATACATCCGATGCTCATCTGATGAGGAGATAAATATCCCCACTTTAAGCATCGTTACCATAAAATCCCACTTGTGTCAGCCATATTAGTTCGACCTTAGAGGCTTGTCAACAAAAATTTTTATATTTTTTTCATTGTTAATGTTATGTTGGTGGGCAATCCCTCAAGCCAATGAGAAAGTCCGGAAACCATTTAATGAAAATTGTCTCCGCAGGTGCGTCCAGTTGAGCCTCGTTCCAAGAGTGCATTTGAGCGTTTGAAGCCGACAATTTTTGGAAGGTGGCGCCGTTTCTGTTAAAGCAAAGCATCTTGGTTTTCCGAAGGAGTTCTATGGCAAATACTCCCAAAATTCCGTTCGCAACCAACGAATTGCGCGCCGGGACAAAAGCTCCCCAATCATGCGCTTGCCACAGAGGATCTTTCCAACGCCGGTCATGCCGCTCTTTAAAACTCCGTCCGGATTAGGAAGCTCTCCCTGGACCATGACCTTTCTCTCGCCGTTCGTCTCAACTGCAATGGGAGCAATGGATTTCACGTGTGCCTCAAAGGAGCGACTTGGGTACCCGCGCACCTTTATTGTGATCGGATATCCTACGCGCACATCCGCGATTTCCTTTTCCGGCACCGGCATCTCAACAATAACCACTCCCTCACTGACAATGTCACAAAAGAGGTCCCCCTTATCGAGGTATTTCCCGATTTTGTCTTTTAGGTGAGGCGTGGCAACAACTCCGTCGATTGGGCTAAGTATCTTTAGATGTTCCAGTTCCTTGGTCAGCAGGTTCAGTTTTTCTTCAAGCTTCTTCACCGATGCTTCGGTAATCTGAATCAGTTCCTTGCGCGAACCCGCCATTAATAGCTTTAGTTCGCTTTGTGCCTGCTCCAATTCTTTCCGCTTTACCTGTCTCGTGCGGTCGGTCCTTTCCTCCAGGACCTGCAGTTGCCCCTTTGCTTCGGAGAGTTCCTTTGTCAGCACCTCAAAATTAGTTCGGTCCCGGTCCACTTCGTTTCTGGCGATCAAGCCGCTCTCCATGAGCTTCTGCGTCCGCTCGTAGGTCACTTTGGCATTTTGCAGTTCGGCTTCCTTCTTGGCCACTGTTTCAGCCAGCATCTTGCGTTCCTGCTCGATCTGGGATGCGCTGGTCAATTCAACTCTCTTGGTCTCAACCTGTTTTCTCGCCCGTTCGATTTCTTCGGGCCTGGATCCGGACAAAAGGAGCGCCAAAGTGGCGCGTTGGGATGCCAGTTCCCCTTTTGTGTCCTCGTAATTCTTATTGATTTCCAGGTTCTCAATGTCCGCAAGGACCTCATCCTTGCGGACGCGGCTGCCTTCATCAACATAAATAGCTTTCAAGGTTCCTTCTATCTGGGCATTTATGAGAACGCTTGAGTAAGGGAGCATTGCGAAATCTCCTGCAACCTTCAGCTCCCAGGGAAGGAAGCACACTACCAGGAGAATCAGCAAGACAATTAGGGAAGCGATGGACTTTCCTAATCTGGCTGTCACAACCACCAGATATTTTCCAGCCCCTTTTACATTTTCTTTGTTGGCGGCCGGTAATGCGACAAGTAAAAGCGCTGAAATTGCAAGAACTCCCCACCCCTGGAATTCACGTACCATCCAGCCTCCTAGACGCCATAGCACGAGCAGCAGAAGCCCTGCTGAAAAAAGAAGAGAAGATACCCCATACAGCGTGAACGTCCGCCTCTCTCTGGCAGCCAATACCGTTTTGACAGGGTTGGCCGTTTCATGGAGCCAGCCTAACACTTTGTGTTTAAGATAGGCATATGATTTTTTCTGGAGGTTCGGTATTTCCAGATAATCGCTTAGCAGATAGTACCCGTCGAGGCGTATGAGGGGAATCAAATTGAGCAAAGTCATTATGCCGGAAAAAGCAACTGTAATCAGACATATCTGGCTGAGCAGTGTTTCCTGCGCAACAAGCCGCCATAGGATAGTTGCCGCCGCCCAAATGAGAATCTGGACATACCCGCCCGCAAGCGTTACCCATATGCGTTCCCGTTTTTTAAGCAGCCAGGCATCGCTTACGTTGCAGTAAAAGGCGGGAATAAAATATAGGACAAGGAAGCCCATTTCCTCGACCTTACCTCCATAATGTTTCAGGACTACGCCGTGCGCAAATTCGTGGGCTGTCATGACCGCAAACGCGATGATAACAATCAATGGCAAGGAATAGAGCGTGATCAGGGTTCCCAATGACATGAACAACAATTTCCAATTGAGAACCGAGATGATCACGGCAACGGCAATGATTGTGACTGCAGCCGTCGTAAATACCTGCCCGAAACAGAAACTCAGCTTGGTTGATAAGCGCTCCAGCAGCTTATCCGGATTGAAAGCATGAATTTTCACGGATAAAATGCTCTGGAGAAGCCGATTCTTGGGCTTGTGCGGCCCCAGCTTACTCCAGCAAATAGGGTGATCGAGAAGAAGCAGATTTTGCAGCTTGCCAACAAAATCTTCCACCTGGCTGTCCAGGACGGCTGTTGAGTGCTTCTCCGATGCCAGGGAGGCGATGAGATGAGGGGTTCTGTTCCCGTCGAGCAGCTCCAACACGGTTGCCTGAACGGAAGTGAAACGATAAAACCGGCTGCTGATCGGGTCTTTGACTATTACAGACGAATCCCGGTCCGGGCTTTCAGGACGGATCTCTAAGTCCGAGCGAAGCTTCGCATAGGTCTCTGTCATCTCGAGCCCCGGCGGAGAGGGGAATTCAAACCGTGCCATAATAGCGGCAGCTAGATCGAGTTTGCAACAGGAATACAAAAAGTTTAATATCTTAGCGGTTTAAAGCATTGCGGCCTGATTGATATTGAATGCTAAATGCCGCCTCATGCGGATTTTGTTAACCGGAGTTTTCGTTGTTCTTTGCGATCTGAAACTTTGCGAAAAAATTCCATCTGATTCCTTTCAAAGCAATGTAGAATCTAGGAATCGTTTAAAGTGCGAATGAACGGTTTCTCGATTGACTGATTTTGATGTTTGGGGTGTATAATCAGGCATATTTGCGAGAGTTGTTAACCACGAGCCCTTTAAGGAGAACCCATGTTTAGGAATGGTGGTATTGCTATTGTGTTGGCATTCTTGATTTTTCTCGGACTTGCGGCCTGCGGCAAGAAGGAAGAAACGGCTGTAACCGAGGAAGCTGCGCCCGCCGCGGCAAAGGAAATTGACTACGAGGAGATGGTTCTGATACCGGCCGGTGAATTCACTATGGGGAGCAATGATTTAGACAAAGGGAAACAAACCCCCGCATACCCCGAGCACAAAGTAACCCTGCCGGCATTCTATGTTGACAAGTATGAAGTGACCAATAAGCAATTCCTGGATTTTGCAATTGCCAATAGCTTTACGGGCGACGGCGCGAAAGAGGGGAAGGACTGGAGGCAGTTTATTACCATAGACAACGCTTATAACCCGGTCCTTTATATCACGTGGAACGATGCCACAGCCTATTGCAAGGCAAAGGGAAAGAGGTTGCCGACCGAAGCGGAATGGGAAAAAGCCGCTCGCGGCACCGACGGGAGAAGGTATCCCTGGGGCAACGAATGGAAGGAAAATATCGCCAATACTTACGAAATTGGACTGCGGAATGCAGCGAAAGTGGGGACTTATCAAGACATCAGTCCCTATGGCGTAGTCGATATGTTAGGAAATGTCCAGGAATGGACCGCGACTCCCTTTGAGGCTTACAAAGGCAATACTTTGAAGGGAACGTTCGACAGCAGCTTAAAGATCCTGAGGGGAGCCTCATTTTACCATTACGGCTCCAAATCGCACATTTGGGACCGGTCAGCCCAAAATCCAAACTACCTGGCGAACTTTGGCTGCAGATGCGCCAAAGATGCGACTCAATAAGATGCCTCTCAGACTGGGCAGGCTGCCCCGTAAGGAGGTTTCATAGCCTGGTGGGATGTGATCACATTACCCGCAGAATGAAGCACTTAAGGTAGTGTGTTTCCGGCATTCCGGCCAGGATAGGATGATCCGAGGCTTGGCCGCGACGCTCGACCACTTGCACAAAGCGGCGGGCGTCGCGGGATGCTTCGCAAATTATCTCGAAGAAATCCCGCTCCGAAAGCTGATACGAGCAACTCGACGTAACCAAAATCCCTTCCGGCCTCAGGATTTTCATTGCTCGGAGATTGATCTCTTTGTAGCCTGCCCGTGCTCCAGACAGGGCACCCCGGTTTTTGGCGAATGCCGGCGGATCCAGACAAATAATGTTAAAAGTGTCGCCCGCGCGTTCCAACTCCCTCAAAAAGTCAAAGACATTGGTTTCTTTAAAATCGACATTTGTTATCCTGTTCAAGGCTGCATTATGCATTCCCTGGACTAATGAAGGTGCCGAAGCGTCGACGGCCAGAACGGATTCGCACCTACGGGAAAAATGAAGAGCAAACGCTCCTGTGTTCGTGAAACAATCCAGGCCGCGTCCAAACGCATGCTTGCCGGCGGCGATGCGATTTTCCCGTTGATCAAGGAAAAACCCCGTCTTCTGTCCGCCGGGAATGTCTACGTAGAAACGCAATCCATCTTCCGATATTTCAACTTCCGGCGGCGTTAAGCCCCACAGAGAGCCACAAATTTCCTCCAGTCCCTCCAATCTCCGCGCCTTGACATCATTGCGTTCGTATATTCCTTCCGGCGCTATAAGGTCCCTTAAGGATTCGACCAGGAGCGGTTTCAGCGCTTCCGCTCCGCTGGAGAGTGTTTGCAGCACAATCTGTTTGCCGTAAAGGTCAGCAATAATCGAAGGGAGAAGGTCAGCTTCCCCAAAAATGAGACGGCACGCAGAACCGGAATCCAGAAGAGTGCGCCGCCTGTTAACAGCAGCTTTCACGCGCTCGTGGATCCATTCGGGCGTCGGTGGATCCGAGCCTCGGGAGAGGAAACGGAGGCGAATCTGTGAGCGCTTGCTGTAAAGTGCATAACCAAGATGATTGCGGGCCCGATCGATTACTTGCACGATCGGCGATCCCTGACCACCAGGCTCCTTTTCCACATCGGCTGCATATATCCAGAGATGATTCTGGCGCAGGCGCTGCACTCCATCCGGGGATATAGTGACTTGCGCATTAATTGCAAATGAGTCCAATTATGTGTTCTCCGGTTCGGCTTTCGATATATCCGGCAGCGGGTACGATTTCCTTATATATTGCAGTGCGTCTTCGCGTGACTCGATGGTTCCCTCTAGCTGGAGATCCTCGACCGATCGAAGGATTTCAGCAAATATGGGACCCGGCTTGTACCCAAGATTGATGAGGTCCCTGCCATTGATGAGAGGCGAAACGGGTGCCGGCTCATTTTTAAACTCTTCCAGCTTTTCAAGGCAAAAATAGTAGCCTTCCATATCTCTATGGCTGCTCAGGCAATCGACGCGATGAAGCTCCAGATGTTCCGCAAAGTTCGGCAGGCGCAAGAATTTCTTGAGGGTGCTCAAGCGCATTTCCTTGACATGCATAAAGCGCAGATGGTGAAGAATTAGCTCAACGATCGCCGCGGTTTCATCGTTCGACATTCTCAGCCTGCGGCAGATCTCCGCTGCCATTGTCCCTCCCAACTCGACGTGTCCGTCAAAGCGGATTCTTTCCTTCACGCTGAACGTCGGTGGTTTGCCGATATCGTGCAGGAGTGTTCCCAATGCCAGAGTTGGAAATGGTTTGTGCAACAAACCGAGCGCAGCCCTGGTATGTGAATAAACATCCCCTTCGGGGTGGAACTCCTGCGGCTGAGCAATCCCGATCATGGCGGTCACTTCAGGCAGGATCTGCTCCAGAATCCCGCTTTCGCGAAGTAAATCGAGCCCCGTGCCCCGCTTGGGACCAGTCAGGATTTTTACCAGTTCATCTCGAATCCGTTCCCAGCTGACCTGAAGAATCTGCGCGGACAGACTTTGAACTGCCTTCCAGGTGTCGGGTGCGATTCCGAAATCCAACGCGGCGGCCAGTCTTACTGCACGCATCATTCTCAGCTTGTCTTCGGAGAACCTTTCATACGGGTCTCCGATGGTGCGAATGATTTTGCGCTGAAGATCCGCCCTGCCATGGATGTAGTCAATTATCCTGCGGGTTGACGGGTCATAGAACAGGCCGTTTACTGTGAAGTCCCGGCGTTGCACATCCTGCATTGGGCCTGAAAACACCACGGCAGATGGATGTCGTCCATCAAGATACGGCCCTTCGCTGCGGAAGGTAGTCACCTCGTAGGCACGTCCATACATGCGGACTTGAACGACGCCAAATTCTGCTCCAATCAGATTGGAATTGGGGAAAATGGCCGCAACCTGCTCCGGCAGAGCGCTTGTGGCAATATCGATGTCCTGGGGTTTTCTGCGCAGCAGAACATCGCGCACCCAGCCGCCCGCAAAAAATGCCTCATGCCCATGCAGGCGAAGTTTCTTAACAATTCGCCGCGCAGCTTTTTGCATAGCCTTTTTGGGGAAAAAATTACAACCGTAGCACCTGTTCCAAGCCGGCTAAATATTGCTTCCAATGCTACTCGTTGCTATTGCGCTGAGTCATTAGTTGTTTCGCGGTTATACTGGAACAAGTACATGAAAATACAAGCGATTGTGAATTCCATCGCAGTAGCCAATTAATCACTCAATACACCAGGAATCAGCCGCAACGTCAACCCTAATGCCCCAGCGCCGTTCTCCAGAGGGGCTACGCCAGTTTTGCCAGGTAAGCGTTCCAGTTGTCCATGGGAAACAGTTTTTTGCATAGCGCTTTGTATCGCGCAAAAGCCTTATTATCTCCCAGCTTGTGATAGCTGAGCGCCATACGGAAATAGAACAGATGATCGTTGTGGAATCGCTTTCCCAGGCTGAGTGTCTTCTCGCCTTCGCGCACAGCTTCCACATAACGCCCCAACTCATAGTAGTTGTTTGTAAGGAAGCTGCGAATCTCCATCTTTTCCAGTTTGATCCGCGGCTGACGCCTTACCGCTTCCAGTGTCACGAGAAGGGACTTCTCGTACTCTTCCAATCGAAAATAGCACTCAGCCTTCAGTGTATAGAGCTTGATCAAGCCTTCCTTTTTCCCGGTCAGATGCTTGAGCTCAATTATCTTCTTATAAGTTTCTAGCGCCATGCTGTCATTCATAAGCTGGCGATAGCAGTTGGCCATTTTGAATTGAATCTCGTCCAGTCTTTCAAAGTGCGGATCCAGCTCGATTACCTTCGAAAAATATGTGATAGCCTCCTGGTATTGACTCATATTCATGTAGTTATTGCCCATGCTCTCGTAGACATAAGTGAGGCCGGGATCGTTATCGCTCAGGACCTGCAGCGCTTTCTGAGAGTATGCTATCGCACTGTCATGCTTGCCCATGGCCTCGTAAATGCGGCTGATTCCCGCATAGAGCATCCATTGTGTATCTTTTTCTTGGGTGTCAATGTACTGCTCGCAGACCTTTCTGGCCTCCAGTGATTTGGCCTGGTTGCCAAGGTACTCGTAGAGAGAGCCCAGATGAAAATTTACGAAGCCGCACATGTCCGGCATAAATTCAGGCTTGTCCGGTGCGAAAAGTCGTGCCGACTTCAACAGATACTGCAAAGCTATTTGATCGTTCCCGGCCGTGTAGTAGCAAATTCCCGCCTGGCCGGAAAAGTAAGCCTTTGCATTTCGCAGACTCGCCATTTCAAGGGCCCGGACATAACATGACGCCGCGTCCTTGAATTTGCCCTTTTCAAAAAGTTTTCCGGCATAAGAATCCAGCAGAGATATTTTTCCCGCATTGGATTCGGCTTGCGCCAGCTTTGCATTGAGTTTTTTTTGATCCATCGCTGGAGTTCCCCTACTTGAAGAAGTGAATTTTGCCAAAAATGCTATACTAGCACATTCCCCACGTCATAACGTGTGCCGTTCTCGGTTCTCAGTCCTGTCGGCAACCAATTCCCGCAATGAATAACTCTGTTAAGCGAGTCTATCTTCATGAAGAGTCATTGGTGAACGATTATCATGCCCGCGTGCATATCCACGCTTTTTATATGATAAGGCATTTGGGATGGCTGCAGGGGATCAAATGGGGGTTTTTGCCGGCGGCCTACTGCGGAGATGATTTCCTCAACCAGGAAATTCGGCAAGATGTTGTCGTCAATGCGCGCTTCCAGGAGCTCAAAATAGGCCTCACCCCCTTTGGCGTGAAGCCGGCCTGCCGCGGTCAGTTTGTGAACGCCGGTCATGGTGGCAGCCAGCAGTCTTTCGGGAAGCTTGGCAGATTTATCCCCAAACGAGTCAAAATCAATGTCTGCGGCGACCTGCAAGCTGTTCTCTTTGAATTGCATTTGCAGCACTTTCAGGCTTTGACCGAATTTCGGCTGGAGTTCGAGCGCGAGATAGGAGTTGATTTCATCCTGGCTGAACTGCGTCGTTTTTTCCTTCTGTGGATCCGGGCTTTTGCCAAATTCTTCGACTTCCTTGAACTTCATAGCACATTTTGCCGAGGCGGCTTGCGATATTGCGGGCGGACTCCCTCCATTCCTGGATTCGGCGCTAGTGGCACCCTGTGCCAATAGCAAAAGCGCTATGATGACTGAGGCGCCAGCGTCCCTACAAATGCGCCGCCGCCCTTTAAGGGAGCTCTGTGCAGAAATACGGTTCATCGAATAATTCGAAAAGTTCGACTCCAGCGAGTTTTTGTGATGAAGTTCAGGAAGACGTCGGCAAACTGCTTGAAGCGGTCGCCTACACCCGTCTGCAAGTACTCATCGCGCGGTGTTTCATAGGACCAGTAAATCACAAGGGCTCTGCCTATGATGTGGCCCCTGGGAACAAACCCCCAATAGCGACTGTCCTGGCTGTTGTCCCGGTTGTCCCCCATTGCAAAATAGCTGTCCGGTGAGACTGTCACCGGCCCGAAGTGCTCATAGATGCTGTTTGGATCAATGTATTGCGTATAATCTTCCTTCAAGGCGCTACCGTTGACATATATTGTCCGGCCCACCATTTCAACAGTATCACCCGGCATGCCTATCAGACGCTTTACATAAGCTACTTCCGGATTGCTGGGGTACTTGAATACTATGACGTCCCCTCTTAACGGCTCCTTGAAGGGAAGGATTTTGGAAAGAAACGAGGAATGCAGTCCGTAAATGAATTTGTTTACGAGGAGGTGGTCTCCGATAAGGAGATTGGATTCCATTGATCCCGTGGGGATCTTGAATGCCTGCACAACAAAGGTCGTCGCAAAGAGGGCTATAATAGCCGTGATTACAATCGATTCGAAGTACTCTCTTGTCGTTGATTTCCGGTGCTCCACCTGGCATTCTCCTGTTTTCATAGATTCGCGGCTGCATGCGCGAATGAGGAAGGTTAACACAGACTTCCTGTGCGGACAAGAAAGCAGGAAACAACGTATGCAAAAGAGGTGGCGTCCATACTGTTAACCTAAAACAAGTCAACGGGGAGTATACGCCCCGAATTTTCGAGATTGATTTGTTGGTTGAAGACGGGGAATATTTGGGATGTCAGACGAAGTTTATCGCTTTCTTTTTCATTGCGTTATCGGGTAGTGTTCTGGGGGAGGATATGACAACCACGACGCGTTCTAATCTCCCTGCCGATTCTGCCGATATTACTGAGTGGACCCGCTCTGTCGGCGGAATCCTGTCAGGCTGCACAATGGCAAAGCGTTCATCCAGATAATATAATCTATGAATATTCTGCACATCACTGCAAACCCGCAAGAGGCAGAAATTGTTGAGCGCCAATTGACCTTGGCCGTTCCAGGTCTCCGCCTGGAACTCGCTCCCACGGTCAAGGATGCTGCGGCATTACTAGGCAATTATGGTGCCTATGATGCAATCCTCGCGGATATGAATTTGCCTGGCGGCGATGCGGAAAGCATTCTGGCCTACGTTAGGCAAAAGAGTTTGCCACTCGCAATTATTGCCATGATCAGTCCTGGAGATGAAGACCCTCCGATGGAGTTCCTGAAGGCAGGGGCGGACGATTATGTTGTCAAAAGGAACGATTATGTGAGTCTTTTGCCGGAAATCTTGCAGCGGACAATCGAGCGCCGCCAGATCCAGAGATCTCCCATACGCCTGCTGTATGCAGGAAACATCGAGCGCGCGCGTCATGAATTGGCTGCGGAAAGATGGCTGCAGCTTGACGCAGCGATAGTTGATACGGATGGTTCGCTCAAAGACCAAAACGGCACAATATTGGATCTCCAGCGATATGGTGCCATCATATTGGAAGAAAGCTATCTCGGCGCGCATATATTGAGAGTCCTGAGGAATGTAGTGACGCGCGTGCGTGAGATTCCTGCACTTCTGTTGATTGAGCCAGGTCATGAGGAAGTGGGTGTTCAAGGCCTCAATCTGGGAGCTGCCGATTATATCGTCAAATCCGGTATTCACTTGCTTTCCCTCACTACCAAATTGCGTGCCTCATTGGCTCATCGAGAGCTTGCGCGTCGGATGCCGATGCTGGAATCGTCGGAAGCCCGCTTACGCATGATTGTTGAAGCGGTCCCTGTATCGCTACTCATGCTTGCCCGCGATGGCGTTGTACTTGCCATGAACATGTCAGGGATCTCTCTGGTCGGCGCTACACGGGCGGAAGATATTGTTGCCCGGAGCCTTTTCAATCTTCTGCCGACAACAGAGAGCGAATTGCTTAAATCGTACATCGAACAGGTGTGCAGGGGAGAGCGGGGAACGCTTCAGTTCAACTGGGAGGGGCTGGATGGAAAGCCGCGCCGCCTGGAAATGAATGGGGTGCCGATTCAGCGAGGACCGAAAGGCGATATTGGCGTGCTTGGCGTATTGACCGACATTACCCAGGCCGGCCAACTGCAGCAAGTTCTTGCTGAGGCCGAGGCACGACTCGTACAGCTGCAACGCGAGGTGCAGCAAGCCGAGGTACCCGCCAGGGAACTGGTGCAGAAGATGCAGTTTGAGGGAGAGCATTGGGAGGCAGCCCGTCGGGAACTTGAAGAGCGGGCCAAGAAGGCTGAGGATCAAAGAGAGCAAATCGAAGAGACACTCCGCGCGGCGGGATTACGACAATCCGAGCTTGTGGGGAAATATGTTCGCGAGCATGCGGAAGGCGAAGCCGCGCGCCAGGAATTGGAGCAGAAGGCAAGAGACGCCGAAGAGCAACGCGTCAAACTTGAGGAAATGTTGCAGCAGCTGAACTCAAGCAAGTCTGAGCTTGCAGAGAAATATGCGAGCGAGAAGA
>Ga0208980_10002063_pt1 | contig 12191 bp, 10 predicted proteins | sample WetSurMetagenome_3_FD_187993 | JGI IMG/M metagenome (GOLD analysis project Ga0208980, IMG submission 187993) | Wetland microbial communities from Twitchell Island in the Sacramento Delta, sample from surface sediment Aug2011 Site A1 Bulk (version 2) | ecosystem: Environmental > Aquatic > Marine...
TGCGTTTCCTCCTTTCTTAAGAATGTCAAGAGCCACCTGTGTGGCCAGCGGCTGACTTGTAGCAGCCATGCCATTTTGGGCAATCACTTCCGATCTTGTGGCAAAATCCCTTCCTGCAATCCTGTCCTGCGATATCAGAGCAGCAGGGATATTTAGGATGGTAATAAATAGAAAAATCTTTTTCAGCATTTCTGTTCTACGTAATAGGAATTCCAAAGTTAACAAAGTGTAAGATTATTTTGCCATAGCCATTGTTTTAAGTTCTTTTGGCATTTTTTCGATGGCATACCTTAATGAGGTTCTTGGCATCACTGTCTTTTTGCTGAGCACATACTCATAAATCTCTTTCTGATGGGCTTCACTTGAGGCTTTAAGCATCCAGCCATATCCCTTCTGAACCATATCATCACTGTCAGTAAGCAGGATATCTGCTATTTCAAATATATCGGTGAGGAATAATCCTTTTCTGGCCGGGACAATCAGCGATACGGCTGAGGCCCTTTTCATCCACCTGCCGCGCGATTTTGCCCATTCTTTAAGGTCAGCGATCTTTTCCGGATACATCTCAACAAGGGTTCCGACAGAATGATTACACAATGTATCGCACGATGCCCAGTTGGTCACATAATCATTAACCCATCTTTCAAATACCTTAATGTCGCCGGCTTTATAATCCCTGCGCACATAGTAAGACCAGTTGCAAGCAATTCCGGCTTCTTCGAGGTAACCCGACTTCCAGAGTTCTTCACATAATCCGAATATCTCTGCTTTTTGTTTTCCCCTGATCTGTACAAAATATTCTTTCCCGATGCGTTCCGTGACAGCCGATTTTAAACCATGAAGTTTTACAGGCTCCTTAAAGTATCTTTCGCCTGAGATCCTGGTTTTTTCGTCAGAGTTCTTAATCAGTTCTTTCCTAATTTCTTCAATTATTTTACTCATAATATGAATTATTACTGTCATTGCGACCACGCGAAGCGTGGGAAGCAATCTTCATCCTTAAATCCCCCGTAACCCTTCAAAGGGGGACTTGTTTAGCTAATCCATTGTCCGATATCTGTCGCCTTTATTCCTCAAGCAGATTTACTTCTTTAATTTCCATTGTCTTTTTATTCAGGCGGAGGCTCTTAATCTCACATGGTTTGAAATTACCAGTCCATTTCCGGTTAATAAATGTAAGATCGAGTGTTGCGGTATTATTCATTCCTGAAGTTTCGACACAACGGATAATGAGGTCATCGCCATCCTCTGCCTCTTTGATTGCTGATATTATGATGGACTCATTGTTGACTGAGAGAAATGAGCCTGCTTTTGGCATTGATCCTCCGTGTATTCCCTGGTAGATTACGACAGCCGGTGACAGGAATTCTTCTGCTTTCCGGACAATATTGCACTTTTGCCAGGTTCCGCTATGCGGCACCAGTTGCATTCTGAATGTATGAATTCCCTGATCCTGCCAGATATGTTCCGCCTTCATGTCAAGGACTCTTGGATTATGATGGGCGTAAACCGCAGAACGGATTACAGAGATGCGCATATCATTACCGTCGACACTATAACCGTATTTCGCATTATTTATCACCGCCAGTCCATAAGTTGATCCACCTGCTGTTCCTGTGACATCAATCCACCTTTGCCCCGGTTCTTCTTCTCCGTTTGCTGTGCGTTTTATGAATCCATAGGGCGTTTCGTAAGTGGCAACAGGTGAATCTATGTTTAAAGGGAATGAGAACTTGATCATTTTAAGGTGCTCGTTCCAGTTAAGTGAAATCCTGGATTCTATAGTATTAACTCCTGAATAGAGTATCCAGTCGACTGTCAGAGTGGATGCGCCATAAGTTGATATTACTCTTGTTATGCTTCGGAGAGGACCGGATTCAAGTATTTTAACTGTGGCCTTTCCAAATGAGCCAATTTCATCAGCGAATGTTTTTACATCGTGGCTCCAGGTATCGCTAGGATCGTTGATAACTACAGCTCTGCAACCGGTTTTTCCGCCTTCAAACAGTTCCCTGTTGTTTTCTTTATCCCATATTCCTATAGTTCCTGAATCGGAAAAGGTGATTCTAAGAAACTCATTTTCCATTGAGTTATTTTTTGCTGTAACGCCAGGCTCTAACTCCTGATCGTTTCCGGAAGTAATCCTTATCTGCCTGTAGCCAAAGGCCGGAACTGAAGTTCTTACAATTAATCCCGCCCGGCTACCGGTTTCTGTCGTTCCTGCGGTCCACTGATGCCGGAGCAGGTTCCCTTTTTCATCTTCTGCCTGCGAAACAGTCCGCGGATCCCGGTTGAGATCATATTCAAGGTTCCCCTTTATTTCCCATGCATGCGGATTGAAGACCAGAAGATACTGTGATGCAGGATCTTCGGAAGCAACCTGCCATTCAAGCTTCTGAACAGCAGTGCATATTGCCCGGTGCGCTACATCAAGGGCATACCCGTAACCTTCCATGGCGGTTGAGGAATGTTCAGGTACAGATGTTCCGGCCAGGCTGTCATGAAACTGAAGAAACAGGACTCTTTTCCAGGCTGCGGCAAATTCCTCTCCGGGATATTTAAAATTCCAGATTACCGATCCCAGAGCAGAAACTTTCTCAGCAGTAACCAGAGCACTTTCAGCAAGCCTGTTGTTTTTCTTGATCTCGGCCTCAGCAGTATAACAGCCTCTTGCATGGTGCTGGAGGTCGTCATTTATAACCGGAAGCTGAAGATTCTGATCATTACGGATTTCTTTGAAATATTTCTCAGGAGTGCTGAAAATAAGTATGGGTGCATCCTTCTCTGCCTGAATTTCCTTAATTGATTCTATGTTCTCTTTTGTTGCTCCGCCTCCATGATCGCCTGCTCCATAATATGTCATGATTGTTTTGAGCGGCTGATCCTTAAGCTGTACCAGAACCTGTTCAATTCTTGACCTTACTGACCTGCTGTCGTTGTAGCTGATTGGGATCCGGTAAGCAAGCACACGCGTTCCATCGGGACCTTCCCACCAGAACAGGTCGGCCGGAATGGTTTTTTCTTTGGGACCAGGTCGCATGAAAACATAATTCTCCATACCCTGCGACTTAATAATCTGAGGTAAAGTTCCGGTATGGCCGAATGAATCCGGGTTAAAGGCGACGGTGGCACGGCGTCCAAGAAGCTTTTGAAGAGTCAACTGTCCGTAAAGTCCCTGCCTTACCATTGATTCACCGCCTGGTATATTCATATCAGGTTCCACCCACCAGCCTCCGACAACATTCCAGCGCCCTTCCTCTACTCGTTGCTTTATCTCATTAAGCATTTCAGGATCATTTTCTGCTACCCATTGATAAAACTGTGCTGAGCTGGCTGTAAAAGTAAAATCCGGAGTTTCGTTCATCCTGTCAAGCGCTGACCGGAATGTGCTGTGCACCACTGCAATGCCTTCAGACCATGGCCACAGCCATACAGGATCGATATGGGCCTGTCCGATCAGGTGAAATCTGTATTTACCTGCATCAGCAGGCCAGTTCCCCTGTGACTGCTTTCCCGGTTCAATCTTATACAACAGCGGAACAAAAGCAATGCCTGCCGATCCCGCAGCAGCCCTGTTTATAAAACTCCTTCGTGAAATAGCCTTTCGACTTTTAGAATTTTCTGAATCCTTCATATTGTGCCTTTTCTATTATTCATTTTGAACCATTGCAACGCTTAGGCTTGCGTAATCTCCAACCTGTTCTCCTAGGTCAGCCGGGACAATGCTGCAAACTGCCCTGGCTGGCTCAAGTGCTTCTCTCATAATTACTTCGAAACATGCAGGCTCTATAAATTGCCTGCAACGGGCATAAATGCTTCCTATAACAATCTTCTGAGGGTTCAGAATATCTATCAGAACAGACAATCCTTTGCCAAGGTACTCACCCGAAATCTCAAATATTTTAATTGCCGTTTTATTACCGGCGAAAGCTGCATCCGCGACATCCCTGGTGCTAATTTTATCAATGTCTTCAATACTTTTGCAGAATGATACTGGCTGGTTTAGTGCAAATTTCTCCTTGATAATTTGTTTTGCAAGGAGTGCTATTCCTGTGCCGCTGCAAAAACCTTCAAATGATCCTTTCTTACCATATGCTTTTGGCCCGTCATCGGCCAGCCGGATGTGGCCTACTTCACCTGCAAGATCATTAGTACCTGAATATAACCTGCCATTTATTATAATTCCGCCTCCCATACCTGTGCCAAAAGTCAAAAATATCATATTCCGGGTTCCTTTACCTGCCCCGAATTTCCATTCAGCAAGTGCACAGGCATTTGCATCATTCTGTAAATAAACCGGAACCTGGAATTTTTCTTTAAACAAATCAACTATATGGATATCGTCCCACCCAGGCAGGTTGGGAGGTGACTGTACAATTCCATTTACACTGTCGAGCGGCCCGCCGCAACTTATGCCAATTGCTTTTAGCCTGCCTGTTTCAGGATCACCAATTATTTCAGATGCTGAATTTAAAAGAAGGTTTATAGCATTTGAGGGACCTTTACTGGGTTCAGTAGGGAAGCTGACCTTCCTGATGATTTTCATTTCCCCGGTTCCTGCAATAACTGCGCATTTGGTTCCTCCTATATCAATGCCTAGGTAATATTCATTTTTCATACAGTAATTTTTAATTGGTTCATGTTAGTTGGTCCTGGTTACTGGTTGCTGGTTCCTGGTTCCAGGTTCCAGGTTGCTGGTTACTGTTGATTTCTTATTTCATATTTCATATTTCTTATTTCTTATTTCTTATTTCTTATTTCAGAATCAACTAGCAACTAGTAACTAGTAACCAGTAACCAGTAACTAGTAACATTGATCATTTTATATTCTTCCAGAATTTCTCCTCTGATTTCTGAAGTTCAGTTTTTTTCTTTCTTTCAAGGAAATAGTAAAATAAAACTGCAATTGTCCCTGCCACAAGCACCCCAAGAATAAGATACTGCATTATGTTAGAAATATTCGGATCTGCCGGTGTCGCAGGTAATGGCTGAAATGTTGCGTTTTCAACCATCCTTCCAACTTCAATACCAAATATGTTCTTTACAAAAAACAATGAAATAAAGGCAATAATTCCGGATAAGATGGGGGTGGCTATCCATCCAGCTGATATTTCGCCGAGAATTCTGAAATTAATGTTCCTGGCTCCTTTATATAATCCAATTCCGATAACACATCCGATTATAACCTGTGAAGAGGATACGGGTACCATCGGGATGGGAGGGAGACCTAATCTGACAAAAATGCTTGAAAGCCCTGAGGATGAAAAAATGAAGAGAACAATAGACAGTGCAAGAACGACCACAAATGCCGCTTCGGAAGAAAGTTCGACAATATTGCTTCCTACCGTCTCCATTACTTTTTTTGAATAGGTAAGTATGCCTGCAGCGATGGACAATCCTCCGAGAAGGAAAAGCTGCTGTGCGGATGAAAGTGTAATTAATTCAAGATTGAGCTCCCTTAGGTTAAATGAAGGAATAAACACTCCCATAACATTAGCGATATTATTTGCTCCAAGACTGTAAGCGCCAAAAGCACCGACAATTATCAGTCCTGTCCTTATTAAGGACTCAAATCTGATCAGGTGCATTGATGAATTTTTCTTAATCGCTTTAACGATGATGAATAATATGATAGCAAAAACAGCACCCAACACGGGCCCTGATATCCAGGTTGTTATAATCTGGGTCAGTGTCTTGCTGTCGGTAGGATTCCCGGTAAAGAAATTCCATCCGATAATTGCACCAACTATAGCCTGTGTCGTGGAAACAGGCAGGGCAAATTTGGTCATCAGATATACAGTTATTGCAGCTGCAAGGGCCACAGTGAATGAACCGCCGATTGCATTTACCGCTCCAAGTTTCCCAAGTGTGCTGGAAGCGCCTGCTCCCTGGATTACAGCACCAAGTATTACAAAAACTGAGGCAATAATGGCCGCTTTTCTGAAACTTACCAGCTTTGAACCAACCGCCGATCCAAAAATATTTGCGGCATCATTGGCTCCAAGTGACCAGCCCAAAAAGAGACCGCTGGAAAGAAATAATATTATCATAATTCAGAAATGATGATCATTTTCTTTTACGACGCATTTCTCACGACGAACGATACATGGAAAAGTTTTAAACCTTGAGAAGTGTATCTTGTGCCTTGAGTTGTTCGTTCTTCTTTACATTACAATTTTAATTGCCATTGCCGAAAGAAGATCCGCTGCCTTCTGTGCATTATCAGAAATATTCTCGATATGATGTATAATATAGCGGAGATGCGATTTATGCGCCAGATCAAGTTCTTTCATCTCCTGGAAAATGAACTTTGCAGTTGATCTTGAGATCTTATCTGTTTCACTCTCAAAATAGTAAACCTTCAATAGTTTTTCCCTTACAGTATATGGCGATTTAAAATATGCCCTGGCTGCGGGCATAAGCTCCTCCCCGGCGCTGACTGATGCTTCCATAATACTGATAAAATTATGATTCAGAACTGCAGGGATATCGGGCATTTCAATACCGAATTCATTCAGGGTAGCTTTTATGGTGTCAATAATTTCATCAATAACGTCGATGAGTGTACTTACTTCACCCCTGTGCTGAGGCAATACTGAATGAGTAATCATCTCATTCTCAATTGATCGCTGGAGCTTATCTGCATTGCTTTCAAGCAATTCGACTTTCTGTAAATGTCTGTTAAACGCCTCCATATCCTTTTCAAGGTATGCTTTAACACCCTCCCTGAAAACAAGCAGGCCGAGATCAACATTATCGAAAAATTCATCAATCTTTAATATGAGGTCTTTAGTGGTCCTTTTAAATACTGCCATTTGCGTGCAATTATATTATTCTTTAACAAATATATATTTTGAAAGTCAAAACTCAATGATCTTTTCTATTTTGTATCCTCTGAGATACTGTTTCAGAATGACCTGAATATCGCGGTTGTCTCCCGCTGTCTGGATGCAATCGTGAACTGCTGTCAGACCGAATCCCATTTCATTTATGTTGAAATAACCGAACCCTGAAAATTTGCCATTCACCACCTTTATTGCACTGCGTTCGTCATTCTCCCTGCCTTTGTCAACAATAAAAAAATTACGGCGCGTAAAAAGAAATTCTTCAGCAGCCTTCCTTGCCCTGTCATTGTATTCGTCAGGAAGCTCTTTTCCGCAACAGGCTCCCCGGCACACACCTACGTGGGAATGGAAACATGGTCCCATTGTTTCATATAGCCCTGTAAGTTTCTGGCACAATTCATATCTTTCGACTAGTGATGATAACATTGACTTTGCCCTCTCTTTACTTGTGAAAACTGAGAGCGGACTATCATCGCCAACGATTTGGCCGTAATAGAAATTGATATAACCATTTATGTCGGTGAAGCTGAAAATACCCCATTGAAACCCTGTCCGGCGCTGAGCCCTATTATAAACAGGCTTGTTCTTTTTTATTTCCGATGATTCCCTCAAAAGAGCTATCAGCTCGCTTCCGGTAACTTCCCAGTCAATATCAGCAATAAGATCACGCATTTCCATGGCGCGGTTTGTAGTATTGTTTGAAAGGTGAGTCCTGATCCTTTGCTGCAGGTTCCTGCTTTTACCGATATAAATAATGTCACCCTTCTCATTATAGAAATAATAGATGCCCGGGACATCAGGAATTGAATCGATTTTGGAGATATCAAGGTTTGGGTTCAGTTTCGATAATCTCGTGTTCCTGAACAGCACTGAAGCTCCTCCTCCGACTTCCTTGTCTTTTACCATAAGGATCTCAAAAAGTTTTACAGTAGCCAGGGCATCACCTGCCGCCCTGTGCCTGCCTGTGATCGTGATATTCAGATCTTTGCAGATGTTGCCCAGACTATATGATCTGTGGCCCGGAATAAGTTTTCTGCCAAGGGTTACAGTATCCAGAACATTCCTTTTAAAATTGTATCCCAATGATTTAAATTCCTGCCGTATAAATGAGTAATCAAAGCTTGCGTTATGGGCAACAAGGGTTCGTCCCTCAGTAAACTCAATAATTGTTCTGGCAACCTCGAAGAACCGGGGTGCATTTTCAACCATTTCGTTTGTAATTCCGGTAAGGCTTGTGATAAAGTATGGTATATTTCTTTCAGGGTTAACCAGTGTTGTAAATTCCCCTGTTATCTTCTCCCCATCGTGCTGAATAATAGCAATCTCGGTGATTTTTTCAATTCTCGAACTCCCTCCTGTAGTTTCAATATCAACGATCGCATACATGAATTGAACAATCAGAAATTATGACAACTGCTAATATATAGAGAAATGCTGGCTGATAGCCTTATTGTTAGTATTTTTGTAAATAAAAAGCGGGAAATCATGAACGAATGCTTCGGGAAAAAATTCATTCTTAACGGACATATTCATCCGTCGGATCAATTTGATAATTCTCTTGTATATGAAGGTGACTCAATATATGAGGTAATAAGGATGATCAAAGGTAATCCGGTATTTTTTCATGACCATATGGAGCGTCTGGAATCAAGCGTAAGAATCCAGCAGAAAGAGCCTCTTGCTGAATATAAGGCTCTGAGAAGGGATATCATTAATCTTGTAAAAACTGAAAAACGGAAAGACATCAACCTGAAGATAGTTTTTAACTACAACAAGGAAACAACAAACTACATTGTCTACTTTATCGAACCTATTTATCCCAGCGAAGAGCAGTACAAAAAAGGAGTAAAAGGAATTCTCTTTTACGCCGAGAGGAAGGACCCTGAGTCAAAAGTGATAAATCACAAACTTCGTTCCTCCATCTATCATAAGCTTATACTTGAAGGAGGATACGAAGCCCTTCTTGTTAATGAAGACAACATGATCACCGAAGGAAGCAGATCGAATATCTTTTTCCTGAAAGGTAACTCACTTATCACTGCACCCGATGATAAGATACTCAATGGAATAACAAGAAAATATATTCTTGAAATCTGCCAGTCAAATAAGATCAAAGTAAAATTCATGTGCGTTCCGGCAGATTCTTTGCAGGAATTTGATGCCGTATTTATGACAGGCACCTCGCCTATGGTATTGCAGTTTTACTGTATCAACGACGTCTATTTCAATGTACGAGTACCGCTAATTCAGAACCTTCGGAAACTCTATATCGAAAAGGCTGAGGAAAGCATAAAACGCTTTGCGGAAAATAACTAAAACTCCACATAACAGATATTTTGCTATCTTTGCACCTTATTAATAATTCTAATATGCCAAGTATAAGAAAACTTAAAAAGGATATAGATTACGTTATTTTCGAAGTGATATCAGATTGTTTTACTTTTGGTACTCTGCATCCTGATGATAAGGATGAAGAGGTTTCAGGCATAATTTCCGATGCTGTTTCACTGAGAAATGACCTTATCAAGCGGGTAAACAATCCTGAAAAGACCGGCGATCCTAAATTACTCAGATCTCATTTTAAACTGGTCGAAAAAGATCTGTTTGTTGGCACAGATAAACTCTGCGGAAGGCTCAGTTCTTTGCACGGGAAGAAAGAATAAAATTCCTGTAAATTGTATTGCCGCATAAGGTGCATTTGCCTTCGCTGTCAAGATTAATTATTCTTGTACTATAACCCGATCTCTTTGTAACAATTCTGCCGCATTTACTGCAAAAGGTATCCTGTCCTTTATTATCATAAGTGTTTCCGACATAAACGTATTTCAGATGCTTCGAGGCTGCATCGTATAATCGGGCCAGAGTCGACTCAGGTGTAACAGGATCATCTCTTTTAAACATAGGAAAATACCTGCTCAGATGCAGAGGGGTCTCGTTTCCAAGTTCTCCCGATATCCATTCTGCCTCAAGGTCCATTTCCTTCTCTGAATCATTTCTTCCCGGGATTATCAGTGTGGTGATTTCCAGATGTTTTCCTGCTTTTGAGATTTGTTTCAGTGATTCTTTAACAGGTTCAAGTTTTGCCCCTGTAAGCTTTGTATAAAACGAATCATTAAATGCTTTCAGGTCGATATTGAATGCGTCGATAAGTTCCAGAAGATCATTCAGCGGATTCCTGTTAACAAATCCGTTACTGACCATCACAGTATGCATTCCTTTTTCCTTGATCCTGACAGCGGTGTCCATGATGAATTCGAACCATATAACAGGCTCATTATAAGTAAATGCCAATCCAATGTTTTTCGGGGAGTTAAGAGCCTCTGTTACCAGTTTATCCGGATCCGTGTCGGGTGAAAAACTGTCAGCACTTCTTTGTGAGATATGATAGTTCTGGCAGAAGTCACACCTCATATTGCATCCGTATGAGCCAATGGAAAGGATATTAAATCCCGGGAAAAAATGGTAAAGCGGCTTTTTTTCAACAGGATCGAGTGAATGTCCGGAAATGACCCCGTAAGTTAAAAGCTCAATATTATCACCCGTGTTCTTCCTAACACCGCATATTCCTCTTTTACCGTTTACAATCTTGCAAAGATGAGGACACAGAGTGCATTGAATGTAGCTATCGTATTTGATGAATAACGGTTTCAAAATTTAGATTTTAACTTCAGATAAAATTACATCAATTCCTTATACAGATTGAGAAAAGCACTAATTTTATAATGGTTTACAAGTAAAAATAAATAACTGAAAAATGAAATCCGGAATCACAATAAATGTCATTTGTACACTTATTCTGGCAGTACTCAATTTAAACGCATATTCGCAAGCTGATGAAAGTTGGAAACCCTCGAAAGAGACTTTGGATAAGTTGACAGGAAATCAGTCTGAATTCAATTATTTTGAAGATAAGGTGCCGGAATACAAATTGCCCGGGCTACTTGTTACAAATGATGGTAAAAAGGTTGACAATATTGAAAAGTGGGAAAAAACACGCAGGGGTGAGATTCTTGAACTGTTTCGTACCAATGTGTATGGAAGGGTTCCTTCAACCAAATACAACAGGAGCTTTAAACTGATAAATGAAGATAAGAAAGCGATGAATGGTAATGCGACACTCCGGCAGGTTGATATAACAATTGAGAGAGGAGGCAGATCGCTTGATATTCACCTTACGCTTTTTGTGCCTAATAATGCGGCTAAACCAGTTCCGGCTTTTCTTCTCATTGATAACAGGGGACCTGAGAATACAGATCCTGAAAGAAAGGTAAAGAGCGAATTCTGGCCTGCCGAGGAGGTTATTGCCCGGGGCTATGCGATTGCTGTTTTCAGCAATGCAGACGTTGATCCTGATAACTTCGATGATTTTAAGAATGGGATTCATGGACTTCTCGACAATGAAGAACGTAAGCCTGATTCATGGGGTACAATCGCAGCCTGGGCGTGGGGTGCCAGCCGGTGTCTCGATTATTTTGAAACTGACAAGGATATTGACAGCAAAAAGGTAGCTGTAGTAGGACATTCAAGAGGAGGGAAAACCGCTCTCTGGGCAGCTGCAGAAGATCAGAGATTTGCCATGGCAGTGAGCAACGAATCAGGTTGCGGGGGAGCTGCCCTGGCCAGAAGAAAGTACGGCGAAACTGTCGCCAGGATTAACAATTCCTTTCCCCACTGGTTCTGCATGAACTATAGGAAATGGTCGGACAATGAAGACTCTATGCCGGTTGATATGCATATGCTGATGGCGCTTATAGCTCCGCGGGCAGTTTATGTTTCATCTGCAAGTGATGATTTGTGGGCCGATCCACGGGGTTCATATCTTTCTCTTTATTATTCTCTTCCTGTTTTTCAGCTTTATGACAAAAAAATCGTGCTTTCTGAAAAGATGCCTCCCTTAAATAAGCAGGTTATAAGCGGTAAGACAGCTTATCATATACGCGACGGAGCCCATAATATGCTTCTCAGGGACTGGAACTGGTTTATGGATTTCGGGGATACGATCCTGAAATAGGATTTTTGTAGAGAGGTTGTATTAAAAGTGTTATTTTGAGTACTTTTCCCTTTGTGTAACTTTGTGTTGTACTTTGTGATCCTTTGTGGTTCAATGATTTAAAACTTAGCCACAAAGGTTCTCAAAGGTCATCACAAGGGGTACTTAGGACTTTTGATACAGCCTCTTCAACACCCATTCAAATTTCAATGAGAAAAGAAGGAAATATATTATTCATTCCTGCAGTCCAAATGAAATCCGAATTTGTCAGAATTCTTACAAAATTTGGCTTTACCGGATCTGGAGCTGATCGATGCGCAGAAATATTTACTGTAAATAGTCTGGAAGGAATTTAT
>Ga0208980_10002065_pt1 | contig 12190 bp, 12 predicted proteins | sample WetSurMetagenome_3_FD_187993 | JGI IMG/M metagenome (GOLD analysis project Ga0208980, IMG submission 187993) | Wetland microbial communities from Twitchell Island in the Sacramento Delta, sample from surface sediment Aug2011 Site A1 Bulk (version 2) | ecosystem: Environmental > Aquatic > Marine...
GTGTCGGGCAGGCCGACGAGATGGAAGGCCGGCAGCCCTCCGGCAAGATGCACCTCGACCGTGACCAGCGGTGCGTCGAGGCCGGCGAGACCGCGGGAGAGAACGACAGCGAGCGACATGACCTGGCGCCTCGCGAACGCGCGCCGAAAGAAGTGGCTGCCAGCGCTGGGTACAGGCTAACGCGAACCCGCACCGCGCCGTACTCGGCCAATTGGTGGACGCAGGTGCAGAGAACCGCGCGCGCTGCACCCCGAGCGGCACGCCCCATGCGGCGATGGCTCTAGCGCCTTCCCGGTAGCGCCCGCCCGAATCCTGCCGGCGACGCCAACGCAAGCATCACCCTGTACCGCCCAAAGGGGAAGGTCAGACCCGACTTGCGCACGGCCGCGCTCCGTAATGCCGAGAGCAGACGCCGAACTGGAGCTATCGACCCTGAGTGGGCGGATCTCCAGCGTCCACTGGAAACCGATCGCCACCTCATGTAATCGGCAGCTTCTCGCGCCGAGTCCAGACGAACAAGAGCGCCACGGCGCCGTGCAGCCCGACGGCCGGCCACAACAGCGGGCCCCCGAGATGCGCGACCGCGCCCACGTAACCGAGGAAAAGCGCGATCAGCGCACTATAGGTGAACATCGCTCGAAACGCGGCCGAGCCGGGCTGCTCAACCTGCCGTTGCGGCCAGCAGGCTAATCCAAGTGCGATAAGCGCAATGCCCATGCAGCGGCCGGGCAGCGTCGCCAGGTCGGTAATCTGCGCACGCACCAGCAAGGCGGCGACCATTTCCGGCGCGATCATCAAGGCGATGCCGGTGCCGATTTCGAGACCGCGCAGAAGGCAAGGAGTCTTCGCAATGTAATGAAGGCCGTTTCGCTCATGTTCGGCGTCCCGACAATTGAACTACCATGGATGCCGCTGTGGGAAGGCGCGCGATCAATGGCGGCGCCGCGCAGAGCGATGTCGCCCCTCGTTTCATTTCTGATCCGTCCTAGTCGCGCGCTCTGGCAAGCGCTTTCTGCATCGCCTCGCGTTCCTCGGCCGTGATCTGTTCCCGTCCGAGGTGGTAGGTCAGCTTGTCGAGCTTGCCGGTGAAGCGAAACGGCGGCTTGTAACTCTCGTCCACCGGCGTACGCGTGTCGATCCCCACGTCGAAGGTCTCATCCATGGTCATGATCAGCGGAATCGTGCGCGAAATCGTCTTGCGGGCGAGCGGCTTGCCATCGACGGACAGCACGCCGGTGCCGCCTTTGCCGGGACCGGGTCCGTCGTACTTGAAGTCGAACACGATCGTATGCTTCCCCGGCTTGAGCGCGCCGCCCAGCCAGTCGCGCTCGCCCACCCCGCCTTCCCAGCGATACCGCTCCAGATCGAGCAGGTTGTAGACGAACACCGGCTTGCCCTTGAGCAGATAGAGACCGTAGCCGCCGAAGCGGCCGCCGAGCGTCCCGATCATGCCCTCCGCGCCGCCCTTGGGAACGGTGATCTCGGCGGTGATGGTGTAGTCGCGGTCCAGAATGCTCGGGGCGTTGCCGACCGGCACGTTGGCAACCTCACCCGAGTAGGTGAATGTCGTCCTCCCGGCGATGGCACTCGGCCGCGGTGTCAACGAGCGGGAGAACATCGAGTTGTCCATCGGGAGGACCTGGTATTTCGCGGCCTCGGCCAGATACAGCGCCTGTAACTCCTTGAGCTTGTCCGGCATCTTCGCGGCGAGGTCGTCGAACTGCGAGTAATCCTGGGCGATGTGATAGAGCTCCCATCGGTAACCGCCGTAAAGGTCGGGCAACGGGCCCGTTGCCAGCTCCCATATCGGGGCAGGCGGCGTGGTGGCCGCAATCCAGCCGTCGTGATAGATCGCCCGGTTGCCGCCCAACTCGAAGTACTGCGTGGTGCGCTTTGATGGCGCATTGGCGCTGGCCTTGTCGAACGTGTAGGCCATGCTCACACCCTCGATGGGCTTTTGCGCGATGCCGTCCACCGTCGACGGCGCACGGATGCCGGTGACTTCGAGGATCGTCGGAACGATGTCGATCACGTGATGGAACTGCGAGCGAATGCCTCCCGGGTCGTTGATGTGACCGGGCCACGAGATCGCCATCCCCTGCCGCGTGGCGCCGAAATGCGATGCCACGGCCTTGGTCCACTTGAAGGGTGTATCGAACGCCCACGACCATGCCACCGACATGTGCGGATACGTCGTCTCCGAGCCCCATCCCTCGTAGTGCAGCATCTGCACGGCTTCCGGCAGGGTGAATATGCTGTTGTAGGCGGTCATCTGGTTGAACGTGCCTTCCAGCGTGCCTTCGCTGCTGGTGCCGTTGTCGCCGAAGATGTAGATGATGAGCGTGTTGTCGAGCTTGCCCTGGTCGGCAACCTCCTGGATCACGCGACCGATCTCGTGGTCGTTGTATGCGGTGTAGGCGGCGAAGACCTCGGCCTGACGCGCATAGAGCTTCTTCCGGATCGGGGAGAGCGAGTCCCACCTCGGCAGCTTGGCGCCCGCATACGCGGCCTGCCCATCGGGCCATGGCGTAAGTTGGGTATCGGCGGGAATCACGCCGAGCCGCTTCTGGTTGGCGAAGATCTGCTCGCGCATCCTTTCCCAGCCCATGTCGAACTTGCCCTTGAACTTCTCGATCCATTCCTTGGTGGGCTGGTGCGGCGAGTGGCTGGCGCCGGGCGCGTATTTGAGGAAGAACGGCTTGTCCGGCGCGGCGGCTCGCAACTCCCGCAGGTAGCGGATCGCGTCGTCCGCCAGATCGGTGGTGAGGTTGTAGCCGGGCTTGCCCATCCAGGGCAGAACCGGTGTCGTGTTGCGATAGAGATACGGCGTCCACTGGTCGGTCTCGCCGCCAGGAAAGCCGTAAAAATACTCGAATCCCAGGCCGACCGGCCACTGCTCGAACGGCCCGGCCGCGCTGTATTGATAGGTCGGGATGTTGTGGTCCTTGCCGAACCACGAGGTGGCATAGCCGTTGTCCCGGAGAATCCTGCCGATGGTGGCGTTCTGAGGCCCGATGATCGAGTTGTAGCCCGGAAAGCCGGTGGACAGTTCGCCGACCACCGCGTAGCCGACCGAGTGATGGTTGCGGCCCGTGATCAGCGCCGCCCGCGTGGGGGAGCACACCCCCGCGGAATGAAACTGCGTGTAGCGCAGCCCCGCGTTGGCGACGCGGTCCAGTGCGGGGGTGGGAATGACACCGCCAAAGGTGCTCGAAATGCCGTAACCCTGGTCATCGGTGATGATGAGCAGGATGTTCGGAGCGCCCTTGGGCGGCACGATGCGCGGCGGCCACCAGGGGGTTGATTCCGCGGTGGTTTCCCTGATCACGCCGCCGAATTTCGGAGGCGGCGGAGGGAGCTGTGTCCCGTCGATCGTGGTCGTCGCGCTCGGCGAGCCCGGAATCCCGGTGACCTGCTGAGCTGAAGCGGGTCCCACACATGACGCGACCGCGACGACGGAAAGCAACAACTTGAACGGATGACGTGGATTCATTGCGTCTTCTCCCGGCGTGCTTTGCGTATAGGCAGCATAAACCGCCTTTTCGGCGACCAGCATTCTCTCCTCACCGGTATCGGCACCTACGGGCAGCGGCTGCTGCGACTCGGCAATCGCCTCTGAGTGGCGTCACGCCCCCCGAATCCGCCCCGGCAATGGCTTCGCCGGCGCGCTTTTCACGCGCCCCCTCCGACCCGGCGAGCGGCCACCTTGGCCGCGTCGTTGACGGCGCCGCCCAAGGCGGGTCATCCCGTCTCGTCGAACAGCCCCCGCTGGGGCGGCGCCCGGCTTGGCGGCCGCCTCGGGGCTTCGGGGGCTTCGGGCTCACCCCCTTTCACATCCAGGTGGGTGAGGATCTTCTCGATCACCACCGGGCCCTCGATGCAGGCGAGGATTCGCACTGCCCCGCCGCAGGCCGGGCAGGTTGCGATATCGATGCCAAAGACCCGCTTGAGACGTTCGCCCAGGTCATCGCGGCGCGGCGTTCGGCTGGCGTAGCCTCCTCTGGATCCCGCTTCGTGGGATGCTGGCCTCCCCTGCCTCGCTTGGCCGGGGTCACCCGCCCGCGGTGTTTGCTGTTGGGCGCAAAAGCCCCGTGGAACCGGGTGAGGTTCACCCGCGGTTTCGGCACCAGCGCCGCCAGACGGGCGATGAAATCCAGTGGCTCGAAGATGACGTGCGTCGTCCCGTCTCGGTACGGCGTCTTCAGCTGATGGCGGACATTGCCATTTGGGGTGAGCGACAGGCGCTTTTCCGCAATTGCCGGTCGACTGATGTATCTGAGTAGCCGCTCGAGCCTCTGCCGTTGCTCCGCCCGCGCCGCCACCCCGGCATGCAGCGAGAATCCGGCCACCTTGCCCAACCCGTCATCGAAGGGCTCTTCACACGCCGGCAGTGTCTGCAAGGTACACCTTGCGGCCCTGCTGCGGCCCAATGGTGATGCGGTAGGTGATCGACGAACCCAGGAGCTGATCCATCGGCCCGGCGTCGAGCCTGTCGCCGGCCAGATAGCTGTTCTCCGCATCGCGTTCCAATAATCCCTGGCGTTCGAGATACCGGCCGATGCGCAATGCCAGTGTTTGGGTCAGTCGGGCAAGCTCGGCGCTGGTCGGTGCCTGCACCCAGCGGAAGCGCAGCGAGCCGTCGGGCCGCTCGACGTACGCCCCGTCGAGAAACAGCATGCGGAAGTGAACATTCAGGTTCAGGGCGCTGCTGAAGCGCTAGATCAGGGTGACCGCGCCGGTCTGGGCCGTCTTACGGGAGCGCCCCGCCTTCTTGATCAGGTGAGTGGCGATGCACCGGTAGACGATGCCCAGCACCCGCCCCATCACCGCCGGGCAGCTGGCGAACAGTATTTTTGCAGTGGCCGCTCGGCAACTTTTCGTTCGATCAATCAGTTGGATTCGGCCACTGCGTAAGATCGGCGCCGAACGCGTTCCGTGCTGACCCTGGTCAAAGTCGTCGCCCGGCGATAGACCAAGAGGGGCACTATGATCCTGAAGTGCGAGGGGGTCGTCCGCACTCAGCGGGGGACCGACCGGATGGTGAGGGGAGACGACCATGGCAGTGTTCATCATGAGGGGGAAATACTCGGCTGAGTCGCTGAAGGAAATCAGCGCGAAGCGCACCGCCGAGGCGAACGAGATACTTCAGCAGTGTGGCGGCCAGGTCTTGGCGGCGTACGCAACGCTGGGCGATGTCGACCTCGTCGCGATCGTGGAGCTGCCGGGCGTGAACGAGGCCGTCACGGCCTCCATAGCCCTGAACAAGGCGTTCGGGATTTCGTTCTCGACCGTGCCGGCGCTATCCATGGAGGACTTCGACAGGCTGGTCGGCACCGAGCCCGCGCTGCAGGGATGGGTGTAGTGGCGGCGTTGCCAGCCGGCCGCTGAGGACACCCATCGCGCCAGGAGATCAGCCTCCGTGAGTGAGCGTGACCCATTCCTGGAAGCGGCTATCGAAGAGGCCGAGCAAGGCCTGGAGGAGGGCGGCATCCCCATTGGAGCCGTCATCGTGCACCACGGCCGCATCATCGGGCGAGGTCATAACCGTCGGGTACAGAAGGGCAGCGCTACCCTGCATGGCGAAATGGACGCGCTTGAGAATGCCGGCCGCCAGCCGGCCAGGGTGTACAAGGAGTCGGTCCTGTACACGACACTGTCGCCGTGCGTGATGTGCACCGGTGCGATTCTGCTCTACGGCATCCCCAAAGTTGTCGTTGGCGAGAACCAGACCTTCCTGGGTGAGGAATCGCTGTTGCGCGCGCGCGGCGTCGTCGTCGAGGTGCTGCAGGATGCGAGGTGCACGGGCCTTATGCGGCGGTTCATTGCGACGAATCCCGAGTTATGGAACGAGGACATCGGCGAGCCATGAATCGAGGGGGGTCGATACCTCGAAAGCGCGTTCCTGGCCCAACCTGCCCTTTCCCGATAGCTCGCCCGGGGTAGCGTTCGTTCAGAGATAGCTGAGCCACCAATCCCGGCGGCGCGCCTTGACGCCGGCGACCCAACGGGAGAGCGGGTACAGGGTGGCGATGACGATCAGCCAGGCCGCATAGACCCCTGGCAGCGATACGCCATACCCCTGAGGAAAATAGAAGAAGATGGTCAGGAACTGCCGGGGCTCGAAGCCCTGGAGCACGCCGAGCAGGATGCTGAGCGCGTGGATCAGGAACACGTGGGCCACATAGAAGGCGAACGGGGCGCGGCCAAACATCACCAGGGTTTCCCTCGCAAACCCCGTGATGCGGTCGGCGTAAGCCAGAAGGATCGCGGCGGGAGCGAGCGTCATCAGCAGGAACGCCAGGCTCGGTGGGTATTTTGTGGTGTTGAGAAAGTCGATGACGGTGGCGGTGATGCCGGCCGGCTGGACCTGCCAGGGGTTCGGGTCGCCGTAGTGGCCGAGGGCGCGTAGCACGACGAACGCCACCATCAGGCCGAGGCCGCCCCGTAGCAGCATTGCCTGACGAGCGGCCGCTGGGCGTTCGAATACGCCGGCGATACCGAACCCGAGCAGCATCACGCCGAGCCACGGCAGCAGGGGGTAGACGAAGAGCAGCAGGAACGGCCCGACGGGACGGGCCATCTGGCCATGTAGTGCCACCCAGAGGGGCAGGCCTTGGTCGAACTGCTGGCTGAGGGGCCAGATGGGGTCGAGCAGGTTGTGCAGGGCGACGATCGCGATGCCGGCCGCCAGACAGAAGGCTCGGCCCAGCCGCTGCGCCAGGGCGAGGACGATCATGCTGGCGCCGATGGCCCAGATGACCTGCAGGGGGACCAGCACCAGGCCGCCCGCTTGGGCCATGCCGCGGGGGGCGAAGGTGAAAGCCGTCGCGATCACGAACCACTCGACGAAGACCAGCCACAGCCCGCGGGTGAAAAGGAATCGGGTTAGCTCCCCCGGACTCCGCCGGGCCGTCATGAGGCCCGCGCTGGTGCCGGCCAGCAACACGAACACCGGTGCACAGAAATGCGTGATCCAGCGTGTCGCGAACAGGCCCGGACTGATCTCAGTGCTCGTCATCGGGTCCTGCGCCGCCGCGACCAGCAGGAAGTCGCGCACGTGATCCAGTGCCATGACCAGCAGCACGAGTCCGCGCAGCAGGTCGATTTCACTCAGGCGGTAGGCGCGCTGGTCGACGGCGCGATCGCCCCTGTCCGGTGGGGGCGTGTTCATGTGGGTTCCTCCTGTTGCCCCATCTCAAGGCGCCACGTCGGCCGGGCGCCGTGCGCAACTACTGCCGCCGTCAGTCTGGCTCGGTATCGCGCGTATTAACCTGCGTCAGCCAGAAATCTGGTGACGTTCTCCTGCGTAATGACGTCGATACCTGTATCAATTGCTTGAGGCGTCTGAATGCCCAGCGATGCCTGCCACAGCATCAGGACAGACATCGAGCCTTGCATTCTCGGAATGGTTGCTGAGGACGCGTCGATCACGCCTTCTTTAATGGCATTTAGAATAGGCGTGATGCCGTCCATGCTGACCACTTTTACTCTGCCGATCTTTCCAGCCTCTTTAATAGCGTTTGCGATGCCGATCGGACCGGAGGCATCGCAACACAGGTAGCCGCTTAGATCGGGATGCAATTTGAGAACGGCAAGAGCCTGTTGGCGAGCAGTCTCAATGTCGTCATTGTCAATGCCGCCATCCACGACAGTTATATCGGGATACTTCCTCAATACTGCCATCTGGGATTCGTATCGTTCTTTGTGGTTTGGTGCCGTCGGATATCCCTGCATCACAGCCACTTTACCAGTGCAGCCAATCAGCTTGACGAGGCGTTCGGCCGCAATCGTTCCTTGCTGAGAATAGTTGTTGCCAATGCTGGTGATGTTGGGATCTGGCGATGGTGAGTCGAATAGAACCACCGGGATACCCAGATCCCTGATGTGTTTGATTGCCGTCATATGGCCTACTGCGTCAACCGGATCTACCGCAATGCCGCTCGGCTGACCCCTGGTGGCCTGTTCCAGAATCGCGTTTTGCTCGGCCACGCCGGCGACTGATGGCGGCATATAGTCGATGACGATCTCGACACCAAGCTCTCGGCTCAGGATTTTGGCCTGAGCCAGTGCGCCTTTGGTTACCTCCTCGAACCAGGGATGTGCGACCTTCGGGACAATAATGAATCGAAGTGCTGTTGCCATTTTTCGAACCCCCATGCAGCAAGAACTAAAGCTTCGGGTCGCAGAGAACTGGCCAGCGAACGGCCCCAGCCGTTTGTGGCGGCAGTTCCTTGGCGATGGCTACCCACTTCGCAACTTCGGGCACCGTGGGCACGGGTTGCACCACCTTTCCAGGTTCCGGCGGCAGCTGTTACTTCTCATACGGCCGATAGGCCAAAACCACGCGCCATTCCCGGTCGTGGAGCCTGACCGTCTGCCAGACGGCGTTCTTGATGACCTTCTCTTTTAGCGCGGGAGCGAGAAAGACGTAGCTCCCCTCCCCGGATGGAGAGGCGGCAATCTTCTTGCCCAACTTTAGCAAGTTCTCGTATCCCGCATAGACAGGGTCGCTGAAGAGCATCTTGCCGATCTCCGCCTTGTCCTGATCGTAGATGATCATGCCGTCGGGCTGCATGATCCACAGTTCATAGTCCTCTGGGATCCTGGTCTGTTTGAGGAGGTTGTCTATCAGCAGGTCGGGACGGAGCAGGATGCTGACAGCGCCGGCAAAGCGCTTGTCACTATCAAACACCGGGCGCGCGACAACCACGCCCAAGAAATTCTCGGCTGCCGTGAACCCGCCGCTCAGAAGCGGCATGGGGTTCTTGCGCATGGCCGCTACATGCTCTTGGCCACCGATGTCGACATTCTCAAGATTCTTGTAATCACGCGGCGCGATATAGCGCATAACGCCTTTGGCGTCGACAAACGCGGCATCCACGACGTCGGTGTTCGCCTCATAGATGTCGGCAAGCAGCTTTCTGAGCTCGTTCTCGCTCGCGACATCCGCTTTGCTCCGTTCGACCATGCCGGCGACGGACTTGTCGATCTCATCCAGACTGCGTTGCAGATCCGGCACAAAGCGGTCCAGCGAGACCGTCAGTTGCGGTGGCGGCTGCAGTTTCTTGGCATCGATCTTCGCCACGAACATCCACCAATCCATGCTCGGAAGTTTCTGGAAGTGGGCGAGCCGCTTGCCATCCATCTCGTATTCGATGGTGCCAACGTCGCTTTTCATGGCCTGCGCGACCGCTGCAGCCAACGAAGGTCCCGCTTGGGTCAGCGCATTCAGGAAGATGTGGTCGCTGTCGCGGTGCAGCATCGTGTTTCCGTCGGCATTCAGGACATACCACGTGTAGCCTTGTGGCAAGACGATGGCCCGGTTCATTCTCTCGTTCAGCTCATCTAGGAAAACCGATGAACCGAGCGCCCCGGTCACTTTCTGATCCGCGACGATGGGCACCGCTACCAGCGCCGATTTCCTTCCCGAGGAACGGCTGAAGATCGGAAACCCCTTGATCTCATTTCCGGCGAACAGGGGCTTGAAATAGGGGCGGTCACTCAGGTTCAGGTTTGTCCGATCCAGCGCCGCGGAATAATAGTTGCCGTCAGGCAGGACGAAGAAATTCACCGCCGGCAACTTGGATTCCAGCTGCTGCAGGTAGGGCTTGATCCCGTTCCAATTGCCCGCCCTGGCTTCCGGTGTCGCTGCCACCAGTTCAAGAGAGCCCAAGGCATTCACAAGAATGCTGTCGAGAAAATGCGCAGCGGTGTTGAGCGTGGTTTCGGGACCGACAGTCGGGGCGCCTTGGGCAGCATCGTCCGCCCAGACTGAACTTGCCAACAGGAAGCCGAGCACCGCCAAGAGAATCGATTTCATGACGTCTCCTTTCCTCCGGGTTGATCGGTGGACGCTTGACGAGCCGGACTCTGGCCGTTCAGGCAACGGCCGCCCGTCAGAGTGGCAGATTGCATGGTCGAGCGCGGTTGCAGTGGATGCTCACCCATAACCCTAGCTGATGTCGGGGCGGCCGGAGGGCGCGAGGGCGTTCACGGGAGGTCGCCCCGAGGTGGCTCGCGCGGGCTCGTGGCGAGACTGGCCTACAATCGCTCTTGGCCCGATTGAACCCTTCGGACCGGTTCAGTGGTCGAGCAGGGGCGAAGGGGCTAAGTCGACCCAGGTCGTGTGAAAACTCTCGGTCAGAAAATCTGGTGGGAGAAACTCGCCGGGATCTACCGCCCAATTCACTTAGCGTGGGGCGAGACTGAGATCCAGCGACTATCGCTGGACCTTAGTCGGGACGTTGTCTGCCGGATCTCGAGAATCCGGGCGTTGTCACACGGCTCGGGCCAGGTACGGACCGACAGCCACCAAGTCCGCGCGTCGGCTGAACCCGGGAACCCGACTTCGCGCTGACCGCCAGGTGTCGCGGTCGGTGACTGGGGCCGGTCACTCGTCGCGACCCCGTCGGGTGCCAGCCTTTTTTGCAGGCGGCGTGCCTCGTTGCTGGTTCCGAATTCCTGGAGTCGACTCAAAACAAGTGATTGGAACGCGAAGCCCGCTTCCGGATATTGACGCCTCGGTTTGGCAAGCTAAGTTTCAGCTACGCCACCGTGTTCCCGGGTTAGCCGACGAGGAATATGCTCCGGACACGCGACGACGAATCGGTTATTCGCGCAATAGGCGGAATCCGTACTATTGCCAGTGGTGTGGAATCCGCCTGATTAACTGTTATACCGCCTAAGAGAGATCGAGCGACCAAGGGGACGTGACCGCGAGGAACCAGATGAATTACACGCGCGTATATTCCGACTCCACCGGCGAATCTCACTTTGAAGACGTCTCTGTACCCGTCGCGCCTGCTAATTTTGCCCCACCAGCACCGCCACTGGATGTGGCCGCACCAATACGCGCAGAGCGAATGCTTCTGGCCGCGATGCCACTTACATGGGCTAGCACGTGGCATCCGGCACCCCGACGTCAGTTCTATGTCCAACTGTCCGGAACGCTTGAAGTGCAGGTCACTGACGGCCAAGTGCGGCAGTTTCCCCCAGGCAGTCTGATGCTGCTAGAAGACACCACGGGCAAAGGCCATTGCACACGTGTGGTCGGAAATGCGATTGCCAAAGGAGTTTTTGTCCAACTACCTGCGGCAGAGAGTGCGGTGGTTTAACCACGTGCTCCATGCGCCGCCGGGCGTACTGCCTTACGGGGATCTCGCGCAAAGCCTGCAGGTGGTGCTGCAGGGCCTCCTCGATGAGCCGGGCCTCGGTGATGCCGGATTTCTTCACGAAGGCTTCGACCTCGGTCTTGGTTTCGACTTGCCTTGCCGCGCGCGAGCCAGAGCGCTCAGCAGGCGCTCGGCATTTGCGGGCGACCGCAACAGGTGCGCCGTCTCCATGAGGCTGACCAGATCATCGGCGGCGATCATGGCCACGGCAGGGTGATCGCGCCGCTTCACGATGACCACCTCGCGGTCGTCGGCGACACGATTCATCAGTGTGGCCAACTGGGCCCTGGCCTGGCTGTAGGTGGTTTCGATCGACATTCGGGGGCTCTTTGCTAACTACGCCGCCGCCTGCCACCCGGTTCCGCTTTCCTGCAGGATGAACTGGCGCTCGTAGTCCTGCTGGTCCAGCGCCCGCAGGCGTGCCACCTCCTCCACGTACACCGACCGCTCGCCGATGGCCTGCTTGTAGATGTGGCGGATGAGATAGTCGGCGACTTCCGGAACCCGTGACTGTCCTTTCTCCCACAGTGCGACCGTCTGGGCGTCGCGGCCCAGCAACTCGCCGAGACGGCGTTGAGAAAGATCCAGCTCGATGCGCAGGAAGCGCAGCTCGGCGCCAGTCAGCGGCGCAGCTTTGTTGACGAGCAGGGACGCAATGGTTTGGTGGAGCCCGGGCAAGTTGTCGATGCTCACGGACTGGCCGTAGACGTCCTCGGCGATCCGGTAGCCGTTGCGCAGCCAGACGTTGTCGAGGCCGCACCCCGTGTATTGATAGTCCTCACTCATGGCTGACTCCGACGATTCGAACGACCCACTCGTCTGCTTCTCTCAACAGCACCACGTCCATCACGATCGCCACGCCTGCACTCAGTCGCCGCAGGCGAAAGGCATAGTGTCCGTGCTCGTTGCGGGTTCCCGGCCCGACGATCTCGCCGTCCTCGAGCCAGTGCATCATCTGGCGAGTCGTCACCGTTCGTTCCCACGCGCCGCCGGGTGGCGTCGGGAGCCGAATCTTCCCG
>Ga0208980_10002066_pt1 | contig 12189 bp, 9 predicted proteins | sample WetSurMetagenome_3_FD_187993 | JGI IMG/M metagenome (GOLD analysis project Ga0208980, IMG submission 187993) | Wetland microbial communities from Twitchell Island in the Sacramento Delta, sample from surface sediment Aug2011 Site A1 Bulk (version 2) | ecosystem: Environmental > Aquatic > Marine...
AGAACCGGGTCATTGATGACTGACAAAGCCCTCAGAATAGCATTATCATTCTCATTCACAACCTTGTAATAATCGTTTAAATCCCACAGGTCACGCGCCACCAGTCCCTTCATCACCCTCTGCATTTCCTGCAACGAGATGTCATACTGAGCCTGGTCAAATTTTACCTTGCTTTTCTCGCCAGCCGCAATAAGCTCATTCATAGTCTCCTTGCTGAAGTTGAAATCACTGTTAAAATGTTCGAAAGTCTTGTATTTCCGCAGAAGGTCTTTCCGGTTCTGGTCCGTGTAACCAACGATAAAACCCGTAATCGTTGATGTCCTTATCAGGTCGCGGTAATAATCTGAATAATAGGTCGTATCAATGGGAATGAAGATATCAGGAGTAATTCCTCCGCCGCCATAAACAACCCTCTTGTTGGGTATAGTGTAGGCCTTCAGCGAGTCAGGCAGGTTAAGGCTGTCAGGATGGATCAGCTCTCCGTCGAAATACCTGCTGTAGTAAGCCTGGAAATATTTATCAAATCCCTCATTGTAGGGTGTCTGTATTGAACGGCCCGACGGCGTATAATAGCGGGCGATTGTAAGTCTTATTTCAGATCCGTCAGGAAGCGAAAATGCATTCTGCACCAGACCCTTGCCAAAACTCCTCCTCCCTATTATCACACCTCTGTCCCAGTCCTGCACAGCTCCTGAGAGTATCTCGCTGGCTGATGCAGATCCCTCATCAATAAGGATCGCTATCCGCGCCCTTGTAAGGGTCCCTGACGGTTCGGACTTGTACTCCTGCCTCGGTGTATGCCTTCCCTCGAGATACACTATCAGCTCTTCCGCTGCCAGCATCTGATCGGCTATCTTGACGGCAGGTACAATATAACCTCCTGCATTGCTGCGCAGGTCGATAATAAGGTTCGCCATTTTCTCCTTACGCAGCTGCGCCACAGCCTGATCGAACTCCTGAGCCGTCTGTTCAGCGAACCTGCTAAGTTTGATATATCCGACATCGCCTGATACCATATATGAGGCGTCAAGGCTGTTCACCGGTATCTTGTCGCGCGTTATCGTAAATTCCAGGAGATCTTTTTCGCCTCTGCGGAACACGGTAATGACCACCGTGGTGCCCTTGGGTCCTCTGAGTCTCTTCTGCACACCGGTGGTGCTCATGCCGACACCTGTCACCTTTTCGCCGGCAATGGTTATAATCCTGTCGCCTGCCTGGATGCCAACTCTCTCCGAGGGACCCCCGGGAGTCGGCGAAATTATTATAATGGTGTCATTCAGCAGGTTGAACTGAATACCTACTCCTTCAAAATTACCCTGAAGCGGTTCGTTCTCCTCCTGCACATCCTTTGCGGGGATATAGACCGAATGAGGATCAAGACTCCTGAGAGTGGTTACGATCATCTCCTCCGTTATCGACGGGATATTGACGCTGTCGACATAGACTGCGTCAAGGAGGGCCAGGGTTTTACCAAGCTTGAAAGTCTCCTGCGTGATGCCCTGAGCCCGGATCCACGAGCCGTGAAACGCAACCAATACAACTATAACGCATATAAATCTTTTTACCATGTTACTTTTCTGCTTTTAGTAATAAACTCACTTTATTCCCATTCTATTGTTGAAGGGGGTTTTGAGCTTATATCATAAACCACCCTGTTAATTCCTTTTACCTTATTTATTATCTCATTTGATATATCTGCCAGGAACTCATGAGGCAGGTGACTCCAGTCTGCTGTCATACCGTCGGTAGATGTCACGGCACGGAGGACAACTGCGTTTTCATAAGTTCTCTCATCGCCCATTACGCCGACAGACTGCACAGGGAGCAACACAACGGCAGCCTGCCATACTTTATCGTAAAAACCATTCTTTTTCAGTCCTGAAATAAAAATATCATCCGCCTCGCGAAGAGTCTCAAGCTTTTCAGGCGTAACATCGCTCAGGATCCTTATCGCCAGTCCCGGACCTGGGAAGGGGTGCCTGTTAAGTATCTCTTCCGGCATGTTCAGAGCATGCCCCACCCTTCGGACTTCATCCTTGAACAGCAGACGGAGCGGTTCCACCACTTTGAGGTGCATCTCAGCGGGAAGGCCTCCCACGTTATGATGTGATTTTATTGTTGCGGAAGGCCCGTTAACCGAAACGGATTCAATGACATCAGGGTAAATAGTACCCTGTGCCAGCCATTTGACATTCTGGACTTTATGCGCTTCCCGGTCAAAGACCTCGATGAATACCCTGCCGATTATTTTGCGCTTCTTTTCGGGGTCGCTTACTCCCTTCAGGCTGTCAACGAAGGCTGAGGAAGCGTCGACGCCGATGACATTCAGCCCCATCTTCCTGTAGGCTTCCATAACAGAGGCATATTCGTTTTTGCGCAGCAGTCCGTTGTCGACAAATATCGGGGTCAGGTTATTTCCGATGGCTCTGTCAAGAAGCAGTGCTGCTACCGAGGAGTCAACCCCGCCTGATAGTCCAAGGACCACCCGGTCATTCCCGAGCTTCTCCCTGAGCGACCTGACTGTCATATCAATAAATGATTCCGGTGTCCAGTCGCCGCGGCATCCGCAGATGCCGAGGACAAAATTGCCGAGCATCTTAAGTCCTTCGGTTGTATGGTATACTTCCGGATGAAACTGTATCCCCCAGCTCTTCTCCCCTTCTATCCTGAAAGCTGCCACTTTCACGTCTGCCGTCGACCCGGTGATTGTATAACCGGCAGGTATCACAGCGATAGTGTCACCGTGAGACATCCACACCTGTGTGCCCGGAGTGATACCGCTGAAAAGCGGGTCGTTAGGATCAAAGGAAACCAGCCTGGCACGACCATATTCCCTTGTCTTCGAAGGCAGTACCTCACCCCCGAAGTTGTGCGTCAGGTGCTGGGCCCCGTAACAGACACCAAGAAGAGGTATGCGTCCCTTTATGGCTCCCAGGTCCGGGAACGGAGCATTGGCGTCACGCACGGAATACGGGCTTCCCGAGAGGATCACTCCTTTCACAAATTCGTCAGGCGCCGGAAAGTTATTGAAAGGGAATATTTCACAGTATACATTCAGCTCACGTACACGCCTGGCTATCAGCTGTGTGTACTGTGACCCAAAATCGAGGATCAAGATCTTCTCCTGCACTTGGAAATTATTAGAATTTATAAGTCGGGGTCAAAGATAGTTATTCTTTGATTTGCTCCTCAGGAGGTTATATCATAAGATTGACCTTCCCGTGCAGCATCAGTCGCAGGGAAGATCTGCCTGGCTTCCTCTTCGAGTGGCTCAGGCGACCTGTAGCGTGCCGAAAAATGACCGAGAAGCAGCCTTCCGGCGCCGGCATCGCGGGCAACAGTGGCAGCCTGACGGGCGGTAGAATGGCCCACTTTCCTGGCAAGAGCATCATGCTCTTCTCCAAAAGTGGCCTCATGATATAAGAGCCCTACTCCCGCTACGAATGACGATAGTTTGGGAAAATAGCCGGTGTCGCTGCAAAAAGCGTATGAAGCCGGAGCAGGAGGAGCTGAAGTAACCTCCTGGCATGAAATGACCTCCCCGTCTTCGCGGTGAATGTCTTTTCCTTTCTTGAGCATGGATATTTCGGCAATGGTGAGGTTATATTCAGCTATTTTGCTCCTGATCATGTTGCGGTCAGCCACTTTCTCACGGAAGAGGAAACCGTATGTCTTTACCCTGTGCTTAAGCGGAAAGGAAAAGACCTCTACCCGCTTGTCGCTGAGAATAAGCTTAAGCGTTCGCCCTGCGAGAGGATGAATTATCAGCTCATAACCCAGGCTGATATCAAAGTCTTCAAGATGGCGGTTAAGCATCTCCTCGATGGATGCCGGGGCGTAAATGTTCAGCGGCGTCTTCCTGCCCATGAGGTTATACGTTGACAGCAGCGGGTACAACCCGAAGAAATGATCGCCGTGAAGATGGCTGATGAATATATGATTGATTTTTCCGAAATGGATGTGGTAACGCCTCATCTGCATCTGAGTACCCTCGCCGCAGTCTATCAAAAACAACCGCTCATGTACATTAAGCACATGAGCGGTAGGGTATCGGTCTGAAGTAGGCAGAGCAGAGCTTGTACCAAGTATGGTTAACCTGAAGGACATGCTGCTGCCTGTCCTCACGAAATGAGTTTCTCTGCCTCCTCGGTATCAGCGGTTATGGACAGCACGGTGTCAAGCTGCGAGATTGTTATAAGACGCTCGACTGCCTCATTAAGACCGCAGAGGACAAATGTGCCGCCGGCGTTCTTGCAGAGCCTGTTAGCCACCAGAATTGCGCTCAGACCGGAAGAATCACAGTACTGACACTTCTTCAGATCAAGAATAATGTTTTTCTCGCCTTTTCCGGAAATGAGAACAAGCTCCGACTTAAGCGACGGAGCGATGTGGGTATCGAGCTTCTCAGTCTCAATGCTGATTACTGTGCATTGTTTACGATTTTCAATATTGAAATCCATGGCCGATTATTTTAGCATTCTAAATGTAAGGTTATTTTTTCTTTCTACCTACACTTTTGCTTTCTTTTTCTTCCATTTCCTCTTTAAGGGCTGCAAGCTCCGTTATATCGCCTAGGGTTGTCTTCTCGAGGCTGGACTTTAACTTGCGCGTCGCTTTCTTGGCTGTATCAGTTTCGGAGCGTCTGGCAGAAGTCTCCGTGCTCTTCTTCTCATCTTCAAAGACACGGCTGTGAGAGACAATGATCTTCTTGGAACCCTTATTGAATTCGATAACTTTGAAATTCAGTTTGTCGTCAACCACCGCTGATGTTCCGTCTTCCTTGATGAGATGCTTTGGTGTGGCGAAGCCTTCAACACCGTATGGCAGAGCTATGATAGCTCCTTTATCAAAAACCTCAATGACAGTTCCCTCGTGAATAGAATCAACTGTAAAGAGATCTTCGAACACATCCCACGGGTTTTCCTCAAGCTGCTTATGGCCGAGGCTCAGCCTCCTGTTTTCCTTGTCTATTTCGAGCACTACCACGTCAATCTCAGCATCAATGGAGGTGAACTCTGCCGGATGCTTGATCTTCTTTGTCCATGAGAGGTCCGAAATATGTATCAGACCGTCGACACCTTCTTCGATCTCGACAAAGACACCGAAATTGGTGAAGTTGCGGACGCGTGCCTTATGACGGGAATTAAGACTGTATTTCTGGTCGATATTTTCCCAGGGATCGGGTTTGAGCTGCTTAATGCCAAGCGACATCTTGCGTTCTTCGCGGTCAAGGGTAAGAATAACAGCCTCGACCTCGTCACCCACTTTCATGAATTCCTGAGCACTGCGAAGGTGCTGTGACCATGACATCTCTGAAACGTGGATCAGACCTTCAACGCCCGGGGCGATCTCAACAAAGGCACCGTAGTCAGCCATGACAACGACCTTGCCTTTGACCTTGTCTCCTACCTTCAGGCTTTCACTGAGTGAATCCCACGGATGTGGAGTAAGCTGCTTCAGGCCAAGAGCGATCCTCTTCTTGTCATCATCGAAATCAAGTATAACGACATTCAGCTTCTGATCGAGCTGAACTATCTCCTCGGGATGGTTGACCCTGCCCCATGACAGGTCAGTGATGTGAATAAGGCCATCAACGCCGCCCAGGTCAATGAAGACACCGTATGAGGTGATATTCTTGACGGTTCCCTCAAGAACCTGTCCTTTTTCAAGTTTTGAAATAATCTCTTTCTTCTGCTGTTCAAGCTCAGCTTCGATGAGAGCCTTGTGCGACACTACCACGTTCTTGAACTCCTGGTTGATCTTGACAACCCGGAATTCCATAGTCTTGCCTACATATATATCATAATCGCGTATCGGCTTGACATCTATCTGGGAACCTGGAAGGAATGATTCGATACCGAACACATCTACGATCATACCGCCCTTTGTGCGGCATTTGATGTAACCGGTGATGATCTCGTTGTTCTCGAGAGCAGAGTTGACCCTGTCCCATGAATTGTAAGCCCTGGCTTTTTTATGTGACAGAACCAGCTGGCCCTTCTTGTCTTCCTGACTCTCAACATAAACCTCGACCTTGTCACCGACCTTCAGGTCAGGATTGTAACGGAATTCATTCAGACTTACAACACCCTCGGATTTCTGTCCGATATTGATAACCACTTCGCGGTTATTCATTGAGATCACTGTGCCTTCAACAACTTCATCGACTGCAACGGTCGAAAGTGTCTTTTCATAAAGTTTTTCCTGATCTGCATATGTCTTATCGGTTGAGTATCCGTCTTTTTCATACGCCTCCCAGTCAAATTCTTCAGGTGATGTTCCTGCTGCGGTACCTGCTGCGGCAGCCGGCGCGGCAACCTTCACCTTTTTTTCTTTTTTAGCTTTGAGAATTGGTTTTTCTTCAGCAACCATTTCGCCTGCTGATTCGGTTACGACTTCAGCTGATACGGCATTTTCTGCACCGGCTTCCGTGCCTTTTGGGTCTTCTGTTACTTTTTTCTCGACCTTTTCTTTCTTTTCACTCATGAGTTAAATAAATTAATTGAAAATTAATAAGTTAGACATTATGTTGTTTAAAAATTGCGCACAAAGATAGTAATTTTTTAATTTCCGGCATCAACAAACAACAGATTTTCAGTGTGTAAGAAATTAAAGACGGCTGTGGGGGCCACTCATTTATTTGATTGACACTTTTTTCTATTTTTGTGTTCTGAATTAATCTGAAATAAATTATGAGGATAGCTGTTGTTGGAACAGGTTACGTGGGACTGGTTACCGGAACCTGTTTCGCGGAGACTGGCGTGACGGTGACATGTGTCGATATCGACAAGGCAAAGATAAGCCTTCTGCAAATGGCAAAACCTCCAATCTACGAACCGGGACTCGAGACGATGATACGGCGCAATGCTGAAAAGGGACATCTCCGTTTTACCTCTGACCTTTCTGAAGCGCTTGATAAATGTGAAGTGGTATTCATAACTGTTGACACTCCTCCCGAGGAGGACGGAAGTGCCGATCTGACCCATGTACTCGAAGTGGCTCATGAGATCGGCCGGCTGATGAATGACTACCTGGTCGTGGTCACAAAATCAACTGTGCCTGTGGGTTCCGCTGAGCTTGTCCGCAACGCCGTCAGCATGGAGCTTGGAAACAGACACAGGGAGATACCGTTTGACGTCGCTTCCAATCCTGAATTTCTCAAGGAAGGTGACGCTGTCGAAGACTTTCTCAGGCCGGAAAGAATTGTCATCGGAGTTGATTCAGACCGGGCAGGCGAGATAATGCGCAAGCTGTACAAACCGTTTATCCTGAACCAGCACCCGATACTTTTCATGGATATTGCATCAGCTGAGCTGACGAAGTATGCTGCCAACGCCATGCTTGCGACAAGGATAAGCTTCATAAACGAGATCGCCAACCTGTGCGATATCCTGGGGGCAGACGTCAACCTGGTGAGAAAAGGTATTGGCAGTGACAGCAGGATAGGCAATAAATTCCTTTATCCTGGTGTGGGGTACGGCGGATCATGCTTCCCGAAAGACATTAAGGCTCTCATTCGTACGGCTGACGAGAAGGGATATTCGATGAATGTGGTCAAAGCCGTCGACCTGACCAATGAACAGCAGAAAAGCCGCCTCCTGATCAAAATAAAGGAATATTTTGGGGAAGAGCTCGGAGGACTCGTATTTGCCATCTGGGGATTGACTTTCAAGCCTCAGACAGATGACACGCGCGAATCACCTTCAATTGTACTGATACTTAAGCTTCTTGCATCCGGTGCTTCGGTACAGGTTTACGATCCGGCTGGAATGCCGGAAATAAAGGAAAAATTCGGAGACAGGATAATCTATACCGACGACCCTTATAAGGCTGCTGAAGGCGCTGATGCCCTGGTGCTTATGACTGAATGGGCTGAATTCAGGCTTCCTGACTGGGAGGAGGTGTCGAATAAACTCAGAAACAAGGTGATCTTCGACGGAAGAAATGTCTATGACCCGTCTGAACTGAGAAGAAGCGGATTTGAATATTACGGCATCGGACGCAGATAAACCATAGTTAAGAACCAACAATCAGATGAAAGGTATAATTCTTGCCGGCGGCGCCGGAACAAGGCTTCACCCAATCACGGAGGCCGTATCAAAACAACTCCTCCCGGTCTATGACAAGCCGATGATCTACTACCCGCTTTCAGCTTTGATGCTTGCAGGTATAAGGGAGGTACTGATAATATCAACCCCCCGTGACCTGCCGAGTTTCCGCGCACTGCTGGGCGACGGCTCAAGAATCGGGATGCAGTTCTCATACCTCGAACAACCGGCGCCTGAAGGATTGGCACAGGCATTCATAATCGGCGAAGATTTCATCGGCAAAGAAAAGGTCTGCATGATCCTTGGAGATAACATCTTCTATGGCCAGGGCCTTGCCGGGATACTCAGACAGGCTGCGGCACTGAAGCAGGGTGCTGTTGTGTTCGGCTATGAAGTAAATGACCCTGAACGGTACGGGGTCGTTGAATTTGATGCACATTATAAAGCTGTCAGTATCGAAGAGAAGCCGTCGAAGCCAAGATCAAACTATGCTGTCACAGGACTGTATTTCTATGATAACACCGTGGCATCACGTGCCCGCGGACTGAAACCATCGCTCCGCGGCGAACTCGAGATAACTGACCTGAACAGGCTCTACCTGAATGAAGGACTCCTTGAGGTCAAGCTTCTCGGACGAGGCATGGCATGGCTGGACACCGGTACCTTCGACAGCCTCCTGCAGGCTTCGAACTTCATCGCAACACTGGAACAGAGACAGGGCCTGAGCGCCTCATGCATCGAGGAAATAGCCTATAAAAGCGGCTTTATAACAAGAGAGATGCTTGTCGGATTGGCCAGACCCCTGGCAAAAAGCCAATATGGCCAGTATCTCCTCAAAGTCGCAAACGAAAAAGTCCTGTAATGAAAGTACTGAAGACAAAATTCCCCGGCCTGCTGATAATTGAACCGGATGTCTTTAAGGACGAACGCGGTTATTTTTTCGAGAGCTATAACAACCAGAAATTCTGGCTGAATAATATAACCTACGAACCTGTTCAGGATAATGAATCGAGCTCATCAAAAGGGGTGATAAGGGGATTGCATTACCAGGAAGAGCCATTCGCCCAGGCAAAACTGATAAGGGTCATTCAGGGCAGAATATACGATGTGGCCCTTGACATAAGGCAGGGATCACCGACATTCGGCAAATGGTACGGGCTTATTATCGATTCAGAAAAGAAACTGCAGTTCCTTATCCCTAAAGGATTTGCGCACGGATTCTCGGTGTTAAGCGAGAGGGCCATCGTCCTTTATAAATGCGACAATAACTACTCCGTGACACATGAGCGTGGCATCAACGTGATGGATGCGTCACTTAATATCGACTGGATGGTTGAGAAGGGAAAAGAGATCATCAGTCCTAAAGATTTAAAGCAGCCTCTCTTTAAAGATATCGCAACAAGTTTTACCTTTAAGCGATGACAACCATACTCGTAACCGGAGCCTCCGGCCAGCTGGGCAGCGAGATCAGGGAACGGTCAGTCCGTTTCAGCGGATATAATTTTGTCTTTACTGATGTAAACGAACTTGATATCACTGACGCCAGGGCAGCGGCGTCTTACATCACTGAACTATCACCTTCATGGATCATCAACTGTGCCGCCTATACCGCCGTCGACAGGGCTGAAGACGAGGAAGACAGGGCAACGCTTATCAACGGCAGCGCAGTTGGGAACATCGTAAGTGCACTTGAAGGTTCCGATTGCAGGCTGATACACATATCGACCGATTATGTCTTTGACGGGAACTCTCCAGTTCCATACTCCGAAAATGACACTCCTTCACCTGCCTCAGCCTACGGGCGCAGCAAGCTTGCCGGAGAGAAAGCGGCGATGTGCCGGCCTCAAACGATGATCATCCGCACATCATGGCTCTACTCTTCATATGGCAGCAACTTTGTAAAGACAATACTCGGCAAGGCAGGTTCTTCACAGACCCTCAGTGTGGTCTTTGACCAGGTTGGTTCACCAACCTATGCCGCTGACCTCGCCTCTGCTTTACTTGAAATAATAAGCGGAATCATTCAGAACAGGCTTAATTTTATTCCGGGTATATTCAATTACTCCAATGAAGGGGTTTGTAGCTGGTATGATATTGCCAATGAGATAGTTATGACTGCCGGTTCAGAATGCAAGGTCATTCCAGTAAGAAGCTCCGCCTGGCCATCAAAGGTTAAAAGACCGGCATACAGCGTGCTAGATAAAGCAAGGATAAAGGAAAATTACAGCCTGACAATACCTCACTGGCGTACCAGTCTTAACAATTGCATATCAAAAATCAACAGGACATGATCAATATTGTTGACATCAGGAAAAGGGCCACAGTGTGGCTTGGAAAAGAGTTTGACGAGCCTACCCGCAGGGAAGTGCAGCAAATGCTTGACCATGACGAGAAGGCCCTGATCGATGCTTTCTACCAGGATCTTGAATTTGGCACCGGAGGACTTCGCGGCATCATGGGTGCCGGCACCAACAGGATGAACCGTTACACGCTGGGAATGGCCACCCAGGGTCTCTCCAACTATCTTAAAAAACATGCCGCCAATCCCTCGTCGATAAAAGTAGCCATAGCTTATGACAGTCGTAATAACAGCAGCTTCTTCGCGAAAGTGGCAGCTGATATTTTTACTGCCAACGGTTTCATGGCATGCCTGTTTGAATCTCTCAGGCCAACCCCGGTACTGTCCTTTGCTATTAGGCTCCATCATTGCGATGCGGGCGTCATAATCACTGCATCTCACAATCCCAAAGAGTACAATGGATATAAGGTTTCCTGGAACGATGGCGGTCAGGTTGTATCACCTCATGACAAAGGCATTATCGATGAAGTGAGGAAGATTAAATCCGTCTCTGAGATAGCTTCAGGAGGCGATCCTTCAAAGATCGTTATGCTGGGCACTGAGACCGATGAAAAATTCATGGAGGAGGTCAGGAAGCTGAGCATCAACAGCGAAATAATAAAGAGGAACGCCGATATGGGTATCGTCTATACTCCGCTTCACGGTACCGGATATAAAATGGTTCCCGAGGCGCTGGCTTTGTACGGCTTTACCAATGTGCATTCTGTTAAAGAACAGAGTATAACCGACGGAAATTTCCCCACACTGCGTTCGCCTAATCCCGAAGAGCCAGATGCCCTTGCTATGGCCATCGCCCTAGCACGCGAGAAAAACGCTGACCTGGTGATGGCAACAGACCCTGATGCCGACCGGCTGGGCATCGCCGTCAGAAAACCCTCAGGCGAATTCGTTCTCCTGAACGGAAACCAGACCGGGGCACTGCTGACATGGTATATCATTTCCCAGAAGAAACAAAGAAATCAGCTGAAAGGCAATGAGTATATTATCTCTACTATCGTTACAACAGACCTGATGAACCGCATCGCTGAAAAGAACGGCGTGAAATGCTACGATGTGCTGACGGGCTTCAAGTTCTTCGCAGAGATGATAAGAGACAAAGAGGGGAAGGAAAAATATATCGGCGGCGGGGAAGAGAGCTTCGGCTACCTCGCAGGCGATTTCGTCAGGGACAAAGACGCCATCTCTTCATGCGCTCTCGTGGCCGAGACGGCCGCATGGGCCCGTGACCACGGAAAATCATTGTGGGAGCTCCTGCTTGATATCTATGCTGAATACGGCCTCTACAGGGAAAAACTTGTAAACGTGGTAAGAAAAGGAGCTGAGGGAGCTGCCGAGATAAAGATTATGATGGAAGGCTATCGCGATAATCCGCCAGCCGTAATCGCCGGAAGCCAGGTAGTAAGGATTGATGATTATCTCACCCTTGTTTCATCAGATATCGCGACAGGAAAGAAAAAGCCCCTCACTCTCCAGAAGTCGGATGTGTTACAGTTCTTCCTTTCTGACGGAACGAAGATCTCTGTGCGCCCTTCCGGTACAGAACCCAAGATCAAGTTCTATTTCAGTGCTCATTCAACCCTTAAAAACACCTCGGGGTTTGACTCAGCCTGGAAGTCTCTTGACGACAGGATCAATAAGATCATCGGAGACATGAAGCTCTGACAGGGATGGTCCTGCAGGTATGGGGTCCGAGGTCTTCAATCATGCAATCGTGCGATCATGCAATCATGCAATCGCTTCTGATTTCTATTGTTTAAATATTCTATTGTTCGTTTGTTCTAT
>Ga0208980_10002067_pt1 | contig 12188 bp, 10 predicted proteins | sample WetSurMetagenome_3_FD_187993 | JGI IMG/M metagenome (GOLD analysis project Ga0208980, IMG submission 187993) | Wetland microbial communities from Twitchell Island in the Sacramento Delta, sample from surface sediment Aug2011 Site A1 Bulk (version 2) | ecosystem: Environmental > Aquatic > Marine...
TATATGCATCGCTGATTTTACTGGTAATCCCCGGTATTGCGCTTATATCCAACTCGTGGCTTATTCTTACTGCTTCTGTTATCGGATACTTAATGTTCAGGCTAAATATTAAAAGCGAATACTCCGAACTTGAAAGAGTCTTTGGTGAATCCTATCTGAAATACAAAAGTGAAACGCCGGAATTCTTCCCGTTTCCCATAAAAAAGCTCTTCTGAAAACATCTACCGTTGCCTGAAGGCTGTAATAGATTGATCAGAAGAATTTGTATCTGTTCCTTGCAATAAGATAATAGACAGGATCTCTTATGAAACGCGGAACATATACAAGTACATGGAGCAGAGGCCAAATACCATTAAGGCATTTTACTATCTCAAGGACTGCATCAGATTTTAAATAAATTATCTCATTCCGGATAAGAGCCACAGAGCCTTTATTCAGGCCATGTTTTTCGAATCTGACAATGTATTCTGAGGCATTTTCTGATTGAAGAGGAATAAAATAAAACTCACCTCTTTTGTTATGACTTTTTATAAAGTCGACTATGCCGTTACACAAGTTGCAGTATCCATCGAAAAGTACAATGGACTTTCTGCCATTTGATGCATCATCACTCATTTGGTTATGTTTTAAAGATGATATTATCCAGAGACCAGTTTCCTCCATTATAAATTATAAGATAAAAAATCAGAAGCGTCATTGAAAAATCCGTCCTGTACTCATGGGCAAATACCCAGAAGCCCTTTGTGACAAGAAGAGGCCATTTGGTTGTAATAAATGCAGTTATCATTATGATCAGGAGCGGAATCGAAGCGAGTCTGACCAGCAGGCCCAGCAGTATAAGAGAACTGCAGAGAATTTCAAAAACTGCTGTAAAATCAGCCCAGAATTCAGGATTGGAAAAACCGATTTTATCAAACCTTCCTGTTCCGAGTAATTCCGGAAATAAAAATTTCTGAATTCCTTCCGTCAGAAAGACAAGTCCTACCGCCAGCCTTATAATTATCACCCTGTTATCGTTAACAGTGTTCAGTATGATGTTGCTGAATCTATATGTTGATTTCATGGCAGTAATTATTTGATAATTAATTGCACTGTTTTAAATGCCTGCTAAATATTTACCGAAGGCTGCAGATCAAACCTCCTTACAAAGTTCGAATGTGCAACTCGTCAATGGACAATAACAAAATATGCATCTGCTTTGTTTAGAAAAACCTTCCGCTACAGTTATACAATCTGCCGGTGAATATGAACATGTTAGCGCTCCTGATAATATGACATCATTCACATAGGTCAACCCGCTTATTGTCAGACAGATTAAGCCTGTAAAGCAGAGGCCCGATCCTTAATAATTTGTTAAATGTCTCCAACTTCAGAAAGACTTCAGAATTGGCCATTAGATTTGGACAGTTTCTGGAATAACAGGCTGCATATCACAAACTGGTCATGGTGGTCTTGTTCCGGAAACAATTTTTTGACATTCACTTAAAATCAAAGCATTATGGATTTTACAAGCCCAATGCACCTTTTGCTGATCCTTTTCATAGTTGTGCTGCTCTTCGGAGGCAAAAAGATACCTGAACTTATGAAGGGAATCGGACAGGGAATGAAAGAGTTTAAAAAGGCAGCAGAATATGATCCTGATAAGGAAGATGCCAAGACCAATTCAACCGAAGTGGTAAAAAAGGAATAAACTGGACAGCAGTCTTTTTTTTCATGCTTATCATATCCTGTCTGCATAATCCATGCAGAAGGACAACCCCCGGAAGCGCAGACATCCGGGGGTTACTTTTTTAAAATAAATTTGACTTCTAGATTTAGATTGCGTAACTTTAATAATGGTTTAGAGTGAGTTGGTGGATTAGTTTTAGGGTAAGAACCTCCGGAGAAATCCGGGGGTTTTTATTTTTGATAAGTGATCTTACAGGAAATGTTGTTAGATTTGATTGAATTTCTATTTGATCATGCAAAGGATATTTTGCCTGATAACCCTGGTCTTATTGACATCTGCAGCGTATAGCCAGACCGATGAAGAGTATTTCAGCAAAGGATTGGAAAAGGCATCAGGCAGAGATTATACCGGAGCAATTGCATTGTATTCCAAGGCAATAATGCTCAACCCCAGCCATGCATTGGCCTATAATGCCAGGGGATATGCAAAAGTCTGCATCAAAGATTACTATGGAGCAATTGGAGATTATACCAGAGCTATTGAAATTATCCCGGGGGAGGCAGATTTCTATATCAGCAGGGGAAAGGCTAAGATTTATTTCAAAGATTATAATGGAGCGATTACAGACTATACCAGGGCAACAGAACTTAGGCCAGACTATGCACCGGCATTTAGCAACCGGGCATTGGTAAAAACCGAAATCAAAGACTATAGCAGAGCAATTTCTGACTACACTAAAGCAATAGAAATATATTCCAATTCTGCAGCGGCTTTCTATGGCCGGGGCTTGGCTAAAGTGCTGGCAGGGCGAAAGGATAGCGGATGCCTGGATTTAAGGCAAGCAGGAGAATTGGGTTTTGCAGAGGCATTTGATGCAATCAGGAAATACTGCGATAACTAATTTGGATATCAGGAGTAAATATAAAACGCAATCAGTTATATTTCAAATGATTGCGTCTTAATTTTAGTGATCCCGGAGGGATTCAAACCCCCAACCTTCTGATCCGTAGTCAGATGCTCTATTCAGTTAAGCTACGGGACCATTTACATTTCGAGAGCGCAAATATAACAAAATTTGAAAATTATACCTGCTTCCGGTTAACTAAATATCGAAGTTCATATTATGCTGACCTTGATCCTTATAATATTTCACGACTGCTTCCGTTCACTTCTGAGTGGTGTTCATCCAGTTAAGCATGGTTTTTATTTCGAGTAATATTAGTTACTTTTATCTTTCGCTGAAAATGGAAATCAAATTTTGCATAATATTAATAATCAGTAAATTACGAGATTAATGAAAAAAATTTCAAGCTTGATTCTTAAAATATCTGCAGGATTAATCGTCCTTATTCTTATTATGCTTTTTACTATTCCAATCCTCTTCAAGCAAAAAATTAAGGAGAAGGTGGAAGAATCAATCGCCGCCTCATTTAAAGCAACCGTGAAATTTGAAGATTACACTCTCGGATTTTTCAGGGATTTTCCAAATCTCTCCTTTTCCCTTTCCGGACTTTCAGTTGTGGGGGTGGATAAGTTTGATCATGATACCCTGGCAGCTGCGAAGTCGTTTAACATTATATTGAATCTGGCAAGCCTTTTTAAAAAAACCGGGTATGAAGTAAAGTCGATCCTTATCGAGAAGGCCAGGATAAACGCAATAGTTCTGAAGGACGGATCGGTTAACTGGGATATCTCGAGAGATACTGCAGGCAGTGCTTCAGCTGCAGCCTCTGCAGAATCTTCGAGCCTTAAAATAAAACTTAAAAAAGTCGCGCTGCTTAACAGCTCCGTCAATTACCTTGATGCCCAGTCGGACATGCAGAGTTATATGAATGATGTTAACCTCACCATGTCAGGCGATATGACAATGTCGGAGACAGATATGCAAATATCCGGCAAAATTGCAGATTTCACGTTTATTATGGGAGGGATGAAATACCTTAACACGGTAGTTGTTGACTCCCGTCTGGACCTGCTTGCAAATCTCGACAGTATGAAATTTACCTTCCGTGAAAATTATCTCACCATTAATGACCTTAAACTGACATTCTCAGGTGTAGTTTCAATGCCTGCAGATGATATCGAGACTGACATCCGGTTCAAAACGATGCAGACTTCATTTGGCTCCCTGTTATCCCTGATCCCTGCAGCATATATGAAGGATTACAGGGATGTGAAGAGCAGTGGTGAATTTGAATTGTCCGGAACTGCCAGGGGAATTTACAGTGATTCTGACAGCACTATGCCAGACCTTGCACTTACTTTATCAGTTTCCAATGGCTCAATCAGCTATCCATCCCTGCCTGAACAGGTAAAAAACATAAATATCAGCTCGAGATTGTTTATTGATGGCAAGTTAACTGACAAATCAACCGTTGATGTGGATAAATTTCACATGGAACTTGCCGGCAGTCCTTTTGATATGACTTTCAGCCTCCGAACACCGGTGAGTGATCCTGATTTCAAGGGTTCTGCTGCAGGAAAAATAGATCTGGCAGCTTTGTCCAAAGCGATGCCGTCAGACAGCTTGAGCCTTTCCGGAATAATTGATATGGCAGTCAGCATGGCAGGAAGAATGTCGATGATTGAAAAGGGCAAATATGAAGAATTCATGGCTTCCGGAAAAATAGGAATCAGCGATATGAATGTTGCAGTGAAAGGCTATCCATCTATTAAAATCAACAGTGCAGCCTTTACATTCGCCCCGGCATATGTTTCAATGACCGATGCAAATCTGATAGTGGGTGCCAAAAGTGATTTTCAGCTAAATGGAAGGCTTTCCAACTACCTTCCTTATCTTTTCAGGAATCAGACCATCAGGGGGAACATGTCTCTCCGGTCAAAGCTTACAGATGCCTCCCAGATCATGTCTGAAATGGTTTCAGATACGACGGCTGCAAAGGATACATCGTCACTTTCACTGATTAAAGTGCCAAAGAATATTGATTTCGATTTTGATGCTGCGATCGATGAGTTCATGTATGGAAATATAAAGGGGGAAAAGGTAAAAGGTCATATGATAGTCAGGAATGGTGTACTCAGTCTGCGCGAAACAGGGATGAACATCTTGGATGGCACCCTTGCTATGAATGCGGATTATGATACCAGGGATACATTGAAGCCTGTCATGAAAGCAGATATGGACATGAAGAATATTGGAATAAAAGATGCTTTTAAGACTTTCAACTCTGTGAAGATGCTTGCTCCGGCAGCTAAAGGCATTGACGGGAAAATCAGCGTTAAGCTTGGATTCGAAAGCCTCCTGGGAAGCAACATGATGCCTGTAATCAAGACTATCAGCGGAGAAGGAAAGCTCAAGTCGGATGAAATTACGCTCGTCGAATCGGAAACTTTCAACAAGGTTAAGCAGGCTCTTAAGCTGGGCGACAATTACAACAATACCTTCAGGAACGTAAACATTAGTTTTAAAATCACAGAAGGCAGGATTTATGTCAGCCCCTTTGATGTGAAGACTGGAAATCTCAAAATGAATATAGGCGGCGATCAGGGCCTTGACCAGACTTTAAATTATCTAGTAAGGACTGAGATGCCAAGATCTGATCTGGGCGGCTCTGTAAATGCCCTTATAGATAATCTGGCAGCTCAGGCTGCGGCATTTGGCATTACCTATAAGCCTTCTGATATAATTAAGGTTAACCTGAAGGTAACTGGCTCTTTCAGCAAACCCGTGATTTCACCCGTATTTGGAAATACTTCAGTTGCAGGAGCACCACAAAAGGAGACCATTACGAAAGAGGCTGTCAGCATTGGAAAGGAGAAGGCGAGGGCAGAAGCTGAAAAACAGGCCGCCCAGCTTGTAAAAGATGCTGAATCTGCAGGTCAGCAGCTGCGCGACGAAGCCGCGAAAGCAGCAGCAAGCCTGAAAAAAGAAGCGGATGGCAGGGCTAAAAAACTTGTGGATGACAGTAAGGATAAAAGCAGTCTTGAAAAAATGGCCGCCCAACAGGGGGCAGAAGCCATCAGAAAGGGAGCTGATAAACAAGCTGCACAGCTTGTACTTGAGGCAGATGTTCAGGCAAAAAAGCTTGTCGAGGAAGCTAAATTAAAGGGTGATGAACTTATAAAAAAGATTTGATAAAAAAAAAAGCCGCTCATGATGAACGGCCTCTTTTTTATCTGATAATGACCTAGAATTTCTTTTCGCGGATACGAGCCTTCTTACCTGTTAGATTGCGAAGGTAAAAGATTCTTGCCCTGCGGACTTTCCCATGCTTGTTCACCTCGATTTTGTCAATAAACGGCGAAGCTACCGGGAAGATCCTTTCAACTCCAATGTTCCCTGACATTTTCCTGACAGTAAAGGTTTCGGTATGAGAAGCACCGCTGCGCTGTATCACAACACCCCGGAACTGCTGTATCCTTTCCTTGTTTCCCTCTTTAATCTTGTAATGTACTGTTATGGTATCGCCTGCACTGAATTTTGGAAAATCATTCTTTACAGCAAATTCCTTCTCTACAATATTCATTAAGTTCATTTCGCAAAGTATTTTGTATTCTCAGTTTGGTTTCAAAAATCAGGTCGCAAATGTAAAAATAAAAATTTGATAATCCTTGTTTTACGGCAAAAAGTTTTTAACATTACTTCTCCTTAAACCTCTCCCCGGTACTATTTACAATAGCACGGTACCACTCCTCACTGTAGCCGGGCTGACTTAGCTTTGGATTAACCCTGTTATACCCTTTTGGAACTGGCTGTTTCTCCTTCACGTTTCCGTCAACATACTTTACAAAAAGATATTTGTAAAGGTCTTTCCACTGACTTACAGTGTTGTTGCCCGCATTTACTGAATATTCCGTAAGATATTTTACAGCTTTGTCAGGACTCTGCTTATACAGATCTGCAGCTGTTTTGTCGACATTCGCAGTCTCCCTGATATAACCGTCCTCAAGCTCTTTCTGCTTTTTCTGAAGATCGTCAATCAGCAAGCTGGTACGCGTGTAGGCAAAATTTGTAACCTGGTTGAACACCCAGAAAGCTGCATTATCGCTGAAAGTCATCATATCACCGTTGCCAACAGCGTAGCTCCCGGGGATGCTTGTGATGCCGCAATACATCGGAGAATAAACCGTATAAAAAGTATCATCGACTCCAAACCAGTTGATTCCTCCGACAGGGTCAGGAAGCCATGAACGGCTCTGGGCAATAAATGAAAAACCAGTCTGCTGTGTCGAGATTGCTCGTTCGAAGATATACTTGCTGCTGTCGACCTTCCATTCCATGGGTCTCCATCTTACGGTGGATTTGTAAGGACCGGCTCCTATGTCTTTGGTCATATCCATTGGAGTCCCCTGGTAATAATCACGCATGAGGTTTTTGACATCATTAAGATCGAGCTTTTTATCGGGCTTTATCCAAAGCGGCATTCTGTTCTTAAGGTTCTCACCCATGGCATAGTCTGTATACTGTCCCATCTGGCTGTTGACCTTATTGAATCCCGACCATACCCTGGCCTCACAAAACCTTGCTCCGGAAAAATCGAGAGGGGCATAGGCATCACAGAAGCTGAAATCCCTGTCATCTCCGGTGAACCATCCATGCTTACGGGCTACATCAATAACATCATATGAATATATTGTTTCGACCTCAGGATTATAGATCTTGTCGATATCTTTCGAAGTTATGGACTTCCTGCCGTCAGCGAGAGGAAAAGTGCTTATCCTCGGGTGATTTGCATGCCCGGAGATATAACCATCGGGAATGCGGCGTGCAACCCATACTGCGCCTTTGCTGGAGGGTCCTTTGCCGATAAGTTCAAGTATCCACGCTTCATTGGCATCTCCAATAGAGAAGGACTCTCCCTCGCTGGCATACCCGTACTCTGTTACAAGCTGCGAGAAAGTATGGATGGCTTCCCTTGCATTTTTTGCTCTCTGGAGTGTTATATAGATCAGGCTGCCATAATCTATTATTGCAGTTGAATCCATTAATTCAAGACGCCCTCCGTAAGTAGTTTCCCCTATTGAGAGCTGATGTTCATTCATGTTGCCTACGACGGAATATGTATGGGGTATCTGAGGAATTTTTCCCATAAACTTCCCTGTATCCCATTCGTAAACATCAAGCATTGTTCCTTTGGGCCAGTTTTTTGCAGGCCAGAAATAGAGTTCTCCGTAGAGAACATGAGAGTCGGCTGAATATGTTATCATTACCGAGCCGTCAGTTGTGGCACCCCTGGAAATGATAAAATTTGTACATGCATTTGTCACCTGCATGTTCAGGGAGCCTGACAACACGATAATAAGGATGAATACAATTAGTTTTTTCATAAAAATGATCTGAGTTTATTCAATTATTATTGGAATTGATTTAAATGATGATTTCACAAAAAAGTTCCCCAAAGATATCAGCTTTCGGATAATCTCCAAAATTATGATTTATAGAAAAATCTGCAGACAATAGGTCATGATGAACTTGGAAATATGTATTTAAAAATCAATTAACCACTGGGTTACACTGAGTTTTCACGGAGTTGCACTGTTATTGATACCTGTGCAATAGTAAATCTGTACCGTGATTTACTCCGTGGAACTCCGAGTGACTCTGTGGTTAATGAAGAGAGCGGGCAAAAATAAACTCATCAGCTCTTAGCTATATATCATTTAAGATCCTTATAATATTTTGAATTTTTCCGGAATCGGCGACTTTCCTCGTATATTCGTCATATCCAGGCGAATTGCCCATGGTGATGCCTTCCATTCTGAAGCTCATCTCGCTTTCGACCGGCTTCCTGGCCGATAGATGAAATTCCCGGGCTTGCGTTATTCTGGCAATGGTTTCAATATTGCCTTCATTTATTCCGCTTCCCGGCATGATAATTATCCTGTCTCCTGATTGTTTAACCAGTGCCCTTATAAGTGAGGCGCCCTCTTCTGCGCTGTTTTTCTGTCCTGATGTCAGAATCCTTGCTGCTCCGCTCTTTATGATTTCTTCAAGTCCGGCATGAGGGTCAGCACACATGTCAAATGCCCTGTGGAAAGTCACTTGCATTGGGTGAGACAGTTCAACAAGCTCTGATGTCCTGCCGGTATCAACAGTTCCATCAGGTTTGAGGATTCCTATCACAATACCATCAACTCCCGCGTTCCGGCACCCCTCAATATCTTTTCGCATTGTTTCAAACTCAATTTCGGAGCACAGAAAATCACCCGCTCTGGGCCGTATCAAAACATTCAGTTCAATATTAAGGTATTTTCTAGCCAGCGTAATTGTTCCGAAGGACGGAGTGGTTCCGCCTTCCGGCAGATTTGCGCAGAGTTCAACGCGCGAGGCCCCCGCATCCCTGGCAACCGTTGCCGATTGGACACTGTCAACACATATCTCAAGCTTAAAATTCATATTCAGGCTTCCTTCCTAAAGATTATGTTAGCGGCAATAATAAAAATAATATTATTTTCAGTATTATTGCAAAATCCAAAAGTACTCAAACAAGGGTAATATCCCTTGCAAATTTAAAAGATGACATGATGAAACCAACACTTTTAGTTCTGGCAGCTGGAATGGGTTCACGCTACGGAGGAAATAAACAGCTTGATACAGTGGGACCTTCAGGTGAAACAATTATCGACTACTCAATTTACGACGCAATCCGTGCAGGTTTTGGGAAGATAGTTTTCGTGATCAGGCGCGATATTGAGGATCAGGTTAAGGAACGCTTTGTCTCAAGGCTTAAGGGCAAAATCGAAGTTGATTACGTGTTTCAGGAGATAACCAATCTTCCGGAAGGGGTGAAGGTTTCACCGGAGAGATCTAAGCCCTGGGGTACAAGCCACGCCATCCTGGTGACTGAGAAAGTAATTCATGAGCCATTTGGTGTCATAAACGCCGATGATTATTATGGAGTTGAGTCCTTTAAAATCCTCAGGGATTTTCTCGTTAATGATACAAATCCTGACAGTTATTGTATCGTGGGGTATAAAATGAAAAACACTCTGTCGGATCATGGCCACGTCAACAGGGGGGTATGCAGGGTTGGAAGCGACGGGTTTCTTAAGAATATAGTCGAGACGCGTCAGATTGAAAAGACCCCCTTTGGTGCACAGGCGCCGTTGGAGAATGGAGAAATGGAGAAATTTACAGGTGATGAGGTCGTCTCCATGAATCTCTGGGGATTTAAACCATCCTGCTACAAATACCTGGGAGAGGAATTCCGGAATTTTATAAATGATAAGGGTATGGACCTCAAGTCAGAACTAGATATTCCGACCTCAATAGATAAGTTTGTCAAGAGCGGACAGGTTTCCATAAAGATCCTGATGAGCAACGAAAGATGGTTTGGTGTAACTTACCGGGAGGATAAACCATATGTCGTTGAGAGCATTAACTCAATGATCAGCAAAGGCATATATCCGGCAAACATTTATTAATGCACGAAGAATATTACCAGGTAAAGCTGCAGTTGAAGTAGCTTATGTTGTTCCTGTTGTCGGCCACCTTCAATGCAAGGCTGTGCCTGGTCCCCTGTGAAATCCTTTTGGGGTCAAATCTGTATATGAGAACATTGTTTTTCTGATCATACTCAAAAAGCGCCCATTTTCCGTCGATTGTCGGCTCGTAGTAATTTATGCCTGAGAGATCATCACTGATCTTTACAGAAAGTTCTTTCCTGCCTGTCAGTACCGCTCCCTGAGCAAGCCCGTTGGCTGATATCTCAGGAGGTATAGTATCTATGGCAGCATAGTAATTGCCAAATGACCTGACTTCTGCAGTAAGGTATCCGTTCGACCAGGAGCTGTTTACTGCATTCTTTTTACGATCGTCATCAAGCCTTACCAGAAGCATTTTTGATTTCCGCCCTTCAGGTATTGTATCAGGTTTTACAGAGAGTGAATAAGGCAGATGAAGAGGTGTGTACTGATCATGTATGCTGTGAAGCTCAGAAAGCATTCCCTTTCCACGGGCGGACTTCTTGTATGAAAAATAGAGTGTATCATACAGGGCTCCGCCTGGAATATGGATCTTTAAATTCTCAGTTTCAAAACTGTTGCTTTTATTGAAAGGCATTAACTTCAGATTTTCTGCCATCGGATTGATTGTGTCCTCCGGTTTCATTGTCTGCGACCTTACTTTGAAAAATAAGGAGGATTTGTTGCCATGAATATCTGTGACAATAATTTCAGCTTTATGGGTCCTGTTGTCGTTAAATTTAAATAAACCTCTGTTAATAAGGGTTTTATAAACGCTTAGCTTGTCATTAGGAAGTACAAAGGTCCTTTCAATGTAAATATGGTCCCTCTGGTATGCTTCATAATCGATATGGCTGTTGATATATCTCGACTCTCCGAAGGAGAAGGCATCCATAACATAGCTGAATACAGTGGTGCTGTCAATGCTCAGTTCTATGGAATATACTGAACATCTGTTTGTGCCCTCATCAATCAGATCGTATGACTTAATTCCGAATCCGGCGAGACCGCTGATATTCACCTCTGTATCTGTAGGAAGTGAATATTTTCCATTACCTCCGGCTACTGTTATCCATTTCTTCCTGTTCTGGCCGTTAATACGGGTATTTCTGTTGACGGGGTAAATGACAAGCTTTTCAATAACAGGTTTAATATTATCGGCAGTGCCAAAATCAAATAGCAGCGGATTCACAGGTATTTCTCCCTCTGACTTTCGTATCTCATAATGCAGATGCGGGCCTCCTGAACTTCCTGAATTTCCTGAAAAAGCTATGATCTCACCCTGTTTTACAGGAAATTTGTCACTGGTGGGATAAATTGTGACCAGAAAGCTCTTTTTTTCATATTGCACCGATTTTACATACTCCTCAATAAAGTCGTTGAACTTTTCAAGGTGTCCGTAGACTGTAGAGTATCCTGAAGGATGCCTTATATAGAGAGCCCTTCCAAAGCCTCCCGGTGATACAGTGATGGCATAAACATACCCGGAAGCAGTCGCAAAGACCTCTTTACCAGTGGTTCCCTGAGTCTTTATGTCAAGACCTGAATGAAAGTGATCAGCTCTCAGTTCTCCGAAATTGGCCGAAAGTGAGAGTGGGATTTTGAGCGGAGAGATAAATTGTTTTTTATTCTTTGAATTATCACTTAATGAATTGAAAAGCAAGAGACTGATAATTATTATGCGGGTTATTAGCATTAATCTTTAAATTTTCAATTACAGAGGTGCAAAGCTATGCATCATCTCCGTTCAGCCAAACTATTTCAGTCAATTTTTTGAAAATATGATTAACTATATTAATTTTGTGGTAAAGATTTAGATATGTCAGGTCAGGGTTTTGAGGAGTTAAAAATTTTGAACAGAAAACTTGACGAATTGTTAGACCGCTACAAAGACCTGAAAAACGAATTATCAAATCTGAGGAATGGGAATGAAGAGTTAACTAGGGCACTTCAGGACCGGGATAATAAAATAAAAGAGTTAGAACTTAAATACGAACGGATTAAATTATCAGAAGCTTTCCTGGGTGACGGAGAGAACACTCAGGATGCAAAACGGAAGATCAATGAATTGGTGCGGGAAATTGACAGATGTGTT
>Ga0208980_10002068_pt1 | contig 12186 bp, 6 predicted proteins | sample WetSurMetagenome_3_FD_187993 | JGI IMG/M metagenome (GOLD analysis project Ga0208980, IMG submission 187993) | Wetland microbial communities from Twitchell Island in the Sacramento Delta, sample from surface sediment Aug2011 Site A1 Bulk (version 2) | ecosystem: Environmental > Aquatic > Marine...
CCAGCTGGCTTCTGTAGCATTTTTAAAACTTCCGCCATATTCAAGGGGGAGATCGCCACCATAGCCGATTGAGAATGTTGTATTTCCCGTGTTTTCACCAGGCCCGGCATAGCCTTTATCAGCGGCGTAGGTTTCACCTGTGAAGTATCTTTTGTAATAGTTGTTCATATCATCAAGGCTTGCCACCTCCATTACCAGGTCAAACCTGTGCCTGTGAGCAAGCTGGTTGTATCTGAGCTCGAGATCATAATATTCCTGGGTGTGTGGTTTTACATTATGACGGCTGGCTATTGAACCTGCCGAATAACCGAACATAGTCTTTATATGCGTTGAATCGGGAAGGCTAAAGTCATATACTCTAAGCTCAATGGGAATGGTCATGCAAACTTTGCCTTCCGAGGTTATTGTTGCTTTTCCGGCATAATTTCCGGCTGAAGCATTCCTGGGGATAAGGATGTCGACCCATACGGCCTGGTTTTTATTTGCTTCGATGGAGAAAGGAGCTCCCCCTTTACCCGGAGTTGCAGAAAAGGGAATGAGACAATCCGGCACCCATCCTGTATAATATGCCGGCGGAGCTGCGCTGTCTGAAAAGAACCACAGAGGAGGTGACCTCTTGACCATATGCAGATAGTGTTCTGTAAACAATTCAGTATTTCTGCCCCTGAAATCAAAAGGATCTGCAGGCCCGGCTGCTGAACCGGGAATTGTTGAGTTGCCGTTGGAGAGATCGCTGATGGCAACATTGATATTTTTTGCACCCTGTGCATCTGCCTGCAGGATCAGCTGAAAGGCAACTATTTCATTCCTGCCGCCAAAAATATTGACGGTGTTGTTTTTCCAGACGCTGTTGTTCACATCAGATGCGAGAGGATTAATGATGTCTTCCTGCTTTATCTTTTCTCCATCATCGATGGCCCATATTCTGGCAATTCCGGAAGGCTTGCCGCATGATACAAGGACAAAGCCAGCTACTGCCATCGGTATCAGAATGGCAAATTTCAGTTTTGTAAAGGTAATTTTTTGCATATCTCAGGACTTTTTAGTTTTTCGCAGGAAAGTGGGCACAAACAGAAGGATGCATCGTATAAAGAATATACTTTTCGCCATCATAGACCATTACAGGGCTCGATTTATTTTCGCGCATTATCGGGTTGCTCTTGAATTTCTCCCAGTGAAGCAGGTCTTCAGACATCGCAATGCAGGAGGTCCACTCGTGCCAGTCCTTGAATTCTGTGGCGTGATAATATCCATAATATCTTCCTTTGTATTTAATGATCTGGTCCATTGCCACTCCGAACTGGTCATAAATCTCCGGTCCCATTTTAATTACAGGTTCATCCTGTTTATTGGTCCAGACCTTCAGGTCGGTGGATTGTGCAAGCCATATTCCGAGGTCATCCCGTTCATAGAACAGGTACCAGACACCATTCTCAAACCATATGGCTGGCGTACCGAATGATCCCTTGCTGATAGGATTACCGTCTGTCTTACGAATATCAAGAGGTCCCTTTTCTTCCCAGTTTATCCTGTCGGCAGATGTCAGCATATGGGCGGTGTCGCCTCGGCCTTCAGCAAACATATAGTAGGTTCCGTCATGCTTTATCACTGACATGTCCTCCACCCAGCCTGACTTGTAAATCGGATTATCCTCGTACCTGGTCCATCTTAATCCATCCTTTGAAGTAGCAAGTCCAAGATGCTTTTCAACTTCCTCACCTCCGTTATAGCCTGTATACCAGAGGTAATAAATACTATCCTCACGAAGTATATATCCTCGCTCCCGGATCTTCTGATCCCATGTATCGGCGCCTGTTCCGGAGAAGACAGGATTGGAAGCCGTGGATTTGAAAGATGTTAAGTCAGACGGGAATTTCACATTATATGATGACCCTGAATTTTTACAGCCAATAATTAATGGTATAAAGACCAGAAATTTAAACAGCGTTTTCATAAATAACATATTGCATTATGATTTTTCAAATTTTCCAGATGAAGTACAGTTCAAAGGCTAATTTAATAAAAATAATGCAGTCAGGCCAATGTTTAGGTCATCAATCTGATATTACATGCCTGCATTATTAATATCCATCAGGGGTGGTACAATATCTTCCTTTGAATTCGGATCACCCTTTGCAGGTCCGTACCATACTCCACCGCCAAAGGTTATAATGTATATCCTTTCGGGATCAGCCGGATCCGGATCCACCCGTTTTCCCCATTTAAAGTTGTAGCCTCTTATCCTGTTCCAGGTTTCTCCGCGATCCTCCGAGCGGTATGCCGAGCCATTGAAGCCGCAGGCATAGAAAATGCCGTTGCGCAGATCAAATGTAAGGTCATATATATGCTGATCTTTTGACATTACCTGGTCCCAGCTTGCACCGTTATCCTTTGTAAGAAATATTCCTCCGCCTTTATCCGGGGAGAATTGTCCGGGAGTGGATCTTCCCCAGGCTGAAATGAGCAGCCGGTCATTATTCTCAGGATCAATTGCGAGGCTCATCGGTCCGTTTGTGCCTTCAGGAAGTTTCATTTTTGTCCAGGATTCAGCGCTGTCTGAAGAACGGTAAACCGCTCCATCAAACTCATTGCCTATACTGCCGTTATCGCTTCGTCTGCAAACAACAAGAAAGAGCTCGCCATTTTTGTCATTCCTTGAAATACGCCATGCAAAAGGCTCTTTCCCTTCAATTCCTTTGTTTTTCTGTATCCATGATCTGCCCCCGTCAACCGATTTGTAAACTCCTTTTCCAAAAGCGCACGCATAAATAGTTCTCCTGTCTTTCTTACTTGCAGGATCAATAAGAATATGGGTAAATGCAGCTTCGCCAATGTCATTGCTGACAGGGGTCCATGTTTTACCTGCATCATCTGTTGTCAGGATCCCGCCTTCGTAACCTTTGATTCCGCTCCTTCTCCACATCTTTGGTCTGGGCAGATCGTGAACATCACTCATTGCAGCCCACCCTTTTCCTTTTATTTCAGGATCGAAGCATAGCCAATAAGTGCTGTTCGTCCATTTGCGCGGTATCCCATTGCTGCGTGTTGCACTCATCCAGCTTTCACCTCCGTCAGTGCTCTCCATCAGTCCTATATCGGTATTTGCGATAAACATATGTTTTATGTCGAAAGGATCGGTTACTATTGCATAACCTGTTGTGACTTCAAGTCCCCTTGAAATCCATCCCGCTCCCTCTTTTTTATCAGTGTACAGCTGCTCCCAGTTTTTTCCTCCATTGGTGCTCTTTATTGTCCTCCCAAAATCAGTCGTATAACAAATGTCAGGGTTGGAGGGTGAAACGGCAATGGAAAAGGGATTTTCTCCCCAGGTGGGACCAAATCTTTCGTCAATCCACCCCTTGGTATAATTCGGGGAATAGAGGTCACCCCCTTTTGAAAGGCGGTCCTGCCATACCAGCTTCCAGGACTTTCCGTAATCTTCACTTCTGGCAACGCCAATGCATGTAGTATCCTCTGATAGTCTGAGTCTTGCATACGAAATGTACACAAATTCAGGGTGGGAGATGCTGGTTGCTACTGATCTCCACTCCGGGAATTCTGCTTTTACATTTTGGAATATCATAATTCCTTCCTGCCTGTTTTCCCATGTTCTTCCGCCGTTTTCGCTATAATAAATTCCGGATGGATCACCATCGGGATTGAAATACGATTTTCCTGAAATAGCGTACATTACAAATCTTTTCTTCGTTTTGTCAAAACCGGCAGTGAATTCATTAAGGTTATTTACACCTTCTGGGCCCGGATTGGTATTCCATTTCCCGTTTTCTCTGACAATAACCGAGTTTTTGCATGTGATGTAAATAGTACGGTTTTCCTTTGGAGAGGAGGGAACAACAAAAATATTCATAGCCTCCTGTTCAAGATCTTTTTCTTTTACCCAATGGTCTCCCTGATCATGAGAGGTGTAGTAGGCCGGTGCGTTATTAACTGAAATTACTGCATGCAATATCTTCGAATTCTCCGGATCGACAGCCAGAGCCATAACGTTTCTTCTTGTGCTGTCGCTTGTAATAATCCTTACTTCTGCATGGTCTCCCTTTGAGACAATCCCTTTAATCTCAGAAGGGCCGGGATAGACTATTTTCCACGTTTCTCCCCTGTCGCTGCTCTTAAAAAGGGCAATGGATTTCGCATAGGCAACATCAGGATCAACAGGATCGAATACAAAAAACCTGACTGGTCCGAGCAATGAAAACATTCTCCAGGATTTTCCTCCGTTATAGGTAACAAACGATCCTGTCATATCACATGCCACGTAAGCATAATCAGGGTCATACGGACTGACAGCAGGATTAAACATTGCGCCGCCGCCGCCGGGTCCCGAATAACCCCAAAGGTCGTTTCTGCCGTTTGGATTCTGAGTAGGGACCGGATTCTCATTAACTTTCGGCACTCCATGCCATACACTTGATCCAAAAGTTGTTATATATATTTTTTCGTGATCATTCTCGTCGATAATTATCCTTTGTCCCCAATGGAAATCATAACCCTTGATTCTTTTCCATGATTTTCCATAGTCATCACTTCTGTAAGCAGCCTGATTAAAGGTATTGCAATACAATCTTCCATCGTGGTACGGATCGCAGGTAACATCATATACATATTGTTTTGTATCGAATATTGATTTCCATGTATCTCCTCCGTCTTCAGACATAAAAATTCCTCCAGCCATTCCTATGATTTCATTCTGTCCGCTTGTCCGGGCTACATCTCCGCCCACAAGGTCGCTCAGATCAATATCTGCCCAGCATCCAAGGTAGATCCTGTCAGGGTTTTTCCTGTCATAGTCAATTCCGTTCGGGAACATATGGCCTTCTGTTATTTTTAGCCTGGTCCAGCTTTCTGCTCCGTCGGCAGACCTGTAAACGGCTCCGGGGTAGAATTCCCTGCCTTTTTTCCCGTTTTTATGGGCCGGAGTTGCACTGACTGTAAGAAAAAGCACTCCCTTGCCTGTGATTGTCAGTTCGAAGGCACATTTATTCTCTTCGATGCCTTTATTCTTCTGCACCCATGTTTTGCCGTCATCGAGTGACTTGTATACTCCCTTGCCATAGACAGCTGTGTAAATAGTGCGGTTACCCGGGGCTGATGCGGGATCGATTATTATAGATGTAGCAGGAGAATCGGATCCCATGCCCTCCACCTCCGGTTTCCATGTTTTTCCCCCATCGGTAGAAACACATACGCCTCCTCTTCCTCTCTTTCTCCATTCAGGATTCCTTGTCATTTTTCCCCTCGGGAAATCGTGAATATTTGACCAGGCTGACCATACTTTGTCCTTTATCTTTGGATCGAACGCCAGCCAGTAGCATGTGTTTACCCAGTCTGCAGGGACTCCCTCAACAGACCTGGTCCAGCTTTTTCCTCCGTTAAATGAATGGTGATAACCGATATCGGTATAGCTGATTGCAATGTGGTTACTGTCGAAAGGATCGAAATGCACGCCGTAAGCGGTTGTTACATCCAGTCCTCTGCTGATAAATGATCCGTCGGGCTGTGCAGCGCTGTAGATCTCATTCCAGCTCTTTCCCCCGTCAGCAGTTTTCATTGTTCTATACCAGTCGGTTACAATGGCAGTGTTGCCATCGTTGGGCGCTACGCCTACATCCATTAGGCGGATATATTCTCCCCCGAATGCTTTTTCAGCCCAGGCATCACTGAGATTTGTAACTCCTTTGCCGTCCTTGATGCCATATTGTCCTGATCCGCCGCCGCCCTTCCATACCCAGTTCCATGTACTGCCTGAATCTCCGGTTTTAAGAGCCCCATACCAGTATATAAAACCTTTATTTCCTGATTTTTCTTCATACCGGTTGGTTAAAAGATAAGCCTGACCGGCATCGAATTCAGAACATGTGATCATTGAATAACTTGGACTGACTCCTGCGGAGGTGTTTGTTACAAGCGGATCAATAACTCTTTTCCATGTCGCTCCGAGATCTTCGGAAATCCAGACTTCGCTATGGCCGAATTCAGCCTGGATCTCCTGCGATTTATCATGGTGAAGGGCATAGAATATCACCTTGGTAGTACCGGCGACAGATCCTGCCGTAAAAGAGAAGGCAGGTGACATCTCTTCAGGTAATTTTTCGATCCGTATCGTTTGTGATTTTTTATTAAATACAGAAACCGATGATTCGGTAAAAATATACAGTTCGTCAGGAGTGGCGGATCCGTTTGCGTAAATAAAATCAGCTGGCTTATCAAGGGAAGCTCTTTTCCATGAACCTGAAGAGCTGTCCGGATAGTAAAATGATCTCCCCATGCTGAAATAAACCGATCCCGGTTTAAGCGGATCCGGCCTGATAGCGCTGATCCTGCCTGATTGGCTGTCGTAGAGTGAACTTTCTGAAGTTTTTATTGAATAATCGGCATGATCGCCAATGAACTGTTCCCTTATTATCTCAGATGGAGCAGGAAAGATCCTTTTCCAGGTTTTCCCTCCGTCATCAGATCTGTTCAGACTTGCTGACCCAATATATACAATGTTTGAATCTGCATAATCCCAGGCAAATGATGATGCGCCGCCGGGCAAGTTTATCTGGTCATAAGATTTTCCTCCATCACGGGAAAGATATGATCCTGTCATATCACACCGAAGCAGGAATTTGTCAGCCGATCTGTACGAGAATGTCGGGATAAAAATTGCGCCTCCGCCTCCGGGACCGATCTTTTCCCAATGCGATGAGGTTGGATTAACCATGTTGTTTGTTGAAGGAGAGTGGCAGGCAGTAAGAATGGAAGCAAGGCATAAAAGCCTGCAGGCATAAGTGTAAATTTTAGATTTTATCATTCAATATTTCATATTTAAAAACATTTTTTATTTTCAGAAGGCTATTTTCTGTCACGGGAATATCTTTTTATTTTTTTGCATATCTTACAAATGTAATAAACAACTGCAATTGGGAATAACAATAATTAACTAAGCCATGAAAAGAAGAAAGTTTCTGGAACAGGTTTCTCTTGGTGCTGCAGGCGCAGGGTTGATCAGTTCATGCAAGGGAGGGCTGAAAAGCGCTCCTGAGACAACTGACCTCCTCCCAAATGCTCATGCTCCAGCGTACAGGTCTGCAATTAAAACCTCCTTTGTGACAGCGAAACCCCGGAGTGCCAATGACAGGGTTGTTCTGGCACTTATAGGAGCAGGAAACTGGGGAACAGGCCTGGCATTGACTGTCAGTTCTTTAGATAAGAATGTTGTAATCAAGTATATATGCGATGTTGACGATACCCGCGGAGGAAGAGTGATTTCAGAGCTTGGGAAGAAACAGGGATTTGATTCTTCTCCTGTGAGAGATATGCGAAAAGTATTTGATGATAAGGAAGTTGATGGAGTAATAATTGCCACACCCCAGCACTGGCATGGCCTGGCAAGCATCTGGGCGATGCAGGCAGGGAAAGATGTTTATGTCGAAAAATGTGTCTCATTTACCATTGAAGAGGGACAGAAAATGGTGGAGGCCGCCATGAAATACGAACGGGTATTGCAGTGCGGCACTCAGAACAGAAGCGCAGAATATAATTTTAAGGCACGCGACTATATCAAAAGCGGAGCTCTTGGTGATATAGTGGCAGTTGATGTTATGGAGCTCGATGACGGTCCGGTTCCTTTCAATGAAAAAGAGGAATCATCACCACCGGATACCATCGACTGGGATATGTGGCTTGGGCCCGCACCCAAAGTTCCTTACAGTATCTCACGCAATAAATCGTGGCTCTACTACTGGGACTACTCTGGCGGAGGAGAATTATCAAATGGCGCTATTCACCAGATGGATCTGGCTCGCTTTGTGCTGGGCGATCCCGGATTCCCAAAATCCGTTTACTGTACCGGGGGAAGGTTTCTTTTTGACGATAAGAGAGATGTGCCTGATTATCAGATGACAACCTACGGATATGACAAATTTATTCTGACCCTTAAAACCGGTGCCTTCACACCATACATGTCCAAAGCGAGTCTGGAGATCCGTAATGGAGATCTTTTCCCCGAGTGGAAAATGAATTGCGAAAAGATTATTATTTACGGTACGAAACAGGTTATGTACCTGGGTCGGATGGGAGCAGGATGGCAGGTGTTTGAAAAAGATGGCAAAGTTGCAGCTCAGGAATATGGAAGATTTCCACTTTCAAATCATCTTGGCAACTATGTCGATTGCATCAGGTCAAGAATTCAGCCTAATGCCGGAATTGCCGAAGGACATAAAAGTTCGGTACTGGTTCACCTGGCCAACCTCTCATATCGGGCTGGTAAAAAACAATTGCTGTTTTCTCCGGAATATGAACTGATTACCAATGATGATAAAGCCAGGGTGCTGGCTCAAGGGTATCACAGAAAAGGATTTGAGCTTCCGGCAAATGTGTAAGCCAGTCAGAAATGGGAAAATTCCCATTTAAGTCTCCAAAAAAAAATGTATTCTTGCGTATGATTAATACAGACCATAATCTTAAGCCTGCCGGCCTTTCAGATAAACTTGAAAAGTTCTGGGAGCTCTCTGACCAGAAGATAAAACTGATAGAATCTCAGTATGATGAATCAAAGGGTTCGCCGGTATTTACAGTAAAGGGCAAATATACAACAAGGGGATGGACTGAATGGACTCAGGGTTTTCAGTACGGATCAGCGCTTCTTCAGTATGATGCAACAGACGATATAAAGACTCTGGAAAAGGCAAGGGGAAAGATACTGGAGAAGATGGCTCCTCATATAAGTCATACAGGCGTACACGATCATGGGTTCAACAATGTAAGCACCTATGGGAATCTTTTGCGGCTCATGAAGGAAGGCAGGATCCCGTTCAACGAATGGGAGGGGAATTTTTATAAGCTTGCCCTGAAAATTTCGGGTGCCGTGCAGGCATCAAGATGGACAGCTGTAAAAGACGGAGGCTTTATACATTCGTTCAACGGGCCGCATTCTCTTTTTGTTGATACAATCCGTTCCGTGCGTGCGCTTATCATAAGTCATATGCTCGGACATGTTTTCCAGGGTGAAGGCGATGTAAGGATAAGTCTCCTCGAAAGGGCTATACAGCACATGCAGGCAACAGCCCGCTATTCTGTTTTCTACGGAGACGGCAGGGATATCTATGATGTGCGCGGTCGCACAGCGCACGAGAGCATTTTTAATGTCAGAGACGGAAATTTCCGCTGTACCGGAACGCAGCAGGGCTATTCAGGCTTCAGTACCTGGACAAGGGGACTGGCCTGGGCTATGTGCGGCTTTGCTGAACAACTTGAATGGATTGATGGGATACCGGATGAAGATCTGGAATTTTTAGGGTCCAAGAAGATCCTAATGTCGATGATATTAAAAGCGGCTCAGGCCACGTGTGATTATTATATTGACAATACACCTGTTGATGGTGTACCATACTGGGATGCCGGAGCACCCGCACTGGTCAGTCTTGGCAGTTATCTTGACAGGCCTGCCGATCCTTTTAACTCTTTTGAACCGGTTGACAGTTCAGCAGCCGCCATTGGGTCGCAGGGATTACTGAGACTCGGGCACTATCTTTCCTTAAATAATGAAGAGGAGGCCGGCAGCAGATACTGGCAGGCAGGGCTGCGAGTAATTGATACTCTGCTCACAGAGCCATATCTAAGTCTTTCGCCCGGCCACCAGGGGCTTCTGCTTCATTCAGTCTATCACAGGCCAAATGGTTGGGATTATATTCCCCAAGGGAGTAAAGTACCGAACGGAGAGTCGAGCATGTGGGGCGACTATCATATCCGCGAAGCTTGCCTTTATCTTCAGAGGGTCATCAATAATGGAGAATATTATACTTATTTCAGTTGCGTAAAATGAACGAGCTATCTGTTGCAGCACTTTCCCGGCTCTGTCTTCATACTATAACCACAAAACCATGGAGCATCGAAGAGGCTGTGAAACATTACTCTTCAGCCGGTGTAAACGGAATAACTGTCTGGCGTGATGCTCTTGTTAACAGGGATATAAGGCAGACAGGTCACATGTTGCGTGAAAATGGCCTCTCAGTAGTTTCGCTCTGCAGGGGAGGTTTTTTTCCCGGCAAGGAAGCATCAAAGAGAAAGGCGGCGCTTGATGACAACAGGCGGGCAATTGAAGAAGCTTTCCAGCTAGGCACAGAAAAAATCGTCCTTGTCTGCGGCGCTGATCCAACACAGTCGCTGGAGGATTCGAGAAAACAGATTTATGAAGGTATTGCAGCCATTCTTCCTGAAGCCGGGGCAGCAGGAGTAAAGCTGGCAATAGAACCCCTGCATCCTATGTATGCTGATACCCGTTCGGCGATAAATACCATTGCCCAGGCAAATGATATGGCTGAATCGCTTAACAGCAAGTGGGTTGGAGTTGCCGTCGATGTTTATCACCTTTGGTGGGACCCTGCGCTTGAAAGTGAGATAAGGCGCTGCGGCAGGCATAATAATTTGCTGGCATTTCATATCTGTGACTGGAAATCACCTACAACAGATATGCTTAATGACAGGGGACTAATGGGCGAAGGGTGCATACCCTTAAAGAAAATAAGATCATGGGTTGAGGAGTCTGGATTCGACGGGTTTATTGAAGTGGAAATCTTTTCAACCGAGTACTGGAAGATGGATCAGGCAGAGTTTCTGAAAAAAATTATAAAGGCGTATAAGGAGTTTGCTTAAATTTCGGCACCAAGACCAAAACCGTTAAATTAGGAAGACATAATAAGGTTTTAGAAGAGAGATCAGTAATTGCGAGCCTGTTTTAATGTTGAAATATAGTTAGTTAATCATATTCTCCCCTCCTTCAAAAGGAGGTGAGACTTTTTTTAATCTCCCCAATTATAACGATACCCTTAAGCTGGCAGCTATGCGGACAAGGGTGTGAGTTCATGAGTAGAGGTTGGGGTAAGGTGGTTGCAAAGGACGGGATTTGAATGTGAAAGAAAAAAATTAGTAGTAAAACACAAACATAAACAACAAACCAATTTTATCAATGAAACAGCATACAGTCGGAATAATCATGAACGGTGTAACCGGACGCATGGGTACAAACCAGCATCTTCTCCGTTCAATAAATGAGATCATTAAGCAGGGCGGAGTGAAGATAGGTCCCGGAGAGACAATAATGCCAGACCCTGTACTTGTCGGCCGCAACGAGGATAAACTGAAAAAGCTATGCAGCATTACCGGTCTTACAAAATGGAGTACAGACCTGGACTCAGTCCTGAAAGATCCTGCAAACACTATATATTTTGATGCGCAGACAACAGGCAGAAGGGCTGATGGCGTACGGAAGGCAGTGAAAGCCGGTAAGCATATTTACTGTGAAAAGCCGATTGCAGTGAGTACGGAAGTTGCTATGGAGCTATACAGGCTCTGTACAAAAGCCGGTCTTAAGAACGGCGTCGTTCAGGATAAGCTGTGGCTTCCGGGAATAGTTAAACTGAAGAGACTGATTCAGCAGGGATTTTTTGGAAAGATCCTGTCTGTAAGGGGTGAGTTTGGCTACTGGGTTTTTGAAGGTGATACAATTGCGTCACAGAGGCCATCGTGGAACTACCGTAAAGAAGATGACGGCGGAATAATTGTTGACATGCTATGCCACTGGCGGTATGTCCTTGACAATGTTTTTGGCAAGGTTAAAGCAGTATCATGCCTTGGAGCAACACATATCGACAGCAGGGTTGATGAGAACGGTAAAAGATATAAGTGCACTGCTGACGACGCTGCCTATGCTACATTTGAGCTTGACGGGGGCATTATTGCGCATTTCAATTCTTCATGGGCCGTGAGAGTACGGAGGGATGATCTTCTTACCCTGCAGGTTGATGGTACCAGGGGATCTGCTGTTGCCGGACTGCGGGAGTGCTATATACAGCATTACGGCAATACACCCAAGCCGGTCTGGAATCCGGATATTGCCCAGCCAATCGATTTCTATGCAGGATGGGCCAGGGTACCTGAACAGGAGCCTTATGACAATGCATTCAAGATCCAGTGGGAATTGTTTCTGAAGCATGTGGTTAAGGATGAGCCGTTTCAATGGACCCTTCTCGAAGGTGCAAAGGGTGTCCAGCTGGCAGAGAAAGGGCTTGAAAGCTGGACAAAACGCTGCTGGATTGATATACCTGATCTTGAAAACTAATATAACTATGATATGAAATCATCGAGACGGAGTTTTATTGCCAAATCAATTATGTCAGCTGCGGG
>Ga0208980_10002069_pt1 | contig 12186 bp, 11 predicted proteins | sample WetSurMetagenome_3_FD_187993 | JGI IMG/M metagenome (GOLD analysis project Ga0208980, IMG submission 187993) | Wetland microbial communities from Twitchell Island in the Sacramento Delta, sample from surface sediment Aug2011 Site A1 Bulk (version 2) | ecosystem: Environmental > Aquatic > Marine...
TGATTAAACTTATGTCGATGGTAGCCGTTGTTATGGCAGGTGTTACTGTTGCCTGGAGTATTTTCTAATCAGAAGAAAAGCAAAAATTATGAAAGCTGCCTCTTGCGGGGCAGCTTTCTTATTTTGGAGAAGTTTATGCAGGATTGGTCTCTGGTTTTGCTGCGATCTTTGGCTTTCTGACAGGATAAGACCCGGGAAGAATAACATCGATCAGGTGTTTTCCTAGTAACCCAAGCCTTACCGCACAAAAAAGACAGCCAAGACTTAACAGAAGAGTTACAGTACCATAATTTCCACCCTTTGCTACAAAGAACATTGTAGATGCAAGTACGATTATTATTGAACTGAAAATGATTTTAAGCCTTAGAAGCGGGGGAGTCAGGGTTTTAAAACGGAATAATCCATCAAGTATCCCTGTAAGAATGGCTGAAATTAATGTGAGAGGGAAAGCATATATTGAAAAGGTGATTACATGAGTAAACAACTCATTTTGAATGTCGGGAAATAATTTTGTAAAGATTATCAGTCCCGGAATCAGGAAGACAAAAGTCTGTGAAAGGTGAATTGCAATCGGATGCAGATCAAGACTCAATATAAATAATCTGTTCAATGCTACTCTTTCCCTGTATGGTTCAAATGCTTTTGCCGGCATACCACAGGCAGGACACACGTCTTTCAATTTCCCGGCTTCCATTACGTAGCCACAGGGCTTACAGCGTACTAATTCTTTCATAATAGTTATGTTTGTTTTATAGTTTTATATTAAGGTATAATCAGAATCCTTTTAACTTAAGGTTCCTCTGCTGCAAATTTATTTACTATTTGTTATAGGTCCCTATTGGCAGAGAAATCTTTTCAATAATAATCAAAAATGATCAAAGTCAAGGTAGAAAATAAATCGATGTTTACCGGTTGTAATTAATTTTTAAATTTATGCTGTCGAATATATAAAAGATATGATACATCCAACCCTTTCAGATATCCGGGCATCACATTCAAGGATAAGACCATTCATTCACCAGACACCGGTCTTAAGTTCAAAGTTGTTAAACGGACTTTTCGGCTGTGAGCTATTTTTCAAATGTGAGAACTTCCAGAAAGTAGGTGCTTTCAAATTCAGAGGTGCCACCAATGCAGTTTTATCAATGACTCCCGAGGAGAAAAGAAGAGGAGTGGTAACACATTCGTCGGGGAACCATGCAGCAGCACTCGCTCTTGCAGCCAGGCTGAATGGAGTGAAAGCAAACATAGTAATGCCTGAAACAGCACCTGTTGTCAAAAAGAATGCGGTTGCCGGTTATGGTGCAATAATAACTTTCTGCAAGCCCACGCTGGAGGCACGCGAAGAGACAACACGGATAATAATGGAAAAAACAGGAGCAACACTTATCCATCCTTATGATAATTTCAATGTCATCTGCGGACAGGGCACTGCAGCGCTGGAATTGCTCGATGAAAAAGGCGATCTTGATATTGTTGTGGCTCCGGTCGGAGGTGGAGGGCTGATGAGTGGCACATCAACATGCGTAAAAGGAATTGATAATTCTATAAGCGTTTTCGGTGCGGAACCACTGAATGCAAATGATGCTTATATTTCTTTTACAACAAATAAACTGACACCTTCCGTAAATCCTCAGACTGTTGCTGACGGACTTCTTACCTCACTCAGTGAACTGACGTTTTCTATTATAAAGAAGAATGTTGATGAGATTTATACTGCAAAAGAGGAGTCGATTATTGAATGTATGCTCCTGGTTTGGGAAAGAATGAAAATAATTATTGAGCCATCCTCAGCAACTGTACTTGCAATTGTAAAAGAAAATCCGGAGGTTTTCAGGGGAAAGAAAACTGGGCTGATAATTTCAGGTGGAAATGTGGATTTCAGAAAGTTACCGTTTTAAACCTTTTTACGGAAATAAGCCACGATAGGATAGTGATCGGAATACTTCACTTTTTTTATATCGAAAAAGCTGTTTATTAGAGCATTATCATACAGAATATAATCTATCCTGTTGGGAGGGTAATTTCCCTTATAGGTAAATCCTGCTCCGTAGCCTGAATTGACAAACGAATCATTTAATCCCTTACGCAGCTTTCTGTAAGCATAAGACACCGGGGTATCATTAAAGTCCCCGGCAACAATCACAGGGAATGGCGAAATATCAACCTGATGCTTGACAACCTGGGCCTGAAGTGCCCGTTTTACAAATCCTTTTTTCAGGCTTATTGATATGCTCTTGACCTCTCCCAGCGTAGCCTTGTCGTTCGAAGCAGTCATCTCCTCTATGAATGAACGTTCCATCCTCTTAAGCCGGAACGACTGCAGATGGTTATTAAAAATCCTGAAGGTGTCTTTTCCTATCAGGACATCAGAATATATAGAAAGACTGGAAGATCCGGGATGTATTATTTCTCCTTTCCCTATTATTGGATACTTACTGAAAGTGGCAATCCCGTAATTCCTGTTTTTGCCACTTCCCAGTATTTTCAGATGGGAATAATATTTCCCTCCGAGTGCTGATTTAACCATAGTCTCAGCCTGTGCAGGATTACCTGTTATTAAAAACTCCTGCAGACAAAGTATATCCGGTTGCTGGGTTTTAAGGAATTCGAGTACTTTTTTTTCGGAAGTGGTTCCGTTCCTGGTTTCAAAATAGTTGAAGAGGCGAACATTATAACTTATCACTTTAAATGTTCCCTTCTTATCTCCGGCTGGTTTTGTGAGCTGAATATAATTCGAAAAATGAGTAAAACCGACAGCTATAACAATAACCGATATTAAAGCTTCAAATCTCAGTAACATTGCCCAGATTACTACCAGTATAATATTGATTAGAAGCAGATAAGGGTAAGCAAGTCCGAAAAATGCCGGTAGAGCAAAATTATCAGGATTGATATGAACTGCCATATATGACATAAGCAGGGTAAACGCAAAAAATACATTTACCGCCAATAGAATTTTATAAAGGAGCTTTCTCACTTTAACAAATATGTAAATACGAAATTACCAGTAATTTAGAGAAAAGCTGATCGGGCATGATGAATTTTGATAAGCCTATACAAATGATGTTATTAACAGAGGTAATCAATAGATCAATTTTTTTTCTGACTCTCTTTGAAAAGGGTCTCTTTCTCTTCTTTTGTCAGGCTGTCATATCCACCTTTTGATATTTTGTCAAGTATGTGGTTTATCCTGGCCTGATATTCAACTCTGGTCTTGTTGTACTCATATTCATCGGCTGCCTTCTTATGAGTAACTTTTAGTTTTTTTCTTGGTTTGAAAAAAGTCACAAAATAGTCTAATATCTTGTTGAAGCCCTTGCCAATTTCAACTCCCCGTCTTAAGTTGAGAGTATAAAAATAGCCAAAAAAAGCTCCGCCAATATGGGCAAGTTTACCCCCGGAATTTATGGAAAAATCCATAATTGATGTAAGAACAAATATTGCGAGAGCCATGTATTTGATCTTTATCCTTCCAAATAAAAAAAGATGAACGGTATAATCAGGTACATAAGCGGCAATTGCAATTACTATTGCCATAACCGATGCTGAAGCACCTATTGCCACTGATTCGGAAACAACACCTGCAAATGCCGGGAATATATTAAATGACAGAATATAAAGCATAGCTCCGCTCAGCCCTCCCAAAAAATATACAGCGATTAGTTTTCTCTGATCGAGGTACTCAAGGAAGATATTGCCAAACCAATACAACCATAGCATATTGAAAAGGATATGCCAAATGTCTTTATGAACAAACATGTATGTGATTAATGTCCAGGGCCTTAATAGTAGTGCTTTAAAAGATGAGGGAACCGAAAAGAGGTTAAGAGCCTTTATTGAAAAATCAGGATTATTTAGCAGGAATCCAATCACAGCCGTGATTGTTATCAGAATGAATACCGCAATATTTACATATATTAATTTTGTAAGGTTACTTCCGTCCCTGAAAGTTTTCTTTATATCATCCCATATTCCCATCAATACAAAGTGTTAGTGGTTTTTCTCCAGTACCTGATAAGTATATAGCCAAAGAGCATCCCTCCCAGATGTGCTGCATGTGCGATGTTACTTCCAGGCTGCGTAAAAGCGAGGTAAAGCTCAAGTGCGCCGTATCCCAGTACAAGGTATTTGGCTTTAATAGGCATGGGTGGGATTATCAGGAGCAGCTGAGTGTTAGGGAAAAGCACACCAAATGCAAGCAGAACTCCAAATACTGCACCTGAGGCTCCTACTGTCGGAGTATTCAGAAGCATCTGCAGTTTTAGCATATCCGGATCAGTAAATCCCTGTCCATGTTTGAATAATGTTGTACCTTCATTCAGTACAAGCTGAAGGTTTTCAACACTGAGGCTCTGGGCCAGACTGTGATACTGGAATGCTATTACTGATTCATGTATAAATGCTGCTCCGAGTCCGGTGACCATGTAATAAATGAAAAAGCGTTTTGGGCCCCAAACACTTTCAAGTATCTGCCCGAACATATAAAGGGCATACATATTAAAGAAAAGATGCCAGAAACTTCCATGCATAAACATATGAGTAACAATCTGAAGAGGCATGAACTGTTCAGATTTAGGGAAATAGATACCAAGTACACTATTAAGGTCAACTCCGGTAATGCTGTTAACAACATAGTAAGCCAGAAGCATTAGTACATTGATCATAATGATATTCTTCACCACCGGGGGTAAATCGAAAAAGCCTCTGCTGTATCTGTTCATCTATGTTATTTTAATAATATTTTTATCTTCAATAGTCGGGCCAAAACTTTTTTTTATGTCTCTTCCGCCAATTTGTCACCAGTTTTTATTTAAATCTTTTATCAATATCTTCAAGAGTGAGAATGCTTATCACAGGTTTACCCCTGGAGGAATAATTGGGTGACTGGCATGCAAAAAGTGTATCAAAGAGATCTTCCATTTCTCTTTGGGTCAATACCTTACCGTAGGGAATTGCTGAGGCTACTGCCATGGCAGAGGCTACCTTTTCTTTTGCACCTGTTGATGGAGCCTCCTGTGTGGTTTTATAAGCCTCGAGTAAAATCTCCAGCATTTCAACAGGGTTGGAAGGATCAATACCTGAGGGCAAGCCGGAAATAGTAATTTTATTTTTACCTGAATATTTGATTTTGAATCCAAGCAATTCGAGCTCCGCTTCTATTTCTCTGAGAATATAATAATCGGAAGGATTTAATTCAGTTGTCACCGGAAACATATCGGACTGGCTTGCTGCACGATTATTGCTGAGAAATCCCATAAACCTTTCGAACAATACTCTTTCGTGAGCCCTCTTCTGGTCGATCAGCATGATTCCCGATTTAACAGGACACACTATGTACTTATTTCTTATCTGGAAGAACTTCCTTTGTGATTCACTTATCCTTTCAGCCTCCTCAGAATTCTCATTCTCTTTATTAAGCGTGGAAAAGAGTTTTTCCCAGTTAGCAACATTCTCTTTTTCAAATCTTTCAACGAATCCGGACCTGCCAGGTAATCGTTCATCTCCATTAAAAGGATTGTAATTTGTATTAATCTCAATTCTGGGTTGTTCAGGCATGGGATTAAATGAACTTATTACAGGAATATCTACAAGTGCTTCATTTTCAAAATCAAGTGAGGGAACAATATTAAACCTGCCCAGGGCTTCCCGGACAGAAGCCATAAGTATCTGCCATATTGCCCTTTCATCTTCAAACTTGATCTCCGTTTTAGTTGGATGAATATTTATATCAATAGAGGCAGGGTCAGCCTCCATAAAGATGAAATAGGAAGGTATAGCCTCGACAGGAAGAATATTCTGGTAGGCTTCAACGACGGCTTTATGAAAGTATGGGTGCTTCATAAAGCGGTTATTCACAAAAAAGAACTGTTCACCATATGTTCGTCTTGCATTCTCCGGTTTCCCGATAAAACCCTTAATTATTATGAGGCTGGTTTCTGTCTCAAGGGTTATAAGGTCCTGGTTGATCTGTTTCCCGAATACTCCAATAATTCTTTGTCTGGTGTTTCCGGCAGCAAGATTGTAGATTTCACTGTCGTTATGATGAAGAGAAAATCTTATGTCGGGGTGAGCTATAACTATCTTCTGGAATTCATTTACTATATGCCTGATTTCAGTATTATCCGATTTAAGAAATTTACGCCGGGCCGGGATATTGAAAAAAAGATTTTTAACAGCAAAACTTGATCCTTTCGGGCAGCTGCATGGTTCCTGTGTTACAACCTTTGAGCCATTTATTACTACTAGTATGCCTGTTTCATTATCTTCCCTGCGTGTTTTCAGTTCAACCATTGCAACTGCAGCAATTGAAGCAAGCGCTTCTCCGCGGAATCCCTTTGTCGTTATTGCAAACAGATCCTGAGCTGTGGTTATTTTTGAAGTGGCATGACGCTCAAATGATAACCTCGCATCAGTTTCAGACATACCGGCACCATCATCAATTACCTGGATCAGGGTTTTCCCTGAGTCTTTTATGATTACCCTGATATTCTTTCCCCCGGCATCGACTGAATTTTCCATCAGCTCTTTTACGACAGAAGCAGGCCTTTGTATAACTTCTCCAGCTGCAATCTGATTTGCAACAGAGTCGGGCAAAAGCTTTATTACATCAGCCATTAATCAGTGAATTTTTAGTATTGACGATCATTCCGCTGGGATACAAGTTCTTAAAAAGATCAGGGAGTCCCTTAATGAAACAATTTTACAAATATATAAATATTTGGTACATCACCTTTCAATGCTGATTCTGCACTACAATCAGTAAGATGTGATGGTTATTAATGTTCTGTGATTATCTTTGTAAAAAATGGGGATTATCTCAACATGAAAAAACAACTTTTATACACTATAGCTATTCTGTTATTTATTGCCGCAGGTTGTTCGAGGGAATCAAATAAAGATGCAATTAAAGTCATGACATTAAATGTCAGGTACGACAATCCGGGCGATAGTATCAATGCCTGGCCAAACAGGGCCTCACAGGTTTGTAATTTCATTAAAGATGAAAAGCCAGATCTTCTTGGTATGCAGGAAGTTCTATGGAGACAGTACATGGTTCTCGATTCTTTGCTTACCGATTACACATCAGTTGGAGTCGGCCGGGATGATGGAGCAAGGGGAGGAGAGATGAATCCTGTCTTCTTCAGGAAGGATAAATTTGATATGGTAAGGACAATAACTTTCTGGCTTTCCAGCACTCCTGAAGTTCCAGGAACACGGGGCTGGGGCGCTTCACTTCCGCGGATTGTTACCTGGATGGAACTTGTCGACAAGAATACCCATGATCATTTTTTCTATTTTAATACCCATTTTGCACACGATTCAGATTCTGCCAGAATCATGAGTTCAAGAATACTGTTGCGGGAAGTAGAGAAAATCTCGGAGGATTTTCCGTTTATTATTACCGGAGATTTCAATATGCTTCCAAATAGTACCGGGTATTCAATACTGACAGGTCCCGATGAGAGTGTCCCCGCATTAAAGGACTCATATCTGATTTCCGAAAAGAAACCTTATGGCCCGACTTATACATTCAATGGCTTTTCTGATAAACCCGGCACAGGAAGAATTGATTACATATTTGTTAAGAACGGCATGAAAGTTCTGGATCACAGGACTTTAATCAGGAAAGAACATGGTGTATATATTTCCGACCATTGGCCTGTGGAGGCGACGGTATCGATGAAATAATCTTTCAGGCTGTTTTTCTATATCTTCTGACCGCCAGGCTGGTAAAGCAGACTGCTATTACAATCAATGAATACAACTCTCTGCTTATATCATGGATCGATGATCCCTTCAGCATGACCATTCTGTTTATTCTCATCAGGTATGCTACCGGATTTATGAGATTGAATTTCTGGGCCCACTGTGGCATGCTTTCATATGGGGTGAAAATACCGCTCATGAGTATAAAGATGATCATGCAGAAAAAAGCAACAAACATGTATTGCTGTTGAGTTGAAGAAAATGTTGAGATAAAAAGAGCCAGCCCTAAAACAGCTATCAGAAAAATAGTTGCTCCTGAAAACATTAACAGAATGCTCCCTTCAAAAGGTATATTGAACGCCAGTTTCCCGATAAGAAGTCCTAAAGCCAGATCAACCAACCCGATAAGCAGGAATGGAACCATCTTGGCTATAATGAATTGATATTTTCTGACCGGAGTCACATTTATCTGCTCAATGGTTCCTATTTCTTTCTCTCTGACCATATTTAACCCGGCAAGAAGAAATCCTATTGCAGTAACAAGTATTACAAGAATACCAGGGAGCATGTAATACTTGTAATTCAGCAACTCATTATACCAGTACCGGTTCGTGATTTCAATATGAGGCTGAATGGAAACAGGTATGGAACTGATATTTTTAGTCACCAGATCAAGATTGTAATCTCGTATTACCCCATTCAGATAAGCCCAGGATAATTGAGCTGTTGAGGCATTAATTGCATCTATTACAACAAGAATATTTCCGGATGTTCCTTTAATAATGTCTTTACCAAAGCCATATGGAATATGCAGGATTACACTGCATTTGTTTCTGTGGAGAAGGCTGTTTGCCTCATTTTCCGAAAATGTTGAATATGAAACATTAAAGAATGAAGATCCTTCAAGTTTACTGATCAGACCTCTCGATTCTGGAGTCATATCTTTGTCTGATATTGTAAGATTTACATTCTTAATCTCGAAGGTAATTGCCGGCACCAAAATCAGCATCTGAACAATCGGGACAGCAAAGATTGCTTTTGAGATAAATTTATTCCGGAATATCTGAATAAACTCTTTTCTGATAAGATATAGAATTGTCCTCATAAAAATTACTTTCTCTGTTATTTAACCCACCCCCACTCAATATCACTTTTTACCTTTTTCTTTCACCTTTTCCCCTATTCCCCCTATCTCCCTACTCAAGTCTTATTTTAAATTTACGTATGCTTAGTCCCATAAAAATAAGGGTCATAATTATCAGAATAACAGTCTCTTTCCATATATAAGGCAGACCTGTACCTTTTATCATTATACTTTTTATTATTACAATAAAGTACCTGGGTGGCATTATCATGCTCACATAATCATATATCTCAGGCATATTTTCAATAGGAAAGATGAATCCGGAAAGTAGAATTGTGGGTAACATCAGACCGATGAGGGAAATAAAAATAGCCTGCTGCATGTTAGATGAGACAGTTGAGATAAGAATCCCAAGTGTCAGGCTCATTAATATATAAAGCATAGCTTCTGCAAGAAGAAGAATGATACTTCCTTTCACCGGCAGCCCGAAAACAAACCATGATAATGCAAGTATTAACAGTACATTAATAAAAGAGAGTATGAAATATGGCATCACCTTTCCAATTATAATCTGTACAGGCCGGAGAGGCGAGACCAACAGTACTTCCATTGTTCCGAACTCCTTCTCACGTGTGATTGTAACAGAAGTCATCAGGGCACATATAAGTATAAGGATCAGTGTAATAACCCCGGGTACAAACATGAAATGGCTTTTCAATTCCGGATTATAGAACATCTTAACCTCCGGTTTAATTATAATTGAATTATTGACAACTGGTCCGGTAAGCTCTGATGTAAAATTATTAACAATCGCCATCGTATAATTTGTTACAAGTGTAGCGGTGTTTGGTTCTGAGCCATCAGCAATAATGCTTAGTGATGCTTTTCCTTCCGCAATCAGTCGTTTTCCGAATCCCTCCTCAAAAACTATTACCGCCTTGGTCTTACCTTGTTTGAAGACCTCATCGATATCGTTATAATTGAGAAGATTACCTGTTTTCCTGAAAAAATCTGAAGAGATTAACTTATCTGACAATTTCTGTGTTATCTCATCATGTGACAAGTCAAGAATGGCGATTCCGGCATTTTTGATATCCATACTTACAGCATAACCGAAAATCAAAATCTGGGCAACCGGTATCCCGAAAAGAATAAAAAGTGTTCTGTAGTCCCTGAAGATATGCAGGAACTCTTTTTTAACAAAACTCAGAAATCGTTTCATTATAATGTATAGATAATCAAAGTAATATGTTTATATCATTCTATCTCAACTCTCACTTTTTACCCACCAATCACCCCAATGGCGGGCTATTTTCTTTTTTTTCATCCCCCCAAATGGGGGACAAGGGAGGTTAATTCGGTCTCGCAATTTTTATAAACACCTCCTCAATTGTTTCTGAATTATACTGTTTCTTTAAGTTTTCCGGAGTATCAAGGGCTACAATTTTACCATCGTTCATAATGGATATCCGGTCGCAATATTCGGCTTCATCCATATAATGGGTAGTTACAAAAACTGTGATTCCTGCTGAGGCAGTTTCATAAATCATTTCCCAGAACTGCCTCCTTGTAATTGGATCAACACCTCCGGTTGGCTCATCGAGGAAGACGATCTTTGGTTCGTGAAGAACAGCAACCGAGAATGCAAGTTTTTGTCTAAGGCCCAGTGGCAGGTCTGCAATGAATCTGTTCTCATACTCATGAAAATGAAGTTTGTCCAGAAGTTCATTCGTTCTGATACGGATAAGCTCCCTGCTCATTCCATAAATTCCTCCATAGAGAGTAATATTTTCCTTTACTGTAAGGTCCTCGTACAAAGAGAATTTCTGACACATATAACCGATATTCCTTTTTATCCGTTCAGCCTGCCTGCCTGCGTCGAATCCTGCCACCCTGACTTCCCCCGAAGAGGGTGATGAAAGACCTGAAAGTATTCTTATCGTAGTAGTTTTCCCGGCCCCATTTGCTCCAAGAAACCCAAAAATTTCACCTTTGTAAACTTCAAAAGTCAAATTATCATTTGCTATGAAGTTCCCGAATTTCTTTACCAGATTATGAACAGAAATAACCGAATTATCCATTTTTCAAATTTTCCTGTTTGACAATTGCACCATTGCACCGTTGTACCGTTATACCTTTTCGCTTTTTACCTTTGCACCTTTGTATCCTTCTCCATCAGCTCAAGGAATCTGTCTTCAATACCAGCTGTAGTTTCTTTAACAGTCACATCTTTCAGACCAGCTTCACCCAAAAATGAGAACAATGAATCATTAACCTGGTCATCAGTGAAGGTAACATGAACAGAATCACCAAAAGGATATGCCGTTACAATTCCGGGATAATTCCTTAATGTGGTAATCAGCTTAAATTTTTCGTCTGCTTTCACCATAAACAACTTCCTGCTGAAACTCTCCCTGATCTTAACGGGTGTCTCAACAGCGAGTAATGAACCATTCTGGATGAGTGCAACTCTGTCACACCTCATGGCTTCATCCATATACGGTGTTGACACAATTATGGTAATATTATACTGACGCAGTCTGCTGAGCATCGTCCAGAATTCCGATCTCGATACTGCATCAACACCTGTTGTAGGTTCATCCAGCACTAGTAACTTTGGTTTATGAATTAAGGCACATGAAAGAGCCAGTTTCTGTTTCATGCCACCTGATAATTTTCCTGCTAATCGCTTTTTGAAGGGTTCAATATGGGAATAAATATCCGAGATCAGATCATAATTCTCCTTCACCGTGGTCCCGAAAACAGTGGCATAAAAATTCAGGTTCTCCTCTACGGTAAGATCCTGGTAAAGGCTGAACCGGCCTGGCATATATCCGATGTTTTTTCGAAGTTCTTTAAATCCTTTAATACAATCCATTCCCAGAACTTTCATTTCACCTTCATCAGGCAGGAGAAGTGTTGTGATGATCCTGAATAAAGTTGTCTTTCCTGCTCCGTCAGGACCAATGAAGCCGAATATTTCAGATTCATTTACAGAAAATGATATATTCTTAAGAGCCTGAATTGCTCCGAATTTTTTCGAAATACCTGATGATTCAATAACTTTTTGCATATACTTTTTCAGATCAGAATATTGCTTCTCCCGGCATGCCCGATTTCATTGCGCCATCATTCTTAACATCAATTGTTACCGAATATACAAGAGTCACCCGTTCTTCTTTTGTCTGAATTATCTTTGGAGTAAATTCAGCTTTATCGGAGATGTTGCTTATTGTGCCAGTGAAGGAGCTGTACCCTTTCTTTCCGTCATCAATTCTGACGGAGCATTGTTTCCCGATTTTGATCGTCCCCAACTGTGCACCACTGACGTATACTTTCAGTTTCATCACTGAAAGGTCGGCAATCTTTGCGAGTGGTTTCCCGGCTCCTGT
>Ga0208980_10002070_pt1 | contig 12182 bp, 9 predicted proteins | sample WetSurMetagenome_3_FD_187993 | JGI IMG/M metagenome (GOLD analysis project Ga0208980, IMG submission 187993) | Wetland microbial communities from Twitchell Island in the Sacramento Delta, sample from surface sediment Aug2011 Site A1 Bulk (version 2) | ecosystem: Environmental > Aquatic > Marine...
CCGGAGATTTGCGTGAAAACAATGCCACGACGGGAACGCCGACTGCCGCTGCAATGTGCATGGGTCCGGTATCCGGAGTCACCAGAAGCGCCATGCGTTCCAGAACCCCTTTGTAACGCTCAAAATCAGGAGTACCTGAAAGCACCCGAATGACGCCGCCGCTTCCCTCTGCAATAGGTTCCACTATTTGTCGTTCCTCAGGTAAGGCATCAATCACCACACTCAAAGGTATTCCCTTGCCGTCCGCATATTGCTTCAGGGAGTGCGTCAGTTTAATAAAATTAGTTGCGGGCCATGCCTTGTGAATTCGGGGACGGCCCAAACCTGAGGACTCGGCCAATGCCTTGCTATGGGTTGGATTCAAACCAACAAGAAGGCAATTATCTTCTATGCCATTCATCCGCAGGAACTCGCCGGCATGTCTTCTCCCTTCCTCACTTACAGGCAAATAGACAGGAGTTTTTGTGGTTGGAAATGTCAGGGCTTCCTGAACCACCTCGAGACATCGATCGCAGTAATGCCGCTCGGGTGGATCAAAATGCAAAAGATGGCGGGTTTTTACCGACTTCTTTATCAGGCGATGGAATTGCCACTTCCCTTCAAATACAAAGGCACGGTCATAGTGTTCTTCTCTAAGGCATTTCAGCTGAGACCTGTATTCCTGCGATCCCCACAGTGTTCCGTGATGGTAGATCGCAAACCGGGTGATTCTCGGATCAAAGTTGTGCAGGATACGCTTCCCTTCATCGCTGGTTAGCAGATGAAATTCCGCTTCCGGATAGGCAACCAGAAGCGCCCGCAATGCAGGCGTAATCATTACCATATCCCCTGCACGCCCAACGCGGACTACCAGGATCTTTGATTTGTCAAATTCCACAAATTCCATAAGATAGGTTGATTAAGTTTTATTTCGCTGCCGTTCCCGCAACCTTACTAATAATTACAAAAACGCTTAAACGAAATCTTAACACAATTTTGGACAGCCATAAAAACGCCCCGCATGCAAACAAAAATGCCTGATTATAAATCGCAACATCCCTCATTTAGCAATAATCAATCACTTTGACTTAGGTCGGCGCATGGGGTATGGTGTGTGCCCGGCGCGCAAGGCCGGCGAGTTTTAGCGCTACCAGATTACACGGAGGTTATGATGGCGGACCTGATTTTGAATGCGGATTACAGACCAACCTTGGGACTGCGTGAGACCGAGCGGGCGATCAAGTTCATCAAGGATTTCTTTCAGAATAACCTCTCTGAAGCGTTGAACCTTCAGAGGGTTTCTGCGCCCTTGTTCCTGAAGAAAGGGTCCGGTATCAACGACGACCTGAACGGTAGCGAAGCTAAAGCGACATTCCGCATCAAAGATGATGCTTACGCCGAGGCAGAGTGCCTGTTCTCGCTGGCGAAGTGGAAGCGGATGGCGCTAGCCGATTATGGATTCAAACCAGGCGAGGGATTATATACGGACATGAACGCGATCCGCCCCGATGAAGAGTGCCTGGACAACCTCCACTCCATATACGTTGACCAGTGGGACTGGGAACGCATCATCAGCGAGCGGGAGCGAAACCTCGATTTTCTCAAGAGGATCGTGCGCATGATTTATGGTGTGCTGCAAAAGACCGAAGCAGCGGTCCACGAGCGATACCCGCAGATTGTACCAATGTTACCGCAGGAAATTTCATTTGTGCACGCCGAGGAACTTCTCGCAAGGTGGCCAGATGAGGGACCACGTGAGCGTGAGAACAGGATTACCCTTGAGCTCGGGGCAGTATTCGTAATCGGCATCGGGGGGCAGTTGGCCGATGGCACGCTTCATGATGGCCGGGCGCCTGACTACGACGATTGGATTACACCAACCGGCAACAGCTGCAAAGGATTAAACGGCGATATCCTGCTGAGGTATCCGCTCCTCGACCGGGCATTCGAAATCAGCTCCATGGGAATTCGGGTCAACAGGGAAAGTTTGCTGCAGCAGTTGGAGATACGCGGCGCAACAAATCGGGCTGAACTGCCATGGCACAAGCGGTTGCTGGCAGGCGAGTTGCCGCTGAGCATCGGCGGCGGCATCGGCCAGTCGCGCTTGTGCATGTTCTTCCTTCACAAACTGCATGTCGGCGAAGTGCATGCCAGCGTCTGGCCGGAATGGATGATCGAGAAGTGCAAGTCCGGCGGTGTCATGCTTCTGTAGGACCTTGACCTCTTCCCCATAAACTGCAAGCGGGGCGAGCCGGAGCCTCGCCCCCACAAATTTTTCAGGGCGGCAGACTATTTCCATTTTGGCATCGGAAATTCCTTTGGCGTCTTCCAGTCTTTCAGCTGGTGCATCCATGGCGCCCGTTCCACAAACTCGTCATGCGCCAGCGGCACAGGAGGATGGCAAACCCACAAAGGATCAAATTCATCCTTTATCTTGAGCATCCACTCGTGATAGTTGGGCCCGTACTTCGGTCCTGTCAGATACATGGGCTGATGAGGACCTATGAGCGCGGTATAGAAACCGTGCTTGATATTCATCTTCGCGGTTTCGAGATAGAAATGGTCGACTCCGGTTGTATCCTCGTCCTGATCCCAGTAAATCAGGAATTCCGAGTATCCCTGGTAACCCAGCTCGAAACTCTGGAACCAGCCAGGATCGCCATAATCCGGCATTAACGGAGGCGTGTATTTCTTCTTGAGCTCAGCATAGACTTCCCCGTGTTCGGTCGCCTGCTTCAGCGTTTCGATAACGTAATCCACTGAAACATACGATCCGCACATCAGCCACATGCCGGCCGAATCCGCATTCTTGATCCAGGATTCATCCGACGGCTTGGTACGCCGTGGCTGGGCGCCGAGTTCCTGCATTATGTCGTTAAGCACGTTTTCGTCGTACACCATCTGTTCTTCAGATGTAAACCCGATGAGCAACACGCGGACAATATGGAAATTCTTCACTGTCTCCGCGTTTTCCTTTCCCCAGAGTTCCCAGAATTCCTCTTTGTCCTCCGCTTTTGCGATCGCGCGCCAGAACAGAGGAACCTTAGTCACCGCCCCACCTATCTCCGCCTTGCCGATCTCATACATCGCTTTGACCTGGGCTGCCTTGCTGGGCATGACGTAATTGATCCACTTGACGCGCTTCTCCGGAAGTGCAAGAGCCGTGTTGGGCGCTATGCCCGTGGGTTGGAGCTTTTCCGGTTGAAAAGGCAGCACCTTCACCGCCATTTTAGTCACGATTCCCAGGCATCCCCTGAGTCCCGTGTACCCCCTGAGCAATCCCCTCAGATCCGGGCCAAAGCCGTCACCCCAGAAAGGATCATCTCCGACAGCCAGCGAACCGGTCTTGAGCAGTTCACCGTCAGGCAAAACCATCTCTGTTCCAAGAATACGCCGATGCGGGAGACCTATGCGGTGGCTCAGTGGAGACCAGCCGTCGCCGATCAGATTGGCAATAACCGATGCCTGGGCGCCCCCGCCGCCTATAACCACATATCCGCCCCTATTCAGCGATTCTTGCTGGAGCTGCGCATAGATAAAGCCTGTGCCCACCACCGCGTACCAATGCTTCTCATCAAATTCGAAATCGTTCAGCCTTTTCAGGTCGACTATGAGTTCGTTTTCCACGTGGCAGTGGGAACGGGGTCCGTAAAATCCCGTGCTGTAAGGAACATATGGCACCTTGTAACGGTTGCATATCTTGACGATCTTCTGGACTTCTTCGGTTGTCCTGGGCAGGATAACCGCACCAGGTATTTTCGTCATTACCCGCTCGTAACCCAGGCCGTTTTCATATCCCCCCGGTCCGGAGCGATATCCTTCGCAGATCGCAGGATCGTCCGACAGGTATTTAGGCCCAACGATTGCCTCTAATGCTTTGTATGCTTCTCTTGCTATAGTCATGACTATCTCCTTAAGCCTCCATCGAAGCGAGAACAAGTTCCGAGAAGTCCATCACCTTCACATTGTCGCCATTTTCTTTGACGGCCTGGGCAAAATTGGCCTTGCACCAGGGGCATGCGGAAACGAGGGCTTCGGCACCGATTTCCTTCACTTCTTCCAGGCGGTGCTTTGCCGAGGAAGTAGCAAGATCCGGGAACGCTTCCTTTGTCCCTCGCCCTGCTCCGCAACAGAAGGCGTTTTCTCTGGTGCGAATCATCTCCACGAACTTGACGCCGGGTATAGAGGTAATGACGTTCCGTGGTTGCGCATAGAGTCCGTGAGTGCCACGCCGCCTCTGCAAACGCGGGCTGACCGTCCCCATCCATCCACGCTCTCCGCTCCAAGGCTTCCACGGATCGGCAAGCCTGCTGATGCTGCATGAATCGTGATAGGTCAGTCGCATGTCCACGGGCTTTGTCGGTTTGATAGTTCCCTTTTTGAACGCATCGTCGACAAACTCGATCAAGTGGACCACGTCAAATCCGAGATCTGCAGTCGCGATGTTCAGGAGCTTCGGGTACTCGACCTTCCACATCCTGTATCCCTCTGCGCAAGAGAGGAGGACCGTTTTGGCTCCAGCGCTCTTGACCATTTCAATGTTCCGTTTCGCCAGCGCACGAGCTTCATCGAGCATGCCGACAGACTGAAGCGTATTTCCGCAGCACCATTCGTCCGGCATCAACATAAAGGGCGTTTGGGACCCATTGAGGATCTTTGCTGTCGCCTGGGCTATCTCTTTGCTTTGGTAGGATGCCGTGCATCCGACAAAGTAAAGGAGATCCGCTTTTTTGGCCACTTGGATATCATTCGTTACCCATTTTTTTCTGCCTTCATGAGGAGCGCCGTAAAGATTATGAGTCGTGTCAATATTCTTGGCGATTTTCTTGTGGACCGGCAAAGGCCCTTTGCCATCCTGGACCGCTTTAACTCTGAGAGCTTCCAGAGTCAATTCTATTTCCAGGTCGAGGTTTCTCTTGCAGCCGACATCGCAAGCGCCGCACAAGGGATCGGCGTAAATGATTTCGAGCAATGAGGGTGTCCATTCGATTCTTTTCTCATCCACAGCGAGCCCGATTCTCATTTTCCCGAATGCGCCGTATGAATCAAAATCATTCCAAACATTGCTTGGACACCTCGTGGCGAATCGGGCACCGGGTTGATAAGTATGATCGACCCAGTAGCATCCTTTGCACTTGATGCAATGGCGCATGTCGTACGTAAAATTTTTCAAATCAGATACGTCTAAACTTACTTTAGTCGTTGGCATCTCAGTCTCCCTAAAAGCACAAATTGCCCGGATTCATAATGTTGTTGGGATCGAAAACCTTCTTTACCCTCTTGAGCGCCGTAGTATAGCCGGCAGCATGCTCGTACACCATCGGAGCCAGAGCGCCATAAGGTCTGGTAAACAAAGCTCCTTCACTCATAAGGGCTCGAGCGGCATCAAGGTATAACTTCGAAATCCGGGCTTTAGCGGCCGCGTCGGCATTGTCATAGAAGAAGGTAAATTCCACCTGGCACGCCCGGTTGTGTTCAATGGGTTGAATGTAACTTCCAATGTCGGCAACCGAATATCCATGTTTGGGCGCCACGGCTTCGACGATTTCGACGTATCTCTGCGCCTTTTCCGGTCTGGCGATGAAGAACAGGCTCTGCGACCCACCCTGCCAGCGATTCTTCCAATACGGCACATCGGCGGGCCATGGATTTCGAAGCAGCGGGAGGATCTTCCCACTCATTCCCGGGAAACCGGGGAGTGCTTCAGAGACAACCAGTTTCCGGAATTCGTTCTTCACGATTTCATTGAGCGCATTGACTTCGTACGCAATCTTTTCTTCCGGACGGCGTACAAGACCGCTTATGACAATAATCAGCGTCCAGGGCGGTAAGGTAGCGCGAAGTTTTTCGAAGTCTGCCGGCCAGTTTTCGGCAATGATTGTGGCCAGGTCGGTCCTGTTCAGAAGAAGTACTTCCTGCCCCACCCTGCGCGGAAGCAGGCGATACAGGAATTCGATTGCATAGGCGAGGTCGTTCACTGGAGCAAATAAGACCTTGTCCGTTTTCGTCCTGAACCCTACCTTAAGGTTAGTCCAGGTAACGATTCCCATCGTGCCTTGCGCACCCTGAACCAGGCGGTAGAAATCGAGTCCCGGACCCGAAGGATTGCCTCCGTGTGATTTCGAATTCGGATATCCATCGACGCTTGCAGAGCCCAGTCTGAAGACTTCACCTGTCGGCCAGACAACCTCGAAGGCCTGCATCGGTTCCCCATAGTCGTACACAGTATTGGTCATGACTTCCCTGTCCAGGAAGTCGCTGAGCACGGACCGGTGGGCATGCGGCAGAAGCGGCATAAAGACTCTCATATCTTTCTTTGCCAACTCACCCGTCAACTGCTCCCAGGTAACCCCGGCTTCGAACCGAGCCTTGCGAAGGTCCTCATCAATTTCCAGTATCTTATTCATTTTTGACAGATCAATGATGACACCACCCTGCTTGGGGATGGCCCCGCCATTGAAATGCACCTGAGAAGAAACCGGAACAGCAGGCACATTGTTTTTGTTGCACCATTTGACAACTTCGCCAACTTGTTCGGAACTTGTCGGAAAAACCACGTATTCAGGCATTCCTGGAGGAACCAAGCTGTGGTCACTGGAGTACTTGAGCAGAACCTCCTGGGCATCGCTCACATTCTCCTTCCCAACAATCTTTGCCAGCTCATTCTTCCCTGCCATTTTTCCTCCTTTTGGTTATTCTCAAATAAGCCTTGTTTGTAAGCACAGTGAAACTCAAATCAATCCGGCGCAAGTAGGACTCGGATATAAATGTAGAAAGCAATCGCAATTAAAAAAGATGATTCCTTGCCAAAAAACCAAACAATACGGTCCAAAAAAAACCTGCGCTCCAAGGTGCGAGCGCATTTTGCCCTGCTATCAATTTCAGAGACCATCACTCGTAGAAGTCTGCAAAAAAACCAACTCCAGGAGTTTTGGCCTATCGCAAACATTTCTTCCTGCAAAATCGGGGCCGAGCATAGCATGGAAACAAGCTTCCAGCCAGTTGATTTTTCAAGTTTTTCAAGGAGCCCTGCTGCGATTGGAGCGGGATAAGGATTTAGGGTTTCTGGTCCCAAATATTCTTCTTCTTTAAGCTCGCCCGGGCGCTTGCCTGCCTTCCATTTTATCTCGATCTCCGTTTGCGCTCGAGGTCTGGATGACTGCAGAGGAGCAGAATCCTTATCATGAGATCCATCGTAGCCTGGTAGATAAGCGGGTCTTCGCTGGCCCTTGGCCCGGCCACGTTGAGTGTTTTGATCCTCTTTTTTCTAATCCACTCATAGGCTGACTTTGCCGCACAGTATTCATCGATATCACCTAAATCAATATGGAGATTCGGCTTGTGGTGTTTCAACGCCATTTCCCGCGTGTATTCTGAACCACCGGAGAGTGGACCATGCGAAATTATCAGGGTTCCATCCGAGTCGATTACATTCTGCTCGGTCCGAGCGGAATAGCCTGTGGTCGGCATCTCCCGCAAAAGGTACCTGTCAGGCAGTCTTCCAGATTCGGTCAAGCGTCCTTTGGGTACCCATCCTCCATGCGGGATCGCCGCTTTGATAGCCGCATCCAATGCAGCTTGATCAGCCCCAGTCTGTCCCCCCGAGATAAGTTTTTTGATCATTATTGTCATGAGCCGAATCTCCTTCACCAATATAAACCTTATTGATGGGTCCCTTTAACTGATTAGGGGTGAAAAAGTGCATCTTAACTTAGGAATCGTGGCTAAAGACTGGGCCAATGCCGGTATCAAGCGGGATGTGGCGTTTTTCAAGCGTGTCATGGCGGATGCCGGCATGGGTGCCGATCAGGAGGGAAATGTCGGAAATAAGGCTGATTTTATCGCCGATCTTTATTGTGTGCCAGCTTTCCTCCTCGACATTAACGCACGCTCTCCCCTCACTACAAGTCTCCTTGCCGACAGCTCGGAATCAATAATGCGAGTCCGGAGGCTCACGATCGCAACATTCCTATGTCTAAATTGCCGATATGGGGATCCTGTGCTGCGGAGCGGTTTTCTATTAGCGAGCAGAGGCTAAACACTACGTAACCAATATCTTCGACAAGGTGGGTGTCTTCAATCGCCTGGAACTTGCCCTCTTCGCAATCCATCACAAGCTGATCCTCAAAAACTAACGCGGTTTCAGGCTGTGCTTTGATCTTTATTAAACGCATGAAAATAAATGGCTTATGCTTAATGCATCCAGCAAGCAAAGGGGAAAGTGGACGGGGAGCGAATTTTGTCGATATGTCCTTAGTATGAGCGCGCAGTAGGGCAACATTGCGAATCTGATTGCGGGAGGGCAGATCCTCTTCAGGGATGCTCTGCACCAACCGTTTAAAAAGGAGCTGAAGTTTATCATGGTGGGCGATGCGGGCAGCATCAAGGAAACTCTGGACATGTTGCAGAGGCTTCAAACCGATGTTGCGCTGTTGGATTTGAAGCTGCCTCAACAGTCCGGCCTTGACATCCTGTCCAAGCTGGCGAGCGCTCTCACTGCCTGAACGGCAGTTTCGGGATCGTGCGCCTTGCACCTGTCGTTGTCCGCATCTATTATGAAAAATCCGTTCATCGTGTTCATTGAGTTTTGGAGCTATTGGCAGCATGCGGATCGCTGAGGATTGTTGTAACGGTTGTGGAGCCTGCATTATGTGTTGTCCGGTTGGAGCCATCCAGCGGCAGGCTAACGATTGCGTGGTGATTGACGAAGATGCATGCGTGGAATGCGAGGTCTGCCGCACGAGCGGCTTCTGCACGGCCGGTGCGCTGACGATGCCGGTACTGGCGTGGCCGCGACTGCTCCGGCGTCGCTTCTCGAATCCTTTGCTGCTACACCCTGAGACCGGCGTTCCCGGCCGCGGCACGGAAGAAATGAAAACCAATGAAGTAACGGGGCGCCTTCGCCGGGATAGAGCAGCTATTACAATTGAACTGGGCAGGCCTGGCGTGGGAACGCGGTTCAGCGACGTCCAAAAGGTCACAACCGCCCTGGCGTCGCTAGGCGTACATTTTGAGCCGGCTAATCCTGTAACAATCCTGATGCCAACCGTCTCGACAGGCCTCCTGCGACCAGAGGTGCTTGATGAGAGGGTACTCTCTGCCCTGGTGGAGATTGAGATCGCCGCAAAGGACGTAGGAAACGTGCTGATGAAACTTTCTGAGGTCTCCACCCGGATTGAGACGGTCTTCAGCGTCGGTTTGGCTACTCGCTTTGAAAAAGAAGGGCGAAATTTTGCTGCGGAGGCGGCCGAAGCGGTGGGATTCAGTCTTTCACCCAATGGCAAGATCAATGTCGGTCTTGGTCGCCCTTTGCGCGAAGGAGCGTGAGATGACGCATACTCTTCATCGGCAGGGGGGCGAGGATCTGCAGCGCGAAATTATCATCCTGGCGATTGCCGCGCGAGAGACACGCAACGGTGACAGCGCACGAAAATTCGAGCGGTTTGCAGATGTCGTTCTGCAGTACAATCCGTTGAGCATTGGCGACATGGCCAACGGTAATTGTTTCAACATGGAACTGGCGGAATTGCGCAGATCGTTTAAAGCTGAATCCATCGTGCATGCTGTTTTCCAGAATCCAGCCGTGGCCGCTTGCGTGCTTAAAGAGCTCAAAAATGCTGACATTGGCCTTTCCATTGTGGTTACCGGACTTTTGGAGCAGACGCGCGCCTGTTGTGCGGAGGCCGGTCTGACGCCACACACGGTGGCGCAGTCCCTGGGCATATTTGGCAGAACGGATAAGCTGCCGGACAAGCGTGTACTTGAGGTGGCTACGATGTGCGGCCATGGTTTGATTTCTTTTGCCCTGATCTTGCACTTTGCAGCAGAGATCCGCACACGAAAATGCACCCCGGAGGAAGCTGCCGAACGCATGGCACGACTGTGTCAGTGCGGCGTATTCAATCCTGGCCGCGCCGGCACTCTGCTGCAGGAAATGGCCTCATGAACGATCCCATTGACCATATGGCCGAGCAAACACCGACTTTCGACACATTTCTGGAGACTGCGCTGCAATCGTCACTCGTCGACCGGTTCGAAGAACAGGTCTTGCGGCGCCCCGATGCACCGGCAGTAAACAGCCTGCGTGGGGAATTGAGCTATCGTGAGTTGAACGAAGCGGCCAATTGTGCTGCACACGCGCTGCTGGACATATGCGGGTGCGGCCCGGAGAATGTGGCTCTTGTATTAGGGAATGGTGCGCCTGCGATCATCGGCATCCTGGCAGTGCTCAAAACGGGCAAGACATACGTACCGCTAGACCCAACTTATCCCCGCAATCGAAATGAGTTCGTCATCTCGGACACTGAGGCAAAGGTTGTCCTGACGAATCGCGCAAACCAAGCGCTTGCGATCGAGTTGGCCGGGACTAATCGGAAGGTCGTTGTCATGGATGGGATTAAAGGATCGCTCCCTTCAAGCAATCCCGGCCTGCGGATCCGCCCCGATACAATCGCTTACATCCTGTACAGCTCGGGAACCACCGGCCAGCCGAAAGGCGGGCCGCATTCTCATGCGAATGTGCTCTGCGAGGTGATGAACTATACAAATGCTTGTCGTTTGTGCGCGGGCGACCGGATGTTGCTGGTTAGTTCGTGCAGTTTTGCCGATGCGGTAAGAACGATTTACGGCGCACTGCTCAACGGTGCGTCATTGCGGCACTATGACATCCGCCGAGACGGATTGGCAGGGTTGGCGGAGTTTGTCGACCGCGAAAGCATTACCGTGTTTCGCAGCGTGCCGACGGTTTATCGTAATTTTCTTTCTGCGCTGCCGCCAGAGCGCCGGTTCCAAACAATTCGCCTGGCATACCTGGCCGGGGAGCCGGTATACAGGCAGGACATCGAGTTGATCCGGGCGCATTTCCCGTGCGAGTGCATCATCGTAAACGGGCTTGGCACATCTGAAACGCTCACATTCTGCGCAAATAGAATCGCACCGGGGGATGAAATCCAAAACGCGCACGTGCCCGTAGGGCATCCCTGGCCACATCGGAAAGTGATTTTGTTGGACGATGAGCACAAACCCGTCTCTTCCGGCGAGATGGGTGAGTTCGCCGTGGGAACGAGGTACATGGTCCGTGATTTCTGGCGGCGCCCTGATTTGGCGGCAGAGAAATTTGTGCCTGACCCGCAGGGGGGCGACATTCCGCTGTACCTGACCGGAGACGTGGGCCGGCAACTTCCGGATGGCTCATACGTGCATCTCGGGCGCAAGGACTTTCAAATCAAGATTCGCGGTCATCGGATCGAGGCGGCGGAGCTGGAGCAGGTGCTGATGCGCACCGGACTAGTGCGTCAGGTCGTTGCGGCGGCACGTCCCGATTGGACGGGGGAGATGCGGCTGATCGCTTACATTGTTCCCCACGAGGGTCCACGACCGACCGTGACCGAACTGCGCCGCGCGATTGCTGATTTTATCCCCGATTACATGATGCCGAGTCTATTTGTTTTCCTGGCCGACCTGCCGTTATTGCCAAACGGCAAGCTGAATGTCCGGGCGCTGCCGGAGCCGGATCATGTGCGGCCGGAACTGGAGACCGCCTATGTCCAGCCGCGAACGCCGTTGGAGCAATCGCTGGTGAGGATCTGGGCCGAGGCGCTTGGATTGGAAGGGGTCGGCATTCACGACAACTTTTTCGAACTGGGTGGACATTCGCTCCTGGCTTCGAAGGTGGTTTCCCAGGTATGTCATATCTTCCATGTAGACCTTCCCCTGCGCAGAGTGTTTGAGGCGCCCACCGTGGCAGGCATGGCGGAACATGTTCAATCCGCCGTCGCGGCGAAGCAGCAGGCATATGCGCCGCCCATGATGCAGATGGCAAGTGAGGAGAAGGTTCCACTCTCCTTTGCGCAGCAGCGCATGTGGTTCCTGGACAGATGGGAGCCGGGCAGTTCCTTCTACAACGTTCCGAAGATCCTTCGCATAACAGGTCCTCTGGATCTTGGTGCGCTTAAGCAAAGCCTCAACAAGATTCTGGAACGCCACGAGGCGCTGCGCACCACCTTTGCCGAAGAGCAGGGGCAACCCGTGCAGCGTATTGCGACGAGCGCGACCTTGGAAGTGGCTGTGACCGACCTCATGCATTTGCCCGAGGCACAACGAAGCGCAGAAGCCCATCGACGCGCTGCTGAAGAGGCACAGCGCCCCTTCGACCTCACTCATGGTCCCCTGTTCCGCGCAAACCTGTATCGCTTGGGCGAACA
>Ga0208980_10002071_pt1 | contig 12180 bp, 10 predicted proteins | sample WetSurMetagenome_3_FD_187993 | JGI IMG/M metagenome (GOLD analysis project Ga0208980, IMG submission 187993) | Wetland microbial communities from Twitchell Island in the Sacramento Delta, sample from surface sediment Aug2011 Site A1 Bulk (version 2) | ecosystem: Environmental > Aquatic > Marine...
CCGTCCCTGTGTCTGCAGGGAAAATCTTCGACATGGGTTTGTTGCTTCTCGAGGATGGGATAGAAATGCCTGCCTATTTCTTCATATTCTTCATCACTCCGGTAGAATATTCTTGTATTCTGACCGAGCAATTCACCGGGCTTCCAGCCGAAAACGGTCTCTGCAGCCTCATTGGCAAATACTATCACCCTTTCTCTCAAACCGACTACCGCATGGGGTATTGCTGCAAGGAGAGAGGCTTCAAGCTCTTCCATCTTTCTCAGCGCCTCTTCTGCTATTCGGCGCTCGGTAATATCCCGCAGAATGCACTGAACGTATAGGGGTTTTTCTTCGAAATAGTGAACATGAGCGCTTACTTCTACCACTACCTTACTGCCGGCCTTGTTCATAAGCTCCATTTGAAACATATCAATTCTGTCACCGGATTGCAGAAGATTCAGGAAATCAGTGCATTGGTTACGACTGTCCGGATGGATGATATCTGTGAAGCGGAGCTTCTGTATTTCCGTACGGTCATAGCCAAGAGTGTTCAGCCATGAACGATTTGCGTATAAAAACCTTCCATCGGGGGTTATAGTATGAATAAGATCATTCGTGTTCTCTATTAAATCCCTGAAGAGATCAGCCGGCATATAGTCCGGTGAACGGAACATTTGTTCAGATCCTTTGACTGAATTCAGCCGGGAAACCTGCAGACGCAATTCCTGTAGTTCCTGCACCAATTCTTTTTTTGTTTTGTTCGTATCGTGCATTATGATAAAACCGAAATATTGAACTGATGAACACTCTTATTCTATCGTTATTTTCACGAAAATTCCATATTTTTTCATCAGAAGTCCCGGTCGGAAGCCATATTTTTTTCTCAGAAGCGACTCATGGCATTGACGCTTGTATTCTGACAGGCAACATGCTACAGTTTTAACTGTTTACGGTTCGAAATGTGTCGATATCAGGGAAACATTCCGTTCTCCAAGAACGTTATCCACAATTTCTGTTCATTGCCACGCAAGGCAGAACTATATACAGACAGGGGAGGAGATTATAATAAATTTGTTGTCCGGATACGGTGTTTTATGATAAAAAACCGGGATGGCTGGGATGAAAACAGCTATCGCTCTGTTGTACAGGGATTGAATGAGGTCTTCCGCGTCCACGAACAGGAAATGCAGGGGGTAAAACAACTTGCCCGGCAAATCCATCATGGCGTTAGGGAGATCAGTCCGTTTATCGAGTGTATTACCAGTTCTGTCTGTCCCTCCTGTAACGATGTCTGTTGTATCAATAAGCACGGGTATCATAACTTCGAAGACCTTATCTATATGCATGCTCTCAACCTGAACCCTCCGCTTCCGGATTTCACGAGAAAAGAATCAGACCCCTGCACGTTCCTCTCCCCAACCGGATGCATTATGGAACGTTCAGTCCGTCCCTCGGGCTGCAACTGGTATTTCTGCGATTCGCTCTTCGATGCCGTGGAAATCCGATCCGATTATAAGGCATTTGATGAAGCCCTCGGACACATTGCTGAACTCTGGCTGAAGATGATAAACGAATTCAGAGAAACCGGCAGCCGTCTGAAAGGCTGATGCCGGAAACATTTTCTCTGTGCGACTTTCGTGGTAAAGTATAGTATGCCGAAACCAATAGTTGTCATCATCGGAAGACCGAATGTCGGCAAATCAACCCTGTTTAACCGCTTGACCAGATCACAGGCAGCAATCGTTGTCAATACACCGGGTGTGACGCGTGACCGGCATTATCTCGATGCGGAATGGGAAGGAAAACCTTTTGTCGTTGTTGATACCGGGGGGTTTTATCCTGAATCATCGGACGACATCTTTCTCCAGGTGAAAGAACAGGCGTTGTTTGCAATCGAGGAAGGGGATGTAATTATCCACCTGCTTGACGGAAAAGACGGGCTCACTCCGTCGGATATGGAAATCGCCCGTTTACTCCGGACTTCAGGGAAAAAGGTATTTTGGGCAGTCAACAAGATCGACGCCCCTTCGCGCGAGGAACGTCTCTATGATTTTTATCCTCTGGGCGCAGATGAATTATGGCCTGTTTCCGCAGCCACAGGGTACGGCTATGAAGACTTTATGGATAAGCTGGCTTCAATCCTCCCACCCTATGATGAGGAGAAGACCGAGTACCCGAAGGTAGCGGTTGTCGGCAGACCAAATGTGGGGAAGTCAACGCTTATCAATACCCTCCTCAGCAAGAAGAGAATGATCGTAAGCCCCTTACCCGGCACCACACGTGACTCAATTGACAGTGTCTGTACCTATTACGGGAAAAAATATCTCTTCATTGATACAGCCGGCATCAGGAGAAAGGATGCCTTCAGTTATTCAATAGAGCGGTTTGCGATGGTTCGGACAGTCAGAAGTGTTGAGCGGTGCGATGTGGCGATCATTGTCCTTGATGTCAGTGAAGGCATAGTAGAGCAGGATCAGAACATTGCAGGGATTATAGCGAGTCTCGGCAAGGGCGCCCTCGTTGTTCTCAATAAATGGGACCTGATGGAAAACCCTGAAGAAGCCTATGCACGATGGCAAAAGGAGTTCAGGAGAAAGATATGGTTCATGCCGTATGCACCGTTTCTGACCATATCAGCCATCGAAAAAAAACGCGTTACGAAAATTTTTCCGGTCATTGATGAAATTATCAAAGAACGGAGAAAGAGGATACGGACCGCTGATTTAAACAATACCCTCAAAGAGGTTCTGTCAACCATGACCCTGCCATCCCACAGGGGGAAGAATGCCAAAATTTACTATATAACTCAGGTCAGGACAGAGCCGCCGGCCTTTGCTGTTTTTACGAATTATCCCGCATCGTTCAAAGACTCTCATACGCGGCATATCGAAAAAGTCCTGAGGAACAAGTTTTCCTTTACCGGTACGCCGCTCAAAATCTATATCCGTGACAAGGAAAAAGAAAGGAGACAGTGAAATATTTAAAAATTGTCACAAAGAGTTTTCTTGATTTTTTTAAAGACGGGGGCATAGTGCTCGCCGGTTCCCTCTCCTATTTTACCATGATGGCTCTCGTTCCTTTCTGTCTTTTCCTCATAACCATTTTCGGCTACATCCTCGGACAGTACTATAATTTCTATGAATTCTTTTCTGCAAAGCTGAGCAGCTTCTTCCCTGCGATTACCTCAGGAATCACCAATGAACTCGGCAAACTGATACGCTTTAAAGGTATCGGCACCTTCAGTATCATTCTCTACGGTCTCCTTTCCCTTCAGGTATTCGCTTCTATCGAAAATGCCCTGCATGTTATATTCAAGATACAAAAGAGGCGGCATGTCCTATGGTCGTTCATCATCTCATTTCTCATGGTCACCTTTATCATCATCATGCTTATAGTCTCCTTTGCAGCCACCTCTCTTATTCCGCTTCTGAAAACACTGCGACAGGTTTTCCCGGAATTGCGGATCGGCCTGATAACAGCATTTCTCATACGGTATGTGGTCCCGTTTTTTATGGTCCTGCTGACTGTGACTCTGATGTACATCTTTTTCCCGCGAACCAAAGTTAAAGCGCTTTACGCTTTGGCAGGCGCCTTCTTTACCACCCTATTCCTTGAAATCGCAAAACATGTATTTACATGGTATGTCGGAACAGTTGTGCAATTCGGCACAATATACGGCCCCCTGTCCGCTTTCTTTATTTTTCTTCTCTGGGTATTCTATTCATGCTGTATCTTTCTTATCGGTGCAGAGTTGGTACACAATCTTTCAATCGGCAAGAAGGGCAAACCACAGGGAGGCGCAGGTTATTAATGTGTGAATGTATTTTCAAAAATAGCCAGATAAAGAGAGCATTCCCATACAGTGTACAGGGAGAGAGTTTCCGGGAAGCGCCGCAATCCGATTCTTTCTCAAAGGAAAACAGTTAATTTTCAACAGGTTACATATCCAGAATGGATAAAGAACCGTTTTATGATGTATATTCAAAGAGAGACAGTGTATTGGCATTTGTTTTGCTTATATATTAGCCGGGCAGTGTATTTTCATAGTGCCGGTGTTATGAAAATTATTTATCGGCAATGTACTATATCTCACATTGATTGGTGGATGAATAACAATGAAACTCGGTGAAGCATTAATCAAGGAAGCCCTGATAACAAAAGAGCAGCTGCATCAGGCACTTGAAAGGCAGGTTCAGTTCGGCGGCAGGATAGGCACCAATCTTATCGAGTTGAGGTTTATCTCTGAAGAAGATCTGTCAAAGTTTCTCGGAAAATTTTTCAGGCTTCCTTCTGTCAAGCCTGATGTCATAAATAATATCCCTGAAGAAGTGCTGTCACTGATAAGCACAGACATCATAATAAAATACCAGATTCTGCCGTTCAAGAGAGACCGAAGCAGGCTCCATACCGCCATGCTGAATCCCAAAGATATCAAAGAAATAGATGAACTTCGCTTTATGACCGAGTTTGACATCATTCCGTATGTGATAACCGAATCAAGGTTGCTCTTTGCCCTCGAAAAATATTTCGGTATCAAACGGGATCTCCGGTATATCAGTCTAACCGACCGGTTCAACCCCGAGACAAAAGTTGAAGAAAGTTCTGTTCAGAAGGTCAAACAGGCGTTTACCGAAGTCAGGGATACTGAAGAGATCGCCGGAATTTTATTGAATGAGATATATAAACTCACCAAACGGATTGCAATTTTTACTGTGAAAGGCGATAAAATAACCGGCTGGAAAGCACGGGGACTTGATGTAGAACAATTTTCAGTATCATCAAAAGAAACTCCGGTCTTTACAGAGCCGATCAGAAATAAGACCAGTTACCGGGGCCCTGTCATAAAAATAAAAGGCAACGAATCCCTGATCAGCCTCCTTTCGGGTACTCCCCAGGATGCCCTGGTTCTTCCCATTACAATCAGAGAGAAAGTTATCGCACTCCTTTATATGGATAATGGAAATAATGCCGTGCTGAATGCCAGTGTCGGGTATCTTGCTCTGCTTTCACAAATGGCTGCACTCGCTTTTGAACTCGTCATCCTCAAGCGGAAAATCCTTGATCTGGATGTTTCTTCTGTAAAAAAATAACAGCAACCGTTCACTTACATCAATAGCAGTTTATGCTTTATCAATGCGGCAATTACAGATTTCTTGCCTATCAGTTCTCCGCTTGCAAGCTTGAAAGCTTTTAAGCCTGCAAGCTATTATTTTTACAGCGCTGCTTCACCTCTCTCGCCGGTCCTGATTCTGATCGCATCCAAAAGTGGATATATGAATATCTTTCCGTCACCGATCTCACCGGTATGAGCTGCTTGCTGGATAATCATTGCAATTTCCTCAGCCTTATCATCAGACACCGCAATTTCAATCCTGAGCTTGGGAATAAACCTCACCTCAAAACTCGATCCACGGTAAATCTCCACATGGCCTTTCTGTCTGCCGAATCCCTTTACCTCAGCCACGGTCATGCCCTGTATTCCTGCCTGTGAAAGTGCGTCCTTCACGGAGTCCAGTTTAAAATGCTTGATTACTGCAACAATCATTTTCATTGTCTCACCTCCAAAATTTATGGGTAATCTAAGATAAAGGAATAATTTATACTATCAGAATACCTATGGATAGTGAAAAAAAGATTCAACAAGCGGCTTTCGAGACTCCTGACCCCGGGAGATCCTGCAAGAATCTTGAAAGACTTTTCCGGGAAGCTCCTCACCTCTTCGAACAGTCCGATGATCGCATCCGGCTTATCGCCCTGTTATTTTCATACAGTCAGTTCCTTGCGGATTACAGTATTGAAAATCCGGATGCCCTCTCGCTGGGACTGCAGAACCTCTCTGCCCAGAGTATAAAGAAGAGGATCATAGCTCAGGCCAGTGACAAACAGAACACTGTTTATGAAAATCAATCCCTCATAGACAAAAAGCCTGTCATGAAACTTCTCAGGGATATAAAGAAAATGCACCTCCTTCGAATAACCCTCCGCGATATAGCAGGTGTCGCCGGTCAGCTTGAAATAATGGCTGAACTGAGCAGCCTTGCAGAGGCTCTTATCGAACTGGCTCTCGATTTTTCCCGGAGATTCATGAGAAACCGCTTCGGCGATATAAAAGAAGATTCTTTTTCCCTTATAGGCCTTGGGAAACTCGGTGCAGGAGAGTTGAACTACAGTTCTGATGTGGACCTTCTCTCTCTCTATCGTTCCGAGGACTCGACTTCTTCCGGAACTCTTTCAGCAGCAGGCGTCTGGATGAATAAAATTACGGCCCATGAATATTTCTGCAGAATGACAGAAACAGCAGCCGGCTTGCTCAGCATACCGACAGAGGACGGCATTGCATACAGAGTCGACCTCCGCCTGAGGCCGAACGGCCGAAAAGGAGCCCTTTCGGTATCGCTGAACGCCTGCAATGCCTATTATGAAGCCTGGGGCAAGACATGGGAAAGAATGGTACTGATCCGGGCACGCCCTGTCGCCGGGGATATTCTCCTGGGCAACTCCTTTCTATCAGGCATCGAACCATTTGTATGGAAGAGGTCGATTGACTACAACGATGTTGAAGAGATCAGGGAGATGAAGAAAAAGATAGATACGGTGTTCGATGTGAATGATATCAAGCGTGGATATGGGGGAATCAGAGAGATTGAATTTTTCGTTCAGACCTTCCAGCTCCTCTATGGAGGGGAGCGACATTCCCTGAGAAAACGCGTGCTCTCCGAAGTGATAGGTGAATTATCAAAGGAAGGGTTTCTGTCCGGAGAGGAAGAAAGGTCCCTCCTTGAGGCATATATTTTTCTTAGGAGGATTGAACATATCCTGCAGATGCAAGACGACCTCCAGACTCATTCGCTTCCATCCGGTACTGATGCACTCAGGATTCTGTCCAGGAAGATGCAGTATCAGGAGATGGAAGACTTTATCTCCGATCTCAGATCAAAGCGCCTCATGGTCAGAGATATGTATACAACCCTCCTTGGCTCATCTGAGCAGATGCAGGAAGGTGCTCTCCTGCTCAAAGAAGCATTGCCTGATGATACAGTCATCACATATCTCTCCTCACAGGGCTTTTCCCAGCCTGAAGCGGCCCTAACGAACATAAACAAGCTGAATGAACAGTTGTCGGTAGGGAAAACTCTGCGGGAAAGAACGCTTCTCAGAAAAACCGTGCCGCTCTTTTTTGATCAGATTCTCCGGTCGGTGAACAAGGACAGGGTTTTCAACATATTTGTATCATTCCTGGAGAAAATCGGAGACCATGCCTCATATCTCGATCTTCTCTTGCAGAGAAAAGATGCCCGCGAAATTATCGTCGCCGTTTTCAGCATGAGTTCATACCTGACACGTACGCTGTTCAGTCTCGAAAATTTTGAAAGCATATTCGAATATCCCAATATCAGAATCGATTATTCCGCAATCGAAGACCGTCTGACCGGGGCTCTGGAACGGTCCCCTGAACCTGCCCGTGTGGTGCGGGAAAGTAAAATGATTGAAGAACTGAAATCGGTACTACTTTTTCTCATGAAGATTTCTGATGCCTTTGCCCTTTCTCATTCCCTCAGTATGCTTGCCGGCGCAATCCTTCGTTCGGCGACGACACATCTTCAGCTTGATGCACAACTGGCAGTTATTGGGCTTGGCGCTTTGGGAGGAGAAGAATTAAATATCGGTTCCGATCTTGACCTTGTCTTTATCGAACCTGCCACCGACGACCATTCACACAAACCCAAAAAAACAGCCGGGGAACTCATACGGTTCATATCGGGGTATACCGGACAGGGAGTTGCCTATCAAATTGATATGCGCCTGAGGCCTGATGGCTCGAAAGGGATTCTGATCAATAACATTGACGGATACAGAACTTATTATATGCATTCCGCGCATCCATGGGAGATACAGACGCTTTTGAAGGCGCGTCCGATATGCGGTGATGCAGAACTTCTGAAGGCTTTCCGGAAAATGAGAAAAGAGGTGCTCATGAAACGGAGCGGTGAGGTCACTGGTCACACTGTCCGGGATATGAGAAAAAAAATCCTTCAGGAAGTCGCCAGAGAATCGTCGGGATATGACCTGAAAAATGGTCCCGGTGGAATAAAAGAGATAGAATTTCTTATACAATACCTTCAGTTACACCATGCGTCCCGGCATCCAAACCTTATAGCACACAATACGGTGTCTGCTATGAAAAGTCTCATCCGGTATGGTATCCTTGAAAAATCCGCAGGAGCATTTCTCCTGCGGTCTTACGGATTCCTGAGGACTGTTGACACCATACTCAGACTGAATGAAGAAGATACCCTCAGGACCGACTCCGGATTAATTGCTATAATCAGTACATACCTGAATCTCCCGGCAAAGGATGCACTGCTTTCGGAGATAGATCATGTAAGACAGGAGGTGCTTGCAGTTGCAGAAAAGTTCTATGCCGGTACTGATCATTAAAAATATTTCCTCGGAAGGCCCCGGAACCTTATCAGAGTTTTTGAAAAAGAGACCCATCCCTTTCACCATTGTTGAACTCGGCTCCGGAGAGATGCCCCCGCCTCTCGATAAATTCGGTGTACTCGTGATCCTCGGCGGCCCGATGGGCGTCTATGAAATGGAACAGTATCCTCATCTCTTATCCTGTTCACGTGTCATCCGGGAGGCGATCAACAGGGATATGAAAGTGCTCGGTATCTGTCTCGGTTCGCAGATGATCGCATACTGTCTCGGCGCTAATGTTTATCCGGGACCGAAAAAAGAGACCGGCTGGCTCCATATCGAACTCACAGGTGACGGGCTGAAGGACCCTCATATGAGGAAGCTCGCAGTGCACCCTCAGGTGGAAGATTTCTGGAGACGATTCAAAGTGCTGCACTGGCACGGAGATACCTTTGATCTTCCGCCGGGAGCAGTGCTTCTGGCAAGTTCCCAACTCTACAGACATCAGGCATTCCGGTACGGGGACAAGGTGTATGGCTTCCAGTTTCATGTGGAAGTGACAAAGGATATGATCCTTGAGTGGTTCAGGGATATGCCCGACGCGGATAAGATCAGCAGAGAAACAGAACAGATTTTTGATGAGTACTACGGGAGGGCTATGCAGTTTTATAAGTCCTTTTTCAACAAATGAAAGGCGAATACTATGCATCGAAATTGCTTATAAAATACAGAAAAGGGGGAAACCATGGAAAGAGTTAAAATGCAGAAGGTCACAAAGAAAACAAGGGACAAGAGGGATGTCATGGAAATGGTCAAAAAATATGATGTGAAATTCATCAGACTCTGGTTTTCAGACATTCATGGACAGTTGAAGAGTTTTGCGGTCCCTGTCGAGGAACTTGAATTTGCCTTCAACGAGGGGATGGGATTTGACGGGTCTTCCATTAAGGGGTTTGCCCGCATTGATGAGAGTGATATGATTGCCCGGCCCGACCCAACCACCTTTGTCATACTTCCCTGGAGACCAAAGGAGAGCGCGGTCGGCAGGATGTTCTGTGACATTTATGAGCCGGACGGTTCTCCCTACAAAGGCGATCCCCGGTATATCCTGAAACTGAATCTTGAAAAGGCAAAAAAGAAGGGGTACACCTTTTATATCGGTCCTGAACTCGAATACTTCTATTTTAAAACAGACAAGGCTACTGATACACTCGATGAAGGAGGGTATTTCGACTATCCCCTGGACGCTGCCGAAGACCTGCGCCGGGACACAATACTTGCCCTTGAATCAATGGGGATAAAAGTTGAATACTCCCATCACGAAGTTGCCCATTCCCAGCACGAGATAGACCTGCGGTACGAAGATGCACTCACCATGGCGGATATTGTGATGACGTACCGGATAATCGTCAAAGAGATAGCGAAACAATATAATGTGTATGCTACTTTTATGCCGAAACCCATCTTCGGACAGAACGGAAGCGGCATGCATACCCACCAATCGCTTTTTAAGGGAAACAGCAATGCATTTTTCGATCCGAAAGACCCGTATTTTCTCTCCGATATGGCTAAGAAATACATTGCCGGACTCCTTACCCATATAAAAGAATTCACGCTCATACTGAATCAGTGGGTGAATTCCTACAAGCGTCTCGTTCCGGGCTATGAAGCTCCGGTATACATATGCTGGGCACGTCGCAACAGGTCTACTCTTGTAAGGGTGCCGCTTTACAAACCCGGAAAGGAGAAAGCGACCAGGCTTGAACTCCGTTCCCCTGATCCGGCATGCAACCCATACCTCGCTTTCACCTGCATGCTGAACGCCGGACTGAAAGGCGTCGAGAGAGGATATACCCTCCCGGAGCCTATTGAAGCCGATGTGTATCATCTTTCTCCGGAGGAGAGAAAAAATCTGAATATCGACTGCCTCCCCGGAAGCCTGAACCGGGCAATAGAATATGCAGAGGAAAGCGACCTTCTGAGAGAGACGCTCGGGGACCATATCTTTGAACAGTTTATCGCCAGTAAAAAGGTCGAGTGGGACGATTACAGCATACAGATTCACCCGTTCGAATTAAAGAAGTATCTACCGATCCTGTAAGTACTTTTCAATATCCCCCTGCCCTTCTTTTCAGAAAGAAGGACAGGGGGATCAATTTTTTGTGCTAGTTCCGCAGCCTGATAATCGATCCGCGCTCATTTGTATTCCGGCTTTTTTCCGAAAAGCGATTTCCAGGCTGCAAAATAATTCTCTGTGATATAAATGCTGCGATCGAAGGTATATCCTCTCGAAGCATCTTCCAGAAGGACCTCCCTAAGTTTCAGTCCGTCCCCTCCACCACAGGTGTGCTGGTAGAGAGCGCCTTTCTTTTTTTTGATCCCCTTATCAAGGAGGTCTTCTGCGGTCACGTTTCCATCGCCTGCAGAGTAGCTGTTATTATCCCCGTGCCCAATCAAAATGACATTCTGATATTGTTCATCCGACAGCATATTCAGGATAGTATCTCTTTTGACGTTGCTTACCCATTTTACCTTATGCCCTTCAACGTTGCACTTTGCAGTTATCGGGGTGTAGAGGAAGAGATCGCAAAGGCTTGCTATGAGCCATTTCGGAGCGCCGCTATAATCAAAGCCGCTTGTAAAGGCGATTGTATCGCATTCATAAGCGCAGCTATTGATAAGTTTCACGATCACGTTGCTGATCAATGAGAACGGAGCAATGACAAGGCCTCCGATACCGACTGTCATGAATTCAAGTATTTTCCTTACCCTGCCGCCAGGCAGATCATCATGTAGCATGTTAATACATCCCGCTGATAAGGTAATTCCTAAAGGATTTACTACTCATCACTCACTTCTTTGCTTTCCCTAAAGGAAGAACTCCGTTAGCCTGTTATTTCCTTCCCCCGTACATGGTAAATATTCCATATTTATAGAAACAATCAATATCCTTGAAACCAATTGTCAGCAAAGCTTTGAGTTGAGCATCCAAAGTATCAGGCTTGTTATCCGTGTTGTCTTTGTATCTTCTGACAATATCGTCATAATAATTACCCTTAATCCCTAATAAAGATTTTCTTTCGTCAATCCACTTCTTCCAAAGTAAAAGATACCACTGTTCAAGTGCATCTGAGGGAGCAAGGATAACGTCAATATTCAAAAAGTAGCTGTCAATATTCAGATGGGAATAGATAGTATTGAATAAGGCTGTTTTCTCCTCCATAGTCGAATGGTGTATCGCCAGCGAAGAAACTATAAAATCATACCTTTTGAGAGGAACAGTTTTATTCAGAATCTCCTGAAAGCTTGCTTGAATGAAATGGATATTGTCAAAATCTTTTAGCCGGTCCTTTGCTTTATTTAACATATCTTCAGAACCATCTATCAAAGTAGCTGTTATTGAGCCGTCAATTTTTAGAAGTTCCTGAATAATGATTCCGTCTCCGCACCCAAGGTCAAGAACATTGTTATTCGGTTTACCGCTGATGAAATGCCCATAGAAAGACTTCAAAATTTCAAGCATTCTTCTCCGCTCCACAATATAAATATCCGCACTATCCCTGTATTCCTGCGTAAATTCAGGTTTCGCCCATTGTGATTTGTCAAATTCTGTCATAACTTTATCCTAGTTAGAGTCTGTCCATAAATTAAGAATTACTAATGCGGTCATAAGTATGAAGACATTGATTATAAATCCCTCCTCACCTCCCTTTGCCAAAGGGAGGGAAAGTCCCCCTCTTTGGCAAAGAGGGGTAAGGGGAGATTTTTCAATTATGATAC
>Ga0208980_10002073_pt1 | contig 12170 bp, 11 predicted proteins | sample WetSurMetagenome_3_FD_187993 | JGI IMG/M metagenome (GOLD analysis project Ga0208980, IMG submission 187993) | Wetland microbial communities from Twitchell Island in the Sacramento Delta, sample from surface sediment Aug2011 Site A1 Bulk (version 2) | ecosystem: Environmental > Aquatic > Marine...
GGAATATGAAAGTCTTCAAGGATTATCTAATCCATCAGGTGAATAAGACCGGGGTCGAGGTGAAACTAAAGACGACTGCAACACCTGAGATGATTAAGGCAGCAGGGTTTGACACTGTCCTGGTTGCCACAGGCGCAGAGGTTGTTGAGTCCAAGATGAAAGGCGCGGACGCCTCCAATGTCTTTGATATCCTGACCTGCTACAGCAACAAGAAGGCATTAGGACAGAATGTAGTGATGATCGGTGCAGGCAAGCTCGGCACAGAGGCAGCAATAGGTATTGCCAAGGACGGACATAAGATAACGGTGCTGGCGCCTGGGGATGAAATGATAGATGCGGAAGATGCTGGCCCCCACAATGTGGGCAACCAGGAGAGGATATATAAAAACCATCCCAACCTTAAATATTTCATGAAGACCACGGTCAAGAGCATTACCGGAGGGAAGGTTGTCTATGCGGATGAAAAGGGCACTGAGAACTCCATCCAGGCCGACAGCATTGTGATCTGGTCTGGCCTTAAGCCGAGGATGGATGAAGCCGAGAAGTTCATAGGCTCGGCAGCCGAGGTCCTTGTGCTGGGCGACTGCACAGGAAGCGGCGGCAGGATTCATAAGGTAATACGCAGCGCATTCTTTATTTCGTCGCAGGTGTGATTAGTGTTGTCAGCAAAGTCTTTTTTAACTGTTTAGTTGGGTGATGTTGATCGCTGGACGCTGAACGCTCCATCCAGAAATCTTCGCTTTATAGATGGATAATAGCTGATATTTTCCTGAAAGCCAGGGCTTGCCAAAAGCCCTGCCGTTTTGGTCGGCATTCAAATTTTGTGTAGCTTCGCAGCGCAGCGTGGCTTCGCGCTGGAACCGTGCCACCCGGTCATCGTCCTTTGCGAGCTCCCCGGGCAGAACCTTAATTGCAACGTCCTGCCCCAGCTTTAGTTCTTTCGCCTCATAGACCTCGCCCATGCCACCCTTACCGAGCTGGCTGGTGATTTCGTAATGTCCCAGGGTCTTGCTGATCATGAGGAGCGTACCCTCCACGTCGACAACCGGTGCAATACATTGAAACAGAGTATAGAAGTTAGGCTTATTGTAGCGAAATTGAGAGATTATTGATGGCTAAGTATACAATTTCATAAATACAGTTGCGTATTTTAGGGGACACGGATGGACGCGGATGGGACAAGAGATCGGCGTTCAAACGCGCCCGGGCGCGTTTGCCTGTGTTCATTCGTGTCCCAAAGAATACGTTTCAGTATTTACAAACTGCAGTGCTGAGATTGGGAATTGCAGCCGGTGAAACTTAAGGGATGAGGGACTATTGCCGTCCACCGAATGCAGATTGCTAATCACTATTCCCGTTTTCTTCTTGACCGCTAAATGGAATTTGCGAGATATTCCAATGATCTTGATCTTTTGACCAGATTTTTCATCCGGCAAGTTTGCCTGTCAGATGACTTTTATAGGACCCAACCAGGGAGGCCGCGTGTCTAATCCAAACGGTAATCGAGTGCGAGCCGAGATCATCGGAATCATGGGTAAGGGGGAATGTCCGTCGGGGTTTGAAGTCGGTCACAATTGGGTCATTACGGACGGCCTTTGTCCTAACGGCATGTGCGCCTGGGCATACAATGCCCTCATGCCATTCATTACAACGCTGCGATTCAATGGGCGATTTCCGTGGCGCGAAGAGCCCATGGCCCGTTTATGCTGTCCCGATGCTGATAATCCGGTTGTCTTCAAGCTCAGCATCGAACCCGAGCCACCTGCTGCATAATTGGCAGGTCAAGCAGAGATTCGTCGTCCGGATTTGCCTGGGTTCGCGCCGCACAATGTCAACCATCAGTCCAAGATGCATTGGGAAGCGATGTGCTGAAAGCTATTATGAAATAAATCATCCCTATAATTTAAAAAAATATCCATGAGAAGAGGGATGCTGGTATATTCAACAGTTATAAATACAACAGGAGAGTTAAAAATGAAAAGCAGAAAGTGCATGAATTCTATTATCGCAATACTGTCGCTATGCCTGTGCATTGCATCTCTGGCTGCACCCGCGGGTGCAGGTGACGCTTCTGCCAAAGTTTCCAGCATGGTGGTTGCCGGCAAGGACGGCAGTCTCACCGTAAACGGCAAATCCGTCACAGCCAAAACAAGCAACACTTTCGGTGCTTATGATGTTACCGGCAATGTGGAAGGCTATAAGTACACCCATATCCTCCATGTCAAAGATGGCAAAACCACTTTTGTAGCAGATGCCTTCCCGAATTCTAAAATCACCGCAAAAGGCATCTCCGGAGGCACTCTTTCCATTGACGGCAACTACATCAACGGTATTTCTGTGGAAGGCGGAGATTATCGTATTAAAGACATCACCATCAGACAAACCGGCGACGGTGTATGCGATTTTCTCGCGTTCGGAAACGCTATCGGCATTGCAGGCGGAAATGTTGTCATTGACAACGTTAACATCAGCACCCTCGGTGATATTGTACCTGCTCTAAATGCCGGGGGTGATTCTAACGTGGTTGTTATGAACTCCCAATTTGCTGCCCTCGGCACCGCGGAGGATTCTACTGGCCTTCATTCCGGGAAAAAACCTTTCTCCGGTTATAAGGGTGCCATCACAGAGGTCCCGTGGGTACTCGGGCTTTACGGCACACTTCGCGCCACAAACCTAATAGGAAAGGCCGATATTGTGTATTACAAAACCAAGGTAGAAGCAAATGGCTGGGGCGTTTACTCTACAGACGGAGGTGCAAACCACACTCTCATCAACAGCTATGGCTACTTAGACGACAAAGGTACATTTGGCTATGGATATGGCACTTATGCCCTTGGTCTTACCGTCAACTATCTCGGCATCGAGATTGATGTCCCAACATACGGCATTGTTTCCCGCGGCAATTTTACGATGATGAAAAGTACCCAGGAAAACCTCGCCAAGGTAAATAATGACGCTATGTCCTTGTTTAAGAAGGAACTCGGTGGCGATTACAGCAGCATAGAAGCCCGCCGCAACAAAATTACTGCCAGATACGGCGTTATGTCTCACGGTGCCAAGGAAGGCACCTTTGACATTTCCGGCACAGATTTCCATGTAGATAACACCGCTTTCCTGCTGAAGGACGCCTACATGAATATTAATGTTACTGATACTACCTTCAACTTCAATAATCTCTCTGGCGGAAAATATGGCACAATTCTTCATGCTATGCAAAGCGACGATGCAGGCATCGCAATGTACGCCTACGACAACTGTTGGGCCATATGCTCCACGTTGCTGTATGCAGACCCAATCCCCGTTAAAGTATCTAATGAAGTTAAAGCGACCTTTACCGGCGAGACCTTGAGAGGCAATTTCTACAACACCATGCGCAACGGCGGCAAAATGAATCTTTTTTTTGATGGCACATCGGTGGACGGTGCGATTACATCTGCTTCCTACATCCATAAGAATGCCTCTTACTACATTGTCGATAATGGCAAAGGCGGATATACTGCGGTTGACGCCAAAGGCAAGGCTTACATAACCCTTCACAACACCGGTATGTTCCCTGGCTCAGAATATTATTATCCAAAAACTGACGACAAAGGCAGTTTTGTCTACTCCGGCGAAGCCTATGACCCCACCCTTATTGTCGGCTACTCCATTTTCTACAATGATGCCAAGTATTTAAACGAGGTCAATATCACCGCAAAGCAAGCTATCAACAATCCGGTATATATCGAATTGAAAAACGGCTCTGTATGGAATGTGGCTGACGTATCATACCTTGCCGGCTATACCGTGGATAATACCTCAAAGATCAACGGAGTAATCACTAAGCTCGCAGACGGCACATATATGGCGTCTCCTTCATCAGTGAAATAGGCTAATGCATCTTCTGGGTATTGATCGGCATAGCCAGCGCAGCTGGTATCGTGCACATAAGAAGAATAAGACACAATTTAACTAAGGAGAATATTATGCGTAAAGTTTTATTCTTATCAACAGTGTTGACACTCATTTTCACATCATCAGTTTGGGCAGCCGATATCTCTGGAACCTGGACACTCAAGATGTGGGGGGCAGGAGCAGAAGAATCAGTGTCTCTGGTTATCAAGGCCACTGGTGAGAATCTTACAATTACTTGTAGCCACCCGACATTTAAGGAAATGACTGGTACAGGAACCTTAAAAGGGGATGCAATATCCTTTAGCCTTAAATCATCTTCTGCGGAAATTGGTTTCTCCGGCAAAGTTACCGGAAATAAGATGGCAGGGATTAGAGAGGTCAAGAGTGCCGGTAGTGGCGGTCGTCAGGGTGGAGCTCCTGGTGGCGCACCAGGCGGTCAAGGTCAGGCCCCTGCTGGCGGACAAGGTGCTCCAGGTGGACAGTCTCCAGCTGGTGGTCAGGGTGGCGCTCCTGGCGCCCAAGGTGCTCAAGGCGGTGGACAAACTCCTGCTGGTGGCGCTCAAGCACAAAGTTCCGAAGCCTGGACAGCAGAGAAGAATTAATCACGTTTGGAGCGCACCGATCATTGGCAGCCTGACGGTGATCCATCATCAAGGGGCCGACCTTCTCATCATATCTATCGGCTCAGCTATCGCGTGAGTGTTAACATACTAATTTGGGGAAGGAGACATTCTGCATGGATTCGTCAAGAGACGGTTCGCCAGCCTGGCTTGTGCTGCTTTTGTTAGTTTTTATCGGCTTCACCACCTATGCACAACAGTTCGCTACTCCGGTGCTGCTCCCATCAATCGGGAATGATCTGGGACTTAATACAGCACAGCTCGGGATTATCTGGGGAATGACAACATTCGGTGGGCTTTTTCTGTCGCTGCCCGGGGGACTTTTAGGCGATAAAGTAGGCCCGAAGGCAGGCATATTCATCGTCACCATGATTGTCGTTATTTCATACGGTCTCCGGGGACTGGCTAGAGATTCATTATCCCTTTCGATCATGATGTTCATCGGCGGTGGCGTCATAGGTGCCCTGCCTTCGATCGTAATCAAAGCGATTTTCATGTGGTTTCCTTCTAAACTGGTTGGGTCTGCCAACGGAATCTGGTGGAGTCTTAACCGTGTAGGAATGGCAGCGGGATCTGCAGTGAGTGCTACGTTGCTTGCTCCTGCATTAAACGGATGGCAGAATACATTTTTCTTGTACGGAGGCCTTTCACTTATATTCGCATTACTTTGGCTGGTGTTAATCAGGGAACCGGCTAATGCTACGGCCGTTGTCGGAGCCCCCTTCGCAGAATCAATCCGACAGGTGGCACGAAGCCGAGACGTCTGGATTTGCTCGGTAACCCTTTTCGGCATTATCGGTTCTTTTGTCGGTTTTGTCGGATATTTGCCACTCTACCTGCAAAACAACGGCTGGACAGTGGCTACTTCTTCTTTATCACTTACCGCATTTTTACTGGCAACGGTAATTACGTCGCTTTCAATTCCAGTCCTTTCCGATAAATACAGACAGCGAAAAATATTTTTTATTTTACCGTGTATAGTTTTTATTGCCGTAACCGCCCTGATGGCAGTGTTTAAAAATACGCCCGCTATCTGGACAATCTTGATTATCGGGGGGTTGAGTTTTGGAAGCCTTCTCCCGGTTATCAATACAATGATCGCGGAGATAAAAGGGATTGGAACCAAATACGCCAGTACCGCAACCAGTCTGGGTTCGGGACTAGGTGGACTCGGCGGCCTGATATTCGCCTGGGCGGCCGGCAAAATAGCTATGGTAAACGCCATTACCCCGTTTTTGTTTTGTGCCGGTCTCTGTTTCCTGTGCCTGATACCTTTCTTTTTTGTTGAGGAAACGGGAAACACTTAATAGGATACTTTAAATGGTGGATAGCAAAATAGTTGATCCTCGGCGCTTAAGATAAATCGCTGTTATCCAGTTCATGACACATGTCGGGGTGCCTTACCAACAAATATATCTAATGTATTTTGGGGATCATAGAATATCTTTATTCTCTTGCCGATCTGCCAATCGGGAAAAACGGATGTATATTGGGGAACGCTGTGATTGTGTTCATTTATTTTCAGATGCATTGGTTCTGATGAATTGTATCTTCTGGTAAGTTCTTCGCCATCTCTGCCAATGAACTTGACAGTCACATACACATCACCCTGATATTTGCATTCGGTATAAGCGTAATTTCCACCTATATCAACCTGCATCTTATCAACTAAAGGTACAACATTCCTGACATCTATTATTTCCCCCACTGTTTTAGTATATTTTGCTGCAATGGAGATCTTGCGGTATAGCCATATGATTGCGAAAATCGCCGCAATTATTAAACAGATAAATCCTAACACTGCCATAATCAATCTCTTCATGCTAATCAACGCCGGGATAATATAAATACTATGCCCATAGGAGGGATAAGCTTGTGTTCTCGCTCAATCCCGCAGTTCGATGTCTGTTTCCGCACCTGATAAATGACGATATGTCTGCTTTCTTTGGTCAACAAGATCTCTGCTTGCAACCTCAGACTCCGATTATAAGCCAAAATGCCGTGTGCAAACCCGAATTTTCATTGGGCGCTGACGATGAAAATGGGACCGGGAGATTTCCCTGCGGCAAAAACGTTGAAGCCGATCTTATAAAGACTTCCAATGCGTCTCGTTTCATTCCACCTGATCTCCGATGAGGTTCGCCTGTGTTTTGAAGCCGGATGCGCTTCACATTCTTGGCTATCAAAGATCACCTGATTTCGCTACAATAAGGCCAATTCATCGACTTGCGTTTCAATGCATTGTACCCGCTGTTGTTGACGTGGAGGTTATGCTCCTCATGATCGGCAAAACGCTGGGACATTACGAAATCGCCAACCAGCTCGGCAAGGGTGGCATGGGGGAGGTCTATCGGGCAAAGGACCTGAAGCTCGGACGGGACGTTGCCATGAAGGTACTACCGGAGGAGTTCGCAAAGGACACTGAAAGCTGTTTTTTTCACTTTATTGGAATCATTTTCCGCAGCGGAGGCCGAGGATTCAGAGGGTTTAACCGGTTGCAGCGCTTCGGCTGATGGTCTTTCTGGCGGTGGGGAGGCTGCTTCCTCGGCGGCGGCGAACCAGGTGGCCGTGGCGGAATGTCCCCTCCCGCCGTCAACAGGAAACATAAATCCCGGCTTCTGAAAACTCTTTACTGTGGAACAGCATTATCAAATCAGTAAAGGAGACGTGTTATGAAGAGAAGAGATTTCATTAGGAGTGCGGCCGTTGGCGGGAGTCTCTTTGGTGCGGGTATGCTTTCAGATGCAAGGGATGCTTCAGCGGCTTCCGCTTCTGAAGGCCAAGAGAAAAAAACAATAAAAAAAGGCCTTGTTGTGTATGCATCCCGTACCAACAACACCACCAAGGTGGCGGAACGTTTCAAGAGCACCCTTGAAAGGAACGGTTGGCAATGTGATAGCTTCAAGATTTTACAGGATAGCGATCCAACGGCATTCCCTTATAAAATCAATGGAGGAGATTTCATGCGAAACGACCGGGCGAAGATTATACGAGAATTATGAGGCGGTTGAAGCTTTATTGCTTCAACCGCCTCTTTTAATACAAATCGCTACGCCTTCTGCTGACCCTTCATATTTATAACAAGACCACCCGATCTATGCTTCATCAACATGATAGGGCCAAAGTCCTTTTTTTATGGGGCTCACAGCATTGAATCCAGCGAACCCATAGAGGAAAGCAGGCTATTTGGATTTGGCCGGCGAAATAACAATATTTCCGCTATAGGTCTCACCCTGTTTAATGGGTTTTTCATTGCCATCAATTTTCATAACTACGTTGGCTCCGTTTGCGCCCTCAATGGCACCTTTGTCAATAATGAGCTTGCTGATCAGGCTTTCTCCGGTGACCTTCCATACACCACCATCTTTCATGCTGACACTGATGGTGCTGGTACCGTTCCGGTAGTTTCTGTTTGCCACGTGTCCAAGATAGTAATACTCGTTAATTGTGAAATGGGTATTCTGTTTGCCGGTTTCATCTACATGCCTGGTCTCTGTCAGAGAAATTGCACCGTTAAGCGTCGCACCATTTCCGATCGAAACCTCCAGCGCGTTACCGCTCTGGTTGTAATAGCCGCTGCCGTTAAACACGTCACCCTTATAGTTGCCGTTTGTGAGGACCAGCTTAACAGCGCCGCCACCACCGGGACCTCCAGGGCCACCGGGACCGCCGGAACCACGAGGACCTCCTGGGCCGCCTGCCGCAGCATCAGGAGCACCTTGACCACCCGGTCCACCAGGACCGCCGGAGCCACGAGGGCCGCCCGCCGCAGCCTCGGGAGCACCTTGACCACCAGGACCGCCGGCACCACCGGGGCCGCCCGGACCGCCGCCCCTCTGGTCGCCTGATGAAGCACCGGCTTTGGTGACATTACCGCTTTCAGAGGGCCAGCCTGCGGCTTCCTTGAACTCGGTGTTGAAAGCCTCCATGCTTCCGCCAACCGTGCGGTCGTCGTTGTCGATCATCTGCAGTATGATACCGGACGCTGAATTCAGCACCGCCTTGTCGGCTATAAAGCTGACACCACCCGCCTTATTCAGGAAAATAGCCTCCGCGGAGTTGACAATCGTTCCGTCCAGAACATTGACTGAGCCGCTGCCGTGCGTCATGAAGCCGAAAACAGAATTGATGATGGTCGGCTTGCCTTTTCCTGTAACGGTTTCGATAGTCTTGCCGTCGGCGTCTTTGAGTTCAATCTTTCCGGATGAGGACTTATAGTAGGCATCGCCACCGGTAAATATGGAAGCATAGGTAGTGCCACTGAAGGTCGTACCATAAAAATACTGCTTGGCACCGCCAATGTTATATGTGCCATAACCGGAGCCGTATTTGCTGCTGTAGGAGAAGTTACCCGAAGACATGCCGCCTTTTGACTTCGGCAGGATTTCCAGCGTTGAATCCACCACATTCATCACAGGATTGGTACAGTCATCTGTGGACAGGATAGCCCAGCCGCCGGAAGTGACATTTGAGCCTATGACCGTCAGAGTGGAATTTTCACCCAGCATATTGCCCGCACGTATGCCGCCCTGGATGCCTAGCACCCATGGGGGCGAGAGCATGATATTCTGATTCGCGCTGTTAACGTATCCTTTGTAAGCCTGGGTCAGAGGATTTGCGCCCACGGTGGTGACTGTTGAATCTCTAACAAGAATCTGGGCGTGGTTATCAGTGATGAATGCAGCGCGCAGGAAGCCTTTGGTGCTGATTTTCATGGAATTCACTTTCACCTTGGCGTAATCGGCAGCAATGATCTGGGCGCCGAGTCCCGAAAAGTCAGAGGAATTTTTGCCGTCGCCGCTATCAGAGGCGGAAATGGAACCGGTCAGCGTGAGATCGGTTCCTTTCCCTGTTGCTATCACCGAGCCGAAAGCTTCACCGTTGGCAACTAGATCGAGGTCAAGCTTGGAAATAGGGGAATCTTTATCAGCGAGCAGGGAGTTTTTGTCGACGATAGTGCCGTCTTTGATGTAGTAGCCGATGCTGAATTTGTCGTTGCCGCGGCGCGTGTAATGGGTTGCAGAGCCTTCGAAGGTAGTGACGGCGTCAATTGTCTTTCCTTTAACAGTTACAGTATTTGTGCCCTGCGAATTGGCGGGCAGACCGCCAAAGAAAAGCGCAAAAGCCAATACAATGCAATAGGGAAAAAAGATACGCCGAATCAATAATTTCATCTCCATTTTTCTTGCCTCTCAATTTCTGTTAAGTTGCGTTGATAAGACCGCGTTTTTTATGAACGGACAGGCGGATTGGGTCCGCGTTTCCGCTCGATCCTAAGTGCGATTACTGCTTCCACGTCTGACAATATGCAATATTACAGCTTTCGGCGACCAACCAGCCTGCTTGGCGCCTTGGGCTTCGATTATAAGCCAAAATGCTCGAACGATTTAATAATCTTGATTAAATTTTAAGCTGTTGCCGAACCAACGTCATTATTCTATAGTGCGGGTGCGTAACTAATTGTGCATACCTAGATGCCTTTGCGGAGAATGGATAAAAATCATGAAAACAAGATTGATTAGGACCTTAGCAGTCATAGGTGCCGCAGCTATGCTTATGATGCCTCTTGCGGCAGTTGACAGGACAGCACTTGTTGCGGCCGATGCAATCAAAAACCTTAATCCAGGCTCCAGTTGGGTTGTCAACGAGACCACCAAACTGACCAGCCTGATAATTGCCGGCGGAACCATCAAACCCCGAGAGGGCTACAGCTTGACCATGACGGTTGACAATGTTGAAACAGCGATCAAACCCGGCGTATACAAGGGCAATATCGTGCTTACGCTGACAAAAATTGCCGTCAAAAAGGATACCAGTCACCAAACGCAATTTAATTTAAGGACAGGCATTTATCTGGAGAGTGGTAAATATGTGGCAGAGAAATCTGTCGCAGCAGCAGTGGTTGGCGGAAAGGTGACGGACACATCCATAAAGGATGTCAAGATCACATCGGTTGGAGAAGAATTCAATGGCATCATAGCTACAGGCGATTCCAGGGCTTCCTATTCCATCAGCAATCCGGTAATCAACATGACCGGAAATGGAGCCGACGACTTCGCCGGCATCGGCGCGGCGATCATGTCCGATGGAAACGCGGACGTTACTGTAAACAACGCCTCGATTATTACCAACGGCTGTGCGCGGAGCGCCATCTTTGTCGGCGGCAGCAGCTCCATGCATGTTAATGATTCCAATATCCAAGTGGGCAGCCCCGCATTGCCGGAAGGCTATAAGGATGTGTTCACAGAAGGAGGCAAGTATTTTTTTAGAGTCCCCTTCATGCTGGGTCTCAGCGGCACATGCCGTGCAACCAACATTGTCGACAAGGTCAAGCAAGTCTCCTATACCAACAGCCACATAAGGGCCCAGGGATGGGGCGCCATGTCAATCGACGGCGGCGATAATACGATACTCACTATGACCAAATGCATCATCGAGACTATTGAAAGCGGTTACGGCGCTTATGCCATCGGTGGTTCTGTTGATATTTTCAAAGGATGCACAGTCAACGTGGCGGACATGGCTTTAATCGGCACGGGTGGCAGCGGCATCTTTACCGACGGAACCGTGGTAAATTCCCGCAGGTTTGGTGTTATGTTCCACGGCTCCGGCGACCTGACCATTGACAAGGGCTCCGTGTTCAATACCAAATCCACAGCAATCCAGCTCAAGAGCCCCAGTCACAACATAGTCGTTGAAAACGCGAAACTGAATGCCGAAAACGGAATTATCATGCAGGTAATGCCAAACGATGATCCCAATTCTCGTGGCAGCCGCGGCGGCGCCAGAGGGGCGCCCGGTGGTAATGCTCCTGCCGCCCGTGGCGACAGCATTGCACCGCGCCCTGAGGGGCCTGAAGGAACAGCCGTTCCAACCGTTCTCAGCAGCGATGTCAACGCAACTTTCAGGAATGTAGATCTGAAGGGGGACATCATTAATGGTGATACCGCTTCGGCAGATGTGAACGTCACTTTGGAAAAGGCGACCATTACAGGTGCAATAACAACGGCTACCGTCATAAACGCGCTTGGACCTAATGGCGAGGAGATAACCATGAAGACTCCTCAGCTTTACAAATTAATCGGCGAAGTGACCAATACCTATTGCGCAACTGCCGACAAGTTTGGCGTAGCAGTGTCACTTGATGCAAACTCCAAATGGATTGTCGACAAGACCTCCTATTTGACCAGCTTGACCTTTGCCCAGGGCGGAACAATCTCTGCCCCTACGGGTTACAGCTTGACCATGACGGTTGACGGCGTTAAAACAGCAATCAATGCCGGCAAATACAAAGGCAAAATTGTGCTCACAGTAATTAAAGGATAGTCAACCTATGGCCGTGCGGTAACACATAAATGAGACACTATGCATGTGTTATCTTAATAGTTGCAGCTGCAATAATTGGAGCAAAGATACTCTCTGCTCAGCGCATGCCTTCCGGGAATTCGAATCTTCCCTCTCAGCTAAAAGGTGAACCTCCCCAACAAACTGCTGTTTCAAAACATATCATCTTCTCAGGCAGCGTACAGGGAGTCGGATTTCGCAACAAAGCCCGTTCAATCGCCACCAGTCGCCAGTTGACAGGCTTTGTGCGTAACCTGGCTGACGGCACCGTGGAGATGCTTGTTCAGGGCAAAACCGGGGATATCAACGACT
>Ga0208980_10002074_pt1 | contig 12159 bp, 9 predicted proteins | sample WetSurMetagenome_3_FD_187993 | JGI IMG/M metagenome (GOLD analysis project Ga0208980, IMG submission 187993) | Wetland microbial communities from Twitchell Island in the Sacramento Delta, sample from surface sediment Aug2011 Site A1 Bulk (version 2) | ecosystem: Environmental > Aquatic > Marine...
GTCGCCGCCGGGCTGACTGCTGTAGGCGAACAGGTCGAAGTCGGACTTGCCGAGATGCGCCAGTGGTCCCTTGAGCAGGTAGCCGACCGGGTGCCGCCGCAGGTCGCCGGACACCAGGCCGATGCGCAGCCGGCGGTGCGGGTCGGGCGGACAGTTCCAGGTGCGGAACGGCACCACGCCGCGGTGGGCAGCGTCGTCGAACTGCCGGGCTGCCGCGAGCATCTCGTCGGGCGAGGAGCCGGGCAGGTAGCTCAGGGAGAAGATCCGGTTGGAAAGTACGGCGAGGTCGTAGGGATCCTTCCGCAGCGCCGCGTCGAACTCCTGCACGGCCGCCGCAAAATCCGACCGCTGGACAAGGATCCTGGCCATCACGTCGTGCGGCAGGGCCGACTCCGGGTCGAGCTCGATCGCCCGCCGACAGGCGGTCACGGCCTCGTCCAGTCGGAACTGCTCGAGCAGCGAGCTCCCCAGGTTGCTCCAGGCCTCGGGGGATCTCGGGTCGATCTCGATGGCCCTCCGGCAGGCGGCCTCGGCCGCCTCGAAGCCTCTCGATCCCATCAACGAGACGCCAAGGTTGCTCCAGGCCTGGGCGGACTTCGCGTCGAGCCGGATCGCCTGCCGGCAGGCCGCCTCGGCAGCCTCGTGCCGGTTCAGGGCGTTCAGGATCCCGCCGAGGTTGACGTGGAGCGGTGCGAGGGTTGGGTGCAGATCGATGGCCCTTCTCAGGCAGCGCTCGGCTTCGTCGTAGCTTCGGAGCTTCTCGAACAGCTTGCCGAGGTTCGAGTAGGCGAACGGGTGGGCGGGGGCGAGGGCGATTGCCCGCTCGAAGCATTCTCTTGCCTCCGGGAGCGCCCCGAGCGACAGGAGATGCAGTCCGATGGTGTTCTGGGCCTCGGCCGATGCGAGAGCGAGACGCCTCGCGCTATCGGCTGCGTCGATGGCCTCGGCACGACGGCCGAGGCCGCGCAGCGCGATGCTGAGGTTGTACCAGGCCTCGGGGATGTCGCCCGCGACGTGCAGCGCCTTTCTGCACCAGCGCGCCGCCTTCTCGTAATCACCTTTGCGATTGGCGACGTGCGCGGAGTTGATCCACTGCGCGAGGTCCCGCGGCGAGGGCGTCATTGCAGCTTTTTTCGCACGTCTCGGAGCCGGGCGGCCGACGACGGCCGCCCGTTCTCGACCGTCAGGCGAGGTTGCCCGCCGCGAACTCCCAGTTGAGCAGCTTGTCGATGACCGCCTGCGCATAGTCGGCGCGACGGTTCTGGTAATCCAGGTAGTAGGCGTGCTCCCACACGTCGATGGTCAGCAGGGGCTTGAGCCCCTTGGTGGTGGGATTGTCGGCGTTGGCCGTCTTCACCACGACCAGCTTGCCGCCGTCCAGCGCGAGCCAGGCCCAGCCGCTGCCGAACTGGCCGAGCGCGGCCTTCTTCAGCTCGTCCTTGCAGGCCGCGACGCTGCCGAAGGCCGTTTCCATCAGCTTCGCCAGAGCGGCGGGTGGCTCGCCGCCACCGCCGGGCTTGAGGCTCGCCCAGTAGAAGTCGTGGTTCCAGACCTGGGCCGCATTGTTGAAGATCGCCACCTTGTCCGGGTTGCCGGCCGTCGCGGCGACGACCTTGGCGAGCGGCTGGTCCGCAAGCTCCGTGCCTGCTACCAGCTTGTTGAGGTTGTCGACGTAGCCCTTGTGGTGCTTGCCGTAGTGGAAGCCGATCGTGTTGGCCGAGATCACGGGGTCCAGTGCGCTGTCGGCATACGGCAGCTTCATCAGGGTGAACGGGCCGGCTGTCGGAGCAGCGGGGGGCGCGGCCTGCGCGCCAACCTGGCGGGACAACCCGCCGAGCCCTGCGGCGACCGCGAGGCTGGCGGCGCCGAGCAGGAAGCGGCGGCGGTCCATCGTGCCGGCCGGGGCGTTGTCGTCGATGCGTGTCATTGTGAGCTCCTCATCCTTCGGACACCGTATGGTGACCCTGAGAGGGTAGCAGCAACGAAAAAGCCCGCGTGATTGCGGGCTTTTCGGAGGTGCCGGGATGGTGTGAACGGTCTATTGGTGGAGCCGAGGGGGATCGAACCCCTGACCTATGCATTGCGAACGCATCGCTCTCCCAGCTGAGCTACGGCCCCGATGAGGCGGCGAAGTCTAGCGCGGCCCCGCGGGCCCGTCTACGCCACGGGTACGGAGGGCACGGCGCCCACCCCCCAGATGTCCCGCGCGTATTCCCGCATGGTCCGGTCAGTCGAGAACTTCCCGCTCGCCGCCGTGTTGCGGATGCTCATCCGCAGCCAGCGGTCCTGGTCCAGGAATGCGGCGGCGGCGCGCTCCTGCGCCGCGACGTAGCTGCCGAAGTCGGCAGCCACCATCCAGGGGTCGTGCGGGCTGCGGATGGATTCGACGATCGGCCGGAAAAGGCCCGGCTCGAACTGGCTGAAGTGGCCGTTCTCCAGCAGGCGCATGACCCGCGAGAAGTTTGGGTCGGCCGCGATCATCGCGTTGGGGTCGTAGTGGTGGCGCAGGCCGGCGACCTGCTCGGCAGTGAGGCCGAACAGGAAGAAGCCGTCGTCGCCCACCTCCTCGCGGATCTCGATGTTCGCGCCGTCGAGGGTGCCGATGGTGACCGCGCCGTTCATCATGAACTTCATGTTGCCGGTGCCCGAGGCCTCCTTGCCGGCGGTCGAGATCTGCTCGGACAGGTCAGTCGCCGGGCAGATCGCCTCCATGGCCGACACGCGGTAGTCCGGCAGGAACGCCACGCGCAGCAGCCTCTTCACCGAGGAGTCGCGGTTAACCAGCCAGGCGACGTTGTTGATCAGCTTGATGATCAGCTTGGCCCGGGCGTAGCCCGGCGCGGCCTTGCCGCCGAACAGCACGCAGCGCGGCGTCCAGTTGTCCGTCTCGCCCGACTTGATGCGCGCGTACAGGTGGATGACGTGCAGGATGTTCAGCAGCTGGCGCTTGTACTCGTGGATGCGCTTGACCTGGACGTCGTACATCGCGTCGACGTCGAACGCTGTTCCCCACTCGCGCCGGACCAGGTCCGACAGCCGGTGCTTGTTCTTGCGTCGCGCCTCCGCCCAGCGCGCGCGGAAGCTGGCGTCGTCGACGAAGCGCTCGAGTCTGCGCAGCTGCTCCAGATCGGTGATCCAGGTGTCGCCGATCGCCTCGTTGATCACCTCGCGCAGCGGCACGTTGCAGTGCGCCAGCCAACGGCGCTGCGTGACACCGTTGGTCTTGTTATTGAACTTGTGCGGCCAGAGGTCGTAGAAGTCGCGGAACAGGCCCTCGCGCAGCAGGCGCGAGTGCAGCTCGGCGACCCCGTTGACCGAGAAGCTGCCGACGATGGCGAGATAGGACATGCGCACCATCGGCTCGCCGCTCTCCTCGATGATCGACATGCGGCGCAGCCGGTCGTTGTCGCCGGGCCAGCGCGACGCCACCTCGGTGAGGAACCGGGCGTTGATCTCGTAGATGATCTCGAGCAGCCGCGGCAGGAGCTGCCGGAACAGTCGAACCGGCCAGCGCTCCAGCGCCTCCGGAAGCAGGGTGTGGTTGGTGTAGGCCATCATCCGACTGGTGATCGACCAGGCCTCCTCCCAGTCGAAGTGCTCCTCGTCGACCAGCAGTCGCATCAGCTCGGCGACCGCGATCGTCGGGTGCGTGTCGTTGAGCTGGCAGACGTTCTTGTCCGCGAAACCGGCGAAGCTGTTGCCGTTCACCCGCTTCCAGCAGCGGAGCACGTCCTTGAGGCTCGCGGACGCCAGGAAGTACTGCTGCCGCAGGCGCAGCTCCTTGCCGCTCTCGCTGGCGTCGTTGGGATACAGCACCAGCGTGATCTGCTCGGCGGCGTTCTTGGCCGCGACGGCCTCGACGTAGGAGCCCGCGTTGAATTCCTCGAGGTCGAATTCCTCGGTCGCGACGGACTTCCACAGCCGCAGGGTGTTGACCGTGCCGTTTCGGTAGCCGGGGATCGGGATGTCGTAGGGGACCGCGAGCACGTCGTGGGTGTCGACCCAGCGGGCCCGCAGCTGGCCGCCGTCGTCCCGATAGAACTCGGTGCGGCCGCCGAATTGCACCCGCTGCTGGTACTCGGGGCGCTCGAGCTCCCACGGGAAGCGGTCGCGCAGCCAGTGGTCGGGCTCCTCGACCTGGTAGCCGTTCTCGAGCCGCTGCCGGAACATGCCGTACTCGTAGCGCAGGCCATAGCCCCGCACCGGCAGCTGAAGCGTGGCACAGCTGTCGAGGAAGCAGGCCGCCAGCCGGCCGAGACCGCCGTTGCCCAGACCGGCGTCAGCCTCTGCATCGGCGATCTGCTCGAGGTGGATACCGAGGTCGTAGAGGCTCTTGTGCACCGCGTGGGAGAGGCCTAGGTTCAGCGTCGCATTGCCGAGCGCCCTGCCCATGAGGAACTCGAGCGAAAGGTAGTAGACGTGCTTGGTCTTCGCCGTCTCGTACGCGTAGCGGGTGTTCTTCCAGCGCTCCATCAGGCGTGCGCGCAGGGTGAAGGCGAGCGCCGCGTAGGGATAGTGGGCGGAGAGACAGTGCTTGTCTCGGCCGAGAAAATGGTTGAAATAGTGGCGGAAGTCTTCGCGCACGCTGTCGGCATCCATGCCGAGCGGCGGTAGGCCGTTGACCGCGGCGTCTGGGTTGATCTGGGCCGGCGGTGTGAGGTCAGGGTCGGAGGCGCTGAGCGGCATCGGGCATCGGTTCCTATTGGTTCGCGTGCATCGTACTCGCCGCATTATGCAGCCGAAAAGTCGAGGCCGCATTGCAGCTCGGTCAGGAGGTTAGCCGAAACATGTCGACGCTGCGCGTCACCGAGCTCTGGATCCACCCCGTGAAGTCGTGCCGGGGAATCGCGCTGGACCACGCCGAGGTGTCGGCGCGCGGCCTGCGCTGGGACCGGCACTGGATGGTGGTCGACGAGGCCGGGCGCTTCCTGACGCAGCGTGATCTGCCCGCCATGGCGACGATCGCGCCGGCCGTCTCGCCCGACGCCCTGATGCTGCGCGCGCCGGGGCGTCCCGACCTCGAGCTGCCGCACGACGGGGCGGGGGAAGCGGTGGTCGTCACGGTCTGGCGCGACACGGTCGCGGCGCGGACCGTGTCCGAGGCCGCCGACCGCTGGCTCTCCGTGCACCTCGGTGTCGCCTGCCGGCTGGTGCGGTTCGCGGACGACGTGCGCCGGCCCGTCGACCCGACCTACGGCGCGCCGGGCGACGAGACCGCGTTCTCCGACGGCTTCCCGCTGCTGCTCATCGGCCAGGGCTCGCTCGACGAGCTCAACCGGCGGCTGCCGCGTCCGCTGCCGATGCGGCGCTTCCGACCGAACCTCGTCGTCGCCGGCGCCGCCCCGCATGCCGAGGACGACTGGCGGCGCATCCGCACCGGCTCGATCACGCTGCGCGTGGTGAAGCCGTGCTCGCGCTGCGCCATCACCACGGTCGATCCCGAGCGCGGCGTGCGCGACGGCGCCGAGCCGCTCGAGACCCTCGCCACCTACCGGCGCCGAGAGGGCAGGGTGTACTTCGGGCAGAACGTCATTCCCGACGGCGCCGGCGCAGTCCGGGTCGGGGACCTGGTGGAGGTGCTCGACGATGCCCGCTGACAGTCTCGACCAGCTCAGCCGGCGCCTCGTCGCGTTCGCACGCGCCCGCGACTGGGAGCAGTTCCACTCGCCCAAGAACCTGGCGATGGCCCTGATCGCCGAGTGCGCCGAGCTGGTCGAGCACTTCCAGTGGCTCACCGAGGCGCAGAGCTATGCCCTGCCGCCCGACAAGAAGGACGAGGTGGCGCTGGAGCTGGCCGACATCCTCATCTACCTGCTGCGGTGCGCGGAGCGGCTCGACGTCGACCTGCTCGCTGCGGCGCAGCGCAAGATCGCCCTCAACGAGGCCCGCTACCCCGTCGAGCGGGTGCGTGGCGACGCGCGCCGGGCCAGCGAGTACGACGACTGAGCCGGCTGCCCGCCTCAAGTTTCGACCGGCAGCGCCGTCAGATTCGGCACGGTCGCCCCCTCCCGGCGAGCCGCTCACGCGCTCACCGGGCCGCTGGCCCGGCCCGCGAATCGGGACTGCTCCATGTCCTCGTGCCTCTGCGACAGACGACCTATGACGAATACCGGGACTGCAGACCTTGCCTGGATCGACGACTGTCCGCTGCCGGTGTTGGTCACCGACGGCTGTGGCCGCGTGATCGGTGCGAGCGCTGCGCTCGAGCGCACCACCGGCGTGCGGCGCGAGGAGCTGGTCGGCCGTGCGGTGGCGGAGATCCGCTCGCCGATGGCACGCAGCCTGTGCGGTGACGAGCCGCTGATCGGCTTCACGCGGCCGGGCGGCGTCGACGTCTGGCTGCACCGGCGGCTGCAGGCGCTGCCGCACGGCGGCCACACGCTGCACTGGCTCGAGGACGTGAGCGAGGCGGCGCGGCTGCGGCGCGACAACGAGGAGCTGCGCGCCCGCGTGCGCCAGCTCGATCTCAGCGACAGGCTCACCGGTCTGCCCAATCGCCGCGCCTTCGACCAGGCGCTGATCCAGCAGGTGACGCGCAGCCGGCGCTACGGCAACACCCTCAGCCTGATGGGGGTCGACATCCTGCCTGCCGAGCCGGGCGCCCCGATCACCGACGGCGTGGTGCTGGCGGTGTCGCGTTACCTGCGCGACCGGCTGCGCTGGGTCGACACGGTGGGGCGGGTCGACCGTGCGCGCTTCCTCGTGCTGCTGCCCGAGACCCCGGAGCGCGAGACGCTGCGCCTGGCCGACGCGCTCGCGGCCGGCGCGCCGTCGATCGCGCTGCCCGAGACGGAGGCCGACCGGACCCTCAGCCTGCGCGTTGCGGCCACCGCCTGGCACAAAGGCGACGACCCGGGGCACCTGCTGCACCGGCTCGAGACCCTGCTGCACGACGGCGCCACGCCCTGAGCGGAGGCGGCGGTGGTGACGGTGTCCACCGTGCCGCTTGCCGAAGAGATCGACCGCAAGGCGCTCGCGGCGATCCGCGAACGGTTCCTGCGGCTGCAGGCCGGCCGACTGCGGCGCATCCGCGCCGCGCTGCCCGACGCCCACGCCGACCTGCTCGAGCTGCTGCCCCTGCTGCTGCACGTCAACCACCCGCGCCTGCCGGGCTTCGTCGGCACCGACGCGCCCGCGGGAATTCCGGCCTATCAGCCGAGCGACACCACGCTGCTCTGCGCGAAGGGGGTCGCACGGACGTTCCGCTACCAGCGGCGCCCGCTGCCCCACCCGCCCATCCAGGGCCTCTACCTCATGGGCAGCCTCGGCAGCCTCGGCCACTGCCCGCACAGCGACTTCGACGTCTGGCTGTGCCACGACCCGCGCCTCGACGCCGAGGCGGTCGCCTTGCTGCGGTCCAAGGCCAGGCGCATCGAGGACTACGGACGCGAGCAGGGCGTCGATCTCAACGTCTTCCTCATCGACGTCGAGGCCTTCCGTCGTGGCAGCGGCCAGAGCGCCCTGTCCGAGCAGTCGAGCGGGAGCACCCAGCACCGCCTCCTGCTCGACGAGTTCTATCGCAGCGGCGTCCACCTGGCCGGGCGCACGCCCCTGTGGTGGCTGGTGCCGCCCGGCCGCGGCGCCGACTACGCCGACCACACGCATCACCTGCTGACGCAGCGCTTCGTCGACCCGGGGCGATGGCTCGACTTCGGCGCGCTCGACAACCCGTCGGCCGACGAGTTCTTCGGGGCGGCGCACTGGCAGCTCTACAAGGGCATCGACGCGCCCTACAAGTCGCTGCTCAAGATCCTGCTGATGGAGGCCTACGCCGCTGACTTCCCGGCCCTGCGCTGGCTGAGCGAGGACCTCAAGGCGGCGGTGTACGCCGGCCGCGAGGACGAGCTCGACGAGCTCGACCCGTACCGGATGCTGCTCGCCCGCGTCGAGAGCCACCTCGTCGGCACGGGCGAGATCGGGCGTCGCGACCTGGCCAGGCGCGCCCTGTACATCAAGGCCGAGCTGCCGCTCTCGCGGTTCCGCGGCCTGGGCTGGAAGGCCGAGCTGCTGCGTCGTCTCGTCGCCGCCTGGGGCTGGGACGCGGCGACCCTGGAGCGCCTCGACCAGCGAAGGTCCTGGGGCCTCGAGGCGGTCCGCGAGGAGAGCGAGCGGCTCATGGCCGAGCTCACGCGCTCCTACCGCCTGCTGACCGAGTTCGCCCAGCGTCACGCGGCAGCCGGCGGGATCGACCCGCTCGAGGTGAATCTGCTGGGGCGCAAGCTCTACTCGGCCCTCGAGCGGCGGCCCGGCAAGATCGAGTGGGTGAACCTGAGCGGCGAGGGCAACCTCGCGGAGGCGCGCATCGTGCTGCGTCCGGCGCGGCCCGGCGGCTGGCGGCTCGACCGCGACCGGGCCAGTCGCGGGGCGCCGCCGCTGAAGAGCGCGGACTCGCTCGTCGAGGCGCTCGCCTGGGCCCACCTCAACGGCGTGCTCGCGCGCGGCACCCACCTCGCGCGCGAGGCGGCGGACGCCTCGCCCGGTCACGGCGAGCTGCAACGCCTGCGCGCGGCGTTCTGGCGGATGCTGCCGGGTGGCCAGCGGCCCGTCGCGCCGCTGCGGGCCCTCGCCGAGCCGCTGCGCGCGCTGGCCGCCATGGCCGTCGTCAACCTGGGCGTCGACCCGCACGCCCGTCTGGCCAAGGACGGGCTTCACCTCACCACCAACCGCAGCGACCCGCTGTGCTTCGGCGCCGCGCGGACGTGCCTCGTGCAGGCGCTCGACTACGTCGTGCTGACGAGCTGGGGCGAGCTCTTTGCGCGGCGCTTCGAGGGAGAGGACGGGCTGCTCGACGCGCTGTGCCAGCACCTCGGTCTCCTCTGGCCCGGTGCCGGCCGGGACGGCGGACTGCAGAGCCACGGTCTGGGCGGTCCCCGCGCCGGCCTGGTGGCGCGCCGGGTCGAGGGGCTGGCGACGGGTCTGCGTGCCTGCTTCGACGAGCACGGCGAGCACGCCCGCTGCCTGGTGGCGGTCGGCCCGGGCTACTACCTGGTGCAGCGCGACGCCGGCCGCTTCCGCTGGCGTCACGCGGACGACGAGCGCGCACTGCTCGAGCTGCTCGCGGAGCCGGTGTCCATCGCCCGGCCGGTCGTGCCCGAGCGGCGCGCGCTCGCCGGGAGTCCGCTCGCCGCCGTCCTTCAGGCGCCGCTCCGCGGCGGGTTCCGCGTCTACTTCCGGCCGCGGCCGGACGCGATCGAGCTCTACGTCCTCGACGAGTTCGGGGCGCTCTTCTACCAGGAGGCCGTCGGCGAGGACGAGCGCCACCTGCTCGTCCACCTGCGCCGCTTCCTCGACAGCCTGGGACGGCGCCGCAGCGCCCAATCGACGGCGGCCGCGCGGCGCTGGCTGGAGGGCGAGACGGCCTTTCACCGCCTGGTGCGGCGCGGCGGCGGCTGGCACGCGGCGCCGGTCCAGGTGGAGGCGGGCGCGGAGCACCTCGATCTCGTGCTGATCGACGACGGCCCGGGGACGGGCTTCCGGCTGCGCTGCGGGGACCGCGAGCTCGACTCGCAGGTGCTCGGCGACGCGATCCACGCCGCCGTGGTCGACGAGGTGGTGCGCCACCGCCGGGGGCACGCCGCGTACCCGATCTACCTCACGGGCGTCGCGAGCGCGGGCCTGCCGGAGCCGGGCGGCGGGTCGCCGATGCCGCTGCTGCTGCTCAAGCGGCGGATCGAGGGCCGGCTCAACAGCGTGCTCGCCCAACGGCGAGGCTGATGGCTCAGGCGGTGCGCACTGCGCACCGGCCACCTGTTTATACTGGCCGCCCTTTCCGGACCAGTTGCCATGCCCACGATGTCGCTCCTCCACCGAGGTCTTCTGCTCGTTCCGATCTTCGCGCTCGCGCTGGTGGCCGGCTGCGGCCGCAAGGGCCCGCTGTACGTCGTGCCGCCACCGCCGCCCGCCGACTCCACCCCGATCGACCAGCCGTCGGCGAAGACGCCGGTCGACGCCGAGTCGAAGCCCAAGCCGGTCACCGCCCAGCCCGACCGCTGAGCTCGCCGCCATGGATTTCTTCCAGTACCGCGGGGATACCCTGCACGCCGAGGACGTGCCGCTCGACCGCTTGGCGGCCGAGTTCGGCACGCCGACCTACGTCTATTCGCGCGCGACGCTCGAGCGTCACTGGCACGCGTTCGACAAGGCGTTCGCCGATCGGCCGCACCTGGTCTGCTACGCCGTCAAGGCCAACGGCAACCTCGGCGTCCTGAACGCCCTGGCGCGTCTCGAGTCCGGCTTCGACATCGTCTCGCTCGGCGAGCTCGAGCGCGTGCTCGCCGCGGGCGGCGAGGCGCGACGCGTGGTGTTCTCGGGCGTCGGCAAGCGCGCGGACGAGATGCGGCGCGCACTGGAGCTCGGCATCCGCTGCTTCAACGTCGAATCGGAGGCCGAGCTGGACCGGCTCAACCGGGTCGCCGGCGAGGTCGGCCGGCCCGCGCCGGTGTCGCTGCGCGTCAACCCGGACGTCGACCCCAAGACGCACCCCTACATCGCCACCGGCCTCAAGGAGAGCAAGTTCGGCATCGACGTCGCCGACGCCCTCGCCGTGTACCGCCGCGCCGCCGACCTGCCGAACCTCGAGGTGGTGGGCATCGACTGCCACATCGGCTCGCAGCTCACGTCGCTCTCGCCGTTCCTGGACGCGCTCGACCGCGTGCTCGCGCTGATCCACCGACTGGCGGACGAGGGCATCGCCCTGCACCACCTCGACGTCGGGGGCGGGCTCGGCGTGCGCTACCGCGACGAGACCCCGCCGGAGCCGGCCGAGTACGCCGAGGCGATCAACGCGCGGCTCGGCGGCCTGGCCATGGAGGTGCTGATCGAGCCGGGCCGGGCGATCGTCGCCAACGCCGGTGTGCTGCTGACGCGGGTCGAGTACCTCAAGCCGACCGCGCACCGCCGCTTCGCGATCGTCGACGCCGCGATGAACGACCTGATCCGCCCGGCGCTGTACGAGGCCTACCACGAGGTCGTGCCGGTGCGCCGCGACGGCGGTGGCGACGAGGCGGCCTACGACTTGGTCGGACCGGTGTGCGAGAGCAGCGACTTCCTCGCCCGGAACCGCGCGTTGCGGCTCGCGCCGGGCGATCTGCTCGCGTTGCGCACGGCGGGTGCCTACGGCTTCAGCATGGCGTCCAACTACAACGGCCGGCCGCGCCCGGCGGAGCTGATGGTGGACGGCGACCGCATCCACGTCGTGCGCCGCCGCGAGACCTGCCAGGACCTGTACCGCGGCGAATCGGTGCTGCCGTGAGGCGCATCCCCGAGCCCGAGGAGCTGATGGCCGACCCGGCGCAGGCGCTGGCCTACGCCGACGCGGACTTCAGCGAGTCGAACGGGTTGTTCATCGAGCTGTTTCGGCGCCTGCACGCGGCGCCCTTCGCGGGCAGGGCGCTCGATCTGGGCTGCGGTCCGGGCGACATCCCGATCCGCCTCGCGCGCGCGTTCCCGGCGGGGCGCGTCGACGCCGTGGACGGTGCCGAGGCGATGCTCGACCTGGCCCACACGGCAACGGCCGGCGACGCCGACCTCGCGGCGCGGATCCGCTGGATCTGCGCGCGCATCCCTTCGGCCGAGGCGATGCCCGCCGCCCCCTACGACGCCGTGCTGTCGAACAGCCTGCTGCATCACCTCGCCGATCCGCTCGATCTGTGGCGCGTGGTTCGTGCGGCGGGCCGACCTGGCGCGGCGGTGCTGGTGATGGACCTCGCACGCCCGGAGGATGTCGAGGGCGTCGACCGTGTGCTCGCGGCCCACGCCGCCGGCGCGCCCGAGCTGGTCTGGAGCGACTTCCGCAACTCGCTCTTTGCCGCCTACACGGTCGAGGAGGTGCGGGACCAGCTCGCCGCAGCTGGAATCGCGGGCATGAGCGTCGAGATGGTCAGCGATCGGCATCTGGCGGTGTGGGGGTACAGCACCTGATTGCATCCAATTGGCGGCAGGCGCGCATGACCTGCGCGGACACGCCGTGAATACGTCCCTGTAGGCTCGTAAGCGACATCCCTGTCGCTTACGGTCCGCGCAGGTCAAGACGCGCCCGCCGCCTCAGGGCCGCGGCGCGGCGTCGAGCGGGCCGGAGCCGGGTGCCTGCGAGCAGCGCACAGGGATGTGCGCGGTAGCCCGTAAATTCAGGACGAATTTCCTGGCGGCGAGCAGGCCCCG
>Ga0208980_10002076_pt1 | contig 12144 bp, 7 predicted proteins | sample WetSurMetagenome_3_FD_187993 | JGI IMG/M metagenome (GOLD analysis project Ga0208980, IMG submission 187993) | Wetland microbial communities from Twitchell Island in the Sacramento Delta, sample from surface sediment Aug2011 Site A1 Bulk (version 2) | ecosystem: Environmental > Aquatic > Marine...
GTCGAGTTCACCGTAGCCCGGGATGCCATCGGTGTCATCGTCAATCGGGATAACCCGGTCGATCAGCTCACCATGCAACAACTCTCGGATATCTTCACCGGGCGGATTGACAACTGGTCTGAGCTGGGCGGCGACGACCTGGAGATCGTGCGCCTGTCGCGTGAAACCAACTCCGGTACGCATGTGTATTTCCTGGAAACCGTCATCAGGTTGGGCGACAAGGAAAATTCCGATATTTTCTCACGCGATACACTGCTGCTGCCTTCGTCGGAAGGCATCATTGCCGAAACGCGCGATAACCCACATGCCATCGGTTATGATGGATTAGGATATATTACGGATGAGGTCAAAGTCATCGCTGTGGCTCCGGATGAAGCAAGTCCATACATCCTGCCCTCCGTGGCGACGGTTAATGATGGAACCTATCCGATCGCCCGCGACCTCTTCATGTACACACCGGGTGAGCCGTCGGCAGTAGTTAAAGCCTATATTGAGTGGATCCTTTCACCTGAGGGACAGGATCTTGTATTAACGCTGGGATTTGTTCCGATCATCCAATGAACCAGACTGAGATCTTTGAGCGCAGAAATCGGGAATCACGCGGCGAGTGGGTTATCACCCGCCTGATCCAGGCCGCCGGTTATTCATCCATCCTGTTCGTGCTGATGATCTTTTTCTTCCTGATGGCGAATGGCTTGCCAGCGTTGAAAGACGTCGAGTTATCGAACCTGTTCAGCACGATCTGGTATCCGATCGAAGAATATTACGGTATCCTGCCTCTCATTTTGGGATCATTGATCGTGACGATTGGAGCGGCTGTTGTCAGTGTACCAGTTGGCATCCTGACGGCTGTCTATATCTCCGAGATCGCTCCACGCTGGGCGAAGGAGTTTCTCAAACCGGTGATCGAGATCCTGGCCGGTATCCCATCGGTCGTGCTGGGATTCCTGGGCGCGGTCGTCCTGGCGCCCTTCCTGCGGGAAAGCCTGAACCTGCCCACCGGATTATCCGGGTTGGCAGGTTCGATCCTGTTGGGCGCGATCGCCATCCCGACCATCGTCTCGATCTCGGAGGATGCCCTTAATACCGTCCCGAAATCCTACCGGGAAGCAGCCCTGGCCCTCGGCACGACCCGCTGGCAGACCATCTGGGGAGTGACTGTACCTGCAGCCCGTTCGGGCATCCTGATGGCAGTCATGCTGGGTATTGGCCGCTCGATCGGCGAAACCATGACAGTCATGATGGTGACCGGTAATGCTCCGGTAATGCCGGAGTCGCTGGGAGTCCTGTTTGCCCCCATCCGCACCATGACTGCCACGATAGCCTCGGAAATGGGTGAGGTGGCCAGTGGCAGCCCGCATTACCACGTCCTGTTCTTTATTGGGATTGTTCTATTCATCATCACCCTGGCAGTGAACGTGCTTGCCTCGCGCATCGCCTTCCGCTCCCGCAAGCGCTCTGAAAGGGTGCTCTCATGAGCGTGCCAAAGACGACCGCACCGCGTCTCTCTGCCCGCCGGATCGAGAAACTCGGATTCGCGTCGTTGGCGGGTTTGTCCTTTCTTCTGGTCGTGCCGATCATCGCGGTGATCATCTACATCATCATCAAAGGCGCACCAGCCATCAGCTGGGCCTTCCTGACTGAAATGCCCGCGGATGGAATGAAAGCCGGTGGCATCATGCCGGCTATCATGGGAACGATCTACCTGACACTCGGGACGGCCGTCTTCTCGGTCCCTCTCGGTATTGCCGCTGCCGTCTACCTGTCAGAATATGCTCCTGAGAACCGCTGGACGCGCGCGATCCGGATCGCCATCATCAATCTGGCCGGAATCCCATCCATTGTCTACGGCCTGTTCGGTCTGGGTTTGTTTGTCATCTTTTTAAATTTAGGAACGAGTATCCTGGCAGCTTCGTTGACGCTCTCGATCATGACCCTGCCGGTCATTATTACAACCACCGAGGAAGCCTTGCGTGCAGTCCCATATGCCTTCCGGGTGGTTTCCACTTCACTGGGTACCAGCCGCTGGGAGACCATCCGGCGGGTGGTCCTGCCCCAGGCTGTCCCGGGCATCCTGACCGGGGTGATCCTGGGTTTGGAGCGGGCAGCGGGGGAAACGGCGCCCATCCTGTTCACCGGTGCCACTTTCTTCCTGCCACAATTGCCCAATTCACCGCTGGATGCGACCATGGCATTACCCTACCACCTGTTTGTGATCTCGACCCAGGTGCCGGGTATGCCGATCCAGATCCAATATGGCACGGTCTTGGTGCTCCTGGTTTTCGTTCTGAGCATGAATATTATTGCAACCATCATCCGATCGCGGGCGCGTGCCCGCAGGCAGTGGTGAGCATGGATAAGATCGTTATTGAACATCTCAACCTGCGTTATTCGGATGGCACCGAGTCGATCCGCGATCTGAGCCTGGCCATTCCGGCCAATGCCATTACCGCATTGATGGGACCTTCCGGTGGCGGAAAATCGACCTTCCTGCGCGTATTGAACCGATTGAATGACCTGGCAGATGTGGTGGCGCAATCCGGGCGCGTGCTGATCGATGGGCAGGATATCCTTGCACCTGATACGGACGTGATCGCATTGCGCCGCAAGGTTGGCATGGTCTTCTCAAGACCACTCCCCCTCCCACTTACCATCTACCAGAATGTCTCGTATGGCCTCGAGGTGGCCGGTGAACGAAGCCGGGTTGTGCTGGATAAAGCAGTGCAGGAAGCACTCGAGAAAGCTGAGCTGTGGGATGAGGTCCATGACCGTTTGGGAGACCCCGCCATCGCGATTTCGGGAGGCCAGCAGCAGCGCCTGTGTCTGGCACGCGTACTGGCGCTCAAACCCGAGGTGATCCTTCTGGATGAACCCACCTCGGCTCTCGATCCGGTGGCCACCGCCCGCATCGAATCCTCATTGAACGACCTGGAGAAGGAATACACCATCATCATCGCACCCCACAATACCCAGCAGACGGCCCGGGTGGGGGATTGGGTGGCTTTCTTCCTGCAGGGGGAACTGGTCGAATTCGGACCAGGAAAGGATGTGTTCACCCGGCCAAAGGATAAACGGACCGAGGAATACATCCTGGGTCACTACGGTTAACTGCGGTTTTTCTCGGGGTTTGTTTTCATCATCTTCACGATATCGCGGTAATCCAGGATATGCAGGTCCGGGATGACTTTGTTGGGGGCGGAACCAAATAAGGCAGTCTGTATCCCGGCTGCTTTTCCTGCTTCCAGGTCGAGGTCGCGGTCACCGATTGCCAGGGTTTCGGCGCGGTTCAGTTCATGCCGTTTGATCAACTCATTGAACATGGCCGGATTGGGCTTGCGTGGATAACCATCATGGATTGTGAGCGCCTCCGCGAAGAGCGAACCCATGCGATGATACTTCAGCAGAGGGATGAGAGAATCCGGTGGGCGGTGGGTTGAGATCAGGTTCAGCCCGCCATTTTTAATGACCTGCCGGAGCAGTTCCTTGACTCCCGGGAAGGGGCGCTGGCTGCCAAGTGGAGTGCCGGCCAGGAAGAATTCATAGCGGACGTACAGGCGTTCCAGATCCAGTTTGAAGCGTTTTGCCAGGGTTGGCAGTGTATTTCCCAGGGAAGTCATGGCCATTTGTGTGACGATGTCGCGTTCAACTACGACACCCTGTTCCGCCACCGCAGCCAGGATGGCTGCGCTGATGGCGGGATAGGTATCGAATAATGTCCCGTCCACATCCCAGATGATGTATTTGAAAGTAAGGCCAGTCATGACAACTCTTCCATATGTTAACCCCAAAAGGGGCGCCGGGTTGTATTTTAATTGATTAAATTAAAACCCGGATTCTATTCCGGGTTTTTATCTTAAGTCGATCAATAGGATCAGGTTGCGTTTCCAGCAACATCGAACTGGCTGTTATACAAATCGGCGTAGAAGCTCTTTTTTGCCAGCAACTTTTCATGCCGGCCCTGCTCAACAATATCGCCATTATTCATCACCAGGATCCAGTCCGCGTCGCGAATAGTGGACAGGCGGTGTGCAATAATAAAGCTGGTGCGACCTTTCATTAACTTATCCATGGCTTTCTGAATCAGCACTTCAGTATGGGTATCGACCGAACTGGTGGCTTCATCCAGAATGAGCATGCGCGGATTTGCCAGGATGGCCCGCGCGATGGTCAGCAACTGCATCTGGCCCTGGGAGATGTTGGTGGTTTCCTCGTTGAGAACCATCTTATAACCTTCCGGCAGGGTGCGCACGAAATGGTCCACATGCGCAGCCTTGGCAGCGGCGATGACCTCGTCATCCGTGGCATCCGGCCGTCCATAACGGATGTTTTCCATGATGGTGTCGTTGTACAACCAGGTATCCTGCAAAACCATGCCGAACATGCAGCGCAGATCACCGCGCAGGTAATCCTTGATATTGTGGCCGTCCACCAGGATCTCACCGCTATTCACATCATAGAAACGCATCAGCAGTTTGACCATGGTGGTCTTGCCTGCACCGGTCGGGCCGACGATGGCGATCTTTGAACCGGGTTCAGCATAAAAAGAGAAGTCGTTAATGATAATCTTGTCCGGAGTGTAACCGAAATGCACATTTCTAAAATCCACCCGTCCGGCACCGCTACTGCATTGGACAGGCTCGCTCGTATCGGGCACTTCCTCGGGTTCTGCCAGGAATTCGAACACACGCTCGGCAGACGCCATGGTTTGCTGAAGGGTATTCGAGATATTGGCGATCTGGGTGATCGGCTGGGTGAAGGAACGCACGTATTGGATGAATGCCTGAATATCACCGACGGTGATGGTGCCGTTGGCTGCCAGGATGCCACCCAGGATGCAGATCGCCACGTAGCCCAGATTGCTGACGAAGGTCATGATCGGCATGATCAAGCCTGACAGGAAGTTGGATTTCCAGGCCGAATCATACAGGGTTGCATTTACCTCGTCGAACTGTTCCACGCTTCTCGCCTCACCATTAAAGGCCTTCATGACCACATGGCTGCCGTACATTTCCTCGACATGCCCGTTGATATGTCCCAGGTAATCCTGCTGACGCTTGAAATAGACCTGGGTCTTGCTGATGATCAACCCGATGATGCCGAGTGATAGAGGCAGCATTATGAGCGCCACCAGGGTCATCAGCACGGAAATGGAAAACATCATGATCAGGGTGCCCACCACCATCGTGACCGATGTGATGATCTGGGTCAGACTCTGGTTCAGGCTTTGGCTGACGGTATCCACATCATTTGTGACACGCGAGAGCACCTCGCCGTGGTTGGTCCCATCGAAATAACGTAGTGGCATGCGGTTGATCTTCTCGGAAATATCTCTCCGGAAGCGGTAGGTGATCTTCATGGAGACATCCGTCATGATCCAACCCTGGATATAACTGAACCCTGCCGAAGCCAGGTACAGGCCTCCGGTGAATAGCAAATAGTAGCCTATCTCCCCGAAATCGATCGAGCCTGTCCCGGCGATCTGAGCCATCACTCCCTCGAATAGAGAAGTGGTGGCCTTCCCAAGGATTTTGGGACCTGCAATTGACAGGATGGTGGATACGATTGCGAACATCCAGACGACCAGGATGGTTACCTTATATGCGCCCAGGTAACCAATCAACTTTTTAATAGTGCCTTTGAAGTCGCGTGCTTTTTCACCTTTACGCATCATGCCCATCGGCCCGCCCCCCATCGGCCCGCGCCCTCCCATGGGTCCGCGTTTTGGTTGTGGATTGCTGCCTGAGTGCATCATGCCAACTCCTCCTGGCTCAACTGCGAGAGAGCAATTTCACGGTAGACTTCGCTGTCTTTCATGAGTTTGGGATGGGTTCCCATGCCGACGATCCGGCCCTCATCAAGGACGATGATCTGGTCGGCATTCTTGATGGTGGCGATGCGCTGGGTCACGATAAAGATGGTGCTGTCGGCTGTGTGCTCCTTGAGAGCCTTGCGCAGAGCCGAGTCGGTCTTGTAGTCCAACGCCGAAAAACTGTCATCAAAGATGTAGATGGGTGCCTGCTTCACCAGGGCGCGCGCGATCGCGAGTCGTTGTTTTTGGCCGCCGGAAACATTCGACCCTCCCTGCGCGATCTCGGCTTGAAGCTCTTCAGGGTTTTCAGCGATGAACTCGCTGGCCTGGGCGATATCTGTAGCCAGCTTTAGCGTTGCCTGGCTGGCATTATCGTCGGCATAACGCAGGTTGCTTTCAATTGTCCCGGAGAACAGGTTGCTTTTCTGGGGGACGTAACCGATCCGATCGCGCAAGTCATGTTGGGTGACCTTGCGAATATCCACGCCGTCCACCAGGATGGCTCCTTCAGTGACTTCATAAAAGCGCGGGATCAGGCTGATAATAGTTGACTTGCCCGACCCGGTGGTACCTATAAAAGCCGTGGTTTGCCCGGGCTTGGCTGTAAAAGTAATATTATGTAAGATGTCCTCTTCTGCATCGGGATAACGGAAACAGACATCACGAAATTCAACTGTAGCGTTAAACCGTTCAGGAAAAGATACAGGTTGTTGTGGGTCTTTGATGACCGGTTCTGTCTCCAGGACCTCGGCAATGCGTTCACCGGAGACTGCAGCCCGTGGCAGGAAGATGAACACCATGGCCAGCATAAGGAAGGCAAACAAGATCTGCATGGCGTACTGCATGAAAGCCATCATGTCGCCCACCTGCATCTGGGCTTGAGCCACTTCATGCGCGCCGACCCAGATGATCAACAATGACAGACTGTTCATGATGAACATCATCAATGGCATCATGATCACCATGATGCGGCTGATGAATCGCGTTATATCTGTGAGGTCAATATTGGCCTTGTCAAAGCGTTTTTCCTCGAAGAGCTGCGTGTTAAAAGCCCGGATGACCATCATGCCTGAGAGGTTCTCACGCGTGACCAGGTTAAGGCGGTCGATCAGTTTTTGAATGCTCTTAAATTTTGGCATTGTAATGGCAAAGACGGTCATTATGAGCCCCAACAGCACGACCACTGCCAGCGCGATCAGCCACCACATTGAAGGAGATTTATCCAAAGCGCGCATGACCCCACCGATCCCGATGATGGGTGCATAGAAGACCATGCGCAGCATCATGATGACCACCATCTGGACTTGGGTGATATCGTTCGTGGTGCGGGTGATCAGGGAGGCCGTGGAGAAACGATCGAATTCGGTGCTGGAGAAACTCTCCACGCGCTGGAAAACTTTACTGCGCAGGTCCTGAGCCAACCCTGCACCGATCCTGGCAGAAAAGTATCCGATGATCACCGCGCAGATCCCCCCTAGCAAAGTCACCGCCAGCATCAGTATGCCGACATTGGTGATGTAACTGACTTGGAACTTCGCGGTATCCATACCCAGGGCGGCATATTCGGCTTTCACGGCCGGGATGGCCATCTGGGTGACCATGTTTCCTCCCAGGCTGGCGAATTTCGCATTAATGGCCGAAGTGATCAGGGCTTTTTTATCAGCCGGTATGGCTTGGAGCAGGGTAAAAGGATCTGTGCCAATTGGGATCTGTGTCAGGTCGATCCCCATCCCTTTGAGCATCGCTCCCGCTTTGGCAGGCTCAGCCATGGCTGACTCAAGGGTGGACACGACCAGGAATGCCTCACCCATGATCGTGTTCAATGAATCCATTTCTTCCGGGCTGATGGAATTCAGGATGTAAACCGGCTCATCTGCCAGGGTGGGATATTCAAGCACGGCCGTTTCATATTGGGGGGAGGATTGATCCACCAGCGTATAAGCTGACAGAACGGTGGCTTGATCTTCAGGGCTCATGAAGAGAAACAGGTGTTCCATCTCGCTTTGCCGGATGGCTTCCGGGACGGCGTTTTCCACGCCTCCCTGCTGGATGCCAACATTTACGATCTTCGAGAGGTAATCCGGCAAGGCCAGATCAGCATTCGCCTGGATGAACAACGTGGCGATGACGATCACGATCAGGAGCGTATAAGGTTTCAAATATTTGAGTAATCGAATCATCCTTGTTTATTCCTAATAATTTATTGATCGAATTAGATCATTGGCGGAAGGTGGTTGGTACCCCGGTTTGAATCAATTTTCTGCAAGGCACTGATCAATGAGGGCAAGGCACGTGCCACATCGTCCTGTTCCGCTGGAGATAATTGGGAGGCTAGCTCCTCCACCCATCGGTAGCGCTCTCCGATACTGGTTTCCACGAGCGTTCGCCCTTTGGAGGTCAGGGTTAATCGTTTAGAACGACGGTCACTCTGATTTTCAGCGCGTTCGACCAGTTGCTTGTCTACCAGTCGGTTGACCAGTTGGCTCGCGGCGGCATTGGAGACTCCCGAGTGGCGGCTGACATCCGTCACACCGCAACTCCCGTGATGATATAGCTGCATCATTAACCCAAATTGGGGCATGGAGAGCCCGGTGCCGCGCACGAAATGCCCCCAATGCCTCATCGAATGGGTGGTGGAGAGTTCCATCCAGTGAATGAGGTCCTTTACAAATTGACTAGTATTAGACATCGAACCGCCTTTCAACAGTTAACGCGGGTTAATTTATCACTCAGATTAACTAATGTCAAGGCTGGCCGGATTAAAGGATGATAAGAGAGTCGATCCAGACCGGGGAGTCGATCCGATTGATCGCCCGGCAGGATGACGTTTACGATTCACAAGGTGTGATATACTGTTTGAGAGATGTCACCATCTGAGACGATGGGGTGAGGGAATTGCCTATTGACATTTCGATATAATCTGATATAAAATATAGGATTGCATGGTAAAAGCCTATACACCCAGTACATTAAAGCGCAGGGTTGACGTACCTTTGCGCTAATAGCATTTATTGGCATCGATAGCCATCCCAGGAGGACTTCACCTTGGAAACAAAAGACCTGACCGCACTACGCATCAACCTGGCATCCCCGGAAACCATTCGCAGCTGGTCCTACGGCGAAGTTTTAAAACCGGAGACCATCAATTACCGTCGTTTGCGGCCGGAGAAGGATGGCCTGTTCTGTGAGGCCATCTTTGGACCGACCCGTGACTGGCAATGTTACTGCGGCAAGTACAAGAATCCACGTTACAAGGGCATCATCTGCGATAAATGCGGAGTGGAAGTCACCCGCTCGGCCGTCCGCCGCGAACGCATGGGTCACATCGATCTGGCCACTCCGGTGGCGCATATCTGGTATACCCGCCGCATCCCCTCCTATCTGGGTTTCTTGCTGGATATCACCCGTCGCAATCTCGACCGCGTGCTCTATTTTGCTCAATATATCGTTACCTACGTGGATGAAGATGCCCGCACCAAAGCTTTAAAGAGACTTGAGGATGAATTAAGTGTTTCTGACCGAGCCCAGGCTTCTGAGATCAACAACCAGATCGCCGAGATCAAGGTTGCGCGCGACAAGGCCATTGCAGGACTCAAGCAACAGGAAAAAGAACAAGTGGCCCGCTATGATGAACTGGTGGCGGAGAAGATCGAGCCGATCATCAAGGAAGGTCAGAAGCTCGAGGCTACCATCCAGGAGAAGAACGGTAAGACAATTCGCGCGGCTATTAAATTCACTTCCACTCCGGAACCGGTCATTATCGCCGAAATCGGCAGCACGGTCGCGGTGGATCTCATCTCTAAGGTCCAGCAGGTGGTTAAGGATCGTATTGACCAGATCGAAAGTGAGTTGAAGGAACAGAAGCAGCGTGATATTGAAGCATTAAAACTGCAGATCGACGCCGCCAAAGCTGAAGCTGACACCAAAATGGAAAGCTTCCGCAACAAGCTGGACGAACAGTCGGATGTCAGTCATAAAGCCAATGTGCGCCAGCGGGATGAAATAATGGACTTGCGTCCGTTCACCTTCCTGACAGAAAATGGATACCGCGAACTCAAACAACGCTGGGGCCAGGTCTTCCGCGCCGACATGGGTGCTGAAGCCTTCTACGACATCCTGCGCCGGCTCGACCTTGAAAAACTCTCCGAAGAATTGTGGCGCGAGGTCAAGACCTCCAAGAGCAAACAGAAGCGCAAGAAAGCCACCACCCGTTTGAAAGTGGTGGAAGCTTTCCGTCGCTCGGGCAACCGCCCTGAATGGATGATCCTGACCGTCCTGCCGGTTATCCCACCCGACCTGCGCCCGATGGTCCCGCTGGATGGCGGCCGGTTTGCCACCTCGGACCTGAACGATCTTTACCGCCGGGTGATCAATCGTAACAACCGGCTCAAACGACTGCTTGAACTGGGTGCGCCGGATGTCATCGTCCGTAATGAAAAGCGCATGCTGCAGGAGGCGGTCGATTCGCTGATCGACAATTCTCAGCGTGGCAAGGCATTATCACGCCGCGGACGCCGCGAGCTTAAATCACTTTCCGATATGCTGAAAGGCAAGAAAGGCCGCTTCCGCCGCAACCTGCTGGGCAAGCGCGTCGACTATTCCGGCCGCTCGGTCATCGTGGTTGGCCCCAACCTCAAACTGTACCAATGCGGTCTTCCAAAGAACATGGCGCTCGAACTATACCGCCCCTTCGTGGTCTCGCGCCTGGTGGAACACAGTTATGCAGCCAATGTGCGCGGTGCGCGCCGGTTCATCGAACGCAACCGCCCCGAAGTCTGGGAAGTCCTGGAAGAGGTGATCAAGGATCGCCCGGTCCTGTTGAACCGCGCGCCAACCCTGCACCGCCTGGGCATCCAGGCCTTCGAGCCCGTCCTGATCGAAGGCAGCGCCATCCAGCTTCATCCGTTGGTAACCACCGCATTCAATGCGGACTTTGATGGTGACCAGATGGCTGTGCACGTGCCGCTGTCCGAGAAGGCCGTGCATGAAGCGCGGACCCTGATGCTGTCTTCCCGCAACCTGTTGAAACCGGCGGATGGTGAGCCCATCATCACGCCCTCCAAGGATATGGTCCTGGGCGTCTATTATCTGACCATGGATCACGAACTTCCTCACCGGGGAGAAGGCCGGACATTTTCTGATGTCGATGATGTCGACCTGGCTTACAGTCTCGACCAGGTTGACATTCACACCAAGATCAAGCTGCTCGCACGTACCTGGTACGATGACAAGGGTAGCCGCAATGAAAAGGACGAGGTCCGCATCATCGACACGACCGTCGGGCGGGCTCTCTTCAATCGCATTCTTCCACCCGAAGTCCAGTTCGTAAACGAAGTCCTGGAGAAGGGTGGTGTGAAAGACCTGATCGCCGATGTGTATGACCTGTGCGGCCAGGATGTCACCACCGAATTGGCCGACCGCATCAAGGAGATCGGTTTTAAATACGCCATGCAGTCCGGAGCTACGATCGCGGTATCTGACATCACCATCCCGCCCGAGAAGAAAGAACTGATCAGGAAAGCCTTGCAGGATGTGGAAGAAGTCCAACGCGATTTCCGGCGCGGCCTGTTGACCGACCAGGAACAGAACGAACGCATCATCGAGATCTGGCAGCAGACCACCAAGTTGGTTGGTGATTCTGTGCGCCGCTATCTGGATCCAACCGGCAACCTGGCTGTGATGGCGCTTTCCGGTGCCACCAAGGGCGGTTTTGGTCCCATTTCCCAGCTGGCCGGTATGCGCGGTTTGATGGCTGACCCGGCCGGGCGTATCATCCCGCTGCCCATTCAATCCAACTTCCGCGAAGGCCTGACAGCCCTCGAGTATTTCATTTCGACGCATGGTGCCCGTAAAGGCCTGGCCGATACCGCCCTGCGTACAGCCGATGCCGGTTATCTGACCCGCCGCCTGGTGGATATTGCCCAGGATGTCATCATTAATGAGGTTGACTGCGGAACCGACGATGGTATCTACATTCGCGCATCGGATGATGTGGCTGGCCAGTCAATGGCCACCCGTATGTTCAGCCGCATCCTGGCCGAGAATGTGATCGACCCGTTGACGGGTGAGATCCTGGCCGAAAAGGGCGACATGCTCGACCATGAAAAAGTGCGCGCCATCACCGGGGGAGCCGGTGTCGAGAGTATCAAGGTGCGCAGCCCGCTCACCTGTGAACTGGTGCACGGGATCTGTGCCAAGTGTTATGGCATGGACCTTGGCCGGGGCGACCTGGTCGAGCAGGGTGCTGCTGTCGGCATTGTGGCCGCCCAATCCATCGGCGAGCCAGGCACGCAGCTCACCCTGCGCACGTTCCACACCGGTGGTGTGGCTGCCGG